>Ga0065714_10003648_pt1 | contig 12665 bp, 4 predicted proteins | sample MisRhiReplicate2_FD_59101 | JGI IMG/M metagenome (GOLD analysis project Ga0065714, IMG submission 59101) | Miscanthus rhizosphere microbial communities from Kellogg Biological Station, MSU, sample Rhizosphere Soil Replicate 2: eDNA_1 v2... | ecosystem: Host-associated > Plants > Roots >... | reverse complement strand
CGGCGCTGGATCGATTCGGCGATCGGGATCGACTTGGCGTTGGCCAGGGAGCAGAAATCGCCACCCGGGCAGCAGATGATGTCGGTCAGCAGGCCGATGTTCGGCGTGGCGAAACCTTGCTCGCGCAGTTCGCCCCACATTTCGAACAGACGGGACTGTTCCACGTCGGCCAGGATGATGTTCTGCTCGTGGGAAGTACGCAGTTGACCGTAGCTGTATCGCTCGGCCAGGTCGGCCACGGCGTCGAGCTGCTTGTCGGTGATGTCGCCCGGGGCAACGCCGGTCGGCTTCAGGGACAGGGTCACTGCGACATAACCAGGCTTCTTGTGGGCCAGGGTATTGCGCGCGCGCCAGCGGGCGAAGCCCGGGTATTGCTGATCGAGTTCGGCCAGGGCGGCGGCCTGGTTGTCCAGCGCCTTGTAGTCCGGGTCGACGAAGTGTTTGGCGACGCGATGCACTTCGGCTTCGGTCAGCGTGGTCTGGCCACCGCGCAGGTGTTCCATTTCCGCGTCGACTTTCTGGGCGAAGACTTCAGGCGTCAGCGCTTTCACCAGGATCTTGATCCGCGCCTTGTACTTGTTGTCACGACGGCCATAGCGGTTGTAGACCCGCAGGATGGCGTCGAGGTAGCTCAACAGGTCTTGCCACGGCAGGAATTCGTTGATGAACGCACCGACCACCGGCGTACGACCCAGGCCACCGCCGACCAGCACACGGAAGCCCAGTTCGCCAGCGGCGTTGTGCACCGGCTCAAGGCCAATGTCATGGACTTCGATAGCGGCGCGGTCGGAAGTCGAACCGTTGACGGCAATCTTGAACTTGCGCGGCAGGTAGGCGAATTCCGGGTGGAAGGTGGTCCACTGACGGACGATCTCACACCATGGGCGCGGATCGATCAGCTCGTCGGCAGCTACGCCGGCGAACTGGTCGGTAGTGACGTTGCGCAGGCAGTTGCCGCTGGTCTGGATCGCGTGCATCTGCACGGTGGCCAGTTCCGCGAGAATATCCGGAATGTCTTCCACGGCCGGCCAGTTGAACTGCACGTTCTGCCGGGTGCTGATGTGCGCATAGCCCTTGTCGTAGTCGCGGGCAATCTTGGCCATCATCCGCACCTGGCGCGAAGTCAGTTGGCCGTAAGGCACCGCTACACGCAACATTGGCGCGAAACGCTGGATATAAAGCCCGTTTTGCAGGCGCAGGGGGCGAAATTCTTCTTCGCTCAGCTCACCTGCCAGATAGCGTCGGGTCTGATCACGGAACTGCTTGACGCGGTCCTCGATGATTCGCTGATCGTATTCGTCGTATACGTACATATAAGTCCTGTTCTCAGGCTTGGGTCGCTCGGATACAGCTGCGTTTTTGTGCTTGCCGGAGTCCGAAGGAGCCTCTGCAATTCTGCGCGCACGGCCGCGCACTCCCTACGGAGCCGGGGCAAGATACCAGTTTGCGGTTATGCGCAAAAGTGATGTTTGAGTATATGTAAAGAACCAAAAGGACTAATGAGAATCGTTGTTGCAAAGCCCCTGTTTGTGGTGCGGGCAATCGTCGTCTTTAATGTGATCGAGTCTTTATGCAATCACCGATAAAACCGACAAGAGGCGATGCAATGAGCAACCCAACCAAAGCACGCAAAAGCGATAGTTCGGTCGATGCCTGGGCGATTCTGTTCCTGATCATCCTGGTCGTCGGCACTGCGGTATTCTGGGTCAGTCACCAGTAAATCAACCCGTCCGGGTCTCGTTCCGACGATTGTCGGACAAAATCCCTGATAAACGCCGTTCTACGGGTGTTCGCTGGCTATAATGCGCGGCGAATTTCCGGGGGCTCGGACGATCAATGCTGAAGATTTTCTATTCATTCCTGCTGCTGTTTGGCGCGGTTCATGGCACCGCTGCCCGGGCAGAATCAGTGCTGTTCCTCAACCCCGGAACAACCGATGAAGCCTTCTGGGTCAGCTATTCGCAATTCATGCAGGCGGCAGCCACGGACCTGGGCATTGACCTGCGAATTCTCTATTCCCAACGCATGCCGGAACTCACGCTGGCGCAGGCTCGTGTTGCGCTGCAAGGCCCCGAGCGTCCGGACTATCTGGTGTTCGTCAACGAACAATACGTCGCTCCACAGATCATTCGCCTGGCCCAGGGCAGCGGGGTCAAACTGTTCATGGTCAACGCTTCGTTGACGGCCAACCAGATGAGTCTGCTGGGCGAGCGCCCTGAGCGCTTGGGCAGCCTGGTGCCGAACGACGAGGAGGGTGGTTACCTGATGCTCAAGGAACTGATTCGCCAGCATCCCCCCGTGCCGCCCGGCGAGGTCATCGAGTTGCTGGCGTTTTCCGGTTTGAAGATCACCCCTTCGGCGCAACTGCGCGAGCAAGGCATGCTGCGGGCCTTGGCCGAACATCCGCAAGTGCGCTTGCGCCAGTTGGTCTATAGCGGCTGGACCCGGGAGCGGGCGTATGAACAGGCCAGGCTGTTGTTCCAGCGTTACCCGAAGGTCTCACTGGTGTGGTCAGCCAATGACGAAATGGCATTTGGCGCCATGCAGGCGTTTTCGCAGCGGGGTGGAGTTCCCGGCAGGGACGCGTTGTTCAGTGCGGTCAACACCTCGCCGGCGGCGTTGCAGGCGACGGTCGATGGGCGCATCAGTGTGCTGGTGGGCGGGCACTTCACCTTGGGTGGCTGGGCGCTGGTAGAGGTGCATGACCTTGAGCAGGGCGTGGATCTCGACCATTACGGCGGCCGCGACCAGCGGGTCCCGTTGCTGCAACTGATCGACAGGGCACAGGCCGGGCGATTGCTGGCCATGGGCAACTCACCGTCCTACGGGGTGAACTTCCGTCGACTGTCAGCCAAAGGCCGGCCGACCTCGTATCGCTATCCGTTCAGCCTGCAAACCCTGATGCGTTAAACCCCGGCCAGATGCACCACCAGTTGCACGATGCCGTACAGCGTCAAGGCGAATACCGCCGTGAACAGAATGCCCAGGATCACGTAATGACTGGGTTTGCCGTGAGTGAAGTCCCGCGCCCGGTTTTTCCCACTCTGCACCCCGAACGCCGCCGCCATGACGCTGTGCAGCATTTGCCAGAAGGTAGGCGGCTTGTTGTCGACTGGATCGTCCATAAATCCCTCCTCACCAGGTTGTGAGAGCTAAGCATAGCCAAACTGAAGAACTACAGTCTGCGCGTGACAGTGCAGGCCCCGTTTTCCCTATACATATGTACCGCCATGCCGGCGGGTGGCTGTGATGTCCTGACGCGCTCTTAATCGAGTAACAGGAGTTACATCATGCCGGACCTTTGCGCACCCGCTGAAACCGGGTTTCATGTTCCATTCATCAAGAGCCGGGTTCCCGACTGGACGCGTCACCTGGCCAACCAACATCTCCAGGCCATCACAGAGGCGCGCAATCCTGCCCAGCGCTTCATCAAGGCGTACCCTGAACTGTATGACAAGGCGGCACAGGCGCTGCGCCAGGCCCTGCTCGACAGTCAGGCACAGAGCAATGTCTCCAGCCAGGCGCTGGCCACGACGCTCAAGGATTTCAAAGGCATCACCGAATTCGCCAAGCCTTTGCTGACGGATGCGCTACAGAAAAAATTCGGCCAGGCGCCTGATGTTGACGGCACAGCACTGTTTCACCTGCGTTCGCCCAATCGAGCCGAAGAGCAGTCATTGTTGCAGGCGGCGCTGCGAAACTTCGAAGCGGACGAGGCCTTTGACGAGGTTGCCTTGCAGGAGACCAGCGCGTTGGCGCCTGCGGGGGCACTGGACAGGCACTTTTACGATGAGAGCAATCGGTACCCGTTTGCGAAGGTGCGCTACAGCATCCGTGACAAGTTGGCGATATCGCCATCAGCGTTCGCCAGCCTGTGCCGGGAACTGGACGTGGGCAAGCAGTACCAGGACCATCTGAGTGCGGTATTCGATGCGCCCGACAAGGCGGCGACGGTACGCCAGCAGACGATTACCGCGAATAAGGACAGGATGCGCGTGCAGGCGCACATCGCGCGGATAAGGTCGGACATTGATGCCACGGACTATGCCACGGTGTTGGCGCTACTCGATGGCGTTTCGCAGGTTCGGCTCGATGGTGCGTCGGTCACATACAGTCGCTTGCAGGTATTTGGTTCGGAGTTGAACGACGTCCTGGTTATTGGCGCGGCGTCACGCAAAGTCAGGGCGGCCCTGCAAAATCCCTGGCTCAGTATTCTGTCCCGGATACCTGTTGCCGATCTGATCCCTGATTCACGGATCATCGTCTACATCCCGGGCGACCCCGTCAGCCCTCTCAAGGCGTATGGCTCAAGCCTCGAGTTCGCCCGTGACCTTGCGATCAAGCTGCGTACCACCGGTTATCAACGGTTCTTCGCCAGTTTTGTCGCACAGGACGAGTCGAGCCGCTTTTTCCAGCGGCTCAGGCGCCAGCTCAAGGTCCAGAAATGGGATCCGGCCCCGGTTTATCCGGGCCCTCCGTATAACCCGGATGCGTTCCGCAATGGCGCCTATGTCGAGGTGTGGAACGAGGAGATCGACCTGGGAATGGATGAAACCTTCATTGACGGCGAAGTGTTTGCAGCCTGTCATGAGTTCCATCTGGCCAGAGTGAAGTCCAATGCCAGGTTGCTGGCAATACCCACCGCCGAGGTAGACCACGAGGCCTGGATTGCCCGGCTCGAACACTATGCCGAATTGGGCTTGAGCGTGTTGAACGTGGCGGCCTTTTTCGTGCCGGGCCTGGGCGAGGTCATGCTGGCCGTCACCGCCCTGCAGTTGACCTACGAGGTTTACCAGGGGGTGGAGACATGGAAGGAGGGAGATGCGGAGGAGGCCTGGGGCCACTTCAGGTCGGTCCTGCAGAACGTCGCTTTCATGGTCGTGTTGGGGGCGGTAGCGAGCAAGGCACCGCCAATCACCCACTCGCGGTTCGTCAACGGCATGACCCGGATCGCCACGCCTTTTGGTGAGCCGCGGTTGTGGAAGCCCGATCTGGCACCCTACAAGAGCAGTGTCTCGCTCGATGGGCTCGAGCCTGATGCCTTGGGGCAGTATAAGGTCGGTGACAAGACCTACATTCGACACGAAGGCAATGTCTACGAAAAAACCTTCGACCCGGCACTGCAAAAATGGCGGATCAAACATCCCGGCGATCCCCAGGCCTATCAACCGATCCTGCGCCACAACCAGCTTGGCGCCTGGCGCCACACCCTTGAACGACCGCTGGAGTGGGATCGGCCGACGCTGTTGCGGCGAATGGGGCCGCAGATGGACGACTTCTCCGATGCGCAGTTGCAGCAAATGGCCGAGATCAGCGGAGTCGGTGATGATGCATTACGCCAGATGCACATCGATCATCAACCACCGCCGCCGCTATTGGCCGAGACCATCCGGTCGTTCAAGGCTGAACAACAGGTCAGCGAGCTGATTGACCGGATTCGCAGCGGCAATGACCTGGGTAGTGCTTATGAGGCTGTGGTACCGCTGGTCCTGGAGCTGCCAAACTGGCCCGTCGAGGAGGTATTGGAAGTCTTCGAAGGGCCGGAACCCTGGGGCGCCTCACAGCGCTACGGTTCGGCGTCGGCCATGAACAGTATGAAGCCCACGATCAAGATCACCCGATCCGAAGTGCGCGCCGGAAAATTGCCGGAGCGGGTTTTACTGGCGCTCGACGAGCCACAAATCAACCAGTTGTTGGGCGCGCGTAGCGCACAACCGGGTGCCGACCGCGTGCAGATGTTCAGGGACCGCCTGGCCGATCGCGGGCTGGATAACAAAAAATCCCTGTTTGACAAACTGCTCGCTGACCAACAGACAACAAGTGCCGATATTCAACGTCTGCAACGCAGTTTCCCTACGCTGTCGCCAGAGGGGGCACAACAGGTGCTGGGCAATGCCAGTGCCGCCGAACTGGCCCGCTTGCGCAGCAGCGCAAAAATACCCATGCGCCAGGCACAGCAAATTCGCGCCCATCTACAGCAAGGCGCCCTGAACCGGGCGCTCTGTGGTTTGCATCTGGAGGGCATGGCGTCGCTGGCCAGCGACCGCCTGGCGTTGCACAGCCTGGAGCAGTTGCCCGGCTGGTCGGGTGACATACGCGTGGAAATGCGCCTCGGCTCGATCAAGGGCCCCTTGCTGGACAGCATTGGCAGCGAGAATGCGAAGATCAACCTTTACCTGGTCAAGGGCGATGGTTATTTCCGCGCCTATGACGCCCAGGGCAGGGCGCTCAATAACATCGCCGCCCATGGCCGCAATCTGTATGAATCGTTGCTGGAGTTCTTGCCCGAAGCTTCACGGGCGACCCTGAAAGGNAATCAAGGCCAGGCTTTGCANGAANCACTGGCCGAGCATGCCAGATCCCATCGCAATGCGATGTCGCTGATCNTGAAACAGCGTCCGTTNAATGGCCCCGGGCCTGCGTTGCGCCTGCCTGGAGGCCGTCTCGGTTACCTGGCCAGTGGTCGTGGCGTCGGCTTCGCCGATGGCGCTTTGGTCTCCAGGGTTCGAGATGTCTATCCGAACATTTCCGATGCGCAAGCCAGTCAATTCATCAGAAATCGCCTGAGCGCGGGAGATACCGACCAGCAAGTGTTCAATCTGTTGAACAACCGGCAACGGGAATTCGAGGCACTGGACACTGCATTGACCCAATGGGTCGACGCTGTCGAGCCGGCATCTGCTGGAGGCCGCTCTCGACGGGTCATGGCCGATCAGTTGATCCAGTGCTGGCGCAATGGTCTTGTCCGCGGACAGGAGCCCGCGTTTGATTTGAACTTGACGGGTGCCGAGCCGCTGCCCGAGTGGGATGCCGACTTCACCCATGTGCGTAATCTGCAAGTGGACAGTGGTCAGCTCATCGGTGACTCGGGCACTGGACTGCTTCAGCGGTTCGCGAAGATCAAAAGTCTGAATATTTCCATGGAAGGGCAGGACATGGCGGCTTTGGCCGGGAAATTGCCAGAACTGACGGATATTACCGAGCTGGTACTTGATGGCGCCTCGCAGACCTATCCGCCGCAATTGGTGCAGGCGCTCGAAAGGATGACCCAGCTGGAGCAATTGCTGCTCAAGGGCAACTTGGGTGAAATGGACTTCAGCCTGCTGACGAACCTGCGGTCGTTGAGGTTGGCCGGCGACATGGCCGATTGGCCAAACGGGGTGTCCGGCTTGAACAACCTGGAAGCCTTGGATCTACAGGGGGTGGCGCTCAAATCGCTGCCTGAGGAGTTGTACAGCGGCCATGACTCGCTATGGCGCCACATGCGGCTGAACTGGGCCGCCCTGGAGCCGCAAGCCTTCATGAAAGCCTACGGTCATGTGCACGACAACCCGGCCCACCTGGTGAACGAGCCGCATATGATTGCCGGATACTGCAGAGGGCGTTTGTCACAGCTGGTCCCCGACGATTTCAGCTTTGCAGCGGACGCAATGGCGCAGTTCAGTAAAGACGGGCTGTCTGGGCGGGCATTACTGGATCAGGTCGAGGCACTGCATCAGCAGCACCTGGAGTTGAATCAGTCATTGGCCGCCTGGACGGACAGGGTTGTCCGGATCGATGGCAGGCAGATGGAAGTACACCACCGTGAGGTGATCGCGCAAAGAATCCGCGAATGCGCTCGCAACGGGCTGCGTGCCCGCTATTCCCCTGTGGAGCCTGTTGCGGGGCCGTCGTGGCGGCGAGGGGGCGAGGTGAACGCGGTGTTGGACCTGTCAGGCTATGGGCCATTGGGCGATTTACCCGCGCTTGGGGACAGGGTCTTTCCTCATGTGCGCAGCTTGATCCTCAGTGGCAGCGGACTTTCGACCGTGCAGGTCAATGATTTCCTGAGTGGATTTCCACGGCTGCGAACACTCGATCTCAGCGCCAATCGCCTGACCGCGTTGCCCCAGGCAATTGAGACGCTCGGCGAGCTCAGTGAGTTGAACCTGCCATTCAATGAGCTGACGATCACGGCACCCGCGCAAGCGCGGTTGAACCGGTTGACCCACTTGAAAACGCTGAACCTTGCATACAATCGAGTCGGCACCCTGGAGGTCGGTTCGATGGCAGGCCTGCAAAGCCTGGACCTGAGTCATACCAATATCCGCAACTGGCCCGAGGGCGCGTTGTCGTTACCCCACCTGCGCCGACTGGCCCTGAATCACAGCGGCATTACGGATATTCCTGCGGCGGCCATGACCGGGCATGATCAGCTGTTGATGGGGACCACGCTGCAAGGTTGCCGGCTGAGTCCGCAAGCATTGGCAGCGGTTCGGGCTTACGCTGCACGCACGGCACCACGGCCCCCGCTGGGTATTGCGCCATCACACCTGGCTGCAGGGCGCACCGGAGGCGATCCGGAGTTCTTTCCCGATGAAGTGTCGCAGCGTCCAGACCTTCTTTTACCCTTGCACCTGGAGCCCGGCCATGGGGATTTGCCCCAGACCTCGGCCGCCAGGCTGCAACGCCTCGACCCTCGGCTGGGTGAGGCTGAAGCCATTGAACGCATTGACGCATGGCTCGCCCAGGGCATCGGTGCCCTGGAGATTGAAGCCCGACTGGGCCAGTGGCAGCAACAGCAGACGCAATTGATCAAGCGCTTGAATGACTGGATCGATGTCCCGGCCGTGCGCAGCCATCAAGGCTGGGTGGGCGCGGTAGACCGCCGCCGGGCGGCCGACCAGCTCCTGGAGTGCTGGCGAGGCACCTTGCGTGGGGTTCCCCCGGCCGCGGGAGCACAAACCGATGCCGTGCTTGATTTGACCGGTCTGGTCATCGGCGATTTGCCTGCCTTGCCCGTCACGTTCGAGCATGTCGGTGTACTGGACCTGAGCGGTGTCGGGCTCGCGGAAGGCTCGGATGCGTTTTTGCGCTCGTTTCCCCGCTTGCGGAGCCTGACGCTCAGTCACAACCGCTTGGGCGCATTGCCGGAGGCGGCGGGACAATGCGAGCACCTCATCCAGTTGCGCGCCAGCTACAACGATCTGCGTGCCAGTGACGAGTTGCAGCGCCAACTGCGTTCCCTGAGGCACCTGCAAGTGCTGGACCTGAGCCAGAACAGTCTCGACAGGTTTGATGTCACCGGCCTTGAAACGCTGCAAAAACTGGACTTGCGCAACAACACGCTTCGGGATTGGCCGCAGGGCGTGTTGGATGCGCCGGCACTGACGACCCTCGACTTGAGTGGCAACCAGATAGCGATAATTCCCTCCGATGCCTTGCTGCCAGAGCACGCAACCTTGATGGCCGGCACCAACTTGTCCGATAACGGCAATCTGGAGATGGCGCAACTTCTACGATTGCAGGAGTACCTGCAGGACACTGGCCAGGGACTGGGCTTTACCGAGGCAGATATCGAGCGCGCGCTGGAGGGCTTCAGGGCTGAAGAGTTCGAGGGTTCCGATGCCTCTGACGAGGAGGTTCATCCCGACCATGAGTCAGCGCAGGCACAAAAAGCGCGATGGTTTTCCGGGGTGGCAGCCGATTCGGAAAAGCATCAGATGTGGAGTGCCTTGATGGAGCAGGACACCACCCATGACTTTTCGTACATTCTCTCGCAGCTGCAGCACACCCAGGACTTTGCCGCCGATCGCCTGGATCTCACGCAGCGCGTCTGGCGTGTCCTTGAAGCCGCTTATGGCGATGAAGAATTGGGCAGGCGCTTGATGGACCTGTCGAAGGCGTTGAGGAATCGCATGACCTGTGGTGACGGTCGAATACTGTTGTTCAACGAACTGGAAGTCGAGGTGCATGAGTTCAATGCCCTGAAGTCCATTGCCCCGGAGCACAAAGGTCGCGAGCTGCTGAAACTGTCCAGGGAGCTGTTCCGCCTGGCGCAGGTCGAAGCGATCGCCAGGACGCGTATCCAGCTAAGGCCGGAAATCGATCCTGCCGAGATTCGCCTGGCCTATCGAATTGGCCTTGCCCGGCGCCTCAATCTGCCCAACCAGCCCAAAGGCATGTTGTATGGCAGCCTGGCGCAGGTGACGGCAACGGATCTGGACGAAGCGTACGCAGCGATCATTGCCGAGGAAAAGACCCCGGTGTTCGTCGAGCAACTGACTGCGCGTAAATACTGGAAGGACTACCTGGAGGAAAAATACCCTGGAGAATTTACCAGGCTGCAGCAGCAGTTCCAGGCCAAGGCCAGTGAGCTCGAGGATCAATACCCGGAGCTCAATACGGCCTACCTGCAGGAGATGGAGGCATTGGACAGCGCCAATAAAACCGAGCGCTTGCAACTGCTGACCCGACTCAGCGAACGTGAGATAGCCGAGTTGGGCGCACAGGCCTGATCGTCAGCTTACAAGGCTCTGGAGTCGGCACCGTCCGCCTCCAGAGCCCATGCTTCAAATCAATCAGTTGTCATACCCAAGGTTCGGCGCCAGCCAGCGCTCGGTCACGCTCAACTCCTGGCCTTTGCGCGAGGTGTAGCTCTGCACCTGATCCTTGTCGATCTTGCCCACGGCGAAGTACTGCGCCTGCGGGTGCGCGAAGTACCAGCCACTGACGGCCGCAGCGGGGAACATCGCGTAGTGTTCGGTGAGGAACACTCCGCTGCGACCGGCTTTCATTTCGCTCGCTTGGGGATCGAGCAAGGCAAACAGCGTGCTTTTCTCGGTGTGATCCGGGCAGGCCGGGTAGCCTGGAGCAGGGCGAATGCCGCTGTATTGCTCCTTGATCAACGCCTCGTTATCGAGTGTCTCGTCCTTGGCGTATCCCCAGTACTCTTTACGCACCTGCTGGTGCAACCACTCGGCGCATGCCTCGGCGAGACGGTCGGCCAGGGCCTTGACCATGATCGAGTTGTAATCGTCGCCAGCGTCCTGATAAGCCTTGGCCACTTCTTCGGCGCCGATGCCGGCGGTGGTGATGAAGCCGCCCACGTAGTCGGTGATTTCGCTGTCCTTCGGCGCGACGAAGTCAGCCAGGGAGAAGTTCGGCTTGCCGTCGGTCTTGATGATCTGCTGGCGCAGGTGATGCAGCTTGGCCAATGGCTTGCCGTCATCGCCGTAGACTTCGATGTCATCGTCGCGCACCTGGTTGGCCGGCCAGAAGCCGAACACCGCGCGGGCGCTGATGAGTTTTTCGTCGATCAGCTTGGCGAGCATTTCCTGGGCGTCGGCGTACAGCGCGGTGGCGGCTTCGCCGACCACTTCGTCTTCCAGGATGCGCGGAAATTTCCCGGCCAGGTCCCAGGAGATGAAAAACGGTGTCCAGTCGATGTATTCAGCCAGCACTTTGAGGTCGATGTTATCCAGCACCTTGGCGCCCGTGAACGTAGGTTTGACCGGCTCGTAGGTGCTCCAGTCGAACTGTGGCTTCTTGGCGATCGCCGCCGCGTAGCTCAGGCGTTCGGTGCGGGCGCTGCGGTTGGCGGTGCGCTCGCGGACTTCGATGTATTCCTCGCGGGTTTTCTCGACGAAACCGGCCTTCAGTTCCTTGGACAGCAACTGGGTGGCCACGCCAACGGCACGGGAGGCGTCAGTGACATACACCACCGCGTCGTTGCTGTACTTGGGCTCGATCTTCACCGCCGTGTGCGCCTTGGAGGTCGTGGCGCCACCGATCATCAACGGCAGGTGGAAGTCCTGGCGCTGCATCTCGCGCGCCACGTGGACCATCTCATCCAGCGATGGTGTGATCAGGCCGGACAGGCCGATGATGTCGCACTTCTGTTCCTTGGCCACTTGCAGGATTTTTTCCGCCGGCACCATCACGCCGAGGTCGACAATGTCGTAGCCGTTGCAACCGAGCACCACGCCGACGATGTTCTTGCCGATGTCGTGCACGTCGCCCTTGACCGTGGCCATGAGGATCTTGCCCTTGGCCTCCGGCTTGTCGCCTTTTTCCGCCTCGATGAACGGGATCAGGTGGGCCACGGCCTGCTTCATCACCCGGGCGGACTTCACCACCTGCGGCAGGAACATCTTGCCGGCGCCGAACAGGTCGCCAACGATGTTCATACCGGACATCAGCGGGCCTTCGATCACTTCGATCGGGCGGGCGAAGGATTGGCGCGACTCTTCGGTGTCCTCGACAATGTGCGTGGTGATGCCCTTGACCAGTGCGTGCTCCAGGCGCTTGTTGACGTCCCAGTTGCGCCACTCTTCGGTCTCGGCTTCCTTGACGCTGCCGTCGCCCTTGTATTTGTCGGCGATGGCGAGGAGGGCATCGGTGCCTTCCGGCGTGCGGTTGAGGATCACGTCTTCGACGGCGTCGCGCAGTTCCACCGGGATCTGGTCGTAGATCTCCAGTTGCCCGGCGTTGACGATACCCATGGTCAGGCCGGCGCGGATCGCGTACAGCAGGAACACCGAGTGGATCGCCTCGCGCACCGGGTTGTTGCCGCGGAACGAGAACGACACGTTGGACACGCCGCCCGACGTCAGGGCATAGGGCAGTTCGTCGCGGATGTAGGCACAGGCGTTGATGAAGTCCACGGCGTAGTTGTTGTGTTCTTCGATGCCGGTGGCCACGGCAAAGATGTTCGGGTCGAAGATGATGTCTTCCGGCGGGAAGCCGACGTCGTTGACCAGAATGTCGTAGGAGCGTTTGCAGATCTCTTTCTTGCGCGCTTCGGTGTCGGCCTGGCCGGCTTCGTCGAAGGCCATCACCACCACGGCGGCGCCGTAGCGCTTGCACAGCTTGGCGTGATGGATGAACTGCTCGACGCCTTCCTT
>Ga0065714_10065128_pt1 | contig 12674 bp, 29 predicted proteins | sample MisRhiReplicate2_FD_59101 | JGI IMG/M metagenome (GOLD analysis project Ga0065714, IMG submission 59101) | Miscanthus rhizosphere microbial communities from Kellogg Biological Station, MSU, sample Rhizosphere Soil Replicate 2: eDNA_1 v2... | ecosystem: Host-associated > Plants > Roots >... | reverse complement strand
CAGCCCGATGCCGATTATCTGCCTCGGGTAGCGGTTGAATGACACAAGTGGTTGCGGGTCTGCGGGCTGCACGATGACGAAACGCCATCTCGTGAGCCTGCCAAATGGAGGAACAAAGCGCCGAGAGCAAGTCATGACACCTCCGGTTCGTGCAGGACCGTCGCGGGCAGTGACAGGTACAGGCTCTTGAACGGCTCGTCGGGGTCTATCAGTGACCGCCAACCATAGTCCGTCTTCAGTAGGGCGTCGGGGTCGCTGTCTAGAATGATGGCCCCTACCTGCAGCGCGTCCAATTCAGCAACGGTCGTGACCACACGCGGGCGACGGAAACCAGCGCGTTCCAATGGCTTCGTCAGGTCATCGAGATACTCATACCCACACCCGCGCTCATGGGAACTCCCATAAGGGGAGCATGTGCAGGAGCCGACTTCGAGCAAAAGCAGACCGTCATCGATCACGAGTTTGTCGTTCTCGATAGTCAACTGCTTCCGGTAACCAGCGGCAAGGATCGCGTCCACAAGCTTGGCCCGGTCAGCAACGGTCGTGATGTGCAGCAGTGGATCGTGCGTGCTGTAGATGTCCTTGATGAGCAGGTGCAGGTCAATCTGCGCCTGCGTGAGGGGTTGTGCGTTCATGTTGTTTTCCTTCCACGGATGTCCGCGAGGTAGGCCGGGTCAAGGTTGCGGAGTTTGCCGATCAGGATTGGAACAACCTCGGGCAGGCCGAACGTTTCCGCCGTCAACCCACGCAGACGAACCTGATCCGTCGTGCCACGAACCAGGGCCGTCTCCGCAGCGGTGTCGTGGGCTAACGTTTGGTACTGGGCGGCGGTCACTTGGTGGCCTCAGCTTCAAGCTCGGCAAGCTTTCCCTTCGCCCACTTGACGTTGAATTGGGCTGAACTTAAGTCAACTTCAGCCTTGACAACCTCGCTGCGTGCGTTAGCTATCTTCGTAGCCAGGTCCGGACTAGATCCCTTGCGGACGTAATACGTCCGTTGTAAGCCATGCTGGGAGGTGATCGTCAGCCGGTCTTCTGGGGCGTAGTCGCGGTTGCTCTCGCGGCCATCCCGCGGCGTGAGTTCGTAATCGGCCAGGTTGGCGATCAGTTTCAAGTCCTCGGCGTCACGGGCAACGCGCTTATCTAGCATGGAGTCACGCGAGTTTCCCCAGAACCAGTCGAAGAGGTTGCCGCGCTCATCCTCGATAGCGAGCCCCTCGGTGCAATGGTGCTGCTTCGGCGTGTAGGTGTAGACGTCTCCAGCGGTCATGACCCCAACCCCCGCGCCTGATAGAAGCCCTCACGCTTATCAACCTGGACAATCGCCGGGAGAGCCAGCCACTCAGCCGCCGTGTAGCCCCAGTGCGCGGCAACGTGACGGTCAGGCGAGCCAGCGTGCGCAATCCGCCGGTCAGCCTCAGCCAACCAGCCACCACGCAGGCGTGCGTCATTGTCGTACTCCAGCATGTCCAGCCGCGACCAATGAACCGCCTCCCCGAATAAGTGGCGTGCTGTAGCTTCACGGCCGGTCAGGACGGGTGAGGCGGCTGTAACAGGACGGCGTGTGGGGAACAGGTCCGCGACGAACTGGCGGAACGTCCAGGGCAAAGCGTGGGGGCGGGTCGTGGTCATTCTTTCCTCAGGCTCTCTAAGTAATTTTCGTAGTCCGCGTCGGCGCGGTCGTCTTCTTCGTGCTCGGGGCATAGGTCGCCGTAGTCGGAAACCAGTTCGTCGCAATATTCGGCGGGAGTATCGCGGGTGGCGGCGTAGGTTTGCGCGGGGCAGTAGATCGGGTCCGTCATTTGTGTGGCCCAGCATGCTCGGCGTTGAGTAGGCACCGCTCGTCCCACATGCCCTTTTCGAGACAGTGGCGATCCGCCGGGATGCCTATGCAGTCAGGGCATCCCTTGCATGGATCATTGAGTGTTCCCGTATCGCACGGATTACTCACTTCCCCTCACACTCCACGCATCCGGAGTTGGGCCCATGCGCGATGTGATACTCGTCGAAGCGGTCCATGCGGTCGGCCCACACTGCCCAGACAGCGGCGAGGACGGTAGCGACTAGCAGGACGATCACTGGTGCGTTCATGACTGGATCTCGTAACCGGCATCACGGAGCGCTTCGGCGTGGTCGAGCGTGCCCTTCATGGAGCCGGGCAACTCCATATAGTCAGCAACTTCCCCATCCTCGGTAGCGCCGAAGATATAAGTTTCGATCTTCATAACCTCCGGCATGTCGAAGAAGCTTGAGCGCCCTCGCATGTCGGCCGCGGATACAACGACGTACTCATTGCCTTCAAGTGGCGGATCGAGTCGGTAGAGGGCGGCGTCACCCTTCCAATCGGTCAATTTGCGGATCTTGGTAGCTGTACTCATGACGCTCCTTCAACTTTGCGGCGCCACACTCGGATGACTCCGTGATGCCGGGATGGTGTGCTGCTGGTCGTGTAGCCGTGAGCCTCGATGAAGCCCTTGGAACGGGCCGCGCTAAAGGCCGCGCCTACTGCGTTGGGGTGAGGTGGCCGGCGGAGTTCCCTAGACAGGTCTTCCGCGGTGACGATCTCCTGCGAGTGAGCCAAGCCGAGTATCGTTGCGACCGCGTCACTGGCCCAGTCGGCGTCATAGTCTTCTAATGCCATTGCCTGTGTCACGCGCACATCCTCAGATACTCGGCCCGGAGCTCGTGGACTGTCACTGGCTGCATCGGTGCCGGTCGCATACACCAGGGCTTGTGCGGGACGCGGAAAGTGCCGCACGACTTGCACGGGGTCATGGCTTGGCCTTGATGGGGATGTAGACGTAGAGGCCGGCGCAACGTTCGATGCGGTGGGTTGGGGTGTTTGTTGGGCGTGGGGTATTCATGCTGCGCTCCGTTCAATGTTGCGGATGGCGGTGTCTGCGGTGGGGTCGGAATGGCCGAGGATCCGGGACAGGCCGAGGGGGTCGAGAGTGAGGATGTGCAGATAGTTGCGGTTGAAAAATGACTTCGACCGCTGCGGGAACAAGTAGTGCAGGTGATCGACGGCGGACTTCTTGTCCAAACCTTCGAGCGCCTCCTGCAAAAGGGCATGCTGTAGCAAGGCGATACCTCCGACTAAAAAGTCAGTAGGGGATGGGTGGGGTGATTTGCCCTAGAGTCGGGCGGGATGCCGGGCGCCGAGTGCGGCGGGCGGTGTTACTTGGTGGGCTGTTTAGCGAGCCAGTCGTTTACTGCGGCGGGACTATACCGGACGAGTCCGCCGATCCGGACGAACTCCGGGCCCTTCTTGTTGGTGCGCCAGTTGGCGATGGTTCCTACCGATACCTGCCACATGCTGGCTAGGTCGTCGGGGGTGAGGAACTGAGTATCTGCTGTTGATTCGCTCATGCCGCCACGACCGTTAGTGCCGGCGGGAAGAGTGCGGAGGGGTGGACATCCAGGATGTCTGCGATTTTGCCGAGTTCAAGGATGCTGAAGCTTCGGCGGTCATTGCGGTGCTGCTCTAGTGAGCGGCGGAGGGTGGTGTAGCTGACGCCAAGTTCCTGTGCCAGGTCTTCTTGTGTCATGTCCCCTTTGGCCTTGAGGGCTTTGAGGATGTTGCTTGCGATTTCACTGTCAATTGTTTCGGTGGCCCCAGCGGCCGGTGACTTGTTCATAGGACCAAGCTACTTGTCCGAACGAACAATTGCAAGGGGGTCCGGAACGAAAATGTCAAGAGACTTTGAAATAATTGCGGTAAATCCTGTGGTAATCTTGCGCACACTCGCGGGCCTGGGCGCACGCGTGTACTGCCAGTTACCCACTAGTATTGCCAACTTGTCCATTTGGACATTACAGTTGGCAACATGAACACCTACGGAGAACGCCTCGATGCCGCTCTAGCCGCCCAGATCAAGGTGGAGCTGGCGGAGCGTGAAATGGAGCAGCAGGCACTAGCGGGCGCTCTCAACATTGAGAGCGCCACGCTTAGCCGTTACATGAACATCAAGCGCTCGATGCCCCTGCACACTTTCGTGAAGGTAGCCGAAGTGTTCAACCTCAGTCCTTACGAGTTGATGCAACGAGCCGAAGCTCGTATCGCCGCAGAAGGTCCGATGGAGGAACGCCTCGCGTAACCGCCACACCACCCAGATCACGCACTGTCATTGTCTCGATGTTGATGAACTGCTGATCCATTTAGGAGCCCCCAGGCTAGTTATTCGAAGACGTATTCGATTGATAGATACCCTAGGCCGCTGGTCTGACACTTGACGGAGTGTCGGGCCGGCGGCTTTTTCTGCTTAAGGTTCTGTGATGCTGAGAATACCTAATCGATGGTCGAAAGTTAAATAAGCATTAGGTATGTGCTTTTTAACGACGTATGATGTTTAATAACGATTGAAAGTGCATAATAGACTTTGGAGACACGTCGGGCGTGGTTGGTACGCCCCTAGGGGTTCCGAGAATGGATAGTGACTACGATGGACAACGTGCCCAAAGGAAAAATGCAAGTGTCGCGTGAATTGGCGACCGCCGTCGCTGCTGAGGTTCGAGCCACCCTCGCCCGTCAGAACATGCTCATTCGCGACCTGGCGAAGGACGCAGGAATCTCGCCCGGCTACCTCGGGAAGAGGCTCCGGAATGAGGCGCCGTTGAACCTGAACGATCTTCAGGCGATCTGCGATGTATTCGATAAGGACGTTCAGACTTTTTTGGCCGCCGCGCTAGAGGCTGCTGACGGCAAGGCTTCACGATGAGCGAGCGAGGCGAGGCATTCGACGCAGCCGTGGCCATCTACGAGGCCGCACAGCAGCGGCTCCTGGATCTCACCGAGCAGCCCTGCAAAGACCAAACCGTAGCCGAGTACCGAGTCCATCTCAAGGATGCCCTGAAGGCGCAGCAGCGAGCGCATAAGGCGATGATGGCGGCCTGGGCATGAGAGGCCGTGCACCCCTCCCGATCGGCACAAGCGGGCAGGTTTCCTATTCGGGCACTAAGGGTAAGATCACGGCGCTGACCAGGTTCCGTGACTTCGACGGCGTGACTCGGCGGGTCTCGGCGCAGGGATCATCCCGGGCAGCGGCCGACGCGGCACTCAAGGAAAAGCTGAAGGCGCGCACCCACCTGGGTGGCTTGGAGCTAACTCGCGATTCGACGATCAAGGAGCTGTCTGAGCGATGGTTGCCGACGCTGACACAGTCGCAGTCCACGCGGGATTCATATCAGCAGAAGGTGGAGCGCTACATCATCCCCGGCATGGGTGCGTGGCGGCTCTGGGAGGCGACTACCGGCCGGTGTGAGGCGTTCCTGCGCACCCTGCAGCAGTCGGCGCCGTCCATGGCGTCTCAGAGCCGCGTGGTGCTGTCGTTGATGATGGGTCTGGCGGTGCGTTACGACATCATCGATCAGAACCCGGTGCGCGAGGTGATGATGGCGGCGGGGGAGAAGCGGAACGTTTCAGCTCTGACCGTCGATGAGGTATATGAGTTGCGCCGGCACATTGCCCAGTGGGCAAGCGAGAAGCCGGGGAGATCCGCCACACTGGACGCCATGGATATGTTCCTGGCTACCGGCTTGCGGCCGGGCGAGTTGCTGTCATTGCAGTTCTCGGATGTCGATTTCCGGGCTGGGACTATCGCGGTGACAGGGACGGTCAAGCGTGACTCGGTCAACGGCTTGCATCGTCAGGCGTTCCCGAAGTCCGAGTCTGGCAAGCGTGTCCTCAAGCTACCGCTGTTCGGCGTGGAGTTGCTACGTAAGCGCAAGGCGATGGTTACTGGCGACCTCGTGTTCCCGAATCGCAACGGCGATCCAATGGAGCCGGCCAACTTCCGGCGACTGTGGCGTGAGGCTCGTGGCGAGGTGTGGGCTGCGGTCAAGCCGTCAGCATTCCGCAAGGCAGTGGCGACGTTGATCGAGCGCGAGAGCGGCTCCCTGATCGCTTCCAGGCAGCTCGGGCACTCGTCGGACGCGGTCACGAAGAAGCACTACATTGAGCGTAACCAGCACGCCCCCGACTCGTCCCTGATTCTGGAGCAGTTGAACCAGCGGGTCACGTTGGTTGAGTAGATTCCCAAAATTCCCGGATGGGTTGACACTTCCCGGTTATGTGCATAGACTGTGAACATAACAACGACGAAGGGTAAGACGATGAACACCAAGGTCCAGGAACTCGCAACGGTCACCATCGCAGGCGCCGTATACACCATCACCAACTGGGCCGGCGATGACGTTATCGTGAGCAAGCGCGGAACCGGCTACATCATCCGCCCCGGAATCTCGCAGCCGTACAGCTTCCCCGGTGGCTCCCCGCTCGTGAAGCGTGGCAACACGGTTCGCGTGATGAACGTCGGCGGCATCATCGAAGAAGTCAAGAAGTGATAGGGCCCCTGCCCACGCTCCCCGGAAAAGTCCGGGGAGTTGTCGCCGTAGCCCTCGATGAGAAGGGCCGCAACCTCTACGTTCTGCAATGTGAGAACTGCTTCACACTGGAAGCCCCGCGGATCCTCTCGCAGATGAAAGCCCGCTTTCATCTTGCGGGCGATGACCGGCGGCGCTTATGTGAGGACTGCCGAGCGACCGTATTCGCAGACTGCGGTTGCTCCCAATGTAAAGAAGAAAGAAGAGGCGCATGAGTATCGAACGTGACGAACTGACGGACATCATTGCCTCGAACCGCAATGAGTATGCGGATAAGACGGCTGGCCGTATCCTTGCCGCGGGCTACCGCAAGACATATATGGTCACCACTGCCGATGACCTCGACGCGCTGCCGTTCGAAACGGTCATCCGAGACGCTGACGATTGCGTGCTGGAGCGCTGGGGTGACCTGGAAGAGAGCGGATGGGTCACGGTCATGGTTACGTCGTTCGTCCCACGTGACCAGATCACCCTCCCCGCGACTGTGCTGTACGTGGGGGGTGTGCTGTGAGCGGATACAACGTGACACCGGAAATGATGCAGGAGCGTGTGTCTGCTTCGAGGCTCAAAGCCACGGAGTTTGTGCTGGCTGAGCGGGAGCGGGAACTATTGGCGATCAAGGGACCATGCAGCAACAAGAGTTGCAAGTTGCACTACGCCCACTCTGGACCATGCGCATAATCCCGGATCAGGCGATGAGCAACGAACGCGACGCGCTGGCCGCAGTCATCGAGAACGCCTACGACTTGAATGAGGGCATGGTCACCTTTGATTTGTTGGCTCATGCCGTCCTATCCGCTGGTTACGGCAAGTCCAGTGACCGGCGCCCATCAGTCGTGACTGACGCCGCCAATCGCGTGGCCTACTTCCTCAACTGGCATCAGGGGGATAACGACATCGCGGCCGATTTCCCGTCAGGCCCGAGCCTCTACGCATCAGACCTGCAAGTAATCCTCAATGAATTGAAAGCTGGTAGTGCCAAGTGATCCACGACAAAGCTGTCCAGGCGGCACATGCGGCCATCTGCGAACAGAACATAGACGACTGCCTGGACCCTGAGTGGCGCGGTAAGTGCGTCAAGGCGGTTGAAGCCGCTGCGCCATACCAAGAGATAGCCCGCGCAGCCCTTGAATCGGCAGCATTCTTGGCGGCGCAAGCGCTAGAGGACGCAGCCGAAGCAATCGACGCCGACCCCTACGACGACCTTGACCCGTTCTATGCCGGGTGGCTGCGCGATAGGGCACGGAAAATTAGAGAGGAAGCATGATCCCGGACCGCGTATTTCAATAAGTGACGTTTCAGGTCCACGCCGCGTCATGGGGGCAGATGACGCCGGAAGAGGCAGCAAAGCAGATCATCGCGGCGCTGCACCCAACGATCTGGCCACGAAGCACGCCCTGCTATGGAACCACGGGAACCCGACGCATCAGGAGGAACAAGTGATCCCGCAGGAAGCCATCATCGCCGCCAAGGAAGCCATGCGCGAGGTCACCCCACCGCCGGGAGTGAGTAGGGCTGAGTGGCTGGCTGAGCATGGATCCTTCGCACTGATCGCCGGGGCTATCGCGGCAGCCGCCCCGCATATCAAAGCTCAGGCTATCGACAAAGCCGTGGAAGATGCCGAGGGGCTGGGAATGGAAGAGATCCCGGTGCACTCCCTCCGCTTCCGTGCTGACTGCTATAGGAATATAGGCGTCAACCTTTACGGGGGTAAGGCGTGACGCCTGACGACCCGCTAGAGGATGCCATAGGCGCCCACGCCGACGCCCTAGACGCCCAGTCGGCAATGCGTGAGGCGTCGCACAGGCGGGATGCTGCCGTACTTGCTGCGAGGCGTGCGGGCGTGTCTGCGGCTGAACTCGCCGTCGCGCTCGGCGTCAATCGGCATAGGATCCACGCCATGCTCAAAGCAGCGGAAGCTGCTTCACGCTAGCCTTATATCCGGCACTCAAGATAACGCTTCAAACGACGACTAAACGACGAGTAGCGCTGTTTTTAGGCAAAAAGAAAACCGCTCCAGTACCCGACTTTCGCCAGCACTGGAGCGGTTTTTTGTTGGTGCACCCCCCGGGACTTGAACCCGGAACCCATTGATCCCGAATAGTGCAACTCTTGCATAGTCCACGATGGTCCACTATCCTGCCCCATCGCCCACAAAAAGTCCGCGAATTCTAGGGGTTTTGGGCAACGGTGGGTCACGGCGGGCAACGGGAGCCCACGACGTACCATCCTTCAAAAGACGACTAAACGACGAGTAAATGCCCCGCCATCCGGTGAAGGATGGCGGGGCATTTTGTAGCAACTCAGTTAGGGAACCCAGCCGGTCGAAAGTAACCCCTAGGATGGGGTTCATGAATAAGCGCCGAGTACACGCCCGCGAGCAGCGACCCCTATGGCCTGCGTACATCGGGGTCGCCGTCCTGGCGGTGGTGACTATCACCATCGTCTATATGGCGCTCACCAGGAGGTAGGGTCGCATTGCCTACATCTGCTTGGAGAATGGCCATGTACGGTCTGGCTGTCCTGTCAGCTGCACTCATCGGCCTATGGCTGGCATCAACGACATTCTTCTTCCTGACCCACGATGAGAAATTCGTGTACCAAGCGTTCCCTTACCTGCTGGTTGGCGGCTTGGCGGCGGGCCTCTCGGGTGTCTGCTATTCCTTCTACCTCGACAAGCTTGATGAAATGAAGGAGCAGCGGCAACGTGACCGGGCCGTGACCGCCCCGTAGCCCCTATGATGGGGTCATGAAACTTTGGGGGATCATCACATCAGTCTTTGCCGCCAAGCCGCGTTGTACCGATTGCGGTAGGAAACTCAGCCAGCAACCCAACGGCTTCCGCTGTGTGAATGACTGGTGCCCGCAACTCCCGTTCCAAATCTTCACGAACAGGCGTACGGGCACCAAGCCAATGGGCCGCTAACTTCTTAGGCTTCGCGGAGCATGACCACGGGGAGCTTTCCAGTGGCGGTGCTCCCAAGGGTCACGGTTGACGGGATCGGGAAGACGCTTGCAACTACCCGAGAGTATGAAGCGCCGGTGACAAGCTTCAGTAGGGTGGATGTCACGTTCAGACCCTTGTATGTTGCCGTGGCGCTGTCAGTCGAGAGCATGATGTAGTAAGTCTTGCCCGCCACTAGGGACACCGCTGGCGATACCGTCTCCGTAGACACCGCGCTTGCGGTCGGCCATGCCGTCGATCCCTTGGACCACAGCCGGGCTCCGGTCGAGTCCAGGATGGCGATGTCGTAGTTTCCTGCCGATGTGGTGCCGGCGATCCATTCCAGCACAGTCAGGTTGATGTCCCGGTGAGGCTTGACCGGCATCGCGATTCCAGTATTTGCAACACCGATAGGAGCCGAAGCGGCAGCCGCGAGCATCGCGACAGCCGGGTTACTACCCGCCGTGGAGCAGAAGTCAATCTGAATAGCTGACGGGTCCGCGATTCCGTCAATGTCGTTCCGGGCGCGGATCACGGTTGCGCTAATGGTTCCGCCAACGCCGTCATTGCCGACGCCGTATCCTGGGACGCTATTGAAGGTGTACCGGAGGTTCGACTTCGGAGACAGCAGCGCAGTGCCCTGGGTGACCGATTTGGGGATGGCGTTTCCCTGGATAATGACACCCGTGTGCAGCCCCGTTGAAGAATCCTGGATGCCATACTGGTTGTCTTCGATGCGGCAGTCAGTGACCCGCGAGCCGGTAACCGTGTCCCCAATGGAGATGCCGGCTGTCGTGTTGTTGTGGATCCAGACGCCTTTGACGGCGGTGTTCTTGCCAAGGCCGATGCCACTGGCAGCAGCGTAAGCAATCTCGCCGCCGACGATCTCCACCTCCGAGCCAGTCAGCGGGTCCACACGGATTCCTTGGCCGCCAGAGTAGAGGGCAACCGGGTTGATCAGCTTCGTATTCTTGGAGCGGATCTGGAACCCGTGAGACGAGGCGCTGGAGCCGCCGTATGCGCGGCACTGGTCGAAGACGATGTCATATCCGTAGGGGTGCGTATCCCATAGCGAATACTGGGTGCCCGTCTTGGACTGTTCCGCTACGCCACCTCGGATGGTTACATGCCGGGGTCCGCCCCATTGAGTCAGGACACTAGCAATCGTCCGCTCATCGGCAAGGGTGGTGAACAGGTGCCGCATGTTACGGCCACGCAGGTTCTCGATGTAGATGTGCGCTGCCCGCCCGCCAACCGCAACACCATATCCGAGGAAGTTGGAGACGTTGGGCAGCCCATCAATCTCGATGTTCGATAGGTGAGCGTCAATCACGTCGTTGACGTAGATACCGCCGCCCGAGTCCCTGATCTTGATGCCTTCGAGGCGCAGGCCCTGAATCTTGTCGAGCTGGATGTTTCGGGCATAGACGCTTGTCGGGTTGGTGCTGGTCATTGTGAGGTTTCGGATTGTCACGCCGATTATCGGTGTGACTTTCCAAGCGACCGCGGCGGCTGATGTCGCGTAGGGGTGGAGGAGTGGCCCGTCAACCGTAACAGTCGTCCCGGAAACCGACGTGACCTTGCGGATTTCGGAGGCGTACCCTTCCTGCCCCGATGTGCCGATGCCGTAGACAACAGTGGTGCATTCGAGGCCCAGCAGGGAACCGACGCTCAGCGTGGAGGCGACAGCGGATGGTACGTCGAGGGTAGTCAAGCCGGCTGTAGCGTCCGCTGTTAGTGCGACCTTCGTCCCGTCCGAGCCCGTCCCGAAGATTAGGGCCTTATTGACGGCCCCAGCGATCTGCTGGATGGTTGAGCCCTTGAAATCTATGGTAAGGCCGTGTGCGTTGGCCGGGATCGTGATTTGCTGACCAAGTGGGATGACCATGTTCATTGGGAACTCGATGGGCCGGATTCCGGTTGCAACCACGTCATCGATGATGGCTTGGATAGCGTCTCGGTTGTCGAGTGTGGTCGAAAGCTGCGACCGCTTCACCTTATAGGCGTCGTTCGCCTGCTGAAGGTACGTCGTGGGCAGCGCCCAGTTGGCTGCCGAGTAGCTGGCACCGGATGTGAAGTCGGCAATGGCCGCCACAACATCCCCGGCAGGGTTCACTACTTTGTCGCCCGCGAGGTACGCCGTGGTGGCTTTCCACTTAGGGACAAAGGTGGCAGAAAGTTCCCCTGCAAGGTCGCTCGCTGGGTTGGCTACGAGGCCGGCGGCGACTGCATCTAGCGCGCCTGGCGTGAGTGGTTTGGGGTCAAGGAATCCCATGGGTGTCTCCTAGCTCAGGACTATCGCGGGCTGGTCGGTGATGTTGCCGGATGCGTCGCGGGTGACGGTCGGCTGTGTGTAGGTGCGGGTTGTCCCGTAGGTGATCGTGTAGGAGTCGAGGGATCCGGGGAACGCGACTGAGGGTGTGCCGGTGAACACGCCCGCTGCCCCGTCAGGCCAGACGACGGCCGCCGATGTAGGCGCCCCGTCAGTGAGGGTGATGGGCCCGACGATCAGCACCTCGGGCGTGCGAGCCAGTTGCTCGTATGTGTCCACAGCCCCGGTGCCGCCATTGAAGGAGGTTACGGTGGCTGATGGCGCGGTGAGTACGGGCGCTGCTGGGCCGGCGGGGATCAGCGCGAGGTCAACGGATTCTTGGCCTTGCGGGATGGTGAATGACCTGAGTGGGGCGTGCTTGGTCTTTCCGTCGTGGACGAAGCGGACGCGGGCGGTGTATGGCCATGAGAGCACTTCATTCCCGGCTTCGTCCTGGAATCCTGGCTGGTTGTGCGGCAGTTCGATTGTCGCGGCCCCGGTCGAAACGTCTGCGGGTTGCTCGACGAAGTCAGCGAACGTCTGACCTGTCGCCGCCCAGATAAGTCGGACGGCTGGCGTCACTTCAAGGTGGACTGTCGCAGCCTCGCCGCCGAATGTGATGGGAGCCTGGATGGAGACGGGGCAGGTGGTGACCCCTGGAGGGTAGGCCATGATGCTCCTAGCTGACCGTTATGGGTGGGCGGTTGGTGATGTAGCCCGTAACTGGGTCGCGGGTCACGGCGGGCTGGGTGAACGTGACGGTGGGCGATCCGACGCGGGTCACTGTGTACGCCGACACGGAGCCGGGGAACGACACTGAGGCTGTCCCGGCGTAGGTTCCAGTCACGCCATCCGGCCACTCAACTACCGCGGAGACTGGGGCGCCGTTCGCATCGTTCGTGACAGCCCCGGCGAACAGTTGGGACGGGTCGCGGGCGAGGGCGCAAAGGGCCTGAGCGAGATCCTGCTCCAAGGGGTCAAGGCGGGCCTTCTCCAGCGGCGTCCCACCAAAGATCCAGTCATTCCATGTGCGCTTTTG
>Ga0065714_10000072_pt1 | contig 12678 bp, 11 predicted proteins | sample MisRhiReplicate2_FD_59101 | JGI IMG/M metagenome (GOLD analysis project Ga0065714, IMG submission 59101) | Miscanthus rhizosphere microbial communities from Kellogg Biological Station, MSU, sample Rhizosphere Soil Replicate 2: eDNA_1 v2... | ecosystem: Host-associated > Plants > Roots >... | reverse complement strand
TCACACGTAACAGTTCGCTCCCACCCAGGCGTGTTCATTCTGCGAGGTGGCACGGGTGAACTGCGATTGTTACGCAATGAGATGGAGCTGGCTGAACGGCTACGTGACCGCAGAGGGTTTCGCATTCTCAACGCTGCGACGTCCGATGTTTCGACCATCGTGGCGACCTGCGCCGGGGCCAGAACCGTGATAGGGGTCGAGGGGAGTCAACTTATCCATGGGGTTAATGTTCTCCCGCCAGGTGGTTCGCTGCTGGTATTGCAGCCGCCTAATCGCTTTATCTGTTTCTTTAAATACCTAACGGATCGTGATCAGCAGAACTTTGGTTTTGTGGTCGGTACACCAGAGGGAAATGGTTTTAGAATCGACCCCGATGAAGTCGAGCGCACGCTGGATCTCTTTCCGTCCTGATACGGCGAGGCTGTAGGCCTCGCCTTTATTGCGCNTCAAATGGACCTTGAGATTACCCAGGCACTCAAGACTGGCTAGTAAGCATGTTTGCCGGAGAAGGCAAACACCGTTCGTACAAGAATGACGAAATCGAGCCATAGCGACCAGTTGTTGATGTACTCGATGTCCGAGTCAACACGCCGAATCATCTGATCTATATCCTTCGTTTCACCACGATAGCCACGTACCTGAGCCAGGCCTGTGATGCCCGGTTTAATGTTGTGACGCGCAAAGTAGCCCGAGACATCGGGCGAGTACTGAACATCGTGTTGAATAGCGTGCGGGCGAGGCCCCACCAGAGACATTTCCCCCATCAAAACGTTGAACAACTGCGGTAGCTCGTCAAGGCTGGTTCGCCGAATAAAAGCCCCAACCCTGGTCATGCGCGGGTCATTCTTTTGCGCCTGCTTGACGATGCCGTCTTCAGGCTGATGGACGACCATGCTTCTGAACTTCCAGATCCGAAAAGCTTCTCCACTCCACCCCATGCGCTGTTGACGAAAGAATATGGGGCCGGGGCTGTCGAGCTTGATGGCAATGGCGACGGCTACCAGAACCGGCGCTGCAAGAACCAAAATGAGAAAGGCCAGGACTTTGTCCTCAAGGTTCTTCAGAAACAGACGCATCCCCATCAGCGGAGTTTCAGACAAGGTCAGNACNGGAATGCCGGCAATTTCGCGAACACTGTGGTTGATCAGGCGCAACGAGAAAATGTCAGGCACCCAGTTAACAGAGATGTGTTTATCGAACAGCCTTAAATAAACATCCTGGATGACCTCTGATCCACCTAAAGGGGTCACGAAATAGACGGTACGAATGGCATGTTTGACAACTAATTCATCAAGGTCGGAGATATCGCCCAGTATCGACAGACGTTGCGCGCCTTCCAGACTTTCCTTTCCCCGATCATCGTCCGCGCCAATCAACACACAGCCGACTATGCGCTCACCGAGCCAGGGATTATTGCTGATTTTCTTGTGAAGATAGCTGGCCAGTTCGCCCGAGCCAATGATGAGCGAGTTTTCCAATTGGGTCGAGTGGGCCAAAAATTTCTTCTGCATCTCGCGTGTCGCGAGGTGCAAAAGCATCTGAGCAAAATATCCAGCGACAAATAACTGCCCGACCAATAAACGCGAGTACTGTTCGCTTTGCTTGGTAAGAAAGGCCATGGCAACGAGAAAGCCAAACGTGGCAGTCCACGCTTTCAAAAGCTTGAAGGCTTTGACGGTAAAACCAACGTTGCTGCGGTAAATAGCATAGTGGTCGTACACGACGGCCAACGCCCCCAGTAGCAACAGGAGCAGGATGACATAGGACTGCGTTATGAAGCCGATATGATAATTGATCAAGAACCACGCAACACCAGTCACCGCAACACAATCCAGACCAGCCTGAATAACGATACTCGTACTGCTTCTTCGCTGGAGAACGGAGCGGGTACTGTTGGGCTCAAATATCATATTTAGACCTCATGCCTGCTGCCCCTCGCGCTCGCTGATCACGCGATTCAGTTCATGCTGCCCTCGCTTGAGAGCGTTGGCGTCACCGTGATTAGCCACTCGCCTTCGAAAATGGGGGCTTTGGGAGCATGTGGCGACGCGTGCTATCACTTTAGCAGTACTGTGAAATCATTCACTGAATCTGCGTAGTTCTGAGTAGTTTAGTAGAACCTTCGGGCTTGAAAAAATGAAGCCCATCGAGATACCGACCGGCCGGCAGCAGGGCGGTCCGCGGTGTCTGCAGCAAGGTAGTGCCTGGTCGGCAATCGGGTAGGGGGCGCGAGTGTGGTCGCGCAGTGATCGAGGCTTACACCGTGTTGAAATCTGCGTGCATTGCGCACTGATTCCATCGTGGTAAAACGAGACGGCGCNCACAATGGGCGCCGTCTTCATTTGGGCCGATCAGACGCGTTCGAACAACACGGCGATGCCTTGGCCGCCGCCGATGCACATGGTCGCCAGGGCATACCGACCCTGAACACGGTGCAGTTCGTGAATCGCCTTGGTGGCGATAATCGCACCGGTTGCGCCTACCGGATGGCCCAGGGAAATTCCCGAACCGTTCGGGTTGACCTTCTCCGGGTCGAAGCCCAGTTCCTGCGCCACGGCACACGCTTGGGCCGCGAATGCTTCNTTGGACTCGATGACATCCAGGTCGGCAACGGTCAGACCGGCGCGTTTGAGGACCAGGCGGGTGGCGGGAATCGGTCCCAACCCCATCAGCTCTGGCTCCACGCCGGCATGGGCGTAACCGACCAGTCGGGCGATGGGCTTGAGGCCTTGGTCGAGAACCATCTGACCCGTGGCCATGATCAGTGCTCCGGCACCATCATTGAGGCCCGACGCGTTGCCGGCGGTGACGCTGCCGTCTTTTTTGAAGGCCGGTTTCATCTTGCTCAATTGCTCGGCATTGACCTCGGCGCGGACATGCTCGTCTGTCGCAAACGTCACGGTACCTTTGCGGGACGCCACTTCGATCGGCACGATCTGGTCGGTAAACCGCCCTTCAGCAATCGCCCGGGCCGCCCGTTGCTGGCTGAGCAGCGCCAACTCATCCTGAGCCTGACGAGTGATGCCATAGCGCTCGGCGATGTTTTCCGCAGTAATGCCCATGTGGAAACCGCCAAACGGGTCTTGCAGAACGCCGAGCACGTAGTCGATGGCTTGCATATCGCCCATGCGTGCGCCCCAGCGCGCTTGCGGCAACAGATAGGCTCCGCGACTCATCGATTCGACGCCACCCGCCAGGGCAGCGCCTGCGTCTCCCAACATCAAACTTTGTGCTGCGCTGACAATGGCCTGCAAGCCAGAGCCGCAGAGGCGGTTGACGTTGAAGGCGGGTGTTTCTTTCGGCAGGCCGGCATTCATCGCCACGGCACGAGAGATGTAGGCGTCGCGTGCTTCCGTCGGGATCACATGCCCCATCACCACGTGACCGATGTGTTCAGGTGCCAGCCCCGAGCGTTCAATGGCGGCGCGGCAAACGTCAGTGGCCAGTTGAATGGGCGGCACATCTTTGAGCGAGCCGCCATAGCTGCCGATGGCTGAGCGGACGGCGCTGATAACAAAAATGTCGGATGGGTTCATGCGGGTTCCCCTGGAACAGGCCTGGATTCAAGTGTGCTTTTGCACTGTTATATGGGGTGAGTCTAGACACCGTGATGATTTTGGCCTATGCCAAAACTGCTCAAGGGGGATGGCGTTTTTGGCCATTTCAGTTGAAGTCGCTTTTTGATTCGTCTGATCGGGTCAGAAGCGCAGGAAAGAAAAAAGCCGGGTGCACGTCCGTAATGCTGTTCACTTAAGAGAGTCTTGAATCGGAGAAACCTGTGGCGAGGGAGCTTGCTCCCGCTTGAGTGCGTAGCACTCACAAAAATCGGCAATGATTGTCAGATTTTTGGGGCCGCTACGCAGCCCAGCGCGAGCAAGCTCGCTCGCCACAGAGGTGTGCACGATCCAAGAGCGCGCTTAAGTGAACAGCATTAGATACACGTCCGGGCTTTGTCATTCAGGTCTTTGTCAGGCACACGTCTGGTCTTGCTGGTGCCACCCATCTTCAAACTGAAGGTTGAGCTTATGAAGCTCATGATCCAGTTCGTTGATCGAGTTAATGGCGGCCATCAGATCCGCCTCGCCAGTCTTGGCTTCCAGGTAAAGCCCGCGCAAGTAGCGATCATTTACAGTCGGAATCTTGTCAGTCTTTTCCCAGATCGCCACCGCTTGGGAGGTCAGCCCGACAATGCCGGCCAGCCTTTCTTGAGACAAACCCAGCTCTTTACGCAGGAACCGAAACTCTGCACCGGTCAGAGCTGCCGGTTTTTGCGCAATCGTCTTGCCGATAAAGTCATGAAGGCCCTCGACATCCGTGATAGCAACCGACTCGCCATAGGCAGTCTCTTTCACCCTGTAGCCGTTGCTAAGCCAGACGTTCGGTAGCCCGCTTTCAACGTAGTGGTACATCAAATTATCTCTCCCTTTGCATCGTGGTCACTATGACGAGATATCTCCCGTCTTCGTCGACATCGATTGCGCCGACAAGTTGGAGGGGTGACCCAGCCCTGAACCATGAAATAGTGAATCTCCAATCGCCCCCGGGTGCTTGATAGGGACCATCAGTGACCTGTCCTCTGCGAAGGCAATCCATTACGTCAGGCATGGATATCTCTCGCTCAATCATGCGGGACCGTGCGTGCTTAGAGTAAAAGACACGCTCAGATCTATGCGAAAGCTCCCTAATGATTTCCAAGGCTTTCTTTTTGGATAGCGGAAACGGCAGTAGGTCGCTCATGATTATCTATAGTATTTATAGGTTGCGACAGACTAAAGCTCAAGCGCCGATTGTCAAAGCAGGGAAATAAAATGAGACATGTAGCGGAGCAGCGATGGACAGATTTAGTTTATGCGACAGGCCGAACCGACATCATTCATCCAATTACTGCGCCGGCTGGGCGAGTGTTCGGCGGGGATGGGATCTGCCTGGTTCGGTTCAGCAACATACCTCTCGCAGCGGCGGGCTACAGAGGTCAGCCAGTGGCGCCAGAGTAGCCCGATCCTCTGTGAGTACAGGCGTCTGATCAGTTATCACCAATGCAATTCATGCCCTGGACCTGGTAATCCAGCACGTGCTTGCGGCCCTGATGGTCGAGGTAAATCAGCTGCGCGGGGACGATGCCGCATTCTTGCGTGATGATATTGCTGGACAGGTCTTTGGCGATATCCAGGTGGACGAAGGAACCGGTCTTGTCGTGGATGACAGGTTCGGCGGTCTGGGTATCTGCAAACGCAAAACCCGTGGCGAGGAGAGCAGCAAACCCGAGGATTAACATTTTCATGATGACTTCCTCTATTCAGAGGCGGGTTGGCTGCCGATGGGGTGCCCGGCAGTGAATNAAGGTTAACCAGGCGATCCGCACAACCGACCCACAGTTGAATGACAATTTTCTAATGAAACGGCGCCGAAGTGACGGTGGGTGACCGGCGGCNTCGAGTATCAGGTCAGCGATTGCTTTGGAGCCGTATGTCGGGAGCGAGGAACGTCACCCGTGAGAAAACTTCCAATTGAAGACTGTCTGTCTTAGGGAGTTTGAGCATGAGTGGTGATCAAAAGAGCGAAGCCCTGGCGGCTTGGTATCAGCTCCTGAAAGTGCCCGAAATCCGCATGGATGCCGAAGAGCAATATGACGAGTTGCTCAAGGCTGCCGATGAGATGGAGCGCACCGGACTCATCAGCAGCGTTGAATGGCGCAGGCTGGTTCAAGAGGCGAGCGCTGCTTTTGCCAATGCGACACAAGGGTTGGGGCGCGGAACATAGTGGTCAATCAGGGTGGTCAATCGTCGCCTGCCGGCTGTTCGGCCTGTTGGGCAAACCACTGCATGATCAGCGAGCAGGCTGGATGAGCGGCGGCGGAAGGTTGCAGATTCAAGGCGTAAATACCGCGGGTCTTCAAGGGGTGACCGAACGGAACGACGAGCACGCCTCGCTCGAGTGATTCTCCCGCCAGGGTCAGGTCCGTCATGGCGACGCCCAACCCTCGCGCCGCCGCATCAAGCGCCAACTCGTCGAGGTTGAAGGGGATATGGCGGTAGTCCTCCAGTGACTGGCCGCCATTGGCGTGCAGCCACTGGACCCAGTCATGCTTGTCCGCCGAGCGATGCAACAGTGGGAAACGCACGAGATCGGCCACCGATTCCAACGGCTGGGTNGTGCTGCCCAGACTCGGGGCGCACACCGGCACCAGCGCCTCCTCGAACAAGGTCAGGCAGTCAGGATCGCNGGACGGTTCTGGCAGATAGAGGATGTAGGCGTCGCTGTCGATGGCCGGCTCCACCACTTCCGTGGCCACTGTTTCGATCGACAGTGAAACCTGCGGATGACTTCGATAGAACTCGCTCAACTTTGGCAGCAACCATCGAACCGCCAGCGACACATGCATGCGTATGCGAAAAGGTCGTTTTTGCGGTGTCAGCCGATCTTCAAGGGTTTTCAGTTGCGCCAGGATACTTCGGGCGGTCGCAAGCACCTGTTCGCCTTCCGGTGTCAGTCGAACACTGCGGCTATTCCTCACGAACATCGGCAAGTCGAAGTGGCTCTCCAACTGCTGGATTTTTCGGCTCACNGCNCTTTGGGTCAGGCACAGCTTTTGCGCCGCTTGNGTGAAGCTGCCCGAGCCTGCGACTTCGACCAGCGCCTGCAAGGCCTGGAGAGAAGGANCGTGGTGAATTTTATCCATGCGTTTTTTGAATGGCTCGATGAGTTTATAACGTTGGTTGTATCACTACAGGNCTTATAGATTCTAGCTCTAGCCNGCGCCGGCCGGAAAGACTCATGCNATGACGTCATGTTCGGTGCTTGCNGAACGACAGGCAGACGAGGTGATGCATGACCAATGTATGTGGCTGGATTGCGCAGGCGGGGAGCTCTCCCGCTCGCGATACTCTCAAAGGCACGCAAAAAGCCGATTGGCTGATTGTCGGTGCCGGTATTACCGGGCTGTGCGCCGCTCACACCCTCGCTGAAATGCACCCTCAGGCGCGGATCGTGATTGTCGACAGACAGCGGGCCGCGCAGGGCGCCTCGGCGCGCAATTCAGGTTTCGTGGTGGGGCACGAACATCCGGCCAAGGATGAGCTGATCGGCAACCCGGGGTTTGCCGGTTTTGAAGTCGATACTTCGATTTCCCGTGCCGCCAGTGACGAAGTGCGCCAGCGCATCGCTCGTCTGGGCATCGAGTGTGAATTCAGGGAGTCGGGCTACTTCTTCGCCGTCAACGATCCCGGCAAGTTGACCGACGTCGTCGCCAAACTGGCAACGCTACGTGCTGTTGGCGCCTCTGCGCATTTTCTGGAAGGTGAATCGCTGAGTAAACAACTGGGCACCGCGCATTACCAGGCTGCGATCTGGTGCGGCAATGGCAACGCACTGCTGCAACCCGCCAAATACGTGAGAGGCCTGCTGGATACGCTGCCGGCCAACGTGACCCTGTTTGAGAACACCGATATCACTGGCCTTGAACATTTGGGCAAAGGGCGTATTCGCGCCAATGGCACCGATGGAAGCATCGAAGCCAGGCAAGTCCTGGTGTGCCTGAACGCGTTCATTCCGCGCTCAGGGATAGAGGACAGCGGGACGTTCCCGATGGAACTCAGCGCCAGCCTGACACGACCGCTCAGCGACGCCGAGTTCAAGTCCATCGGCGCGGTTGAGCCTTGGGGTGTGCTGTCCACCCGGCCACTGGGCGCCACGGTGCGACTGACTCCGGACCGCCGCGTGATGATCCGCAACACGGCGGAATACCGTTCTCGGGATTTATCCAACAGTGAGCTGCTGCAGCGNCGCAAACACCATGTNCTCGGNTTGCAACGACGCTTCCCGTTCTTGAACGAGCAGGACATTCAATACACCTGGACCGGACACTTGAGCGCTTCGCGCACNGGGCAACCGTATTTCGCCAAGGTCGACGAAGGTGTGTTTGCGGTGGCCGGCTGCAATGGTTCGGGCGTCGCCCGCGGCACCCTTTGGGGCCGCTTGCTCGCCGAACTGGCATCGGGTGACAGCTCGCCCATCCTCGAATCGGTGATGCGCAGGGCCCAGCCGGGCTGGCTGCCGCCACGCCCCTTGCTCGATATCGGTGCCATGCTTCGAATGCGCGTGGAGGCGGTCAGGGCCAAAACAGAAATCTAGAACACCCGGCGATCAAACAATAAAAACTCATCAAACACACGGTGATTGAACATGCGCGTCAATAACATTTCCCTGATGGTCGTGCTGACGACGTTGTCGGCAGCCACTTACGCTGACGAAGTCGTCAACATTTCAAACTGGAACGGCTACATCGCCGACGACACCTTGACCACGTTCACCAAGGAGACGGGGATCAAGGCGACGTACGACATTCACGACAGCAACGAAGTACTCGAATCCAAACTGATGACCGGCAACACCGGCTATGACGTGGTGAGCCCTTCAAACCATTTTCTGTCCCGATTGATCAAAGCCGGGGCGGTGCAGAAACTCGATAAAAGCCAGCTGCCCAACTGGAAAAACCTTGATCCGGCGTTGATGAAAAAACTCGAGGTCAATGATCCGGGCAACCAGTACGGTTATCCGTACATGTGGGGCACGGCGGGTATCGGCTACAACGTCGAGAAGATCAAGGCGATCTTCGGCAACACCGATGTCACCCATTCCTGGAACCTGTTTTTTGATGAAAACAACATCAAGAAGCTGAGCCAGTGCGGCGTGGCGATTATCGATAACCCTACGCAGATCCTGCCGATCACCCTGAATTACCTGGGGCTGCCGCCGCATAGCCACGAGCCGGCGGATTACAAGAAAGCCGAGCAGGCGCTGCTCAAAATCAGGCCTTACGTCCAGTATTTCCACGCCTCCAAGTACATCAGCGACCTGGCGAACGGCAATGTCTGCGCGGTGATCGGTTTCAATGGCGACATCGTGCAGGCGGCCGCCAGCGCCAAGGAAGCCAAAAACGGCATCGACATCGCCTATTCGATCCCTGACGAAGGCTCGACGCTGTGGTTCGACATGGTGGTCATGCCCAAGAGCGCNCCGCACGAAAAGAATGGCTACGCCTACATGAACTACCTGCTGACACCGCAGGTCATTGCCAACATCAGCAACAGCATCCATTACGCCAACCCCAACCTGGCGGCGGATCAGTATGTTGTTCCGGCGGTGAAGCAGGACCTGGCGATTTACCCGTCGACAGGTGTGCTGGACAAACTGTTTACCGTCGAGGAACTTCCCGCGGCCATTGCACGGCTGACGACCCGCCTGTGGACCAAGTTGAAAACCAACACATAACAACATCGACCCAATCCTTGGGGTGCGCCACATCAGGCGCCCCTGAGGAGTGCNGGCCTAATGTCAGTCAGTTAACCCGCNATGCAATCTGTAGCNGCTGAAATTGCTTAGCNGATTGGCATTAGGCTTACTCCAAGAGATTCTTCGTTGCATGTCATCGCCCTGACCATGGCCTACGCTTATCCCGAGATGGATATTCATTGATCAGGGTTTGCTCCCTGATCGATGTTCAACGGGTGCCCATAAAAACAAAAAGTCTCGGGAGAAAACGCATGTTCGCTTTGTTTAGTCGATTCAGCCGCTACATGGCNGTGGGAATGACCGCTGCCGCACTCGCGACACCGGCCTTTGCGCTGGACACCGTCAAGTTCATGGCCCCGGGTTCTGTGGGTGGAGGTTATGACCAGACCGCCAGGGTTCTGGGCAAAGCCATGATCGAGGCCAACACGGCCAAATCCACCACCTTCGAGAACAAGGGCGGAGCAGGGGGGACGTTGGGGCTGGCGCAGTTCGCCAACAGCACCAAGGGCGATCCGAATGCGCTGCTGGTTGTCGGCGCGATCATGGTCACTGCCATTGAACAGAACACACCGCAAATCACCTTGAAGGACGTAACGCCGATTGCCCGGTTGTTCACCGAGTACAACGTGATTGCCGTGCGCAAGGAGTCTGAATTCAAAACCCTGGAGGACTTGCTGAAGGTCTTCAAGGACAAGCCGACCAGTATTTCCTGGGGCGGTGGCTCCAAGGGGTCGATCGATCACATCGGCATTGCCGAGTTGGCCGCGAAAATGGGTGTCCCGGTCAACAAGGTGAATTACGTGGCCTTCGCGGGCGGGGGTGAAGTCGTTGCTCAGGCATTGGGCGGGCAGATCAAGGTGATCACCGGTGGTTATGCCGAGCTGGGCCAATACATCAGGAACGGCCAGTTCCGTGTCCTCGCCATCGGCGCCCCTGAACGCATTGAAGGCATCGATGCACCGACCCTCAAAGAGAAAGGCTACGACGTGACCATCGGCAATTGGCGGGGTGTTTACGGTGCCGCGAACCTCACGCCCGAGCAGCGCAAAGAAGTNACCGACGCCGTCGTGGCCGCCACCAACAGCAAAGTCTGGAAAGACAATATCGACACCAACAAATGGTCACCCAACGTCCTGACCGGCGATGAGTTCGGCAAATTCGTCGACGAAGAGCATGTGCGGCTGCGGGCGATGCTGGTCGAGGTCGGACTGGTTTCGAAATGACTCAGCCTCGCGCAATCGTGCCGGTGCAACTGGCGATCGGCGTCGGAGTGATCGCCATCAGCGCCGTGTTGGCGGTGGGCGCATTCCGGTTTCCGCCCGAGATGGGCTTCGTGATCCTGGGGGCCCACGTCTATCCGTACGCCGTCGCGGTGTTCCTGGGCGTGGTCGGTCTGTTGCTGTGTTATCAGGCCGCCACCGGTGGTTTTCGCGAGTTGGCAGACCATGATGACGAAGCTGCCCAAGCGCTGCCCGGCGGCAAAGCCGGCGCAGCCTGGGTGACGGCGGGACTGGTGGGGGTGGCCGTGCTGATTAACCTCATCGGCTTCGTATTGGCCGCCGGGCTGCTGTTTGCCTGTTCGGCACGGGGNTTTGGCAGTCGTCGNCCNGTGAAGGACCTCGCCATCGGCATTGCCTTGACCCTGCCGATTTACTGGCTGTTCAACGCCGGGCTAGGGGTTTCCCTGCCGCCCCTTGTCAACGCCTGGATCTGACCCGGGCCGAAGGAGGTAAACAAGGTGGAAACTCTCGCGAACCTGGCCATTGGTTTTTCCGCTGCGCTGACACCGATCAACTTGATGTGGGGTTTTATCGGCTGTTTGCTTGGCACCGCCATTGGTGTCTTGCCGGGTATTGGGCCGGCGCTGACGGTGGCGCTGCTGTTGCCGATCACCGCCAAGGTCGATCCCACGGGCGCCTTGATCATGTTCGCCGGTATCTATTACGGCGCGCAGTTTGGCGGCTCGACCACTTCTATCCTGCTCAATACGCCCGGAGAATCGTCCTCCATGGTCACGGCCCTGGAAGGCAACCTCATGGCGCGCAACGGCCGGGCAGGACCGGCCCTGGCCACCGCCGCGATAGGCTCATTTGTTGCCGGCACCATTGCGACGGTGTTGCTGACGTTGTTTGCTCCGATTGTTGCCACGCTGGCGCTCAAGTTTGGTCCTGCGGAGTATTTCGCGATTCTGGTGCTGTCCTTCACGACGGTGTCTGCGGTACTCGGCGCTTCGATGCTGCGCGGTTTTGCCTCGCTAGGGGTTGGGCTGACCATCGGCTTGATCGGCCTGGACTCGACCTCGGGCATTGCCCGNTACACCTTGGCGGTGCCGGAGTTGGTGGATGGCATCGAAGTCGTGCTCGTGGCGGTCGGTTTGTTTGCAGTGGGTGAGGCGTTGTACAGCCTGCTTTATCAGAAAGAAGAAACGTCCGGCCGGCACCGTTTGACCTCGTTGTGGATGACGCGCGCTGACTGGAAACGCTCGGTCCCCGCCTGGCTACGGGGCACGTTGATCGGCTTTCCATTNGGGTCGATTCCGGCAGGGGGCGCGGAAATTCCGACGTTCCTGTCCTATTCGGCGGAACGCAAACTGAGCAAGTACCCGAAAGAGTTTGCGGGCAGCAAGGGCGAGGGGGCGATCGAGGGGGTTGCCGGTCCCGAGGCGGCCAACAACGCGAGTGCGACGGGTTCGTTGGTGCCACTGCTGACGCTCGGCATNCCGACGTCCGCNACCGCGGCGATTCTGTTGGCTGCGTTCCAGAACTACAACCTGCAGCCGGGGCCGATGCTCTTTCAGACGTCGGGAGAATTGGTCTGGACCCTGGTGGCCTCGCTGTATGTCGGCAACGTGATCCTGTTGGTGTTGAATCTTCCGTTGGTGGGCCTGTGGGTCAAGCTCCTGCAGATTCCCCGNCCGTACCTGAACGCCGGCATTCTGGTGTTTGCCACNATNGGCGTGTACGGCATGCGCCATTCTTCCTTCGATCTTATGCTGATGTTGGCGATCGGTTGGGGCGGGGTGCTGATGCGTCGTTTCGATTTTCCAGTCGCGCCCGTGATCGTCGGCATGCTGCTGGGGCCGATGGCTGAAAAGCAGCTGCGCAATGCGTTGTCCATCAGCGAGGGAGACTGGCTGGTGTTTGTGACNCAACCGATNTCGGCCGCGTTCCTNGCNCTGACGCTGNTGGTGCTGTTGGTTCCGCACCTGCTTCACGCCCGCGGTATCAAGTTGCATGAGGACGATTGAGCGCAGTGGCCAGCGCCGACCTGTGTTTTGTTGATCGTGTGCTTATCCGTTTCTGCGGTGATGGCGGCTATCGGTTTCGCTTTTACAGCGAGTCACTTGGAAAAGCCCCAAGTAACCAAGGGCTCTTGCCCCTTTCGTTC
>Ga0065714_10003409_pt1 | contig 12699 bp, 16 predicted proteins | sample MisRhiReplicate2_FD_59101 | JGI IMG/M metagenome (GOLD analysis project Ga0065714, IMG submission 59101) | Miscanthus rhizosphere microbial communities from Kellogg Biological Station, MSU, sample Rhizosphere Soil Replicate 2: eDNA_1 v2... | ecosystem: Host-associated > Plants > Roots >... | reverse complement strand
ACCTGCTACAGCACTCATCAAAAACCAGAGAGAAAAATAATGAAATCTGCACTGAAGACTTTTGTTCCGGGCGCGTTAGCCCTCCTGCTGCTGTTCCCCGTTGCCGCCCAGGCAAAGGAAGCTGAAACCAAGACCAAACTGTCCAACGTGGTAATCCTCGCTACCGGCGGCACCATTGCCGGCGCCGGCGCCAGCGCGGCCAACAGTGCCACTTACCAGGCGGCCAAAGTCGGCATCGAACAATTGATCGCCGGCGTTCCTGAGCTTAGCCAGATCGCCAATGTGCGTGGCGAGCAAGTGATGCAAATTGCGTCCGAAAGCATCAACAATGAAAACCTGCTGCAACTGGGTCGCCGCGTCGCCGAACTGGCTGACAGCAAGGACGTGGACGGCATCGTGATCACTCACGGTACCGACACCCTGGAAGAAACCGCCTACTTCTTGAACCTGGTGGAAAAGACCGATAAGCCCATCGTGGTGGTCGGCTCCATGCGTCCAGGTACTGCCATGTCGGCCGACGGCATGCTCAACCTGTACAACGCCGTGGCCGTGGCAGGCAGCAAGGATGCACGCGGCAAAGGCGTGCTGGTGACCATGAACGACGAGATCCAGTCGGGTCGCGACGTCAGCAAGATGATCAATATCAAGACCGAAGCATTCAAGAGCCCGTGGGGCCCACTGGGCATGGTGGTCGAGGGCAAATCCTACTGGTTCCGCCTGCCAGCCAAGCGTCATACCCTGGATTCGGAATTCGATATCAAGAACATCAAGAGCCTGCCTGATGTCGAGATCGCCTACGGCTATGGCAACGTGAGCGACACCGCCTACAAGGCCCTGGCTCAAGCGGGTGCCAAAGCTATCATCCACGCTGGCACCGGCAACGGCTCTGTATCCTCCAAAGTCGTGCCTGCCCTGGTGGAACTGCGCAAGCAAGGTGTACAGATCATTCGCTCTTCCCACGTAAACGCTGGTGGCATGGTGCTGCGCAACGCCGAACAGCCTGACGACAAATACGACTGGGTGGCTGCACTTGACCTGAACCCACAGAAAGCCCGCATCCTGGCGATGGTCGCCATGACCAAGACCCAGGACAGCAAAGAGCTGCAACGAATTTTCTGGGAATACTGATTCCTGGTCGTTCAATGCAGGAGCGAGGCGCCGTCCTCGCTCCTACACTCCTCCTCTCCCGCCCTACACGAAATTGCCTGAATTGCCGTCGGACGAACTTCTTTAAGTTTAAGCAGTTGCGAAATTGCCTACAGTTAAATACTGTATGTGCGTACAGCTTATTAAGGAATACTCCGTGGCAAAGTCCTCTTCCGCAGAACCAACTCCGCCCGATGCCTACGAACGCCTGGCCATCCGTGTGCAAAAGATCATCAACTCGACCAACGCGCAGAAAGCCAAGGCGGCGTTGATCTTCCGTTTGCCGGATGAACCTGAGGATGAATGGGCGCGTTTGCTGGAAGAAATCGCTGAGAACGACAACGTCACCCTCGCCTATCGGGACGACGGCGGTGTGCAGATTTTCTGGGTTGTACCGAAGGAAGATTGATTCAATGAGCGTCCGTTTTATCGCTGTGTGTTGCCTGTTTTTTGCCATCACCGCCCAGGCCCAGGCACCCCGCACGTTCAGCGAAGCCAAGAAAGTCGCCTGGAAGCTGTACGCCCCGCAATCCACCGAGTTTTATTGCGGCTGCAAATACACCGGCAACCGCGTTGACCTGAAAGCCTGTGGCTACATCCCGCGCAAAAATGCCAACCGCGCTGCGCGCATCGAATGGGAGCACATTGTTCCAGCCTGGCAGATCGGGCATCAGCGCCAATGCTGGCAGGATGGTGGGCGCAAGAACTGCACGCGCCACGATGACGTGTTCAAACGTGCCGAGGCGGACCTGCATAACCTGGTACCGAGCATCGGCGAGGTCAACGGTGACCGAAATAACTTCAGTTTCGGCTGGCTGCCAGTGCAAAGCGGGCAGTACGGTTCATGCCTGACCCAGGTGGACTTCAAGGCCAAGAAGGTCATGCCGCGTCCGTCAATCCGGGGGATGATCGCCCGTACCTATTTCTATATGAGCAAGCAGTACGGCTTGCGACTGTCCAAACAGGATCGCCAATTGTACGAAGCCTGGAACAAGACCTATCCAGTGCAGGCCTGGGAGCGCCAGCGCAACCAGACCGTGGCGTGTGTGATGGGGCGCGGCAATGAGTTTGTAGGCCCGGTGAATCTCAAAGCCTGCGGTTGAACAGGGGCGAGACTTGCGCCCGACCAGGCACTTACTGCACGGTTTTGTGCTCAATGACCTCTGACACCGTGTCGGTTTTCTTGGCGCGGGCCATCTTCTCGTTAAGTAGCGTTTGCTTGGCCTCCGCCTCCGCCTTGGTGGCAAACGGGCCCAGCAGTACTTCGTCCTTGCCGTCCACCTTCACGATATAAAAATTGAAACCATGTTCCAGCAACCAGGCCGTAAGGTCGGTGATCGCCTGCAACTTGTGGTCCGGCGGGCCTACCCGCACATCCCATTCCTGGGCAGCAATCGCGCCAGTCTGGGGCTGGCTTTCGTTCGCGGCAGGCTTGGTCCTGGGCGCATCGACGCTTCTGCCTTCACCGCAACCGGCCAATGCCAACACCGCAATTGCCATCGCTACTTTACGCACTGCCCTGCTCCTTCGAAGATAAAGAGGCGACTTTATCATTCACTGTCTATTCTGGCCGTCATAAACGTTGGCTTAAACAATGCGAATCATGTATCGCAGACCTGTATGATGCCGCCATGGGAATTAATGTCGCCTCTATGCGTCCTAAAAGAGGCAGTCACAGGGAAGCGCTTAGCAGTAAGCTACACACATCCGACACCTGCCCTGTCTGAAACATGTGTCCTTAAAAGTAATCAAGGAGAAGTCCATGCTTATACTCACCCGCAAAGTTGGTGAAAGCATAAACATCGGTGATGACATCACGATCACCATCCTGGGCGTCAGCGGCCAGCAAGTACGAATCGGCATCAACGCACCCAAGGATGTTGCCGTGCATCGCGAGGAGATCTACCAGCGCATCCAGGCTGGCTTGACTGCCCCGGACAAAAACCAGACGCCTTGAAGCACCCCTCAGTAGCCAGCCCTTTCGTTCACTGTAACGGCTGGCGAAAACCCCTTCGGACTGCTCTTGTCTTTGTTGCGTGACTGACGTCGCCAATGTGTTCATCTTCATGGAAAGATGAAACTGTCCTCACGCCCGGAACTTGTTGTTTCATTCATAGCCGAATCTGCTAACTGACACTGCGCCATCCGTGTGCATTCGGGAGCACGTCGATGAGGCCTAGCACCACACCGCCATTTGCCTACAGGTCCTGGATGATCGCCTTATTGATAGGGCTGGTCTTCGTCGGGCTTGCCTACGGCTTGAGGTATGAAGTCAAAGGCTCGGCCTCTGACGACCAGCAATCCTGGCTGGACCTGGCGCTGTTGCTCTGCGGGTACTTGTTCCTGTTCTATCTCAAACCCATCCAGCAAGCCGTGGAGCGCAGATTGCGCCGGCGGGCAACTGAAGAAACGCCACGCTGATGCCCGGTCGTCGCTGTCAGAGCGCTGGTATTTACAGCGTCGCCACAGCACCTATGCTTGGGCGTGCACGATCAGTAAAAGGGGCTGAGGCAAATGGACACCCTGAGTAAATCCCAAATCGAATCGGCACTGGCAGCCCGCCTGCCCAGCTACACGGTGACGTGTACGGTGCACGCCGATGGCACCCTTTCGGTCGTGCTCAGCGGCCCGGAAACCGACCATTTTGCAATTACCGGGATCGTGCGCACGCATTACCGCGGCGCCGAAGCGATCGCACAGTTGGCCAATGAAATACTCAGGGAAATGGTGCTCTCACGCCAAGCCATGAGGAATGACCGCAAGCAGCCGCCCGATCCAGCCAATGCGGGAAAAGGCCGAGACCGGTAACGGGCTCGGCCTTTTCGTGTCAGCCCGCCGCGGCCTGCACGTACAGCAAGCCTTGCGCGTCGCGCTGCACGTCTAACTCCCCGTACCCGTCAATCGAAGGATGCTCGGTAACCATCGGCGTATGATGCGTCGAGGTCACGACCATCACATCCGCCCCTGCGGCCTCTCCCGCACGAATGCCTACTGTCGCATCCTCAAATACCAGGCACTCCTGCACCGGTACGCCCAGGCGTTGCGCCCCCAGCACGTAGCAGGCGGGGTTCGGCTTGCCGACGGCAACGTCTTCGGCCGTGACCAGCACCGCCGGTGGCGCAATGCCCGCCGCTTGCATTCGACGCAACGCCAGCTCCCTGGGGGCCGAGGTGACCAGCGCCCATTGATCACCCGGCAGGCTGTTCAAAAATGTGACGGCGCCGGGAATCGCGACAACACCCTCGACGTCATTGACCTCAGCCTCGGTAATCCACTGCGCCTCAACCTCGGGATCCACGCCGGGCAGTGCCTGGCGCGTGATGGTATCGATCGCGCGGGCCCCGTGAATGGTCTTCAAAAACGCGGGCACATCCAGGCCATGGCGTTCAGCCCAGAGGCTCCAGACTCGCTCGGCGGCAGCAATGGAGTTGAGTAACGTCCCATCCATATCGAACAGAAAGGCACGGTAACGGCGGTTGAAAACGGCTGAACCTCGGATGGACACTGCGCGGCTTCCTCATGGACAGAGACAAATGATCGGCCCACTGCAATCTACGGATCGCCTCGGCACTTGTAAACGCTACCGAACTCGATTGCATTACAGCTTTGTAATCAGGCTGTAAGTCTTGTTGGCACCCTCGCTTCATACAGTGGAGTCGTCAGTCACCCACCTTGGATGACGCCGCTTCCTACTGATGAAAAGGGCCCGCCCATGAAACCCGCAAGCAAACTCTGCCTGATCGCCGCTAGCCTGCTGATGCTGGGCACCGGCACCGCCATGGCCGCCACCGTCGCGCCAGTCAAAGCCAATAACGTCGTGCTGGTGCACGGTTCCTGGGCCGACGGTTCAAGCTGGTCCGAAGTGATCACCCGCCTCCAGGCCGCCGGCCTGCACGTTACCGCTGTACAGAATCCGCTGACCTCGGTGGCCGACGATGTCGCTGCCACTAACCGCGTGTTGGACCAACAAGATGGCCCTACGGTGCTGGTCGGCCATTCCTACGCCGGGACCGTGGTGAGCGACGCCGGAGTAAACCCGAAAGTCAGTGCCCTGGTGTACGTCGCCGCACGTGCGCCGGACGCCAATGAAGACTTCGTCGCCCTTTCGGCCAAGTACCCGACCATGCCTGCGCGGGCCGGTGTGGAAGAGCACGACGGCTACCTCACCCTGAGCCAGGACGCCTTCCTCAAGTACTTCGCTGCCGATGTACCGCACGCCAAGGCCCTGGCGTTGTACGCCGTGCAGCAGCCCATCACCAAGGCCCTGTTCAGCGGACGCACCGTCAATGCCGCCTGGCACACCAAGCCGTCCTGGTACGCGGTGTCGGCGAATGACCAGACCATCAACCCGGACCTGGAGCGCTTCCTCGCCAAGCGCATGAACGCCACCACGATCGAGCTGCCTTCGAGCCACTTGTCGTTGGTGTCCCACGCCAAGGAAATCACCGACCTGATCCTCGAAGCCTCTGGCCGTCAGCCCTGAAAACACGGCATTACAAACTTGTCATCATCCTGTTGGTTGGCTGTTCGGGGCGCCTGGTTACTGTGAACTCGCTGCCACGACCTGGCAGCCAACCCTTTAAGAGAGATACCGCCATGAAACTATTCATCCTCGGCTTCACCGCTTTGCTCGCTACCGGCTCCGTGTTGGCTGCCGAACCGGTCATTCACGACCAGACGGGCTTCTTTGTACACCTGGACGTGGCCAAAGTGCTGTCGAGCACCGACACCTACGGCCAGTGCGGCATCGTTCCCGCGCGCCTCGACTACCTGGACAGCCAGGGCCGCGAACATGTGCTGGACTATCAGGTCCAGGGCATCGGTTGCGCCAGTGACAATTGATCAGGCTACACTTGCGCCACGCATTGAGACAGGGCACTTCCCATGAACATTCTCGTAGTCGAAGACGAACCCAAGGCTGGCAATTACCTGCTCAATGGCCTGCAGGAGCTGGGCTACTCCGTCAGCCTCGCCCGGGACGGCGTGGACGGCTTGCACCAGGCCTTGGAAACGCCGTTCGACGTGATCGTGCTGGATGTGATGATGCCAAAAATGGATGGCTGGGAAGTGCTGCGCCGCCTGCGCAAGGAAGCCGATACGCCCGTGCTGTTCCTGACGGCGCGCGACGACATCGCCGACCGCATCAAGGGCCTGGAACTGGGTGCCGATGACTACCTGATCAAGCCGTTTTCCTTCGCTGAACTGGTGGCACGCTTGCGCACCCTGACCCGCCGCGGGCCGAGCCGGGAAGAGGAACAGTTGCAGATCGCAGACCTGCAAATCGACGTGCTGAAGCGTCGCGTCACCCGCGCTGGCACCCGCATCACCCTGACCAACAAAGAGTTTGCCTTGCTGCATCTGTTCGCGACCCACCAGGGCCAGGTGCTCTCCCGTTCACTGATCGCGTCACGGGTGTGGGACATGAATTTTGACAGCGACACCAACGTGGTCGACGTGGCCGTGCGGCGCCTGCGCTTGAAAATCGACGATCCCTTCCAGCTCAAGCTGATCCACAGCGTGCGGGGCATCGGCTACCGCTTCGATACCCAGCCATGAACAAACCCCGTCATTATTCCCTGACCCTGCGCCTGGCGTTGATCTTCGCCCTGCTCGCCTTCGCCCTGCTGGCGACACTCGGCGTGGCGCTGTACCGCGAGCTGGAGCGGGAGTTGGTCATGCGTGACGACGCGGCCTTGATCTACCGCATCGATCAATTGCGCAACCTGCTCAACGACAGCAACACCCTGGACTTGATCAAGACCAAGCCGGAGCTGTTCCAGAACATGCTGGGCAACCGCGAGTCGGTGCTGAGCATCACCGCGCCAGGGCAGAAGCCATTGCTGACGGTCAACCCCGGCAATATCGACCTGCCTGCCGTGCCGCCCGTCCCCAAGAACCATCAACTGACGTTCGCCGACGTGCACCATTTCCCCGGCATCAATGGCGTACCCTTTGCCACCCTGGCCGCGTCCATCGACTCCGGCGACCTGGGCAGCCTGCAAGTCACCACGGGGCGCCTGATGACCGAGCGCACCGCCGTGCTCGCCAGCTACCGCTTGAGCGTTTATATCCTGGCGAGCATCGCGGCAATCCTACTGGCCGTGGTGGGTTACCTGCTGGTTCATCGTGGGTTATTGCCGTTGCGCCGCCTGGCGCGGCACGCCCAAGGCATCGGCGTCGGCAACCTCGCCGAGCGCCTCGACAGCCACGGCGCGCCGAAAGAACTGCTGCCGATGATCGATTCGTTCAACACCATGCTTGAGCGGCTGGCCAAGGGTTTTGTCCAACTGGGCCAGGTGTCCACCGACATGGCGCACGAGTTGCGCACACCGATCAACAACCTGCTGGGGGAAACCCAGGTCGCCCTGCAACAGAACCGCAGCATCGAGAGTTATCAGCAACTGCTGGCATCCAATGTCGAAGAACTTGAACGCCTGGCGCGGATGCTCGACAACATGCTGTTCCTGGCCCGCACCGACCCGGCCAGCGCCCTTCGCCAGCGCCAGGAACTCAGTGCGGCGGACGAGGTGGAACGTATCGCCGAGTACTTCGAGGGTTTGGCGGGTGATGTGGACATCAGCATTCATGCCGAAGGTGAAGGGGTGATCTGGGCGGAGCCGATGCTGCTGCGCAGAGCCCTGGCGAACCTGTGCGCCAACGCCATCAAATATGGCGCGCCGGGTACTGCGTTGGAGATCCGGGCGGTGCCCAGCGCCGAGGGCATTCACCTGAAGGTCAGCAACCAAGGCGAGACCATCGACGCCGAGCACCTGCCGCGGCTGTTCGAACGGTTTTACCGGGTGGATGAGTCACGAGAACGTTCGGCGCAGTCCAATGGATTGGGCTTGTCGATCGTGGCGACCATCATGCAGTTGCATAGCGGTCGTTACAGCGTGAGCAGCGAGGCGGGGATGACGTGTTTTGAGTTGTTCTTTCCGAAACGGGACGACTGAGCGGCAATCACTTGTTTGCACTGTGAGAAGCGTCGGCCCGGTCAGCTGACCTGCCCGCCCGCTTCCTTTATATCCACAGGTGCTTGCCACGCCGTCAGTACTGCCGCCTGCAAGCCCGCAACCATCGTATCCAGCGCCATCGAGGGGCGCTGCGAGCCCGTCACCTGCTCCGGCAGCAACGGTACGTGGATAAACCCACTGCGAACCCCAGACCCTGCGAGCGCATGCTGCAACAGATAAAAAATTTGATTACACACGAACGTCCCTGCCGTCTGCGATACCGAGGCCGCGATTCCCGCGTCGCGCACGGCCTTGACCATCGCCTTGATCGGCAGCGTCGTGAAGTAGGCCGCCGGACCTTCAGCCACGACCGCCGTGTCGATAGGCTGCTCGCCGAGGTTATCGGGAATGCGTGCATCGTTGATATTGATCGCCACTCGCTCGACTGAAATATCGCTACGTCCCGGTCCCAAGCCGGTAGCGATCACCATCGCCGGGTGCAACTCGTCGATCAGCCGGGTCAGGCACTCGCCAGCCGTGGCAAATGCGCAAGGCAGTCGACGCGCAACAATCTGCACATCGCTTCCCAATTGCACGCCATCCAGTTGGCGCACAGCTTCCCAGGACGGATTGAGCCGGTCTTGATCAAAGGGTTCGAACCCCGTCAGCAGTACGATTTGCATCCTGGCCTCACATCAGCAGGTAAAGCAGCACAATATTGACCACCAGCATCATCAACGCAGTCGGCAACTGAGCCTTGATCACCGCGTTCTTGTCCGGCAGCTCGAGCAACGCCGCGGGGACGATATTGAAGTTGGCGGCCATCGGGGTCATCAGGGTACCGCAGTAGCCGGAGAACATGCCGATCGCCGCCATCACCGCCGGATTACCGCCGTAGATACCCACCAGCACCGGCACGCCGACACCGCCGGTCATCACCGGGAACGCCGCAAAGCCATTGCCCATGATCACCGTAAACAAGGCCATGCCCAGCACGTAGACCATCACCGCCACCAACTTGAAGTCCAGGTTGATATAGGTAGTGGTCACATGCGCGACAGCCGTGCCGACCCCAGCTTCGTTAAACAGCAAACCCAGCATCGCCAGCATTTGCGGCAGCACCATGGCCCAGCCAAGGGCTTCAGTCAGTCGGCGCGATTCCCGCAAGGCTTGCACCGGCGTATCGCGGGTCAGCCAGCAGGCCAGGCCAAGGGCGATCAGGCAACCGATACCGAGGGAGACGAAGGTGGTGTTTTTCGGGTCCAGCAGCGGTACGCCGCCGATCTCGGTGTGCTTGAGCAATACCGAGCCGATCACCGTGGTCAGCGGAATTGCCAAGGCTGGAATAAACAGCTTATGACCCAGGCGACCGGCACTCGCGCGGGATGCCTTGTCGTGCAACTCGGCATGCGTGCCACGGCCAACACCGCCCATGCCAGCGATCAATGCCATCAGCACTACGCCTGCACCGATGACCACCGACGGCAGACGTTCACCGACCAGGAACGGAATGGCGAACAACAGCCAGAACAGTGCACTGGACCAGCGCTTGGGATGGGCTCGGTCCATCAGGATCATGCCCGCCGTGATCAGCAGCAGAACCCCGGCCAGCCAGTACAGGTATTGAATGGAAATGATCATTGCGCGGCCTCCACGGGGGTGGCGGCCGGCGTCATCTCACGGGTGAGCCTTCGGTCAAACCGATGCAGGCGGATCGCGTGAATGATGAAGGCGCAGATCGCCGTAGGAATACCCCACACCGCAATGTGCAGCGGCTCCACATCAATTCCGGAACCGAGCAAGAAAGTGTGCATCAATGCGATGGCGCCGAAGGCAACAAAAATGTCCTCACCAAAAAACAGGCCGACGTTATCCGTCGCGGCGCACATGGCCAAGACCTTGTGACGCAACTTGTCCGGCAGCTTGCCGTAGCGTTTTTCCGCAGCGCCCTCGGCCATCGGTGCCAGCAACGGACGCACCATCTGCGGGTGCCCGCCCAGGCTGGTCAAGCCCATGGCGGCCGTGGATTCACGCACAAACAGATAGATGATCAACAAGCGCCCCACCGTGGCGCGTTCGAACCGTGCAATCCAGTTCTGCGCATGCAGGCGCAACCCGTGGCGCTCCAGCAGGCCGATGACGGCCAGGGGCAGCAATAGAATCAACTGCAGTGCACGGGTCTGAAGGAAGCCATCGCCCATGGTGGCGAGGATTTTTTCCAACGGAAAATGGGCGGCAAGCCCGGTGGCGATAGCGGCGGCGGTGACCACCAACAGCGGGTTGAAGCGCAAGACGAAGCCAACCACGATCACAAGTACGCCGATCAACGGCCATAAGTTCACAACAGTTTGCATGGCGATGAGGTCCTTAAGTGCGCGCTGCGGCGCCATTACAGCAGGATGTGAACAAAGGGTTCACAGCAAGAAGTGGCGTGCAGTCGGCTCGGTTTTTTATTGTTGACCCGAAAGGTCGAGCGTCAGTGGCGGCAACTTTGCTGCCTGGGGACGGGGGGTGTCCAACAAGAAAAATTGTTGCTGCAAACCAATAAATTTTGTGGGTGATTGAACAATGCGCAGGTAGCGAGGTGTGGACAGGCCGGAAGCGATTCATGCATTTTCGCGCCGCCTGCTTATCAGGCGCGCGCACCGATTGGCTCGCGCATCTACGACACGTCCTCATCCGCCTGGGAAGGCACTGCCTCGTTCATGACGCGAAAGCCGGTGCAGGCGATTGCCTAGCCTATGATCAGCGATATCAAGCATGCCAAGGCCAAGTAAACCGACACCGTGAGCGAATTCCTCGAATTTATCTGGAGACTCATCGATGTGCTGTACAGGCTGCTTGAGCTGTCCAGCGACTACACACCTTCGCGGTGAAAACGAGTGTTTTCATTTGGGTTGTCATGTTTTTACTGCTGGTGGCGGTCGTTGAACGTGCATTGCTGCAGTTTTTTCTTGACGGTAGCGCCTGAGGCGACCGCCCGGTATCGTCAGGCCCAAGCGACCTTCACTGAACAAGGGCCTGCACCGGTGACCTCTTCCACAACACCCGACACCCCGCTCAGCGTAAAAACCCGCTTGATAGCCCTGGTGGTCGCTGTGACCTTCTTCATGGAAAACCTCGATGCCACGGTGATCGCCACCGCCCTGCCGACCATGGCATCGGCCTTCGGGGTGACGCCGGTCGACATGAACATCGGCATCACCGCCTACATTCTCGCCGTGGCGATCTTCATCCCGCTGTCCAGCTGGGTCGCGGATCGCTTTGGTGCGCGCCGGGTCTTTGCCGGCGCGATCATCGTCTTCACCCTCGCCTCGCTGCTTTGCGGGTTGAGCCAGAGCCTTGAAATGTTCATCTTTGCCCGCGTGCTGCAGGGCATCGGTGGCGCGCTGATGGTGCCTGTAGGGCGTTTGGCGGTGCTGCGCAACACCGACAAAAAAGACTTGGTGAACATGATCGCGATCATCACCTGGCCAGGGCTGGTGGCGCCGATTCTGGGGCCATTGGCGGGCGGATTGATCGTGACACATGCCTCGTGGCCGTGGATTTTCTACGTAAACCTGCCGCTGGGCGCCGTGGCACTGGCCGCCGCGCTGTGGCTGGTGCCGGAAGGCCGTGAGGCCAGCGTGCGCCCGTTCGATGCCAAGGGCTTTTTGCTGCTGGCAGGTGCCTGCGTGGCATTGCTGGGTGGGCTGGAATGGCTGGGCAGCCAGGCCGGCGAAATGCTCATCCCCGGCGCCGGGCTGGTAGCGGCGGGCTTAGTGCTTTCGGTGTGGGCCGTGCACCATTGCCGGCATTCCTCCGATTCTTTGTTGCCGCTGGAAACGCTGTCCATCGATACCTTCCGCGTCAGCCTCTATGGCGGCTCAATGTTCCGCCTGGCCATCAGCGCCGTCCCCTTCTTGCTGCCGCTGCTGTTCCAGGTTGCCTTCGGCTTGTCCCCGGTGGACGCGGGCTTGTTGGTGCTGGCGGTATTCGCCGGCAACCTGGCGATGAAGCCCTTTACCACGGCCATCATGCAGCGCTTCGGGTTTCGCAAGGTGCTGATGGTGAATGGGGTGATCGGTGTGGTGTCGATCGCCGCCTGCGCCTTGTTGACGGCACAAACACCGTTTGCCGTGATTACGGCGGTGTTGTTTGTGGGCGGCCTGTCACGCTCGATGCAGTTCACCTGCTACAACTCGATTGGCTTTGCCGACGTACCCAAAGCGCGCATGAGCGAAGCGTCGGCGTTGTTCAGCATGTCGTTCCAGCTGGCGATGGGGATGGGTGTGACGGTGGCCGCGCTGTTGTTGCGTGCATCCATGACCGTGCAGGGGCATGAGGTTCAGGCGCAGGTTGCGGATTTCCGAGTGGCGTTTATCGGCGTGGCGATGCTGGGGGTGTTGGCGTTGGTGGATGTGTATCGGTTACCGAGGCAGGCTGGGGAAAGTGTGCTGAAGCGAGGTTAAGCAGGAGATTGCCAAATCCCAGGCAACAAAAAAGGGCCCACCTTTCGGTGAGCCCTTCTAGACCGCCCAGCAGAGCGGATTTTGTTTGGTAGGCGCGATTGGACTCGAACCAACGACCCCCACCATGTCAAGGTGGTGCTCTAACCAAC
>Ga0065714_10065127_pt1 | contig 12702 bp, 16 predicted proteins | sample MisRhiReplicate2_FD_59101 | JGI IMG/M metagenome (GOLD analysis project Ga0065714, IMG submission 59101) | Miscanthus rhizosphere microbial communities from Kellogg Biological Station, MSU, sample Rhizosphere Soil Replicate 2: eDNA_1 v2... | ecosystem: Host-associated > Plants > Roots >... | reverse complement strand
CCTCGCCGACCCCGGCATCACCGGGTCCCGGGCGACCGCCGAAACCCTTGACCTCCCACAGCGCCTCGAAATGCAGGCCCGCCAGGAGGTCTGGGCGCAGGCATACCGGGCCTCGTGCGGGTACGTCATCGAGCAGGCCGTCATCGCCCCCCGCGGGCCCCTCAAAGGGACCGTGGTACGGGACGGGGACCGGCTCCTCGTGGACTTGGGTGAAGGGACCGACGCCACGATCGAAGTGATCTGGCCGGACCTCGCAGAGATCGACCTCGGCATCCTCATGGAGGCCTTGTCCAAGGCCGACGCGATGGCACTGATCCCGCCGGTGGAGATGCTCAAGCTGGTGCTCCGGGCCCTCAAGGTCCGCGACATCGACGACATCCTCGCGGACGTCATTGACGAGAACGGGAACTTCATCGACCCGGCAGCCTCCGCGGGTGACACCGCGGCGAAGGCGTTCCGGGACGGCAAAGACCCCGCAGCAGCACTCAAGTGATCTGCCGCGTATTCGGCCACAAGGGCAAGTATTGGCCATGGTCCCGGACGTGGCGCTGCCGCTGGTGCCATGAGGAAGTAATCCCGGTCTACAAGTAGGAGGCTCGGATGGCGGTCACAGCCGACACGTTGCGGATTGTTGACCGCCTCCGGACCCAGCTCGAGCGGATGACCGACGCCCAGACCCTCGCCCTCACAAGGGCCTGGGTCGAAGCCTATGCGACGCTCGCCCCGGACTTCCAGGCCGCGGTCACTGAACTGGTGGCCGGCGGCGGGACCGTGTCCAAAGCGACGGTGGCGAAGAACATCCGCCTCCGCGACGCACTCCAAACCACCCGTGCGGTCCTCGATGAGCTCGCCCGCACCACCGAGACAGTGGTGGTCAACGACGTCGGGCAGGCCGTCCTGGATGCGGTCGACGGGCACGCCGCCGTCATCGCCTCCCAGATGCCACCAACCACGGCCCCGGGCCTGTCCTTCACCCGGATGTCCCCTGACGCGCTGGCGTCCATCGTGGAGCGCACCACCGCCCAGATCCACTCCGCGACCCTGCCTCTCGCGGCGGACACCGAACGGGTGATGAAGCGGGCCCTGATCCGCGGGATCGCCGTCGGGGACAACCCGCGCCGGACAGCATCCCGCATCATGGACCAAACGGAGCAGCGGTTCAACGGCGGACTCACCCGGGCACTGACGATCGCCCGGACCGAAACCCTGGACGCGCACCGCGCCGCGACGCAGGCGTCCGAGAAGACCAACACCAAGATCCTCGAAGAGTGGGAATGGCACGCCGCCCTCACAGCCCGCACCTGCCCGTCCTGCTGGGGTCAGCACGGTACCCGGCACCCGCTGGACGAGTCCGGCCCGAACGATCACCAGAACGGCCGCTGCGCCCGCGTCACCGTCACCAAGTCATGGGCGGACCTCGGGTTCACCGGCATCGAAGAACCTAAGTCGCTGACACCGGACGCTCAGGCCGTGTTCGACAACCTCACCCCCGACACCCAGCTAGCCATCATGGGCCCCGGCCGGCTCGAAGCGCTGCAGTCCGGGAAGATCGCGTGGGCTGACCTGTCCACCGTCAAGCACACCGACGGCTGGCGGGACTCACACACCACCGCAACGCTCAAAGACCTACTCGGTTAGGTCCGGTTCGTACTGCACCGCCGCACACCACCGGCACGTCACTTCCATGGACGCCCCGTCAACACGCAAGTGGATGACGGCCGCCCTCCACTCATGCCCGGGGCACTCCCTAGGCACGCCCGCATTGTCGTTCGAGTCGTCGGCCGTCACATAACCATTCTAGGAGGCTGTCAATGCCGAAGGTCATTACCGAGGCCGGAACCCTCACCGCCGGCGCTACCGGGAAACTGAACATCCAGCTCATCACCCCAGGCTGGGGCTCCTCCGGGTTCTACTCCGCCGCCGTGCTGGAGCAGGCCGCCAAGGACAAGGTGTTCCCGGCCGGCACGCAGATGCACATCGACCACATCAGCGCCTCCGAAGAGTACGACCGGCCCGCCGGCTCCCTCCAGACCCTCGCCGCAGTCCTCACAGAAGACGCCGTATGGGACGGGGAACGGCTCGTCGCCGAAGCGAAACTCGGATCCCGCTGGCGGGACATCATCACCGAGTTCGCCGACAACATCGGCACCTCCGTTTCCGTCGGCGTCGACATGAAAGCCGGCGAAGCAGAAGGCCGCCGCGGGCAGATCATCGAAGCGATGTACCCGCACCAACTCAACCGCGTCGACTTCGTCACCGTCGCCGGGCGCGGCGGGAAAATCGACAAAGTCCTCGAAGCCATCGCCGGGCGGGCCGTCGAAGCTACCGCCACCGAAACCGCCAAGGCCCTCAGCCTGGCCGTACGTGAAGCCTACGGCGACGACACCATCTGGACTTGGGTCCTCGACTACGACGAAACGAACGTCTGGTTTGAGCAGGAATCCGAAGCCGGAACCCACCTGTACCAGATCGGTTACACCATGGCCGAAGCCACAGCCACCCTCACCGGGGACGCCGTCGAAGTCCGCAAGGTCATCAGCTACGTCCCCACCACTCCAGCACAGGAGTCCGCAACTGTCCCGTCCAATCCGGCCGGGGTTACCAAAAATCAGGAGGAAGCCACCATGGCAACCATTGATGACGCAGAGCTCGCACAGCTCCGCGAAGCCGCCGGCCGGGTTCCCGCGCTGGAATCCGAGAACACCACACTCAAGACCGAGAACGCCACCCTCGTCCAGGATGGCCGCACGTCCGCCGCCGAGGCGATCGTCGCCGAGGCGTTCGGGGACATCGAGGCGAAGGTCACGCGCACGTCGCTGGTCCGCGCCGCCCTGGCCGCTGAAGCGTTCGACCCGGAAGCCCTCAAGGCAACCGCCGTCGAAGCTGCCGCCGAGATCCGCGCAGAACGCGGCGAAGGCAACGTCCACGGCGCCGGCACCACCGCAGCCCCCGCCCGTGAAGCCGTCACCACCGTGGCCGACTCGGACATCCTCAACGCCCTCAAGGGAGGCAAGTAGACCATGAAGAACCAGCGCTACACCAACGCCAAGCACATCGAAGTCACCTTCCCCTACGACCGTCTCTCCGGTGAGCCCGTCCGGGTCGGTTCCATTTGCGGCGTGGCCGTGAAGGACACCCTCTCCGGCACCCGCGGCGCCGTCTGGCTGGACGGGTCCTACGACCTGCAGGTCACCGGAGCCGTCGCCACCGAAGGCCTCCCGGTGTACATCACCGCCGCCGGGGCGCTCAACGTGACCTCGACCGGTAACTACCGGTTCGGCACCTCGCTGACCGCCAAGGCCGGTGCCCCGATCGGCACCGTCGAAGTCGCACCCATCGGCTACACCGACCAGACCGCCGTCGGCGCGTAAGGAGATCTGACATGAACGTTCTGAACACCGGCGACATTCTCGCCAAAGAGGGCTTCCGCATCGCCCCGTCCGTCCGCGAACGCATCCTCGAGGCAGCGAAGCTGTTCAACGCGGGTGTCACGGGCAAGTCTGCCGCCGCCGAGTACCGCATGAAGGAAGCGTTCTCCACGTCCGACTTCCCGAAACTGCTCGGCGCCGCGTTCCAGGTCGAAGCCCGGGACCGCTACCAGGAAACCACCCCGGAATGGCAGGGCATCGCCTCGGAGAAGAAGGTTGTTGACTTCCGCCCCGCGAAGGTCATCGACGTCAACGGCGGCCGCGACTCGTTCGAAGACGTCGCCGAAGGTGAAGAGTACAAGGGCCGGTCCCTGACCGAGGCTGAGTTCACGTTCTCCGCCGGCAAGACCGGTAACAGCTTCGGGCTCACGTTCGAGGCCCGGAAGAACAACCAGTACTACCAGTTGCTGGACTTCCCCGGCCGTTTCGGTTCCGCGGCCCGCGCCACGGAAGACGCCAAGGTCTTCGGCACATTCGTGAACGCTGCCGGCCCGATCGCGACGTTCTTCTCCGTCATCGGGAACAAGACCCTGACCGCGGACAACCTGCTCGCCGCGTACAAGGTCGTTATCGCCCGCAAGGACGCCGACGGGATCCCGGTGAACTTCGGCGGCCGCCCCATCACCCTGCTGGTCCCCCCGGCCCTGCAGTTCGAGGCTGAGGCCATCGTCAACGAACCCGTCGTATCCAACGGCGGGACCTCCACGAAGAAGAACCCTCTCTTCGGGAAGTTCGTCGTGGTGTCCTCGTGGCGTCTGGCCGTCATCGACCAGTCCGCGAACGTGAACACCACCTGGTACCTGCTGCCCCCGAAGGACTCCGACGCCGCGTCCCTGGGCAAGGTCACCATGGTCGGCGAGGAAACGGTCGACATCCGGGTCAAGCGCGATCAGGGCGAACGCCCCGACGGCGGCGCGGTCGGCATCGACGAGGGTTCCTTCGACGATGACACGATCTGGTTCCGCGGCCGGCACATCACCGGCGGAGCGAAGCTCGACACCACGGGCGCGTACGCGTCCACCGGCACCACGGCCTAAACAGTGGACCCGGTGCCCGGCTGAGCAATTGGCCGGGCACCACCCCCAACTCTTTACAGGAGGCGCATCGTGTCCGATTACGACGGCGGAACACCGGACTCGGATTTCAGCACCACGGACGGGACCATCGACTACACCCTGCCGCTGGGCAAGGTCCGCCTCCTCATCACCGACACGTCCGACGTCGTGGCTGACCGGCTGTTCACGGATGACCAGCTGGACGCGTTCCTCGCCATGGCGAACGACAGCATCCCCCGCACGGCCGCCAAGGCGCTCCTCGTGATAGCCGCATCCGAAGTGCTGGTCTCCAAGAAGATCCGCACCCAGGCCGGAACCAGCACAGACGGTCCCGCCGTCTCCGCTGAACTCCGGGCCCTCGCGAAGCAACTCCTCGAAGAGGCTGACGCTGCCGAGGACACTGGCGGCTGGTTCGACGTCGTCGGGTTCGAACCGTACGCCCACCTCGAGGGTGAGGAGTACCGGCTGTGAGCCCCCTCCCCAATACCCGGGTGATCCACAAGAACTGGGCAGCACATCACCAGCCTGTCGCTGAAGGAACCGAGACCGCCCCCGGGCAGGTCTACCGGATCAGCGACGGCCCTGCCCCGTACCCCAAGCCAGAGGGCTGGACGGGCGAAACCCTCCTCCACGAGGCGGACTTCAACGTCCAGCCGCTGCAGCGCGAAGGCGGCGGTACCCCGGGCGAACAGCCCACCACCGAACGCCAATACACGATCACGACCTCTGTCATCGATGCCCCGGCGTTCCGTGCTGGTGAACGCGGAGACGTGATCCACGTCTTGGGCCGCCAGTTCCGGATCAGCTCCATCATGTTCGGCACTGAGATGTGGGAGATCGCGTTCATCTGCACGGACAACCTCACCCAGCAAAACCCCGACTAGGAGGCACGCCGTGGACGCTGAACCGTTCCGCCGCCTAGCCGCCGACATCGCAAAAGCTGCCGGGACCACCGGTGCCCGCGCCCAAATCGTGGTCCGCAAGACCGCGATCGATATCGAGTCCAGCGCGAAGCAGTTCGCCCCCGTCGATACCGGAAACCTCAAGGGCTCCATCGGCCACTCGGATCTCCGCACAGTGGGCCGTGCCGGGAGCCTGTCCGTGGACATCGGCCCGACAGCGTCCTACGGGGTGTACCTCGAGCAGGGCACGTCACGGATGGCGCCGCAGCCGTTCATGGGCCCGGCCGCTGACCGGCACGCCCCCGGCTTTGAGCAGGCCATGGCACAACTCGGACTGGAGGGCCTGAATGGTTGACATCAGCGACCTTGTGGGCCCCGTGGAAGCTGCGCTCCAGTCCGTCCCCGGCGCTGGCTACTACGACGGATTCGTCCCCGAGAAGGTGCCGGAGACGGATGGCTACATCGACCCGTACATCATCCTCTGGGCCGGTGTAGGCGACAACCCCAACGAGCCCACCGCTTGCGGGATCCACAGTACGGACTCCCTCACCTGGGACTTCCAAACCACCGCAGTCGGCGCGACCCCCGCGATCTGCCGGGCCGTCGCCAAAGAGATCACGGCACGGCTCATGAACCTCAAGGTCCGAACCGGCCGCATCAAGCCCAACCCGGACGGGTTCAACCAGCAAACCCCCATCCTCGACACCCAAACCATCCCGGCCCGCTTCATGCTCCCCCAGCAGTGGCGGATCAACACCAACTAGGAGACACCCCATGGCAGACGACGGATTCGTCACCGCAGTGGGCCCGGACGGCACGAAACGCCGGGTCCCCAGGCACTACCTCGACAACCCGGCATTCGGGTACAAGCTCCCGCCCTCCGCACAGGTCCGGGAACCGGCCACTCCGGCCACCGTTCACATCACCGAACCGGCCAAGCCGGAGAAGACCAAGGAGGTTAGCCGATGAAAACACTGGCTGACGGCAAGAAGAGAATCACCGCAACCACCACCAAGCCCGCCAACGAGGGCGCCCCCACCGCCATCGAACTCAACGCAGGGATCAACATCTCCTGCAACGTCCTCGACTCGGACTTCAACTGGACCAACACGGACAGTGCCACGTTCGATGAGAAGCCCGCCTGCGCCACCGGGCAGGTCCTCGCGCTCGGCGCCTCCAACTACGACCTGGCGCTGACCTACATCCGCGAGTACCTCGAGGCCGGCGGCCCCGACGTCGCCGGTGAGGACAAGGGCTACCAGGCGGTCAAGACCAAGGGCTCAGTGGTGTGGATCTACGTCCGCGAAACAGACAAGGAATCCGACGAGGCATGGGCTGCCGGCGACGAGATTTACCTCGGCGGCCGTGTCCAGTCCGACTCCCCGGCGCGGGTGAACAACGACGGCAACATCAAGCGCCGTATCAAGTTCCTTCCGCAGCGCCTGTTCGAGAACATCGCCGCGGCGTAAGGGGATCTGATGCTGACATACACGGTCCCGGTTATTGCCGGGACAGGCCCGGTGTACGCCGCCCCGTCGTCCTCTGACACGGTCCAGATCGGGTCGATCCTGATCGTCCGCAACGGCTCGGTCTCGCCGATAACCGTAACCCTGGTCACCCCGGGAACGCTGCCCACGGGTGACGCGTACCCGGACAAGGTGTACACGGTCGCTGCTGCTGCTGAGGCGTGGATTCCGGTGCTCAGTGATTACCGGAATTCGTCTGGTGTCGCCGCGGTGACGTTCTCCGCGACGGCTTCCGTCACGGCGACGTCGATCAACCGCACCTAACAAGCTGCCGGCCGGGAGGTTTTCCAAGGTTCCTCCCGGCTGGCGTTCCACCCCCCCAAACCTTGCCCCATCCACGTTCAAAACCTTGGAGGTTTACCATGACCGAGAACAACCCCGCCACGTTCGACGTTGAGGACTGGCTGACCGATGCCGCTCTGCCCGAAGAGTCCGCCACCGTGTACAAGCGTCCGGACGTCATCGCCGAACTCACGGACCTCAAGCGCCGGATCGGGATCGAATCCCGCGCTAACGAGGTCGAGCAGACCGCCGGATCCAAGCGTGCCGACACCCTGGAGAAGGAATACGAGAACCTCCTCCACACCTTCGCTGACTCCGCCCTGACCATCTACGTCCGGGCGCTCTCCCCCGATGAGCTCAAAGCACTCCGGGCAGCCCACGAGGAACGCACCACAGGCATGGACTCCCTGGCGGCGAACGCCGAGTACGGTTTCGACCTGCTCGCGGCGTCCATCACCCACGTGAAGCCCGCCGGCGGCAAGCGCCTCCCCGCCAACTTAACCCCGGCCAAGGTCAAGACCATGGAGGAAGCCATCGGCGGCACACAGATGACAACCGTCCTGGCCGCACGGCAGCAGGCGCAGAACGCACTCCCCACAGTGGACGCGGATTTTTTGCGCAAGCCCTCTGGCACGGAAGCTGGCCAGGGGTAGTCCAGGTCCTGAAGACAGCACGCGCCGCGGGGAAGCCGCCGTCACACTGGTTCAGCATGAACCGGGGCGACTGGACAGAAAAGGACTACGTCCTCACCCTCGCGCTGACGGTCTACGAGGACGGCCTGTGCTCCTGCGGGCAGCCGATGGCAGTGGCGCACCACAAAGACAACGACGGCTGGTACGACTCCAAGAAAACGCAGTGCCATTCGTGCGCTGCAAGGGAGCGCGCCACCCAGCCGAACGGGTCCACGCCGTACGTCCCGGCCGCCGGTGAGAAGGTCTACACGATCTACACCCGGCCCGCGGACAAGCCGCTACCGGTCTTCGAGCGCAGCTAAAACGCGCATTCCGAAGCCGACCGCAGCCAGCACCAGGCCGGCGCCGACGAGCCACAACGGAACCAAGTTACCACCCGCGCTCACCACGGCAATGGTGAACAGCAGCCCCACCACGGCAAGTCCCAGCCCCAACTGGATGGCGATTGTTCCCGGACGCTTCACGGTTTCCCCCACTTTTGTCATGGCCTGATTCTGCCACACCAAAGCTATAGGAGGCCCTCATGTCCGTGCGCTCAGTTACTGTCCGGCTTGAGGCCGAAGTCGCCAGTTTCGTAGCAGGGCTGGGAAAAGCCGGGGCAGCCACGGATGACCTCGCGAAAAAGACAACCCAGGCGCAGAAGGCAATCTCGGACAGCGGCAGTGCTCAGGAAGCGGCCGCCAAGTCCGCGGACAAGTCCTCTGAGGCGAACAAGAAGCACGGCGATTCCGGCAAGGAATCCGCCAAAGGCTCGGAAGAGTCCGCCACCGCCGCCAAGAAAGACGCCGAGTACAAGGCAAAGCAGGCCGACGCCGCCGAGAAGGCCGGCAAAGGCCTGCTGGTCTTCGGAACGTCGAGCGTGGCCGCCTTGGGCGCTTCCGCCAAAGCTGCGATGGACTGGGAGTCCGCTTGGGCTGGGGTCACGAAGACAGTCAACGGCACCCCCGAACAGATGGCCGAGATGGAGGCCGGGCTCCGGGGGCTGGCCAAGACCCTGCCGTCCACCCATGAAGAGATCGCGGGCGTAGCTGAGGCTGCCGGGCAGCTTGGCGTCAAGCGTGAGGACATCCTTTCCTTTACCAAGACGATGATCGACTTGGGCACGTCGACGAACCTCACGGCCGAAGAGGCAGCCACCGGCATTGCACAGATCGCCAATGTGATGGGTACCTCCGGCGACGAGATCGACAACTTTGGTGCGACGCTGGTGGCGCTCGGCAACGCTGGTGCGTCCACGGAGAAGGACATCCTCTCGATGTCGCAGCGTATCGTCGGTGCTGGCAAGCTGGTTGGGGCCTCCGAGTCGGACGTTCTCGCCCTGTCGAACACGCTTGCGTCCATGGGCGTAAACGCCGAACTCGGTGGCGGGGTAACGACCCGGGCCCTGCTCAAGATGTACTCCGCAGTCCAGGGTGGAGGCCCCAAACTGGACGCCTTCGCTAAGGCTGCGGGCGTATCGGCCGAGTCCTTTGCGAAGGCGTTCCGGGAGAGCCCGGTCGCAGCCCTCGAACTCGTCACAAAGGGCATGGCCCGCACCAAGGAAGAAGGCGGCAACGTCGTCGCCCTGATGTCCCAGATGGGGCTCAAGGGTACCGAGGAAATGCAGGTCATGCTGTCCCTGGCCGGGGCTGGCGACCTGCTCTCCGACTCGCTGAAGCTCGGCTCTAAGGCGTGGGAAGAGAACACTGCCCTCATCAACGAGGCGTCCAAACGCTACGAGACGACCGAGTCCAAGGTCAAGATCGCGTGGAACAACATCAAGGACGCGGCGATCGACGCTGGAGCTGTGATGCTCCCGGTCATTTCGGGTATCGCCGAGAACGTTTCGGGGCTCGCGCAAGGATTCGGAAGCCTTCCGGCCCCGCTCCAGGGAGCAATCACGGGTCTGGGCGGTGTAGCTGGAGCTGCAGCCCTCGCAGCCGGCGGAGCCCTCATCCTCGTCCCGAAGATCAGCGACACCATAGGCGCCCTCAAGGATCTGAACACCCGGGCGGATGGCAGCAGCAGGGGCCTAGGAAGGCTGGGCACGGCCGCCGGAGTGGCGGCCGGAGCGTTCATCGGCTTCGAGATCCTCAAGTCCGTGTTCAACAACATGCAGCCCGCAACCCAGTCCACCGAGGAATTCACTCAAGCCCTCATGGGTCTGTCCAAGCAGAAGGACAGCCTGGACGTCGCCTTCCAGCGGATCAAGTTCGGCGAGGGTGACGACCTGGCTGGCCAGATCGACAGCACCGGTGAGGCCATGGAGCGTCTGGTCAAGGGCGGACCTGTGAGCGGCATCGGCCTCTTCGGAGCCCAGGTGCTTGGCATCGACAACGGCATGGCCAAATTGATCAAGGGATTCGAAGCGACGGACAAGGCGATCGCAGCCACAGCGACCAGCGGCAACACTAAGCTGGCCGCCCAGGGATTCAAGGCGGTTGCCGACAGCGCCAAAGAGCACGGCGTCTCCCTCGATAAGACTGCCGAGAAGTTCCCGAACTACCTCAACGCTCTGCGGGACCTCGCCAGTCAGAACAAGGTTCAGGTTGACGACGCCGCACTGCTCAAGTGGGCCTTGGGTGAGGTTCCCCCCGAGATGGAGAAGGTTGCGGGCTCCGCCAGCAAGGCGGCTGCGGGCATCATCGACGTCAAGGGTGCTACGGGCAAGACGATCCCCCTCACTAAGGAGCAGGCCAAGGCTCTGGAGGATGTGGGCATAGCTGCCGACGGTTCGATCCTGGACCTGGATAAGTTCAGCCAGGCTCTGTTGAACAGCGGCTTGGTGGAGCTTTCCGCTCGTGACGCGAGCCGCGGGTGGGCACAGTCACTACTGGACTTAGGGCTCCAGGCCGATGGTACAGGCGGGCAGATCGGCGTTCTCGGCACCGCGTTTGACAACACCACCGCTCAGGGCATCAAGAATCAGGCCATGTTCGACGGCGTGGCTCAGGCCGGCATCCGCAACGTCGAGGCGATGGCTAAGAACAAGGCCAGCAACGAGCAAGTCCAGGGTGCCCTGCAGGGCACCTACGACGGGCTGATTGCGGCGGCTGGCCAGTTCGGCATCACGGGCGACGCAGCCGTTAATCTGGCCAGGGATGTCCTCAAGGTTCCACCAGGCGTGAGTATCGATTCGTGGATGTCTGCCAAGGCCAAGGAAATGGCCCAGGCGACCACTGGTGAACTCGACAAGATCGACGGCCGCACTGTGCGGACGTACACGGAGCACCGCGAGGCCACCATCAGGACCATCACGACTCAGGTGTTGGGCGGCGGCTCAGCGGATGACCCGTCGATGACGGCGTTTGACCCGTCCAGCCACGCAAGCGGTGGCGAGATCGCTGGCGCCGGTCCTAAGGGTGTCGACTCCGAACTGATCCTGGCCGCCCCTGGTGAGCACATGCTCACCGCCCGGGAGGTGGACATGATGGGCGGCCAGCAGGCCGTCTACCGCTTCCGTGCCCAGCTCAGGTCCGGCTCCGTGCCGGCGTACGCGAACGGCGGCGGGATCGGCGCTATGGCTTCACCGTCGCAGTTCATGACCCACTACACCCCGCCAGCGGCAGCGAACACGGCGGCCGGGAAATTTGAGGGGAACCTGTTCCTCGATTCCGGGGAGTTCCTCGGCAAGGTCCGCGGCGTCGCCCGGCAGGAAGCCGCCGGGGCGATCACAGGCGCCGACGGCCAAGCACGATACACACGAGCAGGGAGGCCTAGCTGATGGTTGCTGTACTGGCCGAGGGCTTCCTCGACGCACCCTGCCCGCGTGTCGGGCTGACCATCACCGGTCTGGGGATTGGCGAGTCCGTGGTGACGCTGTGGCGGTCCGCTGACGGGGAACGGGAGCCTGTCAGCGGGCAGCGGCGCATCACCTTGAATGACGCCTCGTTCATCACCGACTACCACGCACCCGTGGGCAGGCCGGTCACGTACGAGGTGGAGGTCATCAGCGGACCCAACGGACCATCCCGGACTATCGCGGACCCGGTAACCCTCGACACGGGGAAGGTCGGGTTCATCATGGACCCGCTCATCCCCCAAAGCGCGGTCCCCGTCGTCGGGGACCCGGATAACAACGGCGACCTGTTCATCCGGGGCGAAGCCCTCGCCGCACTCGAGTACGCCGCGGACATGTCCATCTTCAAGATCATGGGGCAGGACAAGCCCATGGCCTTGTTCGGGCAGCGCATGGCCGAGATGAACCTGAACACCTCAATGGGTACACGCTCCGCGGAGCAGAACGCACGGCTCAAGAAGCTGTTGCGCTCCACCGCGCAATTGCTGTTCCGGCCATCCCCGGAATGGGGTCGGCTGGAGCTATCCGGGACATTGTTCATCGGAAACGCCAAAGCCATTCAGATGCCCGTGAACGTCCTCATGGGCGGGGACATCACGTGGTGGGACATGGTGTCCGACGTCGTGCAGGCGCCCGCGGTCAAGGTCCTCACCGCGATCTTCACCTACGGCGACGTTCAGATCCTGATGGACACGTACCAGCAGAAGCAAGACCTAATGGCCGGGAAAACCTACCTGGATGACTTGAAGAGCCCCATCGGTTAGGAGCCACTGTGCGCATGATTGATGAGGCGACCGCGAGGGCGCTGGACGGATCCCGCACGGACAGCCTGACGGTGTGGGCCTGGCGTGCCGGGGCTTTGGTGTTGCCGGAGCCGCTGCAGGTCCTGTCGTGGAGTTTCGCGGACGACGCCGGGGACTCGGTGAAGGTCGGGCAGAAACTGTCCTTGACTGTCGCCGACCCCGACGGCAGCCTCGGGGCGTGGAAGTTCGACGACCCGCTCGGTGTCGGCGGCACCCGCCTGCAGGTCGTGTACCGG
>Ga0065714_10065126_pt1 | contig 12703 bp, 13 predicted proteins | sample MisRhiReplicate2_FD_59101 | JGI IMG/M metagenome (GOLD analysis project Ga0065714, IMG submission 59101) | Miscanthus rhizosphere microbial communities from Kellogg Biological Station, MSU, sample Rhizosphere Soil Replicate 2: eDNA_1 v2... | ecosystem: Host-associated > Plants > Roots >... | reverse complement strand
CGCGCTCGACTATTGTGGCAACTGTCCCCGTACACTTCTAAACTGTGCCGGTATGTTTCACACAAAAATAAAATACCCGTGAAATCGAGTGCTGCGTCATGACCAATCTGTTGCTTTACCAGCGTATTGCCCAGCAACTGGCTGAGGATATCCGGCGCGGTGTCTATCAACCGGGCGAGCGCGTGCCTTCGGTGCGCAAGATGAGCTCGCAGTTGAACGTGAGCCACGCCACGGTGTTGCAGGCCTACGCCAACCTGGAAGACCAGGGGCTGATCCGGGCACGGCCGCAGTCCGGCTATTACGTGCACCAGACACCCGCACTCACGGCACCAACGCCGGACATCGCACGGGTCGAGCGCCCGGGGTTGGTCACCCGCAGCAGCATTATCCAGCAGGTATTGGGCGAGTCACGCCGTGAAGGTGTGTTCCCGTTGGGCGCCGCCGTGCCGAGCGTGGATTACTTGCCGGTACGCGCTCTGCACCAGCAGTTGGCCAAGGTCACGCGGTTCCAGAGCCCACGGGCCTTCAGTTATATGTTCAGCCCCGGTTTCGAGCCGCTGCGCCGCCAGGTTGCGATCCGCATGCGCGATGCGGGCGTGGTGGTGGACCCTTCCGAAGTGGTGATCACCCACGGTTGCGTCGATGCCTTGCAGATGTCGCTGCGGGTGCTGACACGGCCTGGCGACCTGATTGCCGCAGAATCACCGACGTATTACGGCTTGCTGCAGTTGGCCGATCTGCTGGGGCTCAAGGTCATCGAGATACCGAGCGACCCGTCCACCGGCATGAGCCTGGAAGCCTTGCAACTGGCGGCTAACCAATGGTCGATCAAGGCCTTGGTACTGACCACGCGCCTGAGCAACCCGCTGGGTGGCACCATGCCCGAGGAGCGGCAAAAACAGTTGCTGCGCCTGGCCTCGGATTTCGATATCCAGATTGTCGAGGACGATATCTACGGCGAACTGATGTTCGAACTGGGTCGCACCAAGGCCCTGAAAGCCTATGACCGCCTCGACCGCGTGATCTATTGCTCGAGTTTTTCCAAGACGCTGTCCCCCGGTGTGCGTATCGGCTGGATGATCGCCGGCAAGTACCAGCAGGAAATCCAGCGCCTGCAGATGTTCAGCACCCACTCCGCGTGCAGTGTTACCCAGATGGGCGTCGCGGCTTACTTGGAGAATGGCGGCTACGACCGGCATTTGCGCTACATCCGTCAGGAATACCGCAAGAACCTCAGTGCCTTCCAATTGGCGGTGCAGCAGTATTTTCCGGAGGGCACGCAAATGACTCGCCCGACCGGCGGTTTTATCCTGTGGGTCAGTTTGCCGGGGCGGGTCAATACCCAGGAACTGCATGTGCGTGCGCTGCAACAGGGCATCAGCATTGCGCCAGGCTTGATCTTCAGTAATACCGAACAGTTCAACCACTGTATTCGGCTCAACTGCGGCACGCCGTGGAACCGCGAGGCAGAGCGCGCGCTGATGACGCTTGGGATGCTCGCCAGCCAGTTATGCCAAGAGACGGCGGCCGGCTTTTGAGGCACAAAAAAGGGACAACTCCGATAGCTGGCTAGTCACCGCGCTTGTCATGCCGTGCACAACAAGCGAGCATATGTCCCTCTGCCGTTAATGCTGTAGGCAATATGACTCCGATTTTTCGCGCTGTTTTGGTGATTGGCCTCGCAGGCCTGTGCAACGTCGGCACAGCGCTGGCGGCGGCCCCTGTGAGCGAACCCAAGCCCGCCGCGAGCGCCGAGCAGAAGACCCCCGTGAAGAAGCCCGCGTCCGCCGTCAAGAAAAAACCGGCGACGGCCAAGCAGCGTGCGGCGAGCAAGTCCAAGTCCCGCGAAGTGGCTCAGACGCAATTGCCACCAGCACAGTTGGACCTTTCGCTGCCTTCGGACATGGTCAGGCACTTGCAGCCCATTGGCACCATGCCCAAGCCCAAGAGCGTGCCCCTGCTGCCGCCGATGTTCGGCGAGAAGCCCACTGACAACAGTGCATTCCAGATCAACGGCCGCCTGCTCAGCAATGAGATGAGGCTGCAATTGCGCAACGAAGAGCGGCGCGATGTAGAAGGTGCCGCGCTGGACTTCGAGTTCAAGCAGTAAACTTTTCCCACAAACGTGACGCGGCTCCTCGACCACCTGTCGCAGACTGGTCAGTCACTTTTGTTTTCTGCGAAAAACCCCTGTTAGACCATTTTAAAACGGCTGTTTTAGGGCGTACTCTAGCCCGGCCATCCACATTGAGTCGTCGAGGACCTGCTGGTCATGAATTGCCGTGAAGGCTGTGGCGCTTGCTGCATCGCCCCCTCCATCAGCTCGCCATTACCGGGCATGCCAGACGGCAAGCCGGCTGGCGAACGCTGCCTGCACCTGTCGGTCGAACACCTGTGCCTGCTGTTTGGGCAACCTGAGCGTCCGTCGGTGTGCAGTGATTTCAAGGCAGATATCGAGGTCTGCGGCACCGACCAGGCCGATGCGATCCGCTTGATCGGCTGGTGGGAGCACATGACGGCGGCTTGATGGGCTTTATTATCGGAACTTCCACAATAAGGAATACAACAATGGGTTCGCTGAAACGAATGGCTGTGTTGTGCGGTTTTACGGTGTTGTTTGCTGCCACTGCCCAGGCTGAGGATTGGCAAGTCGCGAAGGACGAAGACGGTATCAAGGTGTCCCTGAGCGAAATTGCCGGTTCCAAGTACAAGGCATATCGCGGTGTGACCACGATCAAGGCACCGGTGGCCAAAATCGTCGCACTCCAGGAAGACGTGGCCGGCGCGTGTGCCTGGATCCACGAGTGCAAGTCCCAGAAGCTGGTCGACAAGAAAGGTGACGAGAGCTGGACCTACACCCAGTTCAAAGCGCCGTTCCCCGTGACGGACCGCGATTCCTACTTGCATATCACCACCACCAAGGCGGCTGACGGCACGCTGACCCGTAAGCTCGAAGGCGTCCCGACCTACAAGCCTGAAGAAAAAGGCTACGTACGGGTTGCCCAGGTCGATGGCTTCTGGAAACTCGTGCCAAAAGGCGACAACCAGACCGAAGTCACTTACCAGGTGCACACCGAGCCAGGTGGCAGCGTGCCTTCTTGGCTGGCCAATAAGTTTGTGGTGGACGCGCCGTTCAACACCTTGAAAGCCTTGAAAGAACACGCTGAAAAATAAGCGCAATTGATCCGGTGCCTCCTGACGCGAGTGGAACGTTTGGCGAACCCTCAAGGTCCAGATAGTGGTAAGCCCACACACGGGTTTTATCGAGGAGGCACCGATGCAAAAGTGGCAGATTACCTTCGTTGATGATCACGGCGTTCAGTCGGTCGAGCAGTTCACTTGCGACCAGAAGCCCAGCCTCGAAGATGCGGCACACATGATTCGCAACAAGCTGGTGCCCGTCGCCGCTGAGTTGGACCTCAATGACCTGGAGGGCCGCAAGCCCGAGCCTACGGTCAAGATCCTCAAGGACCAGAACAGTATCCAGATCCTCGACATCTCCCCCGCTGCCTGAACATTCCCTGTACGCACCTAAGGCGCCTCTGGTGGAGGTGATAGCTTCGCGCTACTCTGCAACTGAGATCAGCGAATGAATCGCTAAGGTCTGGTCTTGTCAGCTACATGCTTGTTTTCCAGCGGTGATGTTTTTGCCGTAGTCCCCACGCCAGTAAGGCGTGGGCTTCGGGAAGCACGGAAAGTCTATCCATCAATTCGAGGAGCACTTTTCATGAGCACAGCCTATCAAGAAGACATCAGCACCAACGTTCTGCGCCGCATGAAAGAAGGCGGTTTCGACTTCTCGCGTTTTCACCCCATCGAGTTCTACGCCATTTTCCCGGATGAGGAACGGGCGCGCAGGGCTGCGGGTGAGTTTCGTGGGGAATCCCTGAATGCCCAGGTCAGTGCGCGCGACGATGGCGCCTGGTACCTGGAACTGAGCAAAATCATGTTCGCCACCTACGACGGCATAGGAGACTTCGAGCAAGACTTTGAGGCGGTGGTCGAGCCGCTGGGCGGAATCATCGAAGGATGGGGCGTCAAGCAGGAGGTGCGTGGGTTACCCATGTAGCGGCATTTTATGAGCAACACAGCGTATCGGCTGACCTTTTGGGTCGGCCGATTTTGTTTGTGGGGTAGGAAAACTATCCGGAACTTGTGCGCTCTTTTTTCGCACCAAAAAAAAGGCCACCCAAGAGGGTGGCTTAAAGGGAAGAGCGGTTCGCTGAAGCTGTAGGACGCGTCCTGTTCAGCAGATGGAACCGATTATCCGCATGCTTGGCCGGGCAGTGAAATCAACTCTGACTATGCTGTTGATAGTCAAAGCCTGCATTGCGATGAAGCGTGCGGCCATGCACCGGGCATTCTGCGCACCAGGACGGTGCAAATGGATTCTGGTGGTAATTCAACTCACTGATTTCTAAGTGTTTATGCCGCTGGCACGGGCCTTGCGACGGTTCCTTCGCCCGGGTGACAAGGAGTTCGGCATGATCCGCACTTATTACGATGAAATGTACGACGGGGCAGGGCAGGTCCGGCCTCACTACCGCGAGTTCGCGCGCTGGCTGGCCGAAACGCCTGCTGAGCTACTGGCTCAACGCCGGCGCGAAGCCGATTTGCTGTTTCACCGCGCCGGGATCACCTTCACGCTTTACGGCGACGAGCAGGGCACCGAGCGCCTGATTCCCTTCGACACCATCCCGCGCAGCATCCCTGCCAGCGAATGGCGGATTGTCGAGCGTGGCTGTATCCAACGGGTCAAGGCGCTGAATATGTTTCTCGCCGACCTGTATCACGAACAACGCATCATCAAGGCAGGGATCATTCCCGCCGAACAGGTGCTGGCCAACGAACAATACCAACTGGCCATGCAGGGCCTGGACTTGCACCGCGACCTGTATTCGCACATCTCCGGCGTCGACCTCGTACGCGATGGCGACGGCACGTATTACGTGCTCGAAGACAACCTGCGTACGCCCAGCGGCGTCAGCTATATGCTGGAAGACCGCAAGATGATGATGCGCCTGTTCCCCGAGCTGTTCGCCGCCCAGCGCATCGCGCCCATTGATCACTACCCCAACCTGCTGCTGGACACCCTGAAAAGCTCCAGCCCCCTGGACAACCCGAGCGTGGTCGTGCTGACGCCAGGACGCTTCAACAGCGCGTTCTTCGAACATGCCTTCCTGGCCCGCGAAATGGGCGTCGAGCTGGTGGAGGGCGCGGACCTGTTCGTGCGCGATGACCGTGTCTTCATGCGCACCACCGACGGCCCCAAGGCCGTGGACGTTATCTACCGTCGCCTTGATGACGCATTCCTCGACCCATTGGCCTTCAATCCCGATTCCATGCTTGGTGTACCCGGCCTGCTTGCGGCCTATCGCTCCGGCAATGTGGTGCTGGCCAATGCCATCGGCACCGGGGTGGCGGATGACAAGTCGGTGTACCCCTTCGTCACCGAGATGATCCGTTTTTACCTGGATGAAGAACCGATCCTCAAGAACGTTCCGACCTTCCAATGCCGCAAGCCTGACGAACTTTCCCACGTATTGGCTAACCTGCCCGACCTGGTCGTCAAGGAAACCCAAGGCTCCGGCGGCTACGGCATGCTGGTCGGCCCCGCGTCGACAGCGGCAGAGATCGAGGCCTTCCGGGCGCGTATCAAAGCCAAGCCCCACGCCTATATCGCCCAGCCCACGTTGTGTTTATCCACTTGCCCGACCTTTGTCGAAAATGGCATTGCGCCACGCCATATCGACCTGCGCCCGTTCGTGTTGTCCGGCAAGGAAACCCGTGTAGTCCCTGGCGGCTTGACCCGCGTGGCGTTGCGCGAAGGCTCGCTGGTGGTCAACTCGTCCCAGGGCGGTGGCACCAAAGACACTTGGGTGGTGGAGGACTGATGCCATGCTGAGTAGAACTGCCTCGGATCTGTACTGGATGTCGCGCTACCTGGAACGCGCGGAAAACCTCGCGCGCATGCTCGATGTCAGCTATTCGCTGTCGCTGATGCCCCAGGACGGGCGCGGAGACGGCTTGCATGAACTGGCCATGCCGTTGTTGATCACCGGCACCCTGGACGATTACCACGAACGTCACGGCCAATTGCACGCCGAACGCCTGTTGCACTTCTTTGCCCTGGATGCGGCCAACCCGGCCAGTATCTACAGTTGCCTCGGCGCGGCGCGGGCCAGTGCCCATGCGGTACGCGGGCGGATTACCGCCGACATGTGGGAAAACATCAACGCGACCTGGCTGGATATTCGCGACATCGCCCAGCAGGGCCTGAGCCGCTATGGCATGAGCCGGTTCTGCGAGTGGGTGAAGGAGCGTTCCCATCTGTTTCGCGGTGCCACCTACGGCACCATCATGCGTAACGACGCCTTCCGGTTTATTCGCCTGGGGACCTTTATCGAACGTGCCGACAACACGCTGCGCCTGCTGGACGCCCGCTATGAAATGGCCGGCGATCGCGCCGAGGCGGTCACCGATGGCACGGCCCACGCCTACTATCAGTGGAGCGCCTTGCTGCGCGCGTTGTCATCGTTCGAGGCCTACACCGAGATTTATCGCGATGCCCCCGGCGCGCGGCAAGTCGCCGAGTTGTTGCTGTTGCGCGCCGATGTGCCGCGCTCGTTGCGTGCCTGCAGCGAAGAGATCGACCAGATCCTCGCCAGCCTGCCTGGCATCAACGGCCGCCCGGCCCAGCGCCTGGCTGCCGAGATGGATGCGCGCCTGCGCTTTACCGCTATCGATGAAATCCTTGAGGAAGGCCTGCACGCCTGGCTGACCGACTTTATCCCCTTGGTCCGCCAGTTGGGCGACGCCATCTACAGTTCCTACCTGGAGGCGGCATGAGACTCTCCATCAGCCACGAAACCACCTACCACTACGAAGACCAGGTGCGCGCCAGCATCCAGTACCTGCGCCTCACGCCCCACGACAGTGAGCGCCAGCACGTGCTGAGTTGGCAGCTCGACCTGCCGCGTCCAGTGCGCGCCCAGGTGGACCCGTTCGGCAATATCCTGCATGTGCTGACCTTGGACGAACCCCATGACGCGATCATCATCGGCGCACGTGGCCAAGTGGACATCGACGAATTGCGCGAGGCTGAACACGAGAGCCAATCGGCGTTCCCGTTCCTGCGCTGCACCCGCCTGACCGAGCCCGATGACGCCCTGCGCGGCTTTGCCGAGCAGCATTGTCATCAACGTCGCGACCGCACGGCGTTGATCGACCTGATGCATGCGCTTAACCAGACGATGGTCTACACACCCGGCGCAACCGAAGTTGACACCTGCGCTGCCCAGGCCTTCGCTGGCCGTGCAGGCGTGTGCCAGGACCACACCCACGCGTTCCTGGCCTGCGCACGCAGCCTCGGCATCCCTGCGCGGTATGTGTCGGGGTATCTGTACTCGGAGGACAGCACGCACCTGGCCAGCCACGCCTGGGCCGAAGCCTGGCTGGATGACGCCTGGTACAGCTTTGACGTGACCAACCAGTTGGCCCGTCCGGAGCGGCACTTGAAACTGGCGGTGGGGCTGGATTACCTCGATGCGTGCCCGGTACGTGGCATGCGCCGGGGCGGCGGGCATGAGCAAATGCATGCCAAGGTATTCGTGGCGCCGACACCGGTGATCTCCGTCCAACAGCAATAGTTCGGACCACTACCGATCGGCTGTAGGGGCCGACAAACCGGCTCCTACAGAAGGCATTGCCAGGTTCAGGGATGTTGCTTGCGCCCCGCCATATGCTTCAAATACCCCACCAACAAATCCAGCTCATTGTCCGGCAACACACTGGCGGCGAACGCGGGCATCTTCGCCTGTGGCCAATGCCGCAAGCTCTGCGGATCACGGATATAGCGCTTGAGGAAATCACCGCCGAAATACTCGGTGGGGTTGTAGGGGATATTCAGGTCGGGCCCCACTTGCGCATCACCGGCGCCATTGAGACGGTGACACGCCAGGCAGTTTTTCTGGAACAGCGCAAAGCCCTGGTTGACCGGGTCATTGGCCGCCAGTTTCGGGTCCGGCAACAACGCCGGAAAGCGCTTCGCCACCGTCTTCAATTGCTTGATGCCGGAGATCTGGAACGGCCACTGCTCCGGGCTGATATGCCCGGCTTGCGGGTTGGTCCACACCAGGTAGAACGGGCCTGCACTCGGCTTGCCATCTGCCAGTGCGGGCCATGGCTGGGCCGGATCTTCCACCGCCAGCCAGGCGCGTGCGCCGTGGTTTTCCAACAGCGGCGCAGCCGTGAGTTCGGCGGCGAACCCATCGAGGGCAACGGCCTGCAGGTGGCTCTCAGGTTTCACGCCCGATAACAGCACCGCCAGCGGCACTGCGCGATAAGTCATGGTGCGCTTGTAGGACACGTCATCAATGATCTGCACCGTTTGCGCCTGCGGGTGCTTGAGCAAATCGGCGGTCTGCCAGGTTCTGGTGGTGTGGTCGAGCTCGACGTTTAATTGCGCCGCCGAAGCGGGAAGGCCGATCAGCAAGGCGAGGAGGGCGAGGATGGATTTCAAGACGAAGGCCCGGATCAAAGTGGTGATTAGGCTCACGATACCGGAAATCGGCGCGTAAAAAGACAGCCCCTGCAGGACCGCTATGCGCAATGTCCCGGCAGGTGCTGCCAAAAGCTGCAAGCCCGGTGCTGTGATTGCACGGAATAGGGGCGTGGCGTGGTCACCCAATAACCTTGGTCAAGTTGGGCAAGATCAGAATCAGTGTGGTGGCGAACAGAATGAGTCCCGCCTGACGTACTTTCGAATGCTTGAACATGGCTGACTGCCTTTTGTTGTTATTCCTGAGCGTCAATACGAGCCGGTTTTTATTTCAGTATGGCCAGATGACGTGTCGCTTTTCTTACAGCTGCTCCAGCAAAACCCGGCAGCAACGTCTTACTGATTCAACCTTAGAGCCCTCGTTCTTCGTGGCTTAGAATCATTTCATATCAGCTAATCAGCATTTGAGCTTAAAAAGGCATGAGGCAGATAGCCATATTGGCGCCAATGCCTTGGCTAGACAGCTAAAACGATTAATCAAGCATTTACCTCAAGAGGCTACCGTTCGTCCGAGCGAGGGGGTCAAAAGCAATGAGCGCATCCGTCATTGAAACCGTGTCAATCGGGCCTAAGGTAGAGGCACACATGCACAGCGGTTCGAGGACGTCATGACCCAAGCTTTGATCTTTGATGCGATACGTACGCCCCGTGGCAAAGGTAAGGCAGACGGCGCCTTGCACAGTGTCAAACCGGTGAACCTGGTAGCCGGCCTGCTCACCGCCCTGGCCCGGCGTAGCGACCTCGACACCCACCAGGTGGACGACATCGTGCTCGGCTGCGTAACCCCGGTGGGCGACCAGGGTGCCGACATCGCCAAGACCGCCGCACTGGTGGCGGACTGGGACATCAGCGGCGCTGGTGTACAGATCAATCGCTTTTGCGCCTCTGGCCTGGAAGCGGTCAACCTGGGCGCGATGAAAGTGCGCTCCGGTTTCGAAGACCTGGTGGTGGTCGGTGGCGTCGAGTCCATGTCCCGCGTGCCCATGGGCACCGACGGTGGCGCCTGGGTGCTCGACCCGCAGACCAATATGCACAGCCACTTCACACCACAGGGTATTGGTGCAGACCTGATCGCCACCCTGGAAGGTTTCACCCGCGAGGACGTCGACACCTTTGCCCTGCATTCACAGCAGAAAGCGGCCAGGGCCCGCGCGGACGGTTCCTTCAACAAGTCGCTGATTGCGGTGCAGGACCAGAACGGCATCGTGCTGCTGGACCATGACGAGTTCATTCGCGGCGACTCCACCTTGGAAGGCCTTGGCAAGCTCAAGCCCAGCTTCGAGATGATGGGGCAGATGGGCTTCGATGCCACCGCGCTGCGGGTCTACAGCCATGTGGAGCGCATCAATCACGTGCACACGCCTGGCAACAGCTCCGGCATTGTCGATGGCGCTGCGCTGATGTTGATCGGCTCCGAGGCCAAGGGCCGCGAGCTGGGGTTGCAACCGCGCGCACGCATTGTCGCCACGGCGGTCACCGGCACTGACCCGACCATCATGCTCACCGGGCCCGCGCCAGCCACGCGCAAGGCCCTGGTCAAGGCCGGCTTGCGCGTCGAAGACATCGACCTGTTCGAGGTCAACGAAGCATTTGCCTCGGTGGTGCTCAAGTTCATCAAGGACATGGGCATCGACGCGGGGCGTGTCAACGTGAATGGCGGCGCTATCGCCATGGGCCACCCGCTGGGTGCCACCGGCTGCGCGATCCTCGGCACGCTGCTCGACGAACTGGAAGTGCGCCAGCAGCGCTACGGCCTGGCCACCTTGTGTGTCGGCGGTGGCATGGGCATCGCCACCATTATCGAACGCCTCTGAGCCCAAGGAACTTGTCATGACCCAAGCCATTCGTTACGAAAAAGGCCAGGACGGTATCGTCGTGCTGACCCTCGACATGCCCGGCCAGAGCGCCAACACCATGAACGGCGTGTACCGCGAGGCCATGGCGGCCACGGTGGAGCGCCTGGAGGCGGAAAAAGACAGCCTTGCCGGGGTGGTGATCACCTCGGCCAAGAAGACGTTTTTTGCCGGTGGCGACCTCAATGAACTGATCAAGGTCGACAAGGCCCACGCCAACGAATTCTACGACAGCGTGCGGGTGTTGAAAGCACAGCTGCGGCGCCTGGAAACGCTCGGCAAACCGGTGGTGGCCGCCATCAATGGCGCCGCGCTGGGAGGCGGCTGGGAGATTTGCCTGGCGTGCCATTACCGCGTCGCACTGGACGACAAGTCGGTGCAGCTTGGCTTGCCGGAAGTCACCCTGGGCCTGCTGCCAGGTGGCGGCGGGGTCGTGCGCATGGTGCGTATGCTGGGGCTGGAGAAGGCCTTGCCGTATCTGCTCGAAGGCAAGAAAGTGCGACCACAGCAGGCGCTGCAAGCCGGCCTGCTCAATGAGTTGGCGGCGGACCGCGATGAGTTGTTGGCCAAGTCCCGCGCCTGGATTCTGGCCAACCCGGACGCCAGGCAACCGTGGGACAACAAGGCCTACCAGATCCCCGGCGGTACACCGTCGAGCCCGAAAGTTGCGCAGATGCTGGCGATCGCGCCGTCGATCCTGCGCAGTAAAACCAATGGCTGTTTCCCCGCCCCGGAGAAAATACTCTGTGCTGCCGTTGAAGGCGCCCAGGTGGACTTCGATACCGCGCACCTGATCGAAACCCGCTACTTCACCGAACTGGTGACAGGGCAGGTGGCAAAAAACATGATCGGCACCTTCTGGTTCCAGCTCAACGAGATCAACGCCGGCAGTTCACGGCCGCAAGGCTATGCGCCTTATGTCACGCGCAAAGTCGGCGTGCTGGGCGCGGGGATGATGGGGGCGGGCATCGCCTATGTCAGCGCCAGCGCAGGCATCGAGGTGGTGCTCAAGGACATCAACTTGGCCGCTGCCGAGAAGGGCAAGGCGCATTCGGCGACGCTGCTGGACAAGAAGGTCAGCCGTGGGCAATTGACCGCCCAACAGCGGGAAGCCACCCTGGCGCGCATTCATCCTACGGCCTCCGACGGCGACCTGGCCGGCTGTGACTTGATCATCGAGGCGGTGTTCGAAGACCGCGAACTCAAGGCCAAAGTCTCGGCCGCGGCGCAAAGCGTGGTGGGCGCCGACGCGGTGATTGCGTCCAATACGTCCACCTTGCCCATCAGCGGCCTGGCCACGGCCGTGCCGGATCAAGCCAAGTTCATCGGCCTGCACTTCTTCAGCCCAGTGGACAAGATGCCCCTGGTGGAAATCATCAAGGGCGCCCGCACCAGCGATGAAACCCTGGCGCGAGGGTTCGATTTCGTACTGCAAATCAAGAAAACCCCGATCGTGGTCAACGACAGTCGTGGCTTCTTCACCTCGCGGGTGTTCGGCACCTTCACGAATGAAGGCATTGCCATGCTCGGTGAGGGCGTGGCCGCGCCAATGATCGAGACTGAAGCCCGCAAGGCCGGCATGCCGGTGGGGCCGCTGGCGGTGTCGGATGAAGTCTCGCTCAGCCTGATGAGCCATATCCGACAGCAGACGGCCAAGGACCTGCAGGCGGAAGGCAAGCCCGTGCCGACACACCCCGCGACGGTGGTGATCGACTTGCTGGTTAACGAGTACAAGCGCGTGGGCAAGGCGGCGGGAGGCGGTTTCTATGAATACCCCAGCGGCGCACAGAAACACCTGTGGCCCGAGCTGAAAAGCCGCTTTGAACGGCCCGATCAACGCATCTCGCCGCAGGATGTGCGCGATCGCCTGCTGTTCATCCAGGCCATCGAGACCGTGCGCTGTGTGGAGGAGGGGGTATTGATGTCCACGGCCGACGCGAACGTGGGGTCTATTTTCGGCATTGGCTTCGCGGCGTGGAGCGGTGGCGCGTTGCAGTTCATCAACCAGTACGGCTTGAACGACTTTGTCGCCCGCGCTCGCTACCTGGCCGAGCAATATGGCGAACGCTTCACGCCGCCGGCGTTGTTGCTGGAGAAAGCCGCGCAGGGTGCGGTGTTCAAGTGACCGTGTCCCGGTGATCAAGGGGGCTTGCCTTGAAGGGGTATTTCAAGGCAGGCTCTGGGTGTGCAATATTCCCATCACCGTGTCAGGTATTTTTTATGTCGCTACGCGTCTGTATCCTGGAAACCGATATCCTGCGTCCAGGCTTGATCGATCAATACCAAGGGT
>Ga0065714_10065124_pt1 | contig 12727 bp, 13 predicted proteins | sample MisRhiReplicate2_FD_59101 | JGI IMG/M metagenome (GOLD analysis project Ga0065714, IMG submission 59101) | Miscanthus rhizosphere microbial communities from Kellogg Biological Station, MSU, sample Rhizosphere Soil Replicate 2: eDNA_1 v2... | ecosystem: Host-associated > Plants > Roots >... | reverse complement strand
AGCCGGGGGCGGCGGGATGACTGCCACCGGGCTGTTGAAGGCCAGGCCAAACACCAGCGCCACCAGGCTGAACCCCAGCAGCGTCACCCCGCGGGCCCCGTTGATATGCAGGCGTTTCATCTTGCTACCCATCGCTAGCTCAGCCCTGCGTACACGACGCCGGTTGAGGTGCGGGTGTGGTTGCTGTTGAAGATGGATGAAAACCACATTTGCTCATCGGAGTTGTCCCGGGTTTTCCAGGCGAACCGCTCCAGCCATGGGCGCTTTTTCAGCTCCACCCACAGGTCCCGCATGTACTGCTCCACCTCGGCCCGGCTGTACCTGGTGGACTTGACCCCGCTGCCTGCCACCGCGGTGAAGTCAGCCACCGCCGTCTCGGTCACCCATACCGGCTTACCCCACAAGTCGTGGAGCGCGTCCACCTTGTTCAGGAACGTGCTGACTGAGGGGTTCTGGTAGATGTGCGCTGTGACAAAGTCAACGCGGAAATCCTTGTCCAGCTCGGCCTTGGCCGCATCCAGTGAGGCCGCCCCGGACATGAACTGGGTCATCCAGCTCTTGGCCGGTGAGGTGGTCACCGGGGATCCGAGCCTCAGCCCGGTGGCCATCAGCGGGGCCCAGCCGTTCAGGGCCTCCAGCGGGGACATGTTGGCCTGCCCGGCCAGGTCCGGCTCGTTGAACCCCAGCAGGGCCGGGTTAGGCCTGCCGGTGGCGGCGGCAGTAGCCGCCAGGTCCGAGGTCAGCCGTGCGTATCGTGTGGGATTGTCGGACCAGAGCATCGGCACAAACTCCCCGATGACCCGCCCGCCGGGGTTGATGTCCAGGTCCCAGTTGTACCACCAGTCAAGGCCGAGGGATTGCATGCCCGCAATCTTTTCCGGCGTATCCGCCCCGTAGCCCATACCTTTGAGAGGCATTATGCCCTTTCCATTGATTGTTGGTTGCCCGCGGGGGTGTGCCCCGCGGGCCCCGGCTGTTAGTTCGGGATGGTGCCCGCGGCGGTGCCGGGCAGGGACACCGCGGTCGTGCCACCCGAGGCCAAGAAGGTGACCTGGCCGTAGTAGTTGTCCGCAGCGGTGGTGTTGTAGATGGTGATGCTGCCACCTGCGGTTACCAGCAGGCGTCGGGCTGCGGCTGAGTTGATACCCCACACCACCGCCGAGACGTTCCGCATCGGCCTGTAGTATGCCGGTACGGTGCTTGTGGGGGTGACTGGTATCGTGCCCGCAGGATCGCTGAACACGGCACCCTGGAAGTCCAGCGCGACGGTGGCCCCGAACCGTCGGACGTACACGTTGCCCGCCGTCAGCGTGGGGAACCAGGACGTGACGTCCCGCCAGCCACTGTCCGCATACAGCGTCTGGTTGGCTGCCGTGGCGTGGTCGTACATGGTGGCAAGGCGCCCCATGTACGGCGACTCTTCCCAGGTGATGGTGGCCTCGGAGTTGCGCTTGGCCTGCTCCAGGGCCTCCATGTAGTTGCGGCCCAGGTAGGCCACGCCTTCCTCAGACATGTGCGTGGTGTCGCCGGGATTGTTGCCGTTGGTGCGGGACGGGGCGAACCCGGTGTACTTGACCCGCCCCGGGGTCTGCTGGTGCGCCAGGTCAATCCCGGCACGCCCCGGGCTGTTGGCCACGATGCCTTCCGGCACCATCTGTCCGACAACGAAGGGTAGTGTGGGGTTGCTGAACTGGGTCCGGAAGTAGCTGATCAGGTTGTCCAGGCTGGCAGCGTAGGACGACGTGCTCATGGCGCCGTTGTCCTCGCCCTGGTGCCACAGGATGCCCTTCAGGCTGGCCGCCGCACCGGTCGCCGTAGCTGCCGCCAGCGCAGCGTTGGTCTGCGTCACGGCGCTGCCCGGCAGGTCATACAGCGGGTTGGTGGTGATGCCCGGGGTCCAGGTCTGCGTGGTGGTGGAGTTGGTGAACCCCGTGCCGCCGTGCGCAGCCGGGACGATGAGCACGCCCACATTGTCCGGCTGGTTCTTCAGGTACGCCTGCGCGAACGTGGTGGCCGGGGAGAGTCCGCTGCTGGTGTCGTGCATGTCCAGCGGCACGGTGGCCCGCTCGTGCACCCGCCGCGTGTACCCATACTGGAAGATGCGGGACTGCACATACTTGCCACCGTTGGACGCCGACACGATGCCGCGGCCGGACATGTTGGACTGCCCGACCGCAAGGAACACGTGCCAGTCCGTAATGGTGGCCTCGGTGTCGCCGCCACGTGCCCAGGCGTTCCAGCCGCCCACCAGGTCAGACGAGGTCCGCCAGTGGAACCTGCCGTTGAGGCCCTGCTCGTAGACGCGCTGCGTCCACCAGGTATCCGTGCCATCGCCGGTGATCAGGTTCTCCACCAGTGCCGCCGACCGCATGCCTGGAGGCAGGTTGGTAATGGTGGCGGTGTCCGGGGTGGAGATGCGGTGCAGCCCCGGCACCCGGAAGGTGTTCATGTCCTGGGTGGCGGGCACGTTGCGGAACGGTGCCCAGGCGGGCCCCAGTGCCGTGACCGCCGCTGACAGCGTGCTGTTCAGCGACGTTAGGGCGGTGTTTATGCTGGTGGTGAGACTGGCCCAGTCCGACACGCGTTTAACAAGATCACTTGTCACAATCGTGTAGATCTGCCAGGTGCCTACAAAGCCCATCTGTTATCCCCTTGAAAGTGGTGCGGCGTCCAGAGCCGCGTTGGTGGCGTCTGCCCAGAGCGTGTCGAATGATGCGTTGGTGCGGCTGGCATGCAGGGCATCCAGCTGGCCGTTGGTGGTGCCCGTGAACTGGACCTCCAGCACCCGGCCGCCGATGGTCTGGTCCATGCTGCCTGCCTCAGCCGTGAGGCTGAGGCTGGTGATGAGCACCTTCAGCCGGATGTTCATGTGGCCTGGGGCCTCCAGCCACACCACGTCGGCAAGCTGCCGCCGCGGGTCAGGTACCACCGGCACGTCCCTGAGGACGGGGTTCGGTAGCGTCACGTCGGCGGCCAGCCAGTCGGCCAGCTCCTGCAGGCCCGTACCCTGCACCCAGTGCTTGGCGTCGTGCTCGAGCAGCTGTGCGCTGGGCGGGCCGGTGACCAGCGCGGTGGTCACCAGGTCCTGCCACAGCACCTTGCCCTTGCCCCGGATGATGGGTAGGGGCTTGTCGCGGCGGAAGGGCTTGAAGTTGAGGTCGGTCTCGGAGGTCTTGAGGACCACCGTTTCGCCCGACCCCAGGGTGCCCGCGGTGTGCGTGACCACCACGGTTTCTGTGTCCAGCACCTCCCAGCCGTAGGTAAGCTTCCCCACGTCGTAGGCCCACACGTCGGCCACGTTGTCCTTGACCACCACCCCACCCAGGATGCTGGTCTCGCCCCGGTTCAGCTGCTGCCAGGTCCAGGCACCAGTGTAGATGTTGAACCAGGACTCGTCCGCGCTGGGGGTGACCACATCGGTGGTCAGCTGCCCGCTCTGCAGGGACTCGCCAGAGCCCGTATACAGCGTCACGTTGGACACCGCCGAGCGGATGATTTTGGCCTTGCGGGAGTTGACCTGCACACCGCTGCGCACCTGGGCAGCAGAGTACTCCCACTGCAGGTCCAGCAGGTCGTCCAGGGCCGTCAGGGTGGCCACGGGTGCAGCGTTCATCAGGTCGTTGCGGTTGACCCAGCGGAACACCCCGTACTCGTCAATCCACATGACGGCGCACTCGGCGGCGGCCTGCTCCTTCAGCACGTCCAGGGCCACCTGGTTCTTGATGGCCGGGACCGCGTCCAGGCCCGACGTGTCCGCCGGGTTGGACAGCACCGCGGTGGTGGGCTGCAGGTGGGTGTCGTAGGTGTAGAAGCCCACCTGCACCCCGCCGACAATGGGGCCGGTCTGGTGCGGGCTGGTCAGGGAAATCTTGGTGATGCTGCCGGTGGTCATGGTCGTGGCCAGCGACTGCGTGCCGGTGGCGGTGTTGCCGTTGCTGGCGTACAGGGTGTAGACCCCTGCCGGGGTGACCCGCAACAGGAAGTTCTCCGCCCCGGCCGCCTGCGCCTGCGACAAGGTTGCCACGAAGGTGCTGGAGACTGAGTCGTTGTCGGCGATGACCTGAATCTGCCGGGTGGAGCTTACCCGCAGGCGGATCAGCTTGGTGCCCCAGTACACCAGCACCTGGGTGACGCCGGAGCTGGGCACGGTGTCCCGCACCTTGAAGCTGATCCAGAACGTGGCGTCAATCTTGCTGTTGCCCTTGGTGGGCGTAACCGGCATGAAGTCCGCTGTGATGCTGTTGGGCGCTACACCCCACGGGGTGTTTATGAAGGACGGCGGGAAGGAGGGGAAGCCCGTCTGGGACGCAGCTGTCACGGTGCCCAGCTCCGGCCAGGCGGAGCCCATCAGCGGGGCCGAGAAAATGGCCCCGGCCTCCATCTTGGGCGTGGCGTAGAAGCCACAGGCACGCAGCACCCGGTCGGTGGTGTAGGACGGGGTGTTGTTTACCGCCAAGAAGGCGCCACCCTCAGCCACCGGGGGCATCACAATCATGTGCGGCGGGAAGTTGACAACCTTCTTCAGCTTGTCGATCACGTCGACGCCGCTGGTGGACGCCTCCCCTGTGAGGATGGAGCCCTGTGAGTTGTCCGCCACCCCGGTGAGCTGGCGCACCCGCGCGGCACCGTAGCCCACGTCCACCGTGAGTGTGTCCGAGCCCTTGGGCGGCCAGGTGGAGGCGTCCCAAGGGTTAGGTGCAGCCGCCATCAGGTCGTCCTGCTGGGCCCAGGTCACGTCGCAGGTGGCGGCAGTGATGCCGCCGTCGGCCGTCACCGAATTGGGTATCTCCCGCGCTACGGATACGGAATCCACATCGCGGGGCACCCCGTTGACCGTGACGGCAACGGTGGGCTCCACCACGCTCAGGTCAGTGGGGAATCCGGCTACGGTCTGCATGCTTACCCTATCTCTCGTACGCTGAAGGAAATCTGCGACCTGCGCAGGTAGTCGGCCTCCCGGACGGCGATCTGCACCGCCTCATTCAGGCCCTCGGTGACGGCCTGCGGGCAGCCCCGCCCCACCGACCAGTCGGCCAGGGTGTCGGTCCAGGTGATGGCCGGGCCAGCGGCCTGCAGGCAGCCCGAGGCGTTGAACTGCACGCTGGCCGTGCCTGCCGGGGGGATGCCCGAAACGGACACCCGGGCCATGACCCCGGCCGTGTTGTATGCCAGGCTGCTGGACCCTACCGAGGCGCCCGAGTAGTCCTGGAAGGTAAGCACCAGGGTGCCGCTGCCCCGCAGGTAGGCGGACGCGAACACCCGCACGTTGGGGATGGCCGGGGGTGACTGCTTGACCCCGGCCCTGTAGCCGAACCGGATGGTGTTGGCAGTGTTGATGCTGACCGACCGGGGCAGTGTGACCGCCCCCACCGTGACGGCGCCACCTTCTACGAAGGCAACGCTGGTGTCCCAGGTGCCGGGCATCAGCACGGACTGCTCGGGCGTGAGCAGGTTGGTGACCTGGGCGTAGGGGTCCACGTAGACCCAGGGCGGGGTGCCGCCCTGCAGCAGTGCTGCCAGGCTGGCCAGCTCGGCGGGGGACGCAGAGGCCACGTCCACCGCCCAGGTGCGGCGGGACACCTTGCCCCGCTGGGCCTTCACCAGGCCGCCCATCGTCGTGCGGTACGACGATGGGCGGGACTCGGTTACGGTGCTGGGGCTGGTCTTGAACTCCACCAGTGACCCCGAGGGGCCGAGATATGCTGGCATGTTTACCCATCCCTGTATTTGCTGGGGGCTGATTTGATCCAGCCGTACAATTTACGCCCATCCAAGTGGATTTCATTCTGGATGGGCCGGTCGCCCACAGCCGCGGCCAGCGCGGCAATGTCGATGCCTGCCGCAGCTGCCCCGCCGCCCCGGCTGGGGTTGGAGGATACCAAGGCACGGGCCGCGGTGCTGTGGCCGATGCCACCACCCCCCGCCAGTGCCGGGACGTTGCCTGCCCGCACCTGAGCGCGGAACTTGTAGACGGCCTGCTGGCCGCCCATGGCGTCCACCTCACCAGCGGTGAGAACGTGCTCACCCTTGGCACCGAAGAACAGCTGGCTGTCCACACCCTTGGGCCCGGGGGCGACATCCAGGTCACCACCGCCAGCCTTGCGAGGTGCGTACACCCCAAGGCCCTGCCCGCGGGAACCATCGGCCATCACACCCGGCAGGCCCACGCGCTGCTCAAAGGTGGTGGCGTGGGTGTTCACGTAAACGTTGACCACCTTGCCGTCCACATTGTTTGCCGCCTGCAGCGTCTGGTCAGCCATGTTCTTGGCCGCCGAAGACATCCAGCTGTCAATGCTTACGCCCTTGGGCACATGCAGCACGTCCCGGGCCAGGTCCTGCGCCTTCTGGCCGGTAATGCCCAGCCCGCCCGCGGCGGTCAGCAGGTCCTGGTAGGTCTGCCCCAGGTTGCCCTGCAGCTCCTCCTGGCTGGCACCGTTGGCCGCGTTGGCCTTGACCACATCCATGCCTGCCCCGGCAATGGCGTCGAAGGCGGCCTGGTTGGCACGGCCCTTCTCAGTGGTGATGTCCATGCTGGTGCCGTTCTCCTTGATGGAGTCCGTCATACTGTCGATGGCGCTCTGGTAGTTGCGTGCTGCGTCACGGGCGCTCAGGTTGATAAGCCCCGCGGCCAGCAGCGCATCGGTGAACTTGACCAGGTCGGTGGCGGCACCGCTGGCGTCCACCCCTACCTCAGCAAGGGCGTCCGCCACCTCCTTGGCCTGTACGGCGGCCGGGCTGCTGGCATCCCCCGCTGCCTTGATGCCCCCGGCAGCCTTGTCGCCACCTTCCCCGGCTGCGTTGGCATCCGCCTCAGCCTGCTTCAGCGCGTCGGCATAGCTGGGGAACTTGGTAAGGAGCTCGTCGATGCCGATGCCCTGGTCCTTGGCGGCAGCCTGCACCTTGGCGAAGCCCTCTGCTGCACCTTCAGCGTTGCCACTACCCACCATGTCGGCAAGGCCCTGGTCTAGCCGGTCGAAGCTGTCAGCCAGAACCTGGGTGTTGCCCTTGATGCCGGTCATACCACCCACCAGGTTGCTGGCCCAGTCGTTGAAGGCCTGCCCTCCGTCCTTACGGAAGGTGCGCTTCAGGGCCCCGTCCAGGTCATTGATCTGCTCAATGGAATCGCCCAGGCCGCCGCCGTCGCGGTCTTGGAACAGCGCGTCCAAGGCCTTGTTTGCGTCCGGGGCAGTGCTTGCAGCCTTCTGCAGCTGCAGGTTCACCTTGCCCATGCCAGTGTCGATCTTGGACAGCATGTCGCCCTCGGCGATTTTCGCCAAGGCCACACCCACAATAGCGAAGCCCGCCCCGATGGCCGCACCCTTGGCAATCTTCTGGAACATTGCCGGTATGCGGCTGCCTGCGGTGTTCAGCGCGGCAAAGGCAGCCCGGGTCTCGGCCACCTTCACGGTCAGGGTAAGCAGGCCACCGCCCGCAAGGGCCGCCGCCCCTACCACGCCCGCCATGAGGGTAAGCGTGCCCTGCACAGGTGCAGGCAGGTCACCGAACACCTGCGCCAGCCCCGCCACGCTTTCCGCCACCGACTGAATGATGGGCAGCAGCACGGCGCCCGCGTCAATAGCTGCGTCCTTGATGTTGTTCCAAGCGATCTTGACCTTGGAATCCGTGGTCTCGTAGCGCTTGGTAGCTTCCTGCACCAGTGCGGTGTTCTCCCGCCAGGCCTTGGAGCCCAGGTCCAAGCTGTCGCTGAGCAGGTCCCCACTGGCGGCCAGCGCCAGCATAACCTGCAGCTCCTCGGTGCCCTTGATGCCCATGTCCTTCATGGTGCTGACGACGTTGCCGCCCTCATCCTTGATGCGGCTCAGGCCCTTGTTCACCAGGTCCATGGCCCGCACCGGGGACTCCCCGAACGCCTTGGAAAACTCCGCGGCGCTAAGCCCCGCCGTCTTGGCAAAGGCGTCGAGCTTGTCGCCGCCATCCTTGACCGCTGCGTACATCTTGAGCAGCACGCGGGTGGTGACGCCACCGCCCAGCTCTGCCTTGACGCCCATGGACGCCAGCGTGTTGGCCAGCGCCAGCACGTCCGTCTCAGTGGCGCCCACCGTGGCGGCGGCACCAGCAATACGCTGCGCCATGGAGAGGATTTCGGCTTCGGTGCTGGCGCCGTCGTTGCCAAGGGCCACCAGTGCCGCACCGAACCGGCTGACACCTTCCGACCCTTCCCGGGCCATGGTGCCCATCACGTTGCTTATCTGGGCGATGTTGGTGGCGGCGTCCTCGGCCGTGAGGTTGGTGCTCACCCCCAGGTCGATCATGGTTTTAGTGAAGCCCACAACGTCCTCGCGGGCGACACCCAGCTGCCCGGCTGCCTCCGCCACACCAGCGATCTCCTCGTGGGTGGAGGGCAGGGTCTTGGCCAGGCCCCGCAGGCTGTCTTCCAGCTCATTCATCTGCTCGGGGGTGCCGTTGACTGTCTTGGTGACGCCTGCCCAGGCGGACTCCCAGTCCATGGCGGCCTTGGCACTGGCACCCAGCCCCGCCAGCGAGGCGGCGCCGAATATGGTGAGGGCCTTGCCAGCCGTCTCCATCGCGTCAGTGTTGTCACTGATGGATCGGCGGGCCTGCACCACCTGCCGGGCAGTGTCCTGGGTGGCCCGGCCTGCCCGCCCCATACCGGCGATGTAGCCTGCGACTTCGGCCTCGAGCCGGACGATTACTGAGCGGGCTGCCACGGTGCCTCCTAAGGGCTTAGAAATGTGGGGGTGACACAAGCACCCGGGCAGGGCCTGCTGGGACGCTAGAGCGTCGGTGCCGCCCTGCGTGCCTCGGCTGCAGCCTTACCCGCCTGGTCAAAGGTGGTGTAGACCTTCTCGCCGGGTTCCGGGACGTAGGGGCTGCCCTTGCTGCCGGTGGTGGCAAGCTCCTGGGCGGCACAGGACTGGCACTGCAGCTTATGGGCTTCATACCAGCCGTTGGACTGTTCGTCGTGGGCGAGGATGGTGGGCTGGCCGCAGGCGCACAGGCCGCCCTCGTAAATCTCCAGCGCCAGGTGCAGCAGGTAGTCCCGGTCCAGCCAGTCGCCGCGGTTGCGGCTAAACCAGTGGGACGGTGGCTTGCCTGTTGCCCTGGCGGTGCGGAGGACCTGGACTACTCGCTTCCAGCTGCCTCGCCAGAGCGCTTCTGCAAAAAATCTGCGTCCACACTGGGCACCGCGTTCTGCGCGATCTGCCGGGCCGTGAGAATCTGGCTGACCTGGGTGTCACCGATGGCCTTGCGCAGCGCCTTGACCTTGGCCGGGGTGAACTTGACCGCCTTGCGCTCACCGCCAGCAGGCTTCACGGCAATGATGGCCAGCGAGAGCAGGTCGTAGCCGAACTCCAGGTTGCCCTCCTGCGGGGGCAGGTCCTTGGTGCGCTCCTCGGTGGCAGCCCGCTGGGTGCGCAGCTCCTCCTCCGTGAGGGCCCGCACGTACACGGTAAGGCCCGACGCGGAGAAGGTCTGCAGTGCGGCCAGGTACTCCTGCTCCAGCGGGGTCAGTGCTTCCTCACCGGCTGCGCGGTCGGCGCCTGTGGCCTTGTTCTCCAGGGCGATGCGGCGCTTGAGGTCGCTGAGCTCCGCGATGATGTCGGCACGCTTGTAAACCGTGACGCTTTCCTCGGGCAGCTGGGCGTCCTGCAGCCAGCCTTCAACGTCAAACTCGGCGGGGTCAGCAATGGGGTGCAGTGTTTCGGACATAGGGGTTTCAGGCTCCTAAGTTGGGGTGCAGGCTCGGGTAGAAAGGTGGCGGGCTGGAGCCTGAGAACAGCCCGCCACCTGGTCTAGCTAGCTGCGGTAAATGGCCGCAGCCGTAACCGACGCCGTGGCGGAGAACGCCACGTTGGCCAGGCCCGAGGGCTGGCGGTAGTCGGTGAGGACAGGAATCCAGCGCTCGCCCGCGGCGGGCACTGCGTACACCTTGTCCGGGTAGGCGTCACCCGTGGGCAGGTTGCCCGGGGTGTCGAAGGTGACGTTGATGGAGGCGCCGCTGCCGTTCTTCACGATGAGGATGGTGCCAACCTCGACCGTGTCGGCGGACAGCGGGGCAGCGTACGTCGGTGCGGTGCCCGCAAGCAGGCCCACTGACTGTGATGCAATTGCCATGCTGGCCTCCTGTTAGACGAGAACTTCGCTGATCATGTTCTGCGGCAGGAATTCGATGCGGCGCTTGACGTTGCCGTCGTTGTTGACGCGCATGGGTGCATCGGACACGACCTCGCCACCAAGGTGGATTTCGTCGCCGGTTGCCCACGGTGCGGTGGACAGCTTGTCGGATTCCCGCAGGTAAATCCAGACCGTGGTGCCCTTGGTCTTGACTGCCTGGTAGCCGGAGTCCAGCGCGGCGGAGTCAGGGCCGCCACCGACCAGGTACTCACGCAGGAACGTGAGGGCCGTGTCGTAGTTGGACGCGCCCAGGGCCTCGCTGTTGCCGACCTGGCACGCAGCCTTCTCGGCGAACCGGTCGGACGCAGAGTTGGTCCAGTTGGCATCGCTGTCCAGCACGGCGCAGGAGATGTCCTTGCCTGCGTTCAGCTCGGCCACGGTGGGCTTGGATGCCGCAGGCTTGGTCAGCAGGAGTGTGAACTTCTTCTTGCCGTCAGCTGCTACTTTCATGAGCGAGCCTCCTTCTTCTTCTCCGGCACTGCCGGTTCATTTACGGTTGGTGTGGCCGGAGTGGCCGGTTCCTTCACCTGGTCGAACTCGGGCCGGGTGGGATCCTTGGCCCGATCGGACGGGGGAAGCTTGAACCCGAAAGCCGGGTTGTCGAGGTAGTGCGCGGGCACCAGGCGCTTATTGCCGCCCGGGTCAACCGCCATGATGAAGTCAGTTTCAGCCATGGGTCTCTCCTAGTTAGTAATGAGCCGCCACTGCCGTGGCAGGTAGAAGCGGGATGGGGTGGCCTGGGTATCCAGGATGGGCGACTGCTGGTTGAACCCGTCAGGGTTGCGGCGCACCCGCCCCGTGCGGACAGCCAGGTTGGTAAGCACCAGGCCAATGGCCTGGTCCACGTCCCGGCAGATGGCCGGTGTGGCCCCCACCGCGGTGGTCTGGAAGTCCCAGATGAGCGGGCCATCAGCTTCCCGGCCGTCAGCGGGCTGCTCCCGGGGCAGCTCCCCGGTGCCTGCCCACAGCACGAGGTACGGGTCCACGTAGCCGTCGGTCTCGGGCACCGCCTTGGGCACGAAGCCATCGTGGACGTCGGCGATGCCCGGCACGGTGTGCAGTGCGGCCAGCACCGGGCCGGTGAGCGCGTTGATGTCAACCACCTGCAGCCTCCAGCCCGATCTGTTGCATGGCCTGCTCAAACGGGCCGGAGTGGCGGTCCAGGCTGGGGCCCATGTAGGCCTGTGGTGCCTGGGTGCTGGTGCCGTACTCTACGTAGCCGCCGTAGTCCACCGTGGGGCCGATCTCAACCGCCATGTTGGTGCCGGACAGTAGCCGCATGTCGCTGTGGCCGATGCTGCGCTTCAGGTTGCCAACGTCCACCGGGGCGATGGCCTTGGCGTTGGCCTCGATGTCGATGGCGGTCTTTTTTAGCACGATCTTGCTACGTGCCACCGCCCGGGGGCCTGCCGCCCGGAACTCGGCGGCCAGCAACTCCAGGGATGCGATGCGTGCCATGCGCCCTCCTAGACGGGGTTCTGCTGGGTGAGGTTGTCGGTGCAGAGCACGTCGCGCTCGAACTCGTTGGTGCCGAACATGATCTGCTGGATGCGGAACTGGCGGCCCAGCGCGTGGATGATGTCCCCGCGCTCCCCTGCTTGTAGCTCGGGTGTGCCATCAACCGGCAGGGACACCTGGTAGCGGCGCTCCTGGGTGGGCTGCTCCCCGGGGGTGCCAGTGCCTTCCCGGTTGAGCTCCTGCACGCGGCACACGGTGGTGTGCAGCAGCGCCTCACCCGTCCAGCCCGGGGGCTTGGGGTACGGCGCCGGGCCGCCCGTGATGCGCCCGATGGTGCAGGGGGTGGTCATCGTGCTGCGCACAGTGGGGCGGTGGTGTTCAGCCCAGCCTGGGGGGATCACCTGCCACCCGGGCAGCGGGCTCATACCCAGGGCCTTTCCGTAGCCTCGGCGTACAGGTCCTCCATGGGGATGATCTCGAAGTAGCCAGCGTCCGCCTGTGCGACCAGCACGTCGGCGCGGGCCCGTAGGGCCGCCGCCTGCTTGCGGAGCTCTGCAGCGACCGCTGGGCCGTCCGTCTGGAGGTCCTGGCTGCGGATCTTCTTGGACAGCAGCACCTCACTGGTGGCCATGGCGTCCAGCGCGTCGGCTGCGGCCCGGTGCACGTTGCCGTCCTGGAGCGTGAGGTAGCCCTGCAGCACATCGTCGGCGATGAGCGGGGTGGTGGCGTCCAGGTCTGCAGTAAGGAGGCGGACCTGGCCGAGGGGGGTGTTGTAGTCGACAGCCATGGTGGCCTCCTAAAAGTTGGGGGTGCCCTGGCAGGCACATGTATGTTGTTGAAGCTGAGGCTAGCTGCCTCAGGCCCTGCCAGGGCTGGTGTTACTAGGAGCCGGTGCTGGCGTAGGTCAGCACGGGATCGAGGGTGCCTGCACCGACGATGTGGCGACCACGGTAAGTGATCGTGTCATCGCCGAAGGAGCCCTCTTCGGGGGCAATGCTGCCGCCGCCCACACGGTTGCCCGTGTCGGCCTTGACCCGGATGTCCGGGTTCTCTTCGCCGATCATCTTGGCGACGACCAGGGCCGGGCGGGGGGTGGACGGGTCAGGCAGGA
>Ga0065714_10003219_pt1 | contig 12731 bp, 9 predicted proteins | sample MisRhiReplicate2_FD_59101 | JGI IMG/M metagenome (GOLD analysis project Ga0065714, IMG submission 59101) | Miscanthus rhizosphere microbial communities from Kellogg Biological Station, MSU, sample Rhizosphere Soil Replicate 2: eDNA_1 v2... | ecosystem: Host-associated > Plants > Roots >... | reverse complement strand
AGCAAAGCGGCCGCACGCAGGAAATCCAGCGCCTCATCGGCCGCTCGATGCGCGCCGTGTTCGACCTGGCTGCGCTGGGCGAACGCACCATACACCTTGACTGCGACGTGCTGCAAGCCGATGGCGGCACCCGCACCGCGGCGATCACCGGCGCATTCGTTGCCGCGCAAGACGCCGTCAACAAGCTGCTGGCCGCCGGCACGATCCCCGCATCGCCCATCAGGGGCCACGTGGCCGCCATTTCAGTCGGCATCGTCGCCGGCACGCCGCTCCTGGACCTGGAATACACCGAAGACTCGGCCTGCGACACCGACATGAACGTCGTCATGACCGGCGCCGGCCATTTCGTCGAAGTGCAAGGCACCGCCGAAGGCGCCGCGTTCTCGCGCGAAGAGATGAACATCCTCCTCGGTCTGGCTGAGAAGGGCATTGGCGAACTGATCGTGCTGCAGCAGCAGTCCCTCGAGTCGAAGTAACTAAGTAGTGGCGATGAAACTGGTTCTGGCCTCCAACAACGCCGGCAAGCTTGCCGAACTCCAGCAGCTGTTTGCGGAGTTGGCCGTCACGCTCGTGCCCCAGTCGGCATTGGGCGTGGGCGAGGCCGAGGAACCGTTTCGCACCTTCGTCGAAAACGCCCTGGCCAAGGCCCGTCATGCCAGCGCCGCAACCGGCCTGCCCGCCATTGCCGACGACGCCGGGCTTTGCGTCGACGCCTTTGGCGGCTTGCCGGGTGTCGACACCGCCTTCTATGCCACGCAGTTCGGCTATGCCAAGGGCGACGCCAACAACGTCAAGGCCCTGCTGGAGCAGCTCGACGGCGTGGTCAACCGGCGCGCCGCACTCGTCAGCACGCTGGTCGCGCTGCGCGGGCACGACGACCCCGAACCCCTCATCGCCGTCGGCCGCGTGGTCGGCGAAATCACCAAGGCGCCCATCGGCGACAACGGCTTTGGTTTCGATCCCGTCATGTATTTGCCCGGCTTCGGCAAGACCTTTGCGCAGCTGCCGCCCGAGGTAAAAAACGCCAACAGCCACAGGGGCCAGGCGGCGAAAGCCATGCTGGCCCTGATGCGCGAACGCTGGTTCTGACCCAATGGCCACTGTGTTTCCCATTCAGCCGGCACAAGCCGCGGGCGCGCCGCAGGCCAACGACGTGCTGCACTGGATGCGGCCTGGCCCGCTGCAGCTTGCTGCGCTGCCGCCCTTGTCGCTCTACATCCACCTGCCCTGGTGCCTGCGCAAGTGCCCCTATTGCGACTTCAATTCGCACGAGTGGCGCGCCACCAGCGAGGCCGAGGCCGAAGGCATTCCCGAGGCCGCCTACCTCGATGCGCTCATTGCAGACCTGGACGCCGCGCTGCCGCTCATCTGGGGCCGCACCGTCCACACCATCTTCATTGGCGGCGGAACGCCCAGCCTCTTTTCGCCCCAGGCCATCGACCGCCTTCTGGGCGACGTGCGCGCCCGCCTCAAGCTCACGCCCGACTGCGAGATCTCCCTGGAAGCCAACCCCGGGACCTTCGAGCGCAACCGCTTTCGTGCCTACCGCAGTGCAGGCGTCACGCGCCTGTCGGTCGGTGTGCAGAGCTTCAACGATGAGCACCTGAAGGCGTTGGGCCGCGTGCACGATCGCGCACAGGCAATTGCCGCCGTCGAAGAGGCCGCGAGCGCATTCGACACCTTCAACCTCGACCTGATGTACGCCCTGCCGGGCCAGACGATCGAGGGCCTGGATGCCGACCTGACCCAGGCGCTGGCGCTCGCGCCGCCGCACATCTCGGTGTACCACCTCACCATCGAACCCAACACCTGGTTCGCCAAATTTCCGCCGGCCTTGCCCGAAGACGACGTGGCCTACGCCATGCTCGACCGCATCACCGAGCGCACCGCCGCCAGCGGCATGTCGCGCTACGAGGTTTCAGCCTACGCGCGCCCCGGCCACACCTGCGCGCACAACCTCAACTACTGGCAGTTTGGCGACTACCTTGGCATTGGCGCCGGCGCCCACAGCAAGCTCAGCTTTGCCCATCGCATCGTGCGCCAGGTGCGCTTTCGCGAACCGCGCCTGTACATGGACAACGCACGCGCAGGCGCCGCCGTGTCGCAGAGCGAAGAAGTCGCACTGGCCGACCTGCCGTTCGAGTTCATGCTGAACGCGCTGCGCTTGAAAGAAGGCTTCACGCTGCCTCAGTTCTGCGAGCGCACCGGGCTAGCCATGACCAGCATCCAAAAAGGGATGGAAGAAGCCGAGCGCAAGGGCCTCATCGCGCGTGACCTGCACCGCGTGTGGCCCACCGAGCGCGGGCTGGATTTTCTGAGCGACTTGCAGACGCTTTTCCTGCCCGAGGGTTGAGGGCGCAGGTCAGCATAAAATCGACGGTTCCGGAGAGTTGGGTGAGTGGTTTAAACCAGCAGTCTTGAAAACTGCCGACGAGAAATCGTCCGTGAGTTCGAATCTCACACTCTCCGCCAAATCTGCCACTGCGCGCAACAGCACTTCGAAGCCGAAGCGCCGGCCGCCCACTTCGCCCCGCTACTCAAACCGTATCTCCGCCACCGTAGGCGCATTCGGCGCCCGCGTATCGGCATTCGCAAGGGCGCCGTCCCTCTCGTTGCGGAACCAGTAGCGGCAGCCGGTTCGCGCAATCATCGTCACGCACATGGAGCCGTCGGGGTTGAAGAACCACTTGCCAGAGGCCTTGCCAGGCCCGCTCCGGTTGGCAAATTCGACGCGGCCGTCCGGATAGAACTGCCAGCGCGAGACCATGCCGGTCGAAAGATTGCTTGAAACGATGGGCTTGCCGATCAAGGTGCTCTCGATCTCGGCCCTGTTCAGATACACGCGATCATGGGTGGGTGCCGGCTCTCCGGAGATGGCGGGAACGGCAGCAACGCATAGCAGCGTGCGGATGGCGTAGCGCGTGAACATGACATGCCCTTCTGACGTTGCCGGAAACGTCACTCGGATGGGGCAAGCTCGACCAAACGTTGGTCCGCCGCACTGAGGTGTGCGCGGCGGCGAAGGGTTTGCTTCGACAAGTCTGCTCAGCTAATCATTTCCTCGGGTAGTGGGCGGCTGGCATTCAGCCGAATCGGACAAGCATCGGGTGCGTGTACTGCTCTTCAATTGCGTTACATGGCATTAACTAAAAAGCGCTAAGTCCTTGCGCACTGGATGCAGTCCGTGCGCGCGAGGAGACGTGCTGTGCGCTGCTTTCCACTGCCGCGTCAAGTGGCTGTGGCCAGGGAGCGTCGACAAAGGCGGTGTTTGTTTGCATCAGTGACACGACCTGTACTCCGGTGGCCCCTCGGTGAATGGCCGAAGAGCGATGTGGGGTGCGATTGGAAGCGACTTGGCAGGGCGTTCCGGACCGCGGGAGAGCACTATGAAGCCAAGCGCGCCAATGCTTGTATGGCCTTGTGTCGGGGGTACCGCGGGAGCCCTTAAAAGAACCGCTCCGGATGCCGCCAGTTCAGCTCGCACGGCGACCGGCAAAGAGCTTCCTGACCCGCTTGCCCCGAACCGGGCGTTGTCGAAAAACCTCAGAGTCGATCAGGATCGTTACCGGATATGTTCGGCCGTCCGCCGCACGTGACCCAGCCGCGCAGAACGCGGAACTTTCGCGCGACGACGATTCCGTGCTCACCTCTTCGCAAGCTCATTGGGCGGACTCAAAACCCGGCGGGGTTGCCTGCCGGGCGAAACCTTTCGTTGTCAACACGGCCGAATCCGACGGCGACGTAGGACCTTCGCTCGACCGAATGGTCGGTCGGTATGTGAAGTCTGCACATCTTGTTGCTCACCGAAGCAGTGTGAATTCGGGTTTAGCCGTACCTTTGTATTGCACTGCAGCATTGCGGACGCGGCGGCCCTCGAGGCGCCGGCAGCTCCGTTCGGGCTACAGGCAAGTTCCCTTTCATTCATGGATGTTGCGCCGGTCTTCGGCGCACGCCTTTCGCATCAAGAGGTGGGGTATGCGTGTGTCGAAACTGCCTTCATTTGTTTTTCCCCGCGGCGATCGCCGCACTGGCAGCGCGAGGGCCCGTCGGGTTCCGCGCGGCCCTCATCGAGGCCGCCAGGCGGGCGCCTTCGTTCCCAAGCTGGCGGCTTATGCGCTGTTGGCCTTCGTGCTGTGGCTGATGGTGGCCACACTGGTTCAGCCGCTGTTGTCTTCGCAGGCCACGCGGGCGGTGCTGCAGGCGCCTGTCGGCCTGATCACGTCGCCAATCAATGGCGTGGTGTCGCAGATGGTGGTGCATGCGCGTGACGTGGTGGAGCCCGGCACCGTGGTGGCGACCGTGCGCAACCCGACGGTGAGCCAGGAGATCCTCACGACGCTGCGTTCGCAGCATCTCGCGCTGCAGAGCCAGCTGGCGCAATTGGGCAACCAGTTCAAGGCCGACAACCAGGAGATGAGGTCGGTCGGGCAAGAGGCCACGGTTCACCGCGAGGCATCCGTGGCGCAAGCCTGGGAAGCCTGGCAAATTGCGCGGCGCCAGCGCGACGTGGCGCACAGCATGGTCGAAGAGCAAGAGAACAAGGTCAAGACGAACCAGGCCTTGCTCGAGCAGGGCGCCATCAGCGAGCAGGTGATGAACGCGTCGATGGCGCAGCTGAACACTGCGCGCGCCAATGCGGCGGTGGCGGAGCAGGCCTTTGCAGGGCAGGCGCAGACTGTGGCCAGCGCAGGCCAGGGGGCGTTTGTGGGCACGGGTGGCAACAGCCTTTTCCAGACGCTCGCAAGCCGGCGCGAAGTGCTGCGCAACAGCGTCGGCCGCGCACAGCAGGACGGCGCCGCCATCCTCCAGCAGCTCAAGCAGGTGATCCAGCTCGAAGACGAAGAGCGGCGCCGTGTCGAGAAGCTGTCCTCTTACGAAATCAAGGCCGCGCAGGCGGGGCAGGTTCACTCGGTGCTCGCACCTGAAGGCGCGTACGTCACGGCGGGTGCCTCACTGGTGCGCGTGACCGATTGCAGCCGGCTGGGCGTGGTGGCGGTGTTTCCGGCGCGTGTGGCCAAGCGCCTGAGCATCGGCTCGGCGCTCGACGTCACCCTCACCGAAAACGGCGCCGCGGTGCCGGCGCGCGTGGAGCAGTTGCTGCCGGTGGCATCTGAAGAATTGCAGAGCACCTACAGCGTGCCGTTCCCCTTTGCCGAACAGGGCTCGATCTATGCGGTGGCGCGCATCGAGGCCAAGGACGTGTCGTCCGCCGCAACCGCCGCAGGCAGCAACTTGTGCGCGCCAGGCAAGGTGGTCACGGCCACCCTCAAATCCTGAGCGCGGACGTGCCCGCTTCGAAAGGAAACATGCAGCTCTTCCCGTTCACCCGGACTCTGGCGCATTGCGCCGTGGCATCGGTGGCCTTGGCGCTGCCGGTGTCCGCGGCCTTGGCCCAACAGCCTCGGCAGGCCGGCAGCGCCGTGCAGAAAGAGCTCGCGCGGCAGAGCTGCGATGGCCTGCGGCGGGCTGTGGCGGAGGATCAGAAAGGCGCCGCGTCGGGGCCGCTGTTCCTTGCCAGCTACCGGCTGGCCGACCCGAAGCAAGGCACGCCGCTGGAGCCTGCGCTGGTGGGCGCGGCCTTCACGTATGACAACGCACTGGCCGGCATTGCGTTGCTGGCATGCGGCGACACCGCATCGGCCAAGCGCATCGGCGACGCCGTGGTGCGTGCGATGGAGCGCGACCCGAACGCGGCCGACGGACGTGTGCGCAACGCCTACCGCGCGGGTCCGATGACGGAGGACAAAGCCGCGCTGCCGGGGCGTTGGGACACGGCCAAGAATCAGTGGATCGCCGACGCCTACCAGGTGAGCACCGCAACCGGCAACGTGGCTTGGGCCGCCTTGCTGCTGCTGAACTTGAACGAGGCCGAACCATCGCCCGCCTATCTGGCGAATGCACGCAAGCTGCTCGGCTGGATCGAGCAGCGCACGCGCGCCAAAAATGCGCCCGACGGCTACAACGGCGGCTGGTATGGCTGGGACAACGCGCAGCGCGCGCAGACCTGGAAGTCGACCGAGCACAACATCGACATCGCGATGACAGCTGCATGGGCGGCGCGTGCAGCAGGCGGGCAGGCCGACGCGGAGCGCCAGCAGGCGCGCACCGCGCTGGAGTTCGTGCGCCGCATGTGGAACCCGTCGGAGCAGCGCTTCTACATCGGCACCAAGGAAGACGGCGCCACCATCTCCACCGAGAGCTCCGGCCTGGACGCGCAGCTCTGGCCCTTGCTCGCTGCGCCCGAAGGCTCATGCGCCTGGACGCGCGGGCTCGATTGGGTGGAGAAGAACCATCGCTCCGGCGAGGGCTACGGCTTCTCGCGCAACCCTGACGGCATCTGGACCGAGGGCACCGCACAAGCCGCTGCAACCCTGGTGGCGCGCAAGGGCTCGGCGCCCGAAGCCTTGTGGCAACTGCTGGCGTCGCAGCGCGCCGGCAACGGCCTGTACTACGCAACGCCCAGTGCGCGCATTTCCACCGGCCTGGCCATTGGCCCGGACTCGGCGGGTGCCGACTTTTTCTACTACCGCTGGCCCCACCTCGGCGCCACCGCCTGGATCGCGCTGGCCGCGGCGGGCTTCAACCCCTTTACCGGCAAGACCACTGCCGCAGGAGCTGCTTCACCATGTCCCACCTGATTGCCACACCGGAGTTCCAGCTCAACGCACTTGTTGCGGGGCTCGCACTTCTCCTGATGACATGGGGGCGGGTCCAGCGCGCCTCCGATCGCATGCTGTTCGGCGGGCTCACGGCGCTGCTGTTGATGCGGTATGCGATATGGCGCGTGGTCGCCACCATGCCGCCTTCGGACCTGGGCTTTGAAACCTTGTTCGCGTGGGTGTTCCTCGCCTTCGAGCTCACGGCCATCATCTACACGCTGATGTCCATCCACATGCTGGTGCGGCGGCGCGACAACCATGCGCTGGCCGACCGCGGTGAAGCCGAGCTGCGGCGCCTGGGTGCCAAGGTGCCGGCGGTGGACGTTTTCATCTGCACCTACAACGAAGAGCTGGCCGTGCTGGAAAAAACCATCATCGCCGCACAGGCCATCGACTATCCGCAGGTGAAGGTCTGGGTGCTCGACGACACACGGCGCGACTGGCTGCGCGACTATTGCGAGCGCAAGGGCGTGCACTATGCGCGGCGGCCCGACAACAGCCACGCCAAGGCCGGCAATCTCAACAACGGGCTGCGCATTTCGGCGGACGTGACCAACGCGCCCTACATCCTGGTGCTCGATGCCGACTTTGCGCCGCAGCGGCAGATCATCTATCGCATGCTGGGCCTTTTCGCAGACCGCAAGGTGGGGCTGGTGCAGACGCCGCAGTTCTATTACAACGCTGACCCCATTCAGCACAATCTGCGTGCGACCGACAGCTGGGTCGACGAGCAGCGCGTGTTCTTCGACGTGCTTCAGCCCGCCAAGGATGCGGTGGACTCTGCGTTCTGCGTGGGCACATCGTTCATCGTGCGGCGCGACCTCATCACTGCCGCAGGCGGCTTCCCCGTGGGCAGCGTGTGCGAAGACATTCACACCACCTTCTTGCTGCTTCGGCATGGCCACATCACGCGCTGGCTGGGCGAGCGGCTTTCGAACGGCTTGTCGGCCGAGAGCATCATCGACTACATCAACCAGCGCAGCCGGTGGTGCCTGGGCACGGTGCAGCTCGCGCTCCTGCCCCAGGGGCCGCTGCGCGGCAAGGGCTACACCTTCTCGGCGCGGATGCATTTCTTGCACGGCCTGCTGCACTGGCTCGGCAAGCCTTTCATGGCGCTGATCATGCTGGCGCCTGCGCTGTACTGGTATGCGGGCGTCTCGGTCTTCCATGCCTCGCCGCAAGCATTTGCCGCCTACGGGCTGCCGCCGCTCGTGATGTTCTGGGCCTACAGCTACTGGATCAGCGAGCGGCGCTGCCTGCCCGTGTTCAGCGAGGTGAGCCAGNTGGTCGCGGCCATGGCGGTCACCAGCACGCTCGCGAGCGCCATGCTGCGTCCCTTCGGCCGGCCTTTCAAGGTGACGAACAAGGGGCTCGATCGTTCGAAGACGGTGGTGCATTGGAAATTGGTTGCCATGTTCGGCGGGCTGCTGGTGGCTCTGCAGCTCGGCGGCGCATCGGTGGCCTTGAGCGGCGAGGCTCTCACGCCGGGCGACCAGCTCAACTTGGTGTGGACCGGCATCGCACTGCTGCTGTGTCTGGCCGCGCTCATGGCCTGCGTCGACTTGCCGCGGCCGGAGCAGGAAGAGCGCTTCCCTTGGCGCGCGCGCACCCGGGTCCGCACCGCGGCGGGCGAGGGCGAGGCCCGCTTCGTCAACATCGCGGCGGACGGGGCTCTGGTGGAAGCCAAGGCGCCGCTGAAGCGCCTGCGCGTAGGTCAGCCGCTGGAGGTGTACGTCGATTCCGTGGGCTGGCTACCGGCGCGCCTTGCCCGCAAAAGCTCCGCGGGCGCAGAGTTGCGCTTCGACGCCACTTCCGAGGCACAGCGCGAGCAATTGGTGAGCCACGTGTTCACCGTGCCGCCGAGCCATGTCGCCGTTCAGGTGAAGCCGTGGCGCGCCGCTTCGGCATTGCTCGAGAGCGCGGGATTCGGGGCGCCCGGAGCGGGCTTCATGCGCCTCTTTCTGCGACTGTTCCTGCTGGTGATCGCAACCTGCGTGGTGTTGGTGGTGAGCGGATGCAACCTCACGCCGCCTATGAAGCAGCCAGACCTGACCGTGCCCACGCAATGGCCGGCCGGCACCGCGGCGCCAAGCGCCGAGCCTGTGGACTGGCGCAGTTTCGTGCAGGACGACGAACTGCGCGGGCTGATAGACACCGCTCTCAAGCAGAACCGCGACCTGCGCGTCTACGCTGCGAAGGCACGCGAGGCTCGCGCCGTTTATGCCGGAACCCGCGCTTCGCTGTTCCCGCAGATCGGCCTTTCGGGCCACGCTCAGCGCGCGCAGACCACGCCGCAGGGCTCGCTGAGCCCAATCGGCAACGTACCGACCAACGGAGGCGTGTCCAACAGCTTCGACGTGCAGGCGGGCGTGACCTCATACGAGCTCGACTTCTTCGGCCGCCAGCAGAGCACGGCGCAGCAAGGTGGCGCCTTGGCCGAAGCAGGCGACAAGGACTACGCGGCCGCGCGCATGAACTTGGTGGGCGAAGTGTCGAATGCATACCTCACGCTGCGCGCCGACCGCGCATTGCTCGCGCTGGCGAATGCCAACGAAGGCGGGCTTTCCTCCAACGCCGACATGATCGGCCGCGCCAAGGCGGCCGGCGGCGCCGCGCAGCTCGACGTCTATCGTGCGCAATCGCTGTTGCAGAACGCGCGCGTGCGGCAAGAGGAATACCGCATGCGCGTGGCGCAGGATCTTCAGTGGTTGAACGTGCTGGTCGGCCAGCCGGTGCCACCGGACACAGGCAGCGCACGGCCTTGGCCCGAGCGCTCGACGGCCCCGGTGACCGCAGGCCTGCCGTCCAGCTTGCTGCAGCGCCGACCCGACTTGCTGGCCGCCTATTCGCGGGTCGAGGCCGCCAATTCGGGCGTCGGTGCGGCCAAGGCTGCGATGCTGCCGACCATCTCGCTCACGGCCTTGGCGGGCGGCATCAGCGGGGACTTGTCTTCGCTATTGAGCAGCGGCAACAGGAGCTGGGCTGGCGTGCTCGGTGTGTCGCTGCCCATTTTCGACTGGGGTCGCCGCTCGGCCAACATCACCGCCAACGAAGAGCGGCTCGCAGCCGCCATGTCGTCGTATGAATACGCGGCGCAAGTGGCCTTCCGGGAGACCGCCAATGCGCTGATTGCCGACGACCACCTGCGTCCGCAGTTGGAGGCGCAGCAGACCCGTGTGCAGTCGCTTGAAAAAGTGGCCAGCATTTCGCGCACGCGCTTTCGCAGCGGCCTGGAAGATTACTTCTCGAGCCAGGATGCCCAGCGCGAACTCTATGCCGAGCAACAGCAGCTGATCGAACTGCAGCTCAAGCAGGCCGTGAACATGGTCAACCTGTACAAGGCGCTCGGAGGTGGGTGGAGCAGCAGCGCGCAGGGTTAAGCGAATGCGCGCCGCCGGTCTCAGGTCAGAGGCTGGGCTGAAGGATCAGGCCGCGTTGATGGCGTCCTTCAGCGCCTTGCCCGCGGCGAACTTGGGACTCTTGCTGGCCTTGATGGTGATTGGCTGGCCGGTGGATGGATTGCGGCCGGTGCGTTCGGCACGGCTTGCAACGGTGAAGGTGCCAAAGCCGATCAGCTGGACGGACTCGCCGCGCACCAGGGCGCGCGAGAGTTGCTCGAGCGCCGAATCGAAAGCGCGGCCGGCGTCGGCCTTGCTGAGGTTCGTGTCTTCTGCGATGGCGGCAATGAGTTCGGTCTTGTTCAAAACAGGGGTTCCTTTTCAGTAGAACAGTTGTGGAAATCTAGGAATGACAGCACGCGAGTTTGACGGAAGTGCGCCGCGCAATTTTCTATTGACGAATGTCTCTGATCGTCTATCGAATGGATCGCACATTCGCAAGTGCGTGAAGTACTGGGCAGAGTTGCATCTTAGATACCCCTGCCGGCATAAACAAAACCCGAGCGTGAAACAGTTCCTGGAAAAATGTTATGGCGCAAACTATCTTGGCGCCATTGTTGACGACGGCACCAGGCCGCTCGCAACGGCGCACCACAATTTCAACAAGGAGCCCCCATGAAAAAAACTGCTGCCACCCTGATGTTCGCCTTTGTCATGTCTTTGCTCATGAGCGGCTGTGTGGTTCCGGTCTACGAGGGAGGAGGCGGGCAAAAAGGTGGAAACTTCTGCCCGCCCGGACAAGCCAAGAAAGGCAATTGCTGAACCCGGACAAGCCTGAAGCCTTGAGCCCTCCGTGCTTCCGCGCGACCCATGAACAATCCCGAACCCCCCGCCTATCTGATCCGGAACTGGCGGGGGACATTGATGGCCGCGCTGGTCGGCCTTTTGATCGCGCTCGCAATGGCCATGAAATGGCTTGTCGAATTTCAGGTTGGAGCGGCAGAGGAACGCCGCTCGCTCGAAGCCATTGCACGCGCAGCGCAAATGCGCTGCTTCGAGCTCGCATCTCATCGCGCCACCGAGGCATGCCGAGCGGCTCTCGAGGCCAAGCGCGGGTCCGCGCCCTGAAGCAATAGTCACTGCCGACGCAGCTTTGCCGGCCGCACGGCGGGTGCCTGCGGCTTCTTGCTTGCTTGAGCTTCCAGCGGCGCACACCCTGCGAACTCCTGCGTACCCACGTTCAACAAGGGCAGCAGTGCGGCCACCGGTGCCGCCACTGCACCCAGCGCCACCGCTGCGCCTAGCTTGAGTGCCACCGCTCCCTTGTCGACGCCCACGTCGGGATTCTTGAGCGTGCCCTTGACGTACAGCGGCGAGCGAAGCGAGAGAACGCGCAATGCCTTGTTTCGCGGCTGGATCTCCAGAGCGAGTTGTTCGTTCGACAGGTTGATGAGTCCCGTAACCTCGATGACCGATTCGTCGGTATCCAGAACAAATGAGCGGGTCTGCATGACGCCCTGCGTCACCTTGAAGTCGCTGGCCAGGCAGTTGAGCTGAACCTGCTTGTCGCCGAAGAGCTGGGTCGCCACCACGTTGCCGATGTTCAGCCCCATGGCTTCGAGCAGAAATTTGCTCATGGTGCCCTTGCTCACCAGGGCTTTCACCTCGCCGTTGGAAGTGCCCAGCAAAGCCGCGATCGAGTTGCCCGATGCCGACAGTGCCGCGTCGCCGCCCACTTCGCCCAGGCTGGCACGCATCGTGTCCAGGGTTGGAAAGAGCTCCTTGATCTTGAGCTTGCGCGCCGACAGCTGCAGGTTCGCTCGAATGGGATTTTGCCGGCCGTCGAGCCTCGCCGTTGCGGCCAGCGTGCCGCCCGCGACGCCAAAGCTGAGCGGCGTGAGCGAAAGCACGCTGTCCTCCAGATGCAGGTCGGCCACCAGGCTTTCGATGGGCAGGTCCTTCGCATGCAGGATCTTGCGGCCCGAAAACTTCACGTCCGCATCGATGCTGCCCCAGCTTGCCGTGTCGAACTTTTCCACCGGCAGCACCTTGTCCGCCGGCTGCACGGCAGGCGCGCCCCGCCTGGCCTTGCTGGCGTTGGAGTCCGCACCGATCAACGGCGCCAGGTCCTGCAGGCGCAGCTGGTTGGATTGCACCTGCCCGCGCAGCAGCGGCCTCGGCTGCCGGGAAATGTATTCCAGCGTGCCCGCAATGTCGCTCGCACCCACGCTGCCCTTGAAGTCTTCGTACAGCCAGCGGCCGCCGGCCTTGTCGAGCTTGCCTATCAGATGGCCTTCGGTGCTGAACGGCGGCGTGTTGGGAAGCGTGATGCCAGTGATCGGATACAGGTGCGCCATGCTGGCGCCCGAGAGCTTGAGCCGCAGGTCGAGTGCCGCCAGCGCGTCCGGCTTGGTCAGCGTGCCGGCAACGTCGATGCGAGTCGCGCCGATCTGCACGCCGGCTTGCAGCGGGTAGGGCTTATCGTCTTTTTGCAGCGAAAGCACCGCACCGGCCTGGCCGCTTCCGCGCACCGATGTCTGCCGGAAGGTGCCACTGAGCTTCCAGCCGATGCCGTAGCCTTCTGTGCTTTCTTTCGGCAAGCTGTCGATGTCCACCTTCAGGTCGACCTTTGCGGTGGCATCCACGAGCTTTACCGTGCCGTGGCTCAGCACCAGCCGTTGCAGCTCGAGCTTCCAGAGCGATGGGGCTGCATTGCCTGCTGCCAGCGTCCAGT
>Ga0065714_10003591_pt1 | contig 12742 bp, 7 predicted proteins | sample MisRhiReplicate2_FD_59101 | JGI IMG/M metagenome (GOLD analysis project Ga0065714, IMG submission 59101) | Miscanthus rhizosphere microbial communities from Kellogg Biological Station, MSU, sample Rhizosphere Soil Replicate 2: eDNA_1 v2... | ecosystem: Host-associated > Plants > Roots >... | reverse complement strand
CATGCAACATTGCATCCAAATCTCTTCCCGTAGGACGAGCAACATGAATGATATCAGAAGTTAGAATGGCTCTGTGTTGCTTAAACCAATTTACCCATTTAGATACCATTGCTTTTGTTTCAGGAGTATCGTAGAGTCTGTTCCCTCTTACTGTAAACTGGCAACCACTAGCCAAATGTTGGAATAACCCAACTTCATACCTATCCAGNTTTTCTGACAATGGTTCAAGTCCTACNCGGGCATCATTGGTATAAAACCCTACCAACTGGAGNGTCATCCAGCCCATAGTTGGCGTTTTATGCCAGGTACCGTCGTAGATATATTGACGGCCTAATAGTAATTGCTGCTGAGGGGTTAAATTAGCACTTGCCTCACGATAGCCCATACCTGTTGCTGATTGTCCGTTTAGGAAATACCAGTCAGGAATTGGTGCATACATGTTACGGCGCTGAAGTTCATGAAGCACGCGCACCTGTTGTTTCCACTGTTGCCACTGAGAATCATATAAATTGGTATGATGTGGATGTGTTGTTGATGCACATACATCACCATGATAAGGACCATCCATATTAAAGGTCATTAGACCTGTTTTGTCAAAGAACTTCCACATATCAGTGTAATACTTATCCTGCCAATCACTTGCAATACAAACACTTTGTCCGAATAAACTACCCGGCTTATTGGTTATCGGATCAATACAATCCACATCCGCTCCTCTACCTCTTGAGGCAACCTGCAATTCGTAACCTCCCATAACAATTCCTTTAGTAGCTGCATAAGATGATATGCCTTTCCATAAAGANACATAGCCTGTATCCAGATTATCATGAGAAATACCTGGCCANGCCATAATATCTAATCTTTCAAATCCCAATTCGCCCATTTGGTCAATAAAGCCTTTAAGCTTCGTTTTGTCGTGCGAAGTAATACCGCCTGTAATTAATGACTCTGTTACCTGCGGAGCTAACTTTCTGTAAAATTTACGATGTGCCAGACTTTGGCGCTCTCTGTCATCATTATCATGCAGTAGCTCAAAAGTAGTAAAAGAGGTAAACTGTTGTTTTGATTTTACAGTTTCAGAAGGGCCCATAGGCACTCTGCTTACTAACAAGTTATGATGAGGAAATCCTAAGAATTTGTCTTCTGCCTGATTATGTGATGCCCAGGTATTGTATTCGCTATCAGTTCTCCAGGTGGTGGTACTTTGTCCTGTTTGATAAGCCGGAGGAGTACCTTTATAGTGCATCAATGCTGATCCTTCTTTATCGGCATTGGCCAATGCAAAAGAATAGTCACTTTCAACATGTATGCGTTTTACCTGATCCTGATTTACAGCTAAAACTTCGCATTCTGTTTCACGAACAACAAAAGATGAATTGGTATTGTTGTCGATAGTTAACCATTTGGCGATAACGGGGATGCCCTCATATAGTTCATAATGCACAGTAACCTGTACCGTATTTTGCCAGTTGTTCTTATTTAAAGGAGCTTTATAATGCATTAAAACATGTAAACCCTTTGGTGGCCAGTCGGTGTGAGCGGCGTTATATTTTTGTTGCCAAGGATAGCGTGCTGTAGGTTGCATTACTTCAATACCCGTAAAGCGAAATGCCGAAGGTTCTGCAATTAGATTGCTATACCAGCTCTCTAGTAAATATGACTTTTCCGGTTGTCCGCTAAATCCACCTATATCATACCAGGTACTATCTATCATTACGCGTGCTTCAGGCTTTACAGCCCTTAAATATTGAGCATCTGTATTTTCATTTTTAAACCCTACACAGGCTAAATTATCTGCCACATAAAACTCGCGACTAAGCAAACCATTGGTCAGTAATAGTTTTGCCGACATTTGACCCGGATCTTTTTGCAATAATAATTGTACAGGTGTTTTAACCTGGCTCACCAACCAATCTTTTGAATCTGCCGGCGCAGCAGGAAACTCCTGCACTTTAACAATTGATTTATTGCTTTCAAGTGCTGCGATTAATGCCCTTTGCTCATCTGTAGCTTGTTTTTGTTTTTTTGCAAGTTGTTTCCCATTAAACAATAAATGTTTGGTTGCATCGAACTTTGTTTTATTTAAAGAAGTAAACCTTACCTCATATATTAATCCATTAAAGAAATTCCCCTTGCCTAATGCTCCAATTGAGAAATTATCGGCTACAGTTTTAGCTACCGGCAAACCAGTTAATGTTTTTATTCCATTGGTAAGCACAGAAACAGCTTTTCCATCATTTACTACGGCTATATGAATCCATTCTCCGGGAATTGCCTTTGCAATACTCTTAGCACTTTCTTTACCATCTATCATCACCACCCACTGGTCTTCTTTTTGAGATAAAACATAACCACTTTTATCATCGCCATAAGCTACTACCACACCAGTGCTTCTTCCCTTATCATTTGCACCCTGTCTGCTATTAGCCTGAAACCAACCTTCAAATACGAATGGCAAAGCTGCCTTACCAAAATTATCGGCAATGCTATAGCTACCGCGGTCTTTGAAAGAGATTGCGCCCTCTCCGTTTAATTTTTTATCCGCTGGTGCATCCGCAAAAAAAACAGGCTGTCCGTTTCGCTTTAAATCGTGGCCGAGACCACTCAAATCTTTCAATATCTCCGGAGAAGTAGCATAAGTAACTGAACCTGAACGCCCCATATTATAATGAGCTACCACAGTCTGTTGAGCCTTAGCTTGATTAAAAAATAGCAGTATAGCTAATACGCAGCCTATACGCTTGTAAAAATTTCTAAAATCTTGATTCACAAATAAGTTCATTTTGGTGTTTAGCATTATTTTATATTAATAGATTTACCTAGCCGAAGTAAATCTATTAATATAAAAACCCTAATACTTCCACTAAATTGACAAAAACCAATGTTTTATTTTCCCATTAAATAGCAAAAGCTGAGTGGCCTGAACCACCCAGCTTTTCATGCGAGTATTAAATATAAAGGGGTATATTAAACGTTTTCTATTTCAACACCCTGATTTGTCCTTTCATTACCATATAATGCCCTGGGTAAGTACAGATAAAAGGATATATTCCTGGTGTTTTTGGCACTGTGAAATAAATAGTATCTGATTTCCCTGGCTGCAATAAGACGGTATGCACCAACACCTTAGTGCTATTTGGAACAAAATCATACTTTTCACCATCCAAGCCCATCTTCATTACCATTTCTCCAACAGTATTGCCTGACCCCGGAGTTGTCAGCACAAAATTGTGCAACATATCATCCGTATTGGCAAAGGTCAGTTTCACTTTAGTGCCTGCCTTTAAGGTTAGATTTGTAATGTCAAATTTCAATCCCGGTTTAGTTCCCAATAAAATGGTTTTATCGGGCCCGTTCTTCCAGCTAACCGGCTGTTTAGTCAGGTGTTTTCCAGCATCAGTACTGCCGGTAACTTTTCCGCTGCTCGCTGCCATATTTCCCATTTGATGATGGTCCATTCCTTGCATTGCGTGATCAGCCTCCTGGCTGCCAACTGGCTTATTTTCAGCCGTAGCTACTATTTTTTCTCCATCAGGAATCTTATTTAAAGTATAATATCCATAATTGTGGAGCAAAGGGGTATTGCCGCTTTCTGAGCGCAATCCTTCAGTTTTGATCTCATGAATATATCCTTCTTTTAAACTGTCCAACACTAAACGTACACGTTTATGATCAGGAGAAATCACGATTGCTTTGATGTTGCGCGGAGATTGATTGATCACCGGACTTCCGTAAATATGATGGTACTTATAAGTAAAAGTCGACAATTTATAAGAGGCTGCATTACGCGCAGTTTTTTCATCTACCGGCATGGTAAATTCCAGTTCAAAACCATCAGGCTGTGCCTTTACCGTTTGCATCTCAAAAGGCATAATACCAGACCAGGTTAAACGCTGTAATCCGTATTCTTCTTTTCCGGTTGACGACCATCCTCTTGAAGTCATGCCGACTAACATACTGCCGTCAGAGCCCCAGTTCATCCTCAATATACCTGAAGAAAATCCTTCACGAAAAGGAAATACCACACCTTGGTATACTCCTTTGACTTTTTCGAGGAATATCCTGTTGATCTTACTCTGAGCCTGGTCAGCTACAAACAGTTGCCCTTTAAAAGGCCCCATATTTCCATTGTCCGAGTAATTAAGGATCCCGGATGTTGAATTACCCATAATAGAATGTGGAATCCAAACTGATGGAGTTTTTAATCCCGGTACTCTTTTGGCCACGTCATATTTAGGCTCACCCGTATCAGGAATATCTTTTTTGTGCAACTTTACAGGAGAACCCGGTTCATCAGCCCAAATCAATCCTGCAGGATTGCCTACAAAGTCACCTTCCTCGACATGAGTAATGCTACCAGAGCCTACCCAATCGCCCTGATTCTCAGCATAAAATATATCTCCACTGCCGTTCAAAGCAAAAGCCGCTGGTGAACGGAAACCTGTTGCAAAAGGTTTCATGGTAAAATCCGGTGTGAATTTGAGCATCCAGCCATCCCATTTGGACAAACTTTCACCAAAACCTATCCATCCTAAGTTTAGCGTAACTACCATATTGCCATCCTTGTCCAATATAGGTCCATAAGCATACTCATGATAATTGCCCGCTAAAGGCCATGAATACATTGTTCTGTATTCATCAGCTTCGCCATCACCATCGAGGTCGCGAAGACGTGTAACCTCGGCACGTTGGGTAAGGTAGATATCTCCCTTAATATAGTTTAAACCCAATATTTCGTGCATACCATGTGCGAATAAGCGGTATTTAGGTTGTTGCCCGTTTTTCATATATGGATTTGTGAGGATCCATACCTCTCCGCGGCGAGTAGCTACGGCCAGCTCATCATTAGGTAAAAAGGTCATTCCCCCAACTTCAAGTGCTATTTCTTTAGGAATGGGAACGGTAACAATAGGAAAGATCTGATTTTCTGTTTGCGCATTTGTCTTGGCCAAGCCAGTACCTAGCATTAAAAGAGATAGTAAATATTTTAAGTTTTTCATCCTATGATTACCAGATTAGCGAATATGTTAATGATGCAGTTCCATTGGCCAACGGAGCAAGTAATTCCTGACCATTTTTTGTTTTCCTTATAAAAGCCTTTGCCTCAGCGGCCACTTTTATAGTGTATGCTTTATTGNCAATACTATAGGTATTGTTTTTAAGCTCCTGGATGGTTGGTCCGACAGCAATTCTGCAATACAAAGGCCCCTTACTATTACCTATACTTATGGTTCGATCTATTGCAGTACCACCACTTTGCACTGTTATTTTGTCACTTACTTCAGCATCATTTGAGGAGTATAAAAACGTGGGCATTTTGTTTTTATCCAATACATAACCCTTGTTTTGGAGGTCATCAAAGGCTATAGAATCAGGCCATGCTGCATCTTTATCGGCCAGTGCTGCAATAGCAGGAGCTGCAGAAAGCGGCAACGCAGTACCTAAAGGTTTAGCTAACTGAGGTTCTCCCCTATCCTTCCACATTTCAGTCACATCAATAAACTCTCCGCGCCATACCTGTAGTAACGCACCTTGTTTCAGATCGTAAGAATAATTTACCTTCTCTGGAGTGCCCACAGAAATCACGTGGGTACGTTTTTTCCCTTCAAACATCAGGAAACTCCTCAATAAATAAGGTTTACTTCCTACATTGAGGATATAAGGATTGGCGGCTTGGGCCCAGGTATAGTTTGCGCAGCAGATAAAAAATGCCAGACAGCACATAACTCGTTTACAGATGGTCATATTTTAAGTTTTTTTTGGTTAGCAATCGATTGCGCAATAAATATATAAATTTTCTACGTTTTTAATAATCAAGTTTTTAAATCAAATTGTTTAATGAATTACAAAGCAGGTCAAAATAGTGCAGAACCAAATGTTCCGCACTAACAGAATGTCTATTTTCATGGCAAATATGATAGGTTTACTAATACCCGACAGCCCTTTTTAACTTCACAAACATTTTTTTGATTGAACCATCTCTACTTGTCTTGTATAAGTTCCAATTATTCGCATCCACACTTTCCAAATGAAATGATTGTGCGGGGTCTGACAGCTGATCTTTTACCCATATTGGAAACGCATTGGCAGCTCTTGCATCTTCCCATGTTCTTATTGCTTTAAAAATGGCGTCTTTCTGAGGACAACTTTCAACATCCTTTTGATTTATTTTCAAACTGTATGTTGTACCAACCCCTACTGAAATGGCTTGTATATGCTCATATTCTTCAACTGTAGATTTGGCATTGATAGGGAAATTGCCACCCATACCCACCGGAAAATAGTTAGCATAAGTTACATCACGAAGATCTTTTCCCTGACTGGTTGTGCTACCCCATTCGCGGGTTTCAGCATCATACAAATTCTTTCCGCCACCAACATTCCAAATGCTTTGATAATGCCATGATCCTTCAGATAAAGTAGCACCTGTAAAACGGATATATGGAACGCCTAATTGCTTTGCTTTTTCAAACATTTTGCCGAAGAAACGTTTGGTCGAATAATAGCCATGTCCGTTATTAAACAAAAACTCTTGTCCATCGAAATCGTAATAAGCAAGACCATTGATTTTACAAATCTCAGCAAAATGCTCAGCTATTTTATCCTGCAATTGCATATTCGGGATAAGCCCGTCGTAACCATAGTTAATAGTAACTTGAAGTTTATAAATGGTATCTCTGTTGGCATGATTTGATGGGGTAGTATTCCAATATCCTCGCTTTATATTTAAAAGTCGATACGGTTTTTCTTTGGAAACACCCATATAATGGATAAGCTCTTTACCAATTTTGATCATATTCAAATTGGCACTATGGCCTTCCCAACTGGAAATTTCATCAAGATGCGTTGGGTCATCAACAAGAATAACAGTGTCTGTTGCATTAATACTTTTTACCAGCAAGCGTTTTTGCTGATAACACAAACTATCGCTCGGTGTTGGACTGGCATCCATAGTGCCTGGCGCTAATGAATTAGTAATTGGAGTTCTGCCTATGGTAATACCATATTTAGCTGCCATTTCCGAAAACTCCTTATGCGAAACATTTCCGCTTGTTAATTTTATTGGTTTTTTCTCAAAATTCTTTCCGTCAATATAACCATTGTTACCACGATCCGCTTTTATAAAGCCCTGATCATATAAACTTATAGTTTTAAAACCCAATCTTGATGTATAAGAGATAATACTGTCGTTTAAATTGCCACTGGTAAGCGCATCAGGAACAAAAGCAGCAGGATCTTTTACCCACTTTCCGTTAATTGTTGGATGAGGGAGCTTTTCAGCCAAAACAATTTTTTGAATCACATCCATCAAAGCAGTGCTATCGGGACTGCCCCATAAGGCTACAGATGATCCGATGTAATCTACCGGCAATGGTTGCACTTGTATATGGTTTGGTTTATTAGCCTCCATAAGTGGCATAAGTGAAAAATAGATTTCTCTTTCAAAAGATCTGTCTCTTGATTGATAAGCAATAGAGATTTGGCCCTTCTTGTCTACTAAGGCAGCATTACCATACATAATTCTATACCATGGTTCTTTGTGCGCGTAAAAGGCAACATCGCTGATACCATCTCCGCCCAGTGTAAAGATTTGTCCTTCGTGAAGATTTTTAGGCAAAGGAAAACGTTTGGCATCCGGAGTATGGATTATGTATTGAAAAGGAGCCGCATCGCCAACAGTTTCAGCTAATCCACTTAAGGTCTTGTCGTTCAAGGCAAGCATACCAATTGCATAGTTAATCGTTTTGCTCGTGTCGCGGGCAACACCAATAATTTCACCCATTAGATTGGTAATATTGGTATGGTAATTCCCCCACTGGATGACATCGATCCCTTTACGTGGCGAGAGCGATTGCAACGTAAGTTTAAAATATTTCTTTTTAGGCTCGATACTAATTTTGGCAACCGAGCCATTCGGATATTTAAGTACCATTGTCCGGTTGGCCCTGGTATAAGTTGCATTGGTTGGCTGGTAGTAAACATTCTTTTTACTATCGTATAAACTCATCAGCGGCGATGGCTTATCTGTAGGACTAAATTCACGATTGGACTTAACCGTAATGTTTTTCATACTGGTAATCCAGCCTTTGTTGTTGATCTGGATTTTAAAATAATCGGTGCTAAAATTGTGTTGTGCAAAAACCGATATGGGAATTGACGTTACAAAAAAGGCAATTACGATTTTTATGAAGTTCAGTTTCATAATGGATTGGTTATTTCAGTTGTGTGTTTGTATATCTAAAATTAATTGGTTAGTCTCATAAAATATAAAATCAAAGTCGGAATTCCTTCAAGTTATGATTGGGGCATTAACCTATGTTGTTAAAATGGATTAACCTTTACAATCAACAATCGATTGCTACAGAGGTAAATATCTGAACAATAATCAACTACAACTACTATTAATTTGATAGTTTATAGTGTTTTTTTTGCATCAAGCATTTATTCTTAAACAGAATAGATTATATTTAGAGCATAAAATATTCGTATTAGCTTTAAACAACCGACCAAATAAATCATTGAAATGCAGTATATCTACGAGAACTTTACCTTTCCACATGACCAGTCATTTACTGTGCGATCAGAAATTCTGGAGGTAAAAAAGTATACGTCATTAAAATCTCATGTAAATTTTGAAATCGCGTTAATTGAGAATTGTTTTGGCAAACGTTTTGTTGGCGACCATATCGAAGATTTTAAGGGCACTGAACTGGTCCTTCTCGGAAGTTATTTACCACATTGCTGGCAATACTATAACACTATAGACGAAAGTGTCCAACCCCATGCGGTTGTTGTGCACTTTTTCCCGGATTTTTTAGGAAAAGATTTGCTAGCTAAACCAGAAGCCACTCATTTAAACCAGCTCTTCGAAAATGCCTCAAAAGGTATTTTATTTTCTGGACCTACAGTTTCAAGAGCAAAAATGATTCTGAACCAAATGTTATTTGAAACAGGATTGTCACGTGCTGCATTAATGCTTCAGCTTTTGGATGTTTTGGCTCAATCCAATTCTTGTAGAACACTATCATCCCCTTCATTTAATATCATTGAAAATTCGAATGAAGCAACCAAGATCAACCGTGTCTTTGATTATATATTCAATAATTTCAAAGAAGATATTTCTTTGCAGGATGTGGCTTCAATCATCCCCATGTCTACAGCAGCTTTCTGCAGGTTCTTTAAGCTAAAAACCAACAGAACTTTAGTCGAGTTTATAAAAGAAATAAGGGTTGGCCACGCAGCCAAATTACTAATGGAGGGTAACCACAATGTAACAGAAACCTGCTACATAAGTGGTTATAACAATATTTCAAATTTCAATAAACACTTTAAAGAAGTAAAAGGCCTATCGCCAAGGGACTTTATTAAGCAATATAAAATTACTGCTTAAAACTGTAAAAAGGAGCTACCTCAACCCACTTCTGCCCTTCAGAAGTACCATTAACTCCTTTTTGGTAAGTATTCATTAATTTATTCCATTCTACGCAACGAGGGCTATAAGACTCTGCTAACTTGCCCATTTCATTTAAATCCGCACCTTTAGGCACCATAATCGCCATAACAATAAGGTCGTTGAAACGATAAAGGATGATGCTTTTATAGCCTGCTTTTTTAAATCCAGCTTCTACTTCAGGCCAAATTTGCTTATGGTATGCTAAATATTCGCTCAGTTTTTTATCGTTATCCACAGTATTTACTACGAATACTTTTTGCTCAAGTTCTGGTTCCTTATGATCAGAATTAGCTGGACTACACATCATAAAAGAACAGGTAAAAATTATTAATGCTAATTGTAAGAATATTTTTTTCATCAAAATATTAGTTTAAAAGTAAATAAATTAAAATCATTACAGATGCTAATCCTAACCAGGCAAACCAAATAGGTCTGGAATTATAAACCTCCTCTAGTGGCTTATTTTTTGATTCAAGAAGTGAAGGTATTACCGGATTTACGGCAGGTTTTGTAAGTAATGTTACTGCCACAATAACAATACTCAGCGCTACAAAAAGATAAAAGGAAAGCAAAAGGAAATGTGGCCAATAGCCTTTATAGGGATAATTTAATACATGACAGGCCCCAAGTATTAAGCAAACCAGCCCACCACCATAAAGAACTATTTCTACCGAAATACTATTCACTCGTTTCCACATAATGCCAGCCAGAAAAACAACAGACAATGGTGGCGCAAGTATAGAAACCAAGCCCTGGCTTAATTCAAAAAAGTTCTTGCCAGAATAAGAGAAAACCATAGCAATACCTACCCCCACTATTGCAGCAATAATGGTAATCCATCTTCCCATCTTTACCTGTTGCTTCTTATCAAGCACTTTAACCTGCGAAACAACATCCAGTGTAAACACCGTACAAAAAGAATTTAAACTGGAAGATACCGTATCAATCAACGATGCAATTAATGCAGCAATGCTTAAACCAAGTAAGCCATGTGGCATTAATTCTTTAATCATTGTAATGTATGCATTATCAGGCTGGGCTACATCTTTAAACAAAACATAGCACATAATACCTGGTAAAATAAATATTATAGGCATTATGATTTTAAGTACTCCAACAAAAAGGGCTCCATATTGTCCCTCTTTCAGGTTCTCTGCAGCAAGTACTTTCTGTACAATCGTTTGATCGGCACACCAGTAATAAATAGCCACAACCGGATAACCCAAAACAATAGCGATCCAGGAATATTCCGGATGTGATGCTGGCAAAAATAACTTCCAATATGAGTCAGGTGTTTGGCTAACCAGCAAATCTACACTGCCAATTTTTTGAAACCCCAAAAAAGTTAGCAGTATCGAAGAAACAATAATAATAATAGATTGAAAAACGCCGGTCCGAACTACAGCTTTTAATCCTCCAATGGCTGTAAAACTAGTTGCAATCAAAGCAATTATAATGAGTGCCGTAAACAGAGAACACCCAAATATCCCCGAAATTAATAAGCCTCCTGCATATAGGGCGCTCCCTAACCATACCACCAAAATTGAAATCAGGCTGTATATAACCAGAAAATTATAGGAACGTTTACCAAAGCGGATCAATAAAAACTGTGGTATCGTACTTATTTTGGTTTTTAGGTAGTAGGGTAAAAATACCATACCCAGCAGCATTAAAAATACCCAGGCCAGCAATTCGAAATTACTGCCAACGATACCATGCGAAAAGCCAACCCCTGCAAAACCGATTAGCATAATGGGCCCGGCATTGGCGCTGAACATAGAAAAACCAATTTGCCACCACTTCAATGTCCTTCCACCCAAAAATATATCTTCCTGATTTTTCTCTTTTTTACCAGAACGAAAACCAATAAAAATCAAAGCTGAAGCGTATAGCCCCAAAATTATGTAATCGATATAATTGAATGATAAACTCAAAGTCGGCCTATTAGTTACATAGTTACGACAGGGCTATATTTTGAAACATCTTGTTTTTCCCATAACTTCTCTCGTACTACNTTATTTTCTTTATAACAATAATCCCAATCTATCCTTACCGGCAGNCCTTCTATTTCAGACAAATAGAATCTACCGTTTTCCCATAATGGTCTGACTAAAAAATATTTTTCCAAACCGTACATAAGGGGGTACAAATATTCGATCATACAATCTCTATTTGCGGATGTCATGAGAAAGGCTGAATATAGGGAATATCCTCCAGATGAGAATTGAAGATTTTGATTTTCACATAGGTCTCTTATCTCCATCCACTCTTTCATTCCACCCAATTGTGTAGGAACAGGTTGTAAATGACTAATTCCAGAATTCACCAAAGTCGGGAAAATTTTTGATGTCCGTTCCGATTCTCCATAGGCCACTGTAACCGATATTTTTTTACAAAGCTGTTCAATTTGATCATAACAAGCTGAGTGTATGGGCTCTTCTAACCAGCACAAATTCTCCTCTCCAACGGCATCAAGAAATTTAAATACATCACTGCTGTTCCAAATCTGGTTTGCATCTGCTGCGATTTTCATTCTATTACCAACCAGCTGCTTTACAAATTTTACTCTTTCGATGTCTTCATTTATTTTTGTACCAAAATCTTTACCAACCTTCATTTTGTAACAGTCAACACCTTTATCCATTAGTAAAGTTACTTCAGCTTCCAGTTGCTGCAGGGTATAATTGGTTCCACCTCCACTTCCATACATCTTTACATCATTATTGGTACCGCCAATATACTTGTACAAAGGAACCTTTTTGCGTCTTGCCGCTAAGTCATACAAAGCCATATCAACTTGCCCCAGTATGGCACTGGCTGCACCTTTAAATCCCTCATTTCTAATAGCCCAATATAATCTCGGATAAAACTCCTTATATGATACAGCGTGACTATGAAAAAGTATTGGAAAAAGACAGGTTTCCAGAATGTTCATGTAACTGTTATAAACCGGAGCTTCACCCAGATTTCCATCTTCATCCTCTATCGTAATAATTGATATTCCAAAGTTGGGGAAAGGCCCCATAGTAGCATCCTGAAAAGGAGTTACCGCAGCAACCTGTTCTAAAACTCTTATTCTAATTCTTTTTATATTAAAAATCTCATTATCTATATCGTACATCTATTGTTCATTAAACGTTAGTAATATTTCATTATAAATTACCGAGGGCAATTCACCCAATTTCATTGCATCAAGCGTACCTGTTAGCTGCATCCTATCGGCAGCACCAATAACAATTTTAAAGTGAGCCGGAATGGTCAAAAGAAATCGATGCGCAAGTACCTGTA
>Ga0065714_10002637_pt1 | contig 12743 bp, 10 predicted proteins | sample MisRhiReplicate2_FD_59101 | JGI IMG/M metagenome (GOLD analysis project Ga0065714, IMG submission 59101) | Miscanthus rhizosphere microbial communities from Kellogg Biological Station, MSU, sample Rhizosphere Soil Replicate 2: eDNA_1 v2... | ecosystem: Host-associated > Plants > Roots >... | reverse complement strand
TTTAGCCCACCAATACGAAAATTGACAGTATATTTTTTTTGATTTGAACCATTGCCTATAAAATCAATAAGATCCATTTTACAGCCCGTTAGTAAAATCAACTGCCACGATGCCCAGAACAAAAATAGCTTTTTCATACTGCGAATTTACTATTATTTAAATGTATCTAATTGTAAAACAGATTGTTGTGAAGTTGTTTACAGGTGTGAATAGACTGTTTTTTTATATAGAAAGGATCATGGGCTGGTTTTCTGCATAACTTTGATTTTGCTGTTGGGTTAAAAATGGTTAGTAAGTGTGCAGCAGTGTGCACTTCCCCAAAATCAAACCAATTAAAAGTAGAATGCCAGACCCATGATGGCAACTAATTGGTTTATCTATTTATTAGCTTTGAGCTGATTCACCACCGAACGCTTAAATTAATTAATTCGAAAAACTTACAATATGCAGGTATGGTTTCATATCAATTAATTAATTTTTGAGTTTAGGCAGAGATTCCCACCAGGCAAGCAGTTCGGTTTTTAATCGATTGGTTATTTTAACCTGTTTGGCGCTTAACTCGGTAGTTTCATTTTTATCTTTCACAATGTTATAAAGCTGCACATCAGTGCCATCACTATTCATAAGCAATTTCCATTCTCCGGAGCGTACCGCCAGGTTTGGACTTCTATTGGGTTTGGCAGGGTATTTAAAGGCAATATCATTTCTGCCATACTCCCAAAACATGTTTTTTTTCCTCAGTGATGATTTTCCAGCNAAAACCTTACTCCGGTCTAACCCATCTCCCTGGTAATTTGCAGGTAACTTTACCCCGGCCATGTTGGCTAATGATGGCAATAAATCTATCGCATTTACTTCCGAGCCCGCATCTGTTTTTCCCTGGGGAATATGCCCTGGCCAACTAATTAAAAATGGCATTCTGGTGCCTCCCTCGTATAAAGAAAGTTTAGTGCCTCTTAAACCACCTGTCCGGCTTCCTTTAAAACCCGGTAAAGGGCCATTGTCACTGGTGAAGATAATGATGGTATTTTTGTCTTCACCCATTTTTTTTAAACCGTCCATTAATCTTCCTACCTGCAGATCAAGTTCCTTCAGCACCAGTTTAAAGGCCTGCTCAGATTCTTGTCCCAGCGGAAACTTACCAATATATTCATCTCCAACATGGGGTACCCAAGGGGTATGTACATCATCTGGCCAAAGATTTACAAAACGTGGTTTGTTTTTATTTTCTTTAAAAAACCCGAGTGTTTTATCAACAAAATATTTGGTTCTGTCCCAGCGCTTTATGCTGTCTTTATCCGACCAGATCCAATTTGTAGCAGTAAGCAGTGGGTCTGGCTGGGGGCTTTCGTAAGTACTGGCGTGGGCATCGTAACCATATTTTTCAAAAACCGGGGCATCCTTCACATCTCTTCCTCCGCCCATGTGCCACTTACCGAAATGACCGGTTGCATATCCGGCAGATTGGAAAATCCGGGCAATAGATGGCGCTTCCGGATCCAGGTAATCTGCTTGTTGTGCATTTTTATTGTGCTTTTTATTATCGAGATAAGTACTAAAATTCCACCTTCCCGGGTACATACCCGTGAGCAAGCTCGTTCTTGATGGCGAACAGATTGGTGCGCCACTATAATATTGGTTAAGCATTAAACCGCTTTTCGCCAAACGGTCTATGTTGGGTGTAGGCACAAAATTTCCGCCGAAGGTGCTTACATCGCTAAAACCCATATCATCAACAAGAATAATAATGATGTTTGGCCTGTTGTTTTGAGGAAAAGCCGAATAGCTAAACGCAAGCAGAAAAAAGGCAAATAATAACTTTAAATATCTCATATTAATCTTTTGGCGTATGGCTTAGGCCATCCATCTCCGTGGCCATGCCTTTGTCTTTTTGCTGTTTCATAAAAGCAGCCAGTTTAGATGAAAGTTCGTTTTAACTTTTTTAATTTCCATGGTTTTGGAGTGGCCGCTTCTTTTCAGATTTAATCCCCGTGGTATTAGGTGCAAAGGTAGGGTATATTTCACCGAATTTTTCATTGAAATACCCACTACACTTCAGCTTTCTATAAATCTGGTTAAGACACCATTTTTGACAGTTCGGTAAATTTTTGATTAAAATCACTCATTTCCAACTGTATCATTGTCAATCTAAATCATTAACCTTGAAAAGGAGATAACCATGAACAACAATTTTAAACAGGATGCCGATGCTATTAGTTCAGGCTGGTTGAACCAGATCTTTACCAAAGCATTGAACAATAAGTCAATTTTGCCCTTCTCAATTTTTTCCAGACCCATATCGCAGCTTAAAAAGGATTTTACCTTAACAGCAGAATTTCAGCGTGAAATTTTAGGTTACGCCTATCTGGTTGCCATCTATCTTTCTCCATCCGCATATAAACGGGAAAGGTTATTATACTATCATACAGACCAATATTTCAGAGCCATTCCTTCTGAGGATTTTGCCTGTCGCCTAATGTGCAAAATGAAACTTATTGCAGTAGATAATAAGTTTGATCAGACTGCCGAGCAATATATGGGCCTTTCGATGGGGATTATCAATAGACCGCAACTTAGAGAGCACTACGCGGTAAAGTTCCTTGATGAAAAGATATATTACAATATGAAAGTAAAGTTCGGTTGTGATGATGGAAAAGAACTGGCACATGTGATTGTTTTCAGGCCCATCGAAAAGGATACCTGCACCGATCAAATAATTAACGCTTGAGCACAAATATCTTTTCTATGTAGTATTATTGTACTTAAAAAAACATCATTTAAATAAATGCCAATATCGGGAGAGACATTTTTGAGCAATAAAACCAGAAGGATTCTTTTCCTTTTCTGTGCATTCGTGCTTTATTACCTGGTTTCATACCTGATCGATCCCTATGCGAAATTCTGGCAGAACTACTTTCAGCGCAGTTACCTTGATATCGCGGCGGAATGGCTGATCACCTTTTTATTCTGTTTTCTGGTCGCTGAGGCTACCATAGTAATCAACAACAGACTGAATAAACGTATACCCTGGACAAAAAAACCTGGCAAACGGTTATTTATAGAAACGCTCTTAAATATAGCTGTAGTACTTACTATCATCTTATTGAACGTGATTTGCATGTACCTTATCTATAATAAAACAGAAGCAGCGGAACAGCTTTCGATAGAAGATATCAAAAACCTGATACAGTGGGTGGTTGTCAGTTTTGCCATTGCCTTCATTATTATGGGGGTAAATACGGGGAGCTATATGGTAAACAACTGGAAGAACTCTGAACTCGAAGTTACTGAGCAGAAACTGCGTGTTTCCGAACTCAGACAGGCTTCTGTCGAAGCCGAGCTTAATGCGCTGAAACTTCAGCTCGATCCGCATTTTATTTTCAATAACCTTAGCGTACTATCTGAACTTATCCTAGAAGACCAAGCCCTGGGATACAAATATTCAGAGAATTTTGCTAAAGTGTACCGCTTTCTGCTGTTAAACTCCAAAAAAGATCTCATTCCTTTGGAAGAGGAACTGAAATTTCTCCGCTCCTATATCTTCCTGACAGAGCAGCGGATCGGCAGTGGCGTTCATTTTAACATTGAGGTAGACCAAGTGGCAAATCAGCTCCTGATTCCGCCGCTTACCTTGCAGCTCCTGATTGAAAACGCAATCAAACACAATAGAACCGGGAAAAACAATCCGCTCGAAATCAATATCTATTCTACTTTGGAAAATGCACTTGTGGTGGAGAATAAACTGATTCCATTGGAACATACCATAGGCGGATCAACGGGGATTGGACTTGCCAATATTATCCGCCGTTTCAGTTTGCTCGCAAAACAGATCCCGTCGGTATCCGCTGAAGAAGGAAGTTTTAAGGTAACCATTCACCTGATAGCCCATGATAAATAAACTCGTGATCGTTGAAGACGAAAAACCAAATGCGGACCGGCTGGTGCGATTGATCAGAACATTGGCGCCAGAGACCAACATCCTTGCTGTATTGGATAGTATCACAGATAGTGTAGATTGGTTTAGTACCAACCCCTCGCCAGACCTTATTATGATGGACATCAGGCTTTCTGATGGTCTGAGCTTTGACATTTTCTCAAAGGTGGAAATCAGTTGTCCTGTTATTTTTACCACGGCCTATGATGAATATGCCTTGCAGGCTTTCAGGCACAATGGAATAGACTACCTGCTCAAGCCCATCGAGGCCGAGGAACTGGAGAAAGCACTTGATAAAGTTAGGTTGGTATCGGGCAATGGCTATGATAACGCTGCAATGGAGCGTTTGATAGATCTGATGAGACCAAAAGAATTTCGGAGTAAATTTCTTCTGCCATTTAAGGATGGATATAAGGTAGTGCCGATAGGCGAGATTAGTTATGTATGTGTTGAGCACAGGATTGCAACAGCATATCTTTCTAATGGCTCAGAAGCGGTACTACAGCATACTATGGAGGAACTGGAACAGCAGCTGGATCCCAAACTGTTCTTCCGTGCCAACAGGCAGTTTATCATCCATATCGATTCGGTGAAGCAGATACTGAATTATTTTAACGGGAAACTTAAAGTGATACTCAAAGGAAATGCTGCCGAGGTAATTGTGAGCAGGGAAAAAGCGGCTGCATTAAAAGACTGGATTTCTTTCTAGTTACTAAAAGAATCATAATCTGTTGGCCCTATTGCCAGTCAGAATCTATTCGGATTAAAATCCTATGTTTATTGCAGCTTGTTTATAAAAGGCTGCTGGGCCCGATCCCGGCACCCAGACAGCACGGGCACTATGAATTATTTTGATTTACCGCCCAATGGAAAAGCATAACCTACTGATGCCATAATTCCCCTGTTCTTGATATTGGCAGTTTTTAATATTTCAGTTAGTCCAAGGGCATAACGGCCATCAACAATCAGCTTGCCCACGCCAAGAGGAATGGCTACACCAGCGCCCATCTGAATACCAAATTCAAACTTTTTTGACTGGCTTGCATAATTCTGGATAAACTTGCTTTCCTTATCGATCATTAATGCGATAGATGGTCCTGCGTTAATGTAAACTGGCCCAAACGAATATTTCGCCAGCACAGGGATCTCCAGATAGTTTAGTTCCAGATCTGTTTTTCTGCCCCAATGTTCAAACGGGTACCCTTGCCTACAAAATTCAGTTCAGGTTGTATCGAAAAGCCATCAGTACCCGTGTGGATGTTCAGGCCAACACCACCCTGAAACCCTATCTTAAATTTTTCTCCGGATATACCCTCAATGGCCTGTTTGGAAATATTGATACCAGCCTTTGGAATGAGCTCGAGCTTTTGTGCCTTTACCGAAAATGCCGCTACCGATAGCATTGATGCGAAGATTAATTTTTTCATGTTATAAATATTTGATTGGGACAAAACTATCCGGACTGGGCAAAGGAGTAGTTGAAAAACTGACCGGACCGTAGAAAATGGCACCTGAAGTAAAAACGTATCCTGCCCGAAACGTTATCTATTGTTTAGGCTGTTCGGCCCCCTAGTGTTTACATGCTTCCCTGTAGGTACAATGACCAGGCAAGAAACCGACAAGAGACATTACGCTTCGGGCAGGATACGGTTTCGTTTCAGACATCATTTAAGACACTTGGGGCAGATTTTGCCTAAAAACCCCTGCCTTAATACCTTCTTTTGCACCGTAAAAAAAATCTAATCGAAATGATAAAACAGAAGATTCAGGCAGTAAATACGATCAAGTTTTTCCTGCTTATTGCTATGTCGGTAATGGCTGCATCATGTGGGGGTAAACAGGAAGAAGCTCCCGTACAGCAACTTACCAAGGTAGATTTCCTCACCATCGAACCTGCGGCAGCCAGCCTTGAGAAAAAGTATCCGGGTACGATTGAAGGCTCCGTGAATGTAGATATCAAAGCGCAGGTATCAGGATATCTGGAACAGATTTATGTAAAGGAAGGCGACTATGTGAATAAAGGACAGGCGCTCTTCAAAATAAAGAGCGATGTATTCCAGGAACAGGTAAACAACAGTCAGGCCAGCTTAAAAGCGACACAGGCTGCACAGGCAACAGCTAAAATTGAGCTGGAAAAAATCCGCCCGTTGGTTGAGGGCAAAGTTGTTTCACCCTTACAGTTGGAAACTGCCCAGGCACAGTACGAATCTGCAAGCGCACAGGTATCACAGGCAAGGGCTGCATTGGGTTCATCGAAGATCAATGCAAATTTTGCGGTAATAAAGGCCCCGGTAAGCGGCTACATAGGTAGGATCCCCAACCGTATCGGAAACCTGGTTACCCCTTCCGATACCGCTCCGTTAACTTCATTATCTGATATCAACCAGGTTTTTGTTTATTTCTCGATGAGTGAGGCAGATTTTATTTCTTATACCAAAGATAAAAAATCAGGTGCCATGGGCAACAAGGTAGAAATGGTAATGGCAGATGGAAAAGTTTTCGATCATACCGGTACACTGGAACTGGCAAGCGGAAACATCGACCAATCTACCGGGACTATGGCTCTGAAGGCAATTTTTCCCAACCCTGATAAAATGCTGCGTTCAGGCGGTTCTGCCAGGATTATCCTGAGCAGGAACCTCAGCTCAACATTAAGGGTACCAATGGCCGGCGTTAAAGATATCCAGGACAAACTTTTTGTGTTTGTGCTTGGCGACAGCAACAAGGTAGAAATGAAGCCGATTGAAGTTGCAGGCCACTCTGGCAACGATTATATACTACAATCCGGACTTAAAGCAGGCGATAAGATTGCCGTTAACAGCATCGATAACCTTAATCACGGGATGAAAGTTGCACCCACCCCTGCAAAAGGCGATTTATCAAAAAAGTAATCAGCTTAAAAAAAAGAAAACATGTTAAAAAAGATAATAGATAGGCCCGTAATGGCTACGGTTATTTCCGTGGTGCTACTCATTCTGGGTATCATCGGTTTAACGCGCTTACCTGTAACCAGGTTCCCGGATATTTCCCCGCCCACGGTAATGGTATCGGGCAGTTATCCGGGTGGTAACAGCGAGGCCGTAATCCGCTCGGTGGTAACACCATTGGAAGAACAGATCAACGGCGTGGAGAATATGCAGTATATTAAATCCACTGCAAGTAACGACGGAACCTTTTCAATTTCGGTGATTTTTAAACAGGGCGTCAACCCCGATCAGGCTGCCGTAAACGTGCAGAACCGGGTACAACAGGCTACACCGATCCTTCCGCAGGAAGTGATCCGTATGGGCCTTACCACATCGAAACAGCAGAACAGTATGATCATGATCTTTAACATCTATACCGATGACAATAAGAAATACGATGAGCTGTTTTTACAGAATTATGTGAACATTAACCTCATTCCAGGCATAAAAAGGGTTCCCGGCGTTGGACAGGCACAGGTATTCGGGCAGAAAGACTACTCGATGAGGGTTTGGCTGAATCCACAGAAAATGGCGAGTTACAACCTGATCCCGGATGATGTGAACCAGGCAATTGCAGCTCAGAGTATCGAGTCTGCACCTGGAAAACTCGGTGAGGAATCAGACGCTGCACTTGAATATGTAATGCGTTATAAAGGAAAGAAAAACCAGCCCGAAGAGTACGAAAACATTGTGATCAAGCGGAACGGGCGGGAACTGGTGCGCTTAAAAGATGTGGCCAGAATTGAATTTGGTTCACTGAGCTATAGCGGTAACTCTACCTCCAACGGAAAAAATGCCGTTACAGTGGCTATCCTTCAAACTACCGGATCGAATGCAAACGAGATCGAGATCGGTGTTAGGGCTGAACTTGCAAAAGCTGCAAAATCATTCCCTCCCGGTGTTTCCCATACCAGTTTATTGAGTTCAAAAGAACGTTTGGATGAGGCTACGGGCCAGGTAAAACATACATTGATCGAAGCTTTTATTTTAGTTTTTATAGTGGTATTTATTTTCCTTCAGGATTTCCGCTCAACCATCATTCCGGCGATTGCAGTTCCGGTTGCCATCCTTGGTACGTTTTTCTTCCTGCTGGCATTTGGTTTTACCATCAATGTACTTACGTTATTTGCACTGGTACTGGCCATTGGTATCGTAGTGGATGATGCCATTGTGGTGGTTGAGGCCGTACATGCAAAAATGGAAGGCTCCGACATGACCGGTAAAGAGGCTACACATAGTGCCATGGGTGAGATTACCGGGGCGGTAATTTCCATTACGCTTGTAATGTCTGCCGTATTTATCCCTATTGGTTTTATGACAGGTTCATCGGGTATTTTTTACAAACAGTTTGCCTATACCCTGGCCATTGCCATTATTATATCAGCAGTTAACGCTTTAACCTTAACCCCTGCCCTTTGTGCACTGTTGTTAAAAAATAATCACATAGGCGGTCACGGAGAAAAAGCAGAAAAACCGGGCTTTAAGAAACGTTTCTTTATAGCCTTCAATTCGGGTTTTGATAACCTGACGGGAAAATATATCAAAGGGCTTAAGTTTCTCATCAACAGGAAATGGCTCGGCGCAAGTTTGGTCGTGGTGATAACAGGTGCTGCCGCATGGCTGATGGTGAGTACCCCAAAAAGTTTTGTACCTATGGAAGATGATGGCTTCGTGATCTTTAGTTTGAGTATGCCTCCCGGAACTGCGTTAAGCCGTACCACGGCTGTAACCAAAAGGCTCGACACCATCCTGTCCAAAACACCATCTGTACAGACCAGTACCTCGATAACGGGTTTTAACATTCTCTCAAACAGTGCAAGTCCTGCCTATGCGATGGGTTTCATTAAGTTAAAACCTAAAAAAGAGCGTGGCGAGGTAAAGGATATCGACCAGATTATGGCTACCCTTTCAGGTCAGTTTGCCGAGATCAAAGAAGGTACCGTTATGGCTTTCAGAAGTCCCCCGGTAGAAGGTTACGGGGTAACCAGTGGATCTGAGATCGTGCTTCAGGATAAATCAGGAAAAGATCCAGCGGCACTGAAAGCGATGTCGGATAAGCTGATCGGCCAGATTATGCAGCAACCAGGTGTTCAATATGCCTATACCACATTTAGAACAGACTATCCGCAATTGGAGATAGAGGTTGATGAAGACAAGGCCAATCAGATGGGCGTAAGCATCAGCGGGATGATGAGTGCCATCCAAACCTACTTTTCAGGTGACCAGAGCATGAACTTTACCAGGTTCGGAAAATTCTACCGGGTAAACGTTAAAGCCGAAGGCATATTCAGAACTGATGAGGATGCTTTCAATGAGATCTTTGTACGCAACGACCAAAATCAGATGGTACCCGTAAAATCATTGGTAAAAATGCACAAGGTTTATGGTCCGGAGTCGCTGTCGAGGTATAATCTTTTCAATGCGCTTACCATTAGCGTGGTGGGCAACCCGGATGCCAGCAGCGGACAGATTATGGAAACGCTCGAAAAGAACGTCCTTAATACCCTGCCTGCCGATTATGGTTATGAATGGACGGGCTTAAGCTTAGAGGAAAAATCGTCGGGCAACCAGACGGTAATGATCTTAGGGTTATGCCTACTTTTTGTGTACTTCTTATTGGCTGCCCAGTATGAAAGTTACCTGTTGCCACTTTCGGTGCTGCTCTCTATTCCAACGGGGGTATTGGGTGCCTTTGCTGCAATAAAGGCCATCGGATTGGATAACAATATTTATGTACAGGTAGGACTGATTATGCTTGTGGGCCTTCTGGCCAAAAATGCCATCCTGATTGTGGAGTTTGCCGTTCAGCGAAGGGCATCTGGCCTATCAATAGTTGAATCGGCCATCGAAGGGGCAAAATCAAGATTGCGCCCGATTATTATGACTTCGCTTGCATTTATTGTGGGGATGATTCCTTTGATGACTGCAACAGGCGGTTCGGCTATGGGAAACAGGTCTATCAGTACCGGAGCGGCTATTGGTATGCTTAGTGGGGTAATCCTCGGCGTATTCGTTATTCCATTACTGTACATCCTTTTCCAGTTTCTCCAGGAAAAGATTTCGATAAAGAAAGAAGAACACAAGGTTCAAACAAAGTAAATTTTAAGATGAAATTAGCTAAAATCAATATATATCTTCTGTTGGGTACGGCCCTTTACCTCAGCTCCTGTGCTGTGGGCAGAAAATACAGCCGTCCGGAAATAGAAATCCCTGTGGTTTACAGGCAACAGATTTCGATAACCGGTGATACAGTGTTATTGCCCTGGAAAACTTTTTTTCAGGATCCCAAGCTGGTCGAGCTGATCAACCAGGCTTTGGTGAAAAACATGGATGTATCGGTAGCGATGTTAAACCTCGAGCAGGTGAACCTTTCCTACAAACAGGCAAAGCTGGGGCTGATCCCATCGCTGGACCTGGCCATTGGTGCCTCCAGGAATTTCCCGTCGAAGAACTCGCTGAACGGTTCGTTAAACCAGCAGTTTACGGGTGAACGTTATCTGGATGATTTCAATGCTTCGCTGTCCCTTTCGTGGGAGGCTGACATCTGGGGCAAGGTAAAAATGCAAAAAGCAGGTGCCAGGGCAAATTACCTGATGCAAAAAGAAAACCTGGCGGCATTGAGAACAAGGATTGTAGCACAGGTAGCGCAGAGTTATAATAACCTGATCACCCTTGATGAGCAGTTAAAAGTTGCCGAGCGGAATACCGCCCTGAGCGACAGTACGCTGAAAATGATCCGGATACAGTTTAAATCTGCACAGGTAAATTCCCTTGCGGTTGACCAGGCAGAGGCGCAGAAAAAAACAGCTGAGCTGCTTGTTCCCTTAACAAAACAGAACATAGCGGTACAAGAAAATGCATTAAGTATCCTCTGCGGAAAATTCCCTGATCAAATTGAAAGGGCTTCTGGCAGGGCCGATCTGATCCGTACCGGACTGTTCCAGACAGGTGTGCCTGCTAGCCTGCTTGCCCGCAGGCCAGATATTAAAGCAGCTGAATATGCCGTGATGGCTGCAAACTCAAATACTGGCCTTGCTAAGGCAGCTATGTTTCCTGCATTCAGCCTTACCCCTTCTGTTGGCATGAACTCATTTAAGTTCAACAACTGGTTTGACCTTCCGGGTTCACTGGCGAGAAACTTTGCAGGCAATATTGCCCAACCTATCTTCCGTAAAAAGGAACTTAGGACTGCTTACGAAATCGCACAGCTCGAGCAACAGAAGTCTGCAGAACAGTTCAGACTTTCGGTGATGACCGCTGTTGGAGAGGTATCTGATGCGCTGGTAAAATCGAAATATGCTCAGGAGCGTTCGTTGCTTGTGGATGAAAAAAGGGCTGCACTTGAAAAAGCAGGCCGGGATGCGATGCTACTCTTCAGGAGCGGAATGGCTACCTATCTGGAGGTGATCGTAGCGCAGAACAACAGTTTACAGAACGAACTGGAAAGAACTGAGATCAAACGCGATCAGTTTAATGCCATAATAGATCTATACCGCTCGCTTGGTGGTGGTGTGGAATAAATTTAAGAATCTCTCCCGCGGTCTTTAAGGTCGATCTGCATGGGGTGGAAAATGTCCACCCCATTGATTAACTGAAAATGTCGGAAAAACCGAAAATTATGATCTTAAAATACAAAGAAGCAAAAAGGGTTGGCATAATAGATCATGCAGGTTGTTTTGCCAGCGAAACCATCAACCGCTTAAAATCAATGGGATTGGAGGCTTCACAGATGGTGGTATTTTTCGACAGGCCAGAGGAGTTTGCACCCTTAAGGGAAACTGACACCCTAGCGAGGCAATTAAAACCGGATGCATCCAGCACCATGGTAGGCGGTTTTTCGGATATTGACAAGTTGATCATAACCCTCCCGCTCATAGAAAAAACAGATTACCGCAAAAGAATGTTTGAAATCATGTCTGCTGCCAGGCTCGCCGCTATTGGCCATGTGGTGATCCTCGCGCCCTCACCGGGTTTCGGAAATTTCACCCACCCATTCTGCAATATCTCCGATCATGTTGAAGATGTAGATTTTGGTCTGCCTTATACGTTATTGTTAAATGGAATAGACCGGGAATCAATTTTCAACCTGGCATTTCTACGCACGCTTTCCATTGGAGGAATCAGTTCTGCAACCTTGGGAAGGAAATTCAATTTCGCTTCACGCAGCGACATTGCCCTTGCTATAGCAAAAGTTGTGATGGGTAAACACCATAAAAACAAGATTTACCACCTTACCTGTTCCTATCTCCATTCTTTCGAGGATATGGCTCAAATTGCCTCTCGGCTCACCCACATGAAGGTCAGGAACTTTAATGTTGACGGGAATACTTTAAAAAAGATAATGGTGGAATCGGGCACGCCGCTCCAACAGGCAGACATTATGGTTGAGGTGCTGCACCGCAAAATTGCGGAAGGGCTTTTTGAATACACCACAGAAAACCTGGACAACATCCTTTCTGCAAGGGAAGAAAACTTTGAGTCCTTTGCAAAAAAGTTCCTGGTGCTTGGATAAGGGGCAACGATTTTGTTATTTAGAACTTAGATAAGTGCGCTTCACGGCCTGCCGTTCATCAGCTAAATTTAATAATATTTTGTGATGAACGGTCTAATGAATTCTATTTCCCAATCAAATNATGTCTAACCAAGTATATCCGCTTTAACTTCTAATTTCCCTNCGCATAAAAAGGTAATAAGCAATGGCAAAACAACCTGTACTGGCGGCAATCATNCCGCTTAACTGGGGCCATACAATCATCAGGCTCTCTTTTACCGGAAGCGGACTGGGAATGGCACCTGCCATTTGCTCCATGCTCATCGGGCCGAGGCTCCGTATCGATGGCATC
>Ga0065714_10003901_pt1 | contig 12762 bp, 14 predicted proteins | sample MisRhiReplicate2_FD_59101 | JGI IMG/M metagenome (GOLD analysis project Ga0065714, IMG submission 59101) | Miscanthus rhizosphere microbial communities from Kellogg Biological Station, MSU, sample Rhizosphere Soil Replicate 2: eDNA_1 v2... | ecosystem: Host-associated > Plants > Roots >... | reverse complement strand
AACCCGAATCTGTCTTTGTTTTGTTCTAAATCTCTGAAGACTGAGAGCCTGATTATACTGCTCTGGCTCAGTAAAAGCACAGGCTAAGTTTCCCGTTTAGTATATAGGTTCTTAAAGGGATCATTAAAGGACCTTGAAAGGATCGGGAACCCTTTGAAAGTCCTTTAATGTCCTTGTTATCTCCCTATGATCACCCTATCGTACTGAGACTGTTCTCGGATAAAATATGCCGTTGTAACAGACGCTTACTATGTGAAAGACGCGGGAATTCTAATCCGTTTAACAGAACAATATTTAAATAAAAAAGAGGTGGATGAGCGCTCAATCAAAAATATCCTTAAACAAATAAGGCTCCGGGGAGGAGCCTTTATTGTTGGTCGTCCGACCATACAACTATAGGGATAATTAGGAGGGCAATTTAATCATGCTCTTTGGTATGTTTTCCCCAAATTGGGGAAAAAAAGAGCCTTTTTGTAACCCGTTACAGATTACCACTCTAATGTATGGTATATTATTAATATATTATAATAAATCTACAAAAAATTTTCTATTGGGGATTATTTTCTACACTAAGTTTACTGTGTTTATAGCCATATAAAAAGTAAACTACTAAGCCAACAATCAGCCAGATGCCAAAACCAATCCAGTTAGATATACCTAGTTCGCACATCATATACAGACAGGACAGTAATCCTAAAACTGGTATAAGAGACAGATTTTTAGTGATGCAAAAATAGGTGATTGCAATACTGATGAAGAAGAAGATCCACATTGGTATTTTGTGTCTAAACAGACTCCAGCCCGTTTCATATTTTTTAGCGCTGCTGATGTCTGATTGGTCAATAAAATTACGGTATTGTTCCGGGGTTAATTTATTCAAATAAGCTTCTGCGTCCACATTGTTAACAACGGGGTTGATTTTTGTCTGTGCTTCAATGATTTCTTGTTTGATCACAGTCCGCTCGGTATCATTTAAAGAAGTAATGATTTTTAGNGGTTCATTTATTGNNGGGGTGTTAAACACAAATGCCTTGGTTTCTTTCTCGTATAACGTAAANCCAATTGCGAGAAGGCCGATAAATAATACCGGTATGATGTATTTAGAGTTTACATAAGGAATTCTGAATTTACCTCTTTTTATATCCGGTTTATTCTGTAAAACCAACACGCCTGCGCAAACCAAAACAAAGGCAAATAGGGTTCCTATAGAACATAGATCGGTTACAATAGTCAGGTTCATGAACAACGAAGGAACCGCGACTACAAAGCCCACTACAATGGTAGAAAAGGATGGCGTTTGGTATTTAGGGTGGATTTTAGAGAATGCTTTAGGCAATAAACCATCACGGCTCATACTCATCCATATTCTCGGTTGTCCCATTTGGAATACTAATAGTACACTTGCCATTGCGAAAACTGCACTCACGGCAATAATACCACTCATTAATTTCAGGTTTATCTGATCAAATACAAAGGCTAAGGGATCACCTACAGCTAATAAACTGTAATTAACAATACCAGTTAGAACAAGCGCAATGGCTACGTATAGTACCGTACAAATGATAATTGCCCACATCATTCCTCTGGGAAGATCTCGCTGGGGATTTTTACACTCCTCGGCTGTGGTGGAAATAGCATCGAAACCTATATAGGCAAAGAATACAGCGGAAACACCTTTCAGTACACCTGATACACCATTAGGTGCAAAAGGATTCCAGTTGCTGGTGTCAACATAAAAGATCCCTACAGAAAGGACCAATAAGATTACAGCAAGTTTTACAATAACCATAGCATTGCTGGCGTTCCTTGATTCTTTCATTCCACGGTAAACCAACCAGGTGATGAATATAATGATCGCGAGTGCAGGTAAATCAGCAACAAGATGAAAGCTGCCTATTTTTGGCGCGGTAATCCAGGCGTTATTGGCAATTCTTGTGGCGTCATCAAGATTTGCATAGCTCTTTCCAGCGTTGATTAGTGCTTCAGCATGCTTATGACCATTGTAAGCGGTAAGGTAATCCATAGTCATCCAGTCGGGCAGATTTATGCCTTTAATATTTAAGGCCGGGATGTGTATAGACGAGAGCAGTCCGGTGAAATAATCGGACCAGGAAATGGCTACGGTAATGTTTCCTATCGCATATTCCATGATCAGCGACCAGCCTATGATCCAGGCTACGAGCTCGCCAAAGGCAACGTATGAGTAGGTATAAGCACTTCCCGAGACCGGTACCATAGAAGCAAACTCGGCATAAGCAAATGCAGCAAAGCTGCAGGCAATAGCCGTGAAAATGAATAGAAATATTACAGCAGGTCCACCGTCAGCACTCGCTTTTCCAATAGTGCTAAAAATACCGGCCCCAATAATGGCAGCAATCCCAAAGGCGGTCAGATCTCTAACGCCAAGTGTTTTGTGTAAGGAAGTTCCATGTTCGCCATATCCTTTTGCGGCATCGGACAGTATTTTTTCGACGGACTTTTTCCTGAACAGTTTATCAAGCATAAATTTTTAGTTAGGCTGGTATTATTTCAAACTTATAAATTTAGTTCGTAAACTATCCTAATTTCTGTAGCTCATCTTTAACAAATGATGCTAGCTCTTCAATATAATTCAAACTGAAGTCGAACTTGATTCCTGCAGTTTCATAAATTTCATTGATAGGCTTCGTATAACCTAAAGCTAAGGCATCAAGATATTGTTGCAATGCTTTATGAGGGTTCTCTTTGTAGTTTTTCCAAATTGCGATGGCACCCAATTGAGCAATGGCATATTCTATATAGTAAAATGGTACTTCAAAAAGGTGCAATTGCTTTTGCCAAACATTTCCAAATTCTTTTTCTATTCCATCCCAGTTCGTAAAGCCTGCACCAAAGCGTGTGTAAATCTGTTTGAAGGCTTCTTCACGATCAGCTGCATTATGAGTAGGGTTTGTGTAAATCCAATGTTGGAATTGATCTATTACGGCAACCCATGGAAGCGTTTTAAGCACATCAGCCAATTGCTCTTTCTTTGCGCGGATCAGGTCTTCCTCATTATCAAAATAAATATCCCAATTGTCCATGGATATTAATTCCATGCTCATGGAAGCTAGTTCAGCTACTTCCGATGGGCAATGTTTAAAATCGTTTAACTCCAGATTTGCAGTTAGGAAAGTATGGATCGCATGACCGCCCTCATGTACCATAGTCGTTAAATCTCTGAACGAATTGGCTGAATTCATAAATATAAACGGAGCGCCGGTTTCAGCCAACGGGTAGTTGTACCCACCCGGAGCTTTACCTTTTCTGCTTTCTACATCAAAAAGATTGTTAGCCTTCATTTTAGCTAGCATCTGACCTAATTTCGGGTCGATCACATTAAAGCATTCAATGCTTTTATCGATCAGTTCCTTACCGTTTTTAAATGGTTTTAAAGCTGGTTTTCCTGTGGTACTCACCTCCATGTCCCATGGCTTAAGTACTTCAATACCCAGTGATTCTGCTCTCTTTGCTGCCTGTTCTTTTAGAATTGGAACAATCTTTTTTTCTATAGCCTCATGGAAATGATAACAATCGTGAGGGGTATAATCGAATCTGCCCAGTGCCTGGAACATGTAATCGCGGTAATTTTCAAAACCTGCGTTTAATGCAACCTGATGACGCATAACAATCAATTGATCAAACAGGATGTTTAAATCGTCTTTGTCAACCAAACGGCGTTGCTGTATAGTTTCCCAGGCTTGCTGTCTAACCTGTCTATCTGTATCTTTAATAAAGTTTGATGCCTGCTCCAGTGTATATTCCTCGCCATTTATCATCACCGTCATTGCACCTGTAATGCTCTGGTATTTTTGCGCAGCAACCTGTAGCTTAGTTAACAGTTCAACGTTTTCCTCCCTGTATATTTCAAGGGCTTTTCTGATGGCTCTGATATAAACAAAGTATTTGTCCTGATCCAATTCATCAATAAAAGGGCTGTCGTTAAATTTCTGATTCAGCTGATTAGCTACAGGAGAAATTTTAGGCTCAATTTCAGTAGCAAAGTACTGGAAGCTCTTAACCAGTTCTTCATTGGCTGTATCGCAACTCATTTTGATGTAACGCCAGGCGAAATCTTCTTCTAAAGCAGCCTCAAGCTCACTTTTATCCTTAAGCCATTGCTCTAATTCATCAACATTGTCTATAGGACGTTCCAGTAATTCATTGAAAATGGATTCAAGGTTTTTCCATTCAATTTCAAGGTCCTGAGGGATATAAGTTCTTGGTCTTTTAGGTATGGTAAGGTTGATCATTGGATCTAAAAATTAAAATGAGTTCTTAAAAAAGCATCCAGTAAAAAGCATATGGCAAAAACAACAGAAGCAAAGCCGTTTGTGGTTGCAAAAGCCCTGTTTACTTTACTGATGTCGTTAGGTTTTACAAGTAAGTGCTGATAGGTTAGCATGAAGCAGAAAAAAGCTACGCCAATATAGTACACCCAGCTAAAATCGGTGAAGAATACCGGAAGTATCACACAAGCTGCAGATAAAACATGCAGGCCTATCGACAAGTTTAATGCATTCTTAATACCTAAAGCTGCCGGAATAGAATGTAGTTTCTCATCCCTGTCGAAATCTTCATCCTGTAGGGCATATATAATATCAAATCCGCTAACCCAGAAAAGTACAGCAAATGAATAAAGAACCGGCACCAGATTAAACACGCCTGTTACGGCAATGTAAGCGCCAATTGGTGCTAGTGATAGACCCAGACCTAAAACCAGGTGACATAATGCCGTAAACCTCTTGGTATAGCTGTAAAACAAAACCACAAATAAGGCAATTGGTGAAAGATACAGACAGAGGTTATTGATGAAAGCAGTGGTCGCAACAAAGAGTACGCAATTGATTATGACAAATATTAGGGCTTCGCGGGCAGATACTTTTCCGGCCGGAATATCTCGCATCTGTGTACGAGGGTTTTTAGCATCTATATTTCTATCCAGATAACGGTTGAAAGCCATTGCAGCATTACGGGCAAACACCATACATAGCAAAACCAACACCAGCTTAAGCCAGTTAAAAGGGTGTTCGGTAGTGGTTACGCCCAGAAAAAAACCGATCATTGCAAATGGAAGTGCAAAAATAGAGTGCGCAAACAGAACCAATGAAAAATATTTCTTCATGTATAAGTTTAAATTTAAGGGTTAGCAGGTGGTAGAATCGGCATCACGAAATCTTTGTTAACCTCTTCAATAAAGTCAAGAACCTTGTCCCGTCCAGCACCTTTTTCTGCTGAAGTTACAAAAGTAGGAGGAATCTCTTCAAACCATCCACTAAGTTCTTTTTTGAATAAAGCGACATTTTTATCCGTTTTTACTGCAGATTGTTTGTCAGCCTTTGTGAAAATTAGAGCAAAAGGAATTTGAATTTCTCCCATCCAGCAACAAAACTCCAGATCAATTTTCTGCGGCTCCAGCCTGCTGTCAATTAAAACAAATACACATTGTAAACTTTCTCTCTTCGTGATGTAGTTACGGATGAATTTCTCCCAGTTTTCCCTGCTGGATTTTGATACTTTGGCATAGCCATAGCCAGGTAAATCTACGATATACCATTTCTCATTGATTAAAAAATGGTTGATAAGCTGGGTTTTACCAGGTCTTTGTGAGGTTTTTGCCAAGCCATGCTGGTTTACCAACATGTTGATCAATGATGATTTACCTACATTTGAACGGCCGATAAATGCATATTCAGGCATATTGGCTGTAGGTAACGCCGAAACCTTTGTATTACTACAAATAAATGTTGCTGATTTTATAATCATTTGACAAAGGTAGAAAAATAGAATTCAACAATACTTATCTTTGCTGCTTACTATGAGCGAAAATATTACACCATACCAATCTCAAAACGCTACCAAGAAAGAACAGGTAGCTACAATGTTTAATAATATATCGAAAACCTATGATTTTTTAAATCATTTTCTTTCATTGGGTATTGACATTATATGGAGAAAAAGAGCAATTAAAGAGCTTAAGTCTATAAAACCCAGGATCATCCTTGATGTAGCTACCGGTACCGGCGATTTTGCGTTTGAGGCAATTAATATTCTGAAGCCGGAAAAAATAATTGGCGTTGATATTTCTGAAGGGATGTTAGAGGTAGCAAGAAAAAAAATCAATGATCGGAATCTTCAGCATATTTTTTCAGTTCAAATGGGAGATTCTGAAGGGTTACAGTTTACAGATGATCACTTTGATGCCATAACTGTAGCCTTTGGGGTCAGGAATTATCAGAACCTGGAAAAAGGATTGGCAGATATGTATAGGGTGTTAAAACCAGGAGGTAAAATTGTGATTCTTGAGTTTTCTAAACCAAGAGCGTTTCCTGTTAAGCAAGCGTATAATTTTTATTCGAATCAGGTGCTTCCTTTTTTTGGTAAGGTCTTTTCAAAAGATAATTGTGCATATACTTACTTGCCGGAATCAGTTGCCGCATTTCCAGATGGAGCCGATTTTATTAAGCTAATGGATAGAGTAGGTTTTAAGAAAAGTAAAGATATTCGTTTGACTTTCGGAATAAGTGCAATCTATACAGGTGTTAAATAAAATTAAACTATCTCTGCTTCTTTTATGCGGTCTGACTGTTCATACAGCCAGTGCTCAGAATTGGGGTGGCGGGGTAGATGATGATAATTTGCATTTTGGTTTTACTTTTCAATACCTTTCTTCAGAATTCAAGATCCTAAAAAANGATACCTGGCAGAAACCTTACATTGATCCCGAAACAGGATCGGANGTGTCGGGTCAATTGAGATCACTTTCTTCCGTAAGTTCACCTGGCTTTGGAATTGGTTTTGTCATCAATAAACGTCTGGGAGAAAATGCGGATCTGCGACTTACCCCAACGCTTGTGTTTAACGATCGGCTGGCCTATTATGATTTTGAAGGAGAAGAGGCTCCAATAGAAAGAAAGGTGCAGTCGACCATGATTGATCTGCCTCTCGGCTTTAAATTAAAATCGGACAGGAGGAATAACTTCAGGGCTTACATTATCGGGGGAGCAAAGTATTCGATGGATATTGCTTCAAAGAAAAGAACCAATGATGCGCCTAATGCGGCAATGGATAAGTTCCTGAAAAATAAGACGAGCTTTTTGTCTTATGAGGCTGGTTTTGGTATGGACCTGTACTTTGAATATTTTAAGATGTCGCCGGAAATCAAATTGTCCTATTCTTTAAATAGTATTTTAAAAAATGACCCTAGCCCTTATTCCGCGCCCATTGATAAGCTGATGTTGCGTCATGTTACCTTCAGTTTATTTTTTGAGTAAGGTATGTTTACGATAGCCTTCATAACAGATAAAAAACAATATATACTGATGAAAAAATTATAGCTTTGCTTGTTCATATCTATGATCGCATCATCGTCTTTAAAAACAAAATTATACTCAAATGAAAACAGCCTTAATTACCGGAGCAACTTCAGGCATAGGAGCTGCATGTGCACATTTGTTTGCAGCACAGGGTTATCGTTTAATACTGGTAGCGAGAAGGACTGAGTTACTGACTGAAAGAGCGAAACACCTGGAGGATAAGTATGGGATAGAAGTGAAAAAGGTTGTTGAGGACATCAGAGATTTTGAGAATTTGTCATACGCTTTGGAAACGTTACCAGCCGAATGGAAAAAAGTGGATGTGTTGATCAATAATGCAGGTTTGAGTCAGGGTTTAGATCCGATTCATCAGGGTAGTATTGCCGATTGGGACACTATGATTGATACCAATATCAAAGGATTACTTTATTCGACTAAAATAGTTTCAAACTGGATGGTAGCCGAAAAACGAGGGCATATCATAAACATTGGTTCTATTGCCGGAAAAGAAGTGTACCCTAATGGAAATGTATATTGTGCCACGAAGCACGCGGTCGATGCTTTAAATAAAAGCATGAGAATCGATTTATTGCCTTACGGAATAAAGGTTACAGCAATCAACCCTGGTATGGTGGAAACAGAATTTTCGAAAGTACGTTTCAAGGGAGATGAGAATCGCGCAAAAAAAGTTTATGATGGTTTGGAACCACTGATTGCGGATGACATTGCTGAGGCTATTTGGTTTGTAGTAAGCAGACCTCCACATGTTAATATTAATGATATGTTAATTATGCCTACAGCGCAAGCTACAGGAACAATAATAGATAGAAAATAAGGGAGAATAATCATGATATCAAATACTATAGATCAGGAAATAAAACAAGCCATGCTGGCTAAAGACCAGGCTAAATTAAGAGGCTTAAGAGCAATAAAAGCTGCTTTGTTATTAGCTAAAACTGAAAAGGGAACTTCCGAAGAAATCACAGAAGAAACGGAATTGAAGCTTTTGCAAAAGTTGGTTAAGCAAAGAAAAGAATCAGCTGATATTTATAAACAGCAAGGCCGGGAAGACCTTAGTGTGGTTGAGGAAGAAGAAATTGCTGTTATCAGTGCTTTTATGCCAAAACAACTGGATGCTGCAGAAATTGAACAGATTATCGTTCAGTTGATTAAAGATTCAGGTGCCACCTCAGTTAAGGAAATGGGGAAGGTAATGGGGTTGGCTAACAAAGAGCTTGCAGGTAAGGCTGATGGCAAACTCATTGCTGAATTGGTGAAAAAACAATTGGCATAAATTGTGCAATACAATTGCAGTTTTTGAGTTATTTTCAATAAATTAATACATTAAATTACATTTAATTAATTTTACTCTACTAACTTAGTAGCAATAATCAATACAAAATATATATATGACATACGAAGTAATAGACGAAGGCGGGTTTAAATATATAGAAGCCGGAAAAGGTGAAACCCTGGTATTACTTCATGGTTTAATGGGTGAGTTGAGCAATTGGGAGCCGGTAATTGATCATTTTAAAGAAAAATACCACGTTCTAGTGCCAATTCTGCCAATTTATGAACTACCCATTTTAACACTTGGTGTTAGAAGCTTGTCTAAGTACGTACACAAATTTTTAAAACATAAAAAACTCAATCAGGTTGTTTTAATTGGAAACTCTCTTGGTGGACATGTTGGGCTTGTATTTACCCTCGCGCATCAGGAAAGTGTAAAAGCCCTGGTGCTAACCGGTAGTTCTGGTTTATATGAAAATGCTTTTGGAGGATCTTTCCCCAGAAGAGAAAACTATGATTATATCCGCGAGAAAGTAGAATTTACTTTTTATGATCCGGCTACAGCAACCAAATCACTGGTTGATGAGGTTTTTAAAACGGTAAATGAACGCTCTAGAGTGATTCGTATTCTGGCCTTGGCAAAGTCTGCCATCAGACACAATATGGCTAAAGATCTATCACGGATTACAATCCCTGTTTCATTGATCTGGGGACAACAAGATAAAGTAACACCACCGGAGGTGGCAGAAGAGTTTCATGAACTTTTACCAAACTCAGAATTGAACTGGGTAGATAAATGCGGGCACGCACCTATGATGGAGCGCCCGGAAATTTTTAACGGATATTTGGAAACCTTTTTAAATAGAATCTTACTTAAATAATGCAAGCATCTGAACTCATATCAAATTCAATCCCACCTCTAAAAACGTCTGACTCTGCTCAGAAGGCTTTAGAGCGGATGACTGAGTTCAAATTAATGCATTTACCTATTGTAAATGAAAGCCAGTTTCTGGGATTATTGTCGGAAGATGAGTTGATAGAGGTTAAAGATTTGAATGAACCCATTGGCGGTCTTTCTCTATCTCTTTTAAATCCTTTTGTTTATGAGGATACGCATGTTTACGACGTGATCAGACTGTTAAACCTGTTGAATCTTTCGGCAGTTCCTGTCCTTGATTATAAGAAAAACTATCTTGGACTAGTTACTGAAAGGAATCTTTTAAGCTATGCTTCAGATATTTTTGCCTTAAAGGAACCTGGGGGGATTATCGTTTTAGAAATCAGTAACAGAAATAATTCTTTGGCACATATGTCTCAGATTGTGGAAGCTGATAATGCGCAAATCCTTTCATCTTATGTGCAGTCATTTCCAGATTCAACAAAGCTTGAAGTTACATTGAAGATTAATAAAACAGAATTATCAGGTATTATAGCTTCTTTTGAACGTTATGATTACCATGTGAAATCCGTATTCAATAGCACAAGGACCGATGACGGAACGGAAGACAGATTCAATTCATTTATGAATTATCTGAATGTGTAGAATTGTATTTAATACGGATAAAAATCAATTTTAAATGAGGATTGCGATTTACGGTAGGGAGTTCAATAATAGTGTGTTGCCTTACGTTCAGGAGGTTTTTAACGTTCTTGATCAGTATCAAACACCTGTTTATGTCTATAGAAAATATCTTGATTTCATTCGGGATAAAATTAAACTACCCAATAATATTGAAGCCTTTGAACAGCATACCGAGTTGTTAGGGCAAACGGATGTACTGATTAGTCTGGGTGGAGATGGAACTCTACTTGATACTTTATCCTTAGTACGCGATTCAGGAATCCCTGTAATCGGAATCAATTTCGGTAGGCTTGGTTTCTTAGCTAGTATCAATAAAGACGAGATAAAAACGGCAATCGAAGCTTTAAAGAATAAAGAATACTCGCTGGATAAAAGAACATTATTAAGCCTGGATTCAACCATTGACTTGTTTGAGGAAGAGAATTTTGCACTGAATGATATTACTATTCACAGACGCGATAACTCTGCGATGATGATTATTCATGCTTATATGAATAATGAGTTTGTGAACTCTTATTGGGCAGATGGTTTAATTATAGCAACGCCAACAGGTTCTACAGCTTACTCATTAAGCTGCGGGGGACCTATTATTTATCCTAGCTCTCAGAATTTTGTTATCACTCCAATTGCACCTCATAATTTGAATGTCAGACCGGTTATTGTTCCTGATGATGTTTCATTAACCTTCGAGGTGGAGGCCAGAAGTACCAAATTCCTGGTGTCTTGTGATTCAAGAACGAAGACGGTAGATCGATCCGTAAAGCTTACCTTAAATAGGGCTAATTTTCATGTAAACCTGATCAGACTTAACAATGAAAGCTATCTGACAACGTTAAGGAATAAACTTCTTTGGGGGATTGATACCCGAAACTATTAACATGCGATACCTTAAGCCACTTGTTTATCTTTTTACTTTTTTTTGGGGGATATTGGGTGGACATGCCCAGACTTTAGAGATTGGATTAATGGGAGGTGGGGCTGGTTATATGGGAGATCTGAATCAAAATGATCCTTTAAAGATAAGTGGTTTTTCGATAGGTGGTTATGGCAAGTTGAACATTGATGCATATTGGTCTGTGGGCCTAAATTATACACATGGTACAATTAAAGCTAATGATGCTGAATCTGCTAATAGCCAGTTTAAGGATCGCAATATAAATTTCAAAACTACTTTGAACGAAGTTAACCTGCAGGTTGANTTTAATTTNCTGAANTACTTCGCCGGNGGCGGCACAAAAAAGTTTACACCGTATATCTTTACTGGGATAGGNGGTGTTTTCTATAGTCCTAAAGCCATTTATAATGATAAAGAATACAATTTAAGGTTTTATCAGACCGAGGGGCAAACTGAGCCTTACAGGCCCTATGCCCTTAATGTCCCCTATGGGATCGGTTTTAAATTGCAGTTGAAAAATAATCTGGGCTTATTTTCACAGATCGGATATCGAACCGCTTTTACGGATTATCTGGACGATGTGAGTGGCAAATATCCTGACCCAAATGTCTGGGAAAATGATACCTATTTAGCTGATCGTAAGTTTCTTTCTGATCCTTCACTCACACAATATGGCTATCCAGGTATTCAGAGAGGCGATTTTAGAAAAAGGGATACATATATGTTTGTAGGTATTGGCATATCTTATACCTTTGTGTCCCAAAAATGTTATACATTTTAAGCATATTTGCGGAAGTACATGGGATTTAAAGAACAAATAGATATCACACGCTTGCCTGAACACATCGCTATCATCATGGATGGTAATGGGAGATGGGCTAAAAATCAGGGTAAGTTTAGAGTTTTCGGACATGAAAGCGGTGTGTTATCAGTAAAAGATATTGTTGAAGGTTGTGTGGATATAGGTATCAAATACCTAACGGTTTATGCTTTTTCAACAGAAAACTGGAACAGACCTGCAGAAGAGGTAGACGCGCTAATGGAATTGTTAATTTCGACCATTAACCAGGAAACCGAAACCCTTACCAAGAATAACATCAGGCTTAACGCAATAGGAGACATTTCCTCTCTTCCTCAGAAATGCATTGAGGACTTAAAGAGTGCTATGGATAAGACAGCTAATAATACACGCTGTACCTTAACTTTAGCTTTGAGTTATAGTGCAAAATGGGAAATTATTGAAGCTGCAAAGAAGCTGGCGCAACAGGTTAAGGATCAGCAACTAAATATTGAAGATATTAATGAAGCGCAATTCTCAGCTCAGCTTACCACGGTAAATATGCCCGATCCGGAATTGATGATCAGAACCAGTGGCGAACACAGGGTTAGTAATTTTCTGTTATGGCAAATGGCCTATACGGAGTTATATTTTACTGATGTCTTATGGCCAGACTTTAGACAAGAAGATCTTTTTGAGGCTATTGTAGACTACCAAAAACGCGAACGCCGCTTCGGTAAAATTAGTGAGCAACTTAACTAATTTTACTTTTAACACTTTTTAACATGTGTTTAAATTAACTTAGCATCGATTTTTAGATTGTAATGAAAAGAATATACCAACTTATATTATTGTTATTGATTGGGTTACCAACAATGGC
>Ga0065714_10065120_pt1 | contig 12767 bp, 7 predicted proteins | sample MisRhiReplicate2_FD_59101 | JGI IMG/M metagenome (GOLD analysis project Ga0065714, IMG submission 59101) | Miscanthus rhizosphere microbial communities from Kellogg Biological Station, MSU, sample Rhizosphere Soil Replicate 2: eDNA_1 v2... | ecosystem: Host-associated > Plants > Roots >... | reverse complement strand
TTCTAGAACGCATCAATGAAGTAAAGGCAAAAGATCCTAGATATACCGATAATAATATGACTGTAGATGTGGCGCAAGTAAGATTTTTGCGTGCTTTTGCATACTTCTATATGGTAAGGATCTGGGGTGATGTACCGTTCATTACTTCATCACGTGATGGAAAATTTGAAAACGTGAAAAGAGCTGATCATAATGCGATTTTGGAATTTGCTCAGGCAGAGATGGTAGCTGCGGCAGAGGTATTGCCTTATAGATATAGTGTAAACGATATTCAGCAACCAGGTCAGTATTATAACGAAGGCGAAGGAAGATGGAATGGAACATTAGTTAGGAAATTAAGTGCTTACGCAGTTGCAGCTCAAGTGGCTGCATGGCAAGGGAAATATGCTGACGTAACTGTTTATACCAAAATTGTACTTGATAATTATTCTAGAGCAGCAATGGCGTATAGTCCAACTGATTATCTGTCAGGACGTAGGGGACTTTTCTTTGATAAAAACAATAACCAACTCTTTGCACTTGGATTTATTTTTGGCCATCAGGATGCCACATTTGTAGGTAATATAGAATCCTTAACTCTTGCTGAGCCTATAGTAAATAAAAATATGCCGGATATTTTTGTGCCAAAAGATTCTATTTTATCCATATTTAAAGAAGCTAATGATGGTAGGTTTAACATCGATAGTACCGGTGTTGTGCATTCGCAACTTTACTTCACAAATTTCCTTGGTAAGTACCCAATCTTTAGTAAAATTAAATGCATGCAGGATGGATCATCTGACCCAACTTTCAGAATCTTTTCGAGTGCTATACTTTTTACAAGATTAGAGGATGTGACTTTATTAAGAGCTGAGGCCCTTGCTGTATTGGGCGAAAGACAAGGAGCCATTGATGCGCTTAATATTGTAAGAACATTCAGATATAATGTAGATAATGTTGGAGCGACAAATAGTACCTACATCCCTTATTCACCGGAGCGAAGTGGAAATTTAATCGATGCGATTTTTAACGAGCGAAATAAAGAATTTATGGGCGAAGGCTACAGATGGTATGACTTGGTGAGGTATCATAAAATTGTACAAAGAGATGCGAAATTTGTACAGCTCATTAATTCAGGTGGAATTTATTGGCCTATAGCACAATCTCTTATCGATCAGAATCCGGAATTGGTGCAAAACTCTTATTGGAAATAACTAAACATTAATAGATATGAAAAAATCAAATTTATATAGTAGATATTTATTAGCATTCTTGTTTAGTGCCATGATATTTCAGATTGGCTGTAAGAAAGAAAAGGGCTATTACTCTACCCCAAACATTAATTCGGGTACCTCATTAAATATTTATGACTACCTGAAAAGTAAACCAGGCGTTTACGATTCTTTGTTACTTGTAATAGATAAGCTCAAAATGAAAGAGACCCTTACGGATAGTAGTGTGTCGATATTTGCGGTTTCTAATGCAAGTTTCCAGATCGCAATTCAAAATTTAAACAATTCAAGAAGAGCGAATGACAAGAAAGCAATATTCCTTGCTGAATTGGCTTCAGGGTTTGCCCCTGCTTTGGCTGACCGTGAGAAAGCTAAAAATGACAGTGCCCACCTGGACACTATGATATCCAGATATATTATAAAAGGACTCTTTAAATCAACAGATTTTTCTCTGGGTGATGGCCGTGAGCTTTTAAGTGTTCGTGGAGATTATCCAATGCATGGGAAACGTCAATATGCCGATGCACAGGGAATGCAAAATGGTGGACCAGAGGTTATTGAGTTTGCAAATACTAAAAGAAGCGTGTTTACTCCAAATTGGGCGTTTGCTTATACGAGTTCAGTAAATATTCAGGCGAAAAATGGTATCATACACTTAATACAGCCAGACCATGTTTTTGGATTTGACGAGTTTGTAAGGCGACTGACATTTGTGCCACCACCAACAAACTTGTTTAAAACGGTTACTGGTACAATGGAAGTTAAATTTAATAACCCTGACTACAAGGATGGAACGGTAAATCCAGGAGAGAAATTTATTAAATTGTTTGATGACAACGTGTTAACTAAATTCATTTGTCACTTTAACGTTCAGAATGTTAAACCGGTTTATTTCATTTGGCACCCTAGCTTACCTGTAGTATCCAATGTTTACACATTGACTTCTGCAAATGACTCGAAAGAATATTCGCGTAATCCGAAGAGCTGGAGAGTTGAGGGATCTCAAAATGGAACAGACTGGACTGTATTAGATACCAGACAGGATATGGTATTTGAATCTAACTTCCAGAATAAAATTTATGATTTTAATAATGAGATTGCTTGGCAGCACTACCGTATCGTATTCTTGAGCAATACCGGCGATGATTTATTCCAGTTGTCTGAATGGACTATGAACTTTAGGACAGTTTACAAATGATAAAGACAGATAAATTTAAATTGAGAAATGTTATGTACAACATATTAAAATATAAAGTAGTTCCATTTTTGACCTTGATAGTCGTTTTTTCAGGATGCAGGAAGATTTTTGACCTGCCAGAGGAAAAGGATTACCTGAGTACTAAAATGACATATTTTACAAAGGATTTTACTCCGATTTTAGGTAGACTATTTATGTATCAGGGTATTTTTAATCCAGATAACTCCTCATTTCCAATGACCTTTGAAATTATAAATGCAAGGTTTGGTGACGGAAGATCAGCTGAAGACATGCTGGCCAAGAAACCAGTATTGGTGTGGACCCAGGAATATACCGGAAATGAAAAGACGCTGGCGGAAATTGAAGCAAAAAGAAAGATCGAAGAACGTCCGATGGTTGAAGTGAGACCTTCAGGTGATATCGTTTTTTGGCCTTCAACTACAAGCACTATCATGAAGCCGAGAGATTCTGTTATTTATCCACAAGACATCAGGTATTTTGATGTGAAGGTTAAAAATTCAGGTGGTACCCGCATTATTAAGGACCTGTCTATCATTCCTTCTATAGAAAGACCATATTTCCCTGACGAGGATATCAATAGGTTTAATGGTTTGCCAAACACTACTACGCCAGGCGGAACTAATTTGGTTCATAATTATCCTGTAATATTTGGAATGATTGGTGAAGGCACGAACGCTAAATTAGAGGCAAATGGTGGCGGGACAAGGGGGGTGGTATATACTTACATTAGAAAAGTGCCGGGCGGTACAGGTAATTCATTAAGATTTAAGTTTTTAAATAAAGATTCGGTTGCGATAAACCCTGCTAAGTTTAATGAGACCAAATGGGATCAGCTTGTTCATGGTTTTAACATGGAAAGAACAAATGAGTATGTAAAATTTGAAGTAGCATACCCAATACCCGTGGCCAGGATTCCGACTCGATTTACCTCAGGGGGTGTTACAAATACAAACGGAGGCTCTACAGCCCATGTTGAATTTGTTTATTCGCGCAGAGGATTTGGCGGTTTGAGGGAACAGGGTGTGATTTCGCAAGAGTTTGCCATTTATGAAAAGGGCGACTGGGAAATTGTGTTTCACTTTAAAACAGTGAACCCGAAATTTGAAGATGAATAGAAATGTTAATGATTAAAATTAATACAATGAGAAAACAAATAATTTTGCTATCGATTTTTTTCAGCTGCATTTTTCTATGCAAGGATTTGGTGGCACAAACAAAGAAGGTGATCGTTAGTGGTACTGTAAAGGATGGTGGAACTAATGATACGATGGTAGGAGTTAGCGTTGCTAGTGGTAAGCCACTTAAAGTACTTACTCAAACTGATTCTAAGGGTCATTATTCAGTATCCGTGGATGATGGTGCAACTTTAGTATTTACATATGTAAGTTATAGTCAAAAAACTGTTAAATTAAATCCGGGACAAACTACGCTAAATGTGTCCCTGAAGGAAGATAATAAAACGATGGAGGAAGTAGTAATCCGTGGTTATCAAAAGAGAACCAGAGAGCAAACGACAGGATCATCGTTTATCGTGTCTGGAAAAGAAGTTCAGGATGTTCCGGTATCAAACGTAGAACAGTTATTGCAAGGTAAAGTAGCCGGTTTAAATATTCAGCTAAACACCGGTGCTCCAGGTTTACGTGGTACAGTTAATATCCGTGGTTTATCAACCATTAGTACTACAGGTGCTGGTAACGAAACTTTCCTTCAGCCAACTTCACCTTTGTACGTTATTGATGGGGTTCCGATGGATGCTGATAAAGCTTCAGAATTTGGATTCCAGCAACAAGGTCCCGGTGTAAGTCCTATATCGTTAATACCACAAGAAGATATTGCAAGTATTGAGGTATTGAAAGATGCAACTGCAACGGCCTTGTATGGTTCAAGAGGAGCATACGGTGTAATTTTAATACAAACCGTACGTGGTAATTCTGAAATCCCACGTATTCGGTACACAGGTAACTTTTATATGAATGCAATCCCTAAGCTTCGTAGCATTTTGGGTGGTAGTAACGAACGTGATTTGAAATTATATCAGATTAATACCTATGGCAGGTTTGATGATAGATATAAAATATCAAATACACCGTTCTTAACCGACAGTTTAAATCCTTTTTATAACAATTCAACAGACTGGCAAGGCGTTTTTTATCAAAATACTTATAATCAAACACATAATGTTCAATTGGATGGGGGTGATACTAAGTTCAGTTACAAAACCAACTTAAGTTATTATTCAGATAAGGGTATTATTAAAAATACTGGTTTTGACAGATACAGTTTGAATATGAACATGGATTACAAGCCTACTTCAAGAATTAGTTTTTTTGGATCCATCAGAGGAAACGTTGGTAAAATTAAAAAGGCAAATGGGGTAGGGTTATTGCAGACGGGTGTCGCGGCGGATGGACAAAAATCATCATTACTGCCCGGCCCATCTTACTTCCAGGCTACAAGTAGTGTTTTGTCGGCTTTGCAAACAAATACGGATGCCGGCCCCAAAAATTTAAATACCTATATAGAAGGGCGTTATGAGCTAATTCCAGGATTGAATATAACTTCTGCGGCTAGTTATGATTATAACGTAGATACAGAGGATACTTTTACCCCTGCTGCTGCCAATAACCAATTTGCAAAGATTTTCTCCTTGTATGGATATACCTCGCAATTATACAATAGAAATAACGCATCTTATACCAGATCTTTTAACGAAAAGCATAACCTTTTTATTAACCTTTTTAGTGAGATGTATGTTAAGAAAGGACAATCGAGCATTACAAGGTTAGAAAGATCTCCAAATGATCAATTTCAGGGACCATTAGGTTACGATGGTTATTACTCAAGAGGTGGCGGTATTTTAACTACCTTCTATGATCAGAATCAGATTTCATTTGCAGCTGCTTTTACTTATGATTTTGAGAAGAAATATATCCTGGACCTTACCTACCGTATTGATGGTACTTCTAATAATGGAAATAAAGATCCTTATTCTAAAAACCCTTCAATTGGTTTGAAATGGAATTTCAATAAAGAAAACTGGCTTAAAGATCTTAAATGGTTAAGCTACGGTGACATTAGGGTAACTGCGGGTAAAAATATATTCCCGGTTGGAACTTTGGTGGATATTTATGGGAAATATACTCCAAAAGGTTTCTATAACAACAACCCTCGTGTAGGAATTGATTATGAATTTGTTCCTAACCCATTGCTTAGACCAAAAAATGTGACCCAGTTTAACCTTGGTTTCGACTTGGGCTTATTTAACGGAAAATTAGATGTTATTTTTGATACTTATTATAAAAAGGTTGATAATGAGTTGTTTACCAGCTTCCTGTCTAATACACTTGCATTTCAAAAATATACCAGTAATGATGCGGCGCTTGCAAATTATGGATATGAGTTATCATTCAGTAGCAGACCTTTATCTAAGGATAGCAAATTTAACTGGACGGTATCTGTAAACGGAGCCTGGAATAACGATGTATTAACCAAACTTCCTGAGGAATATAACGGTCAGTTTATTGAATTTGATATCTACACTCCATACGAACAGCATTTAGCGAAAAGAGTTGGTAGAAACTCATTGGCAAACTATTTATATGTAAATCAGGGAGTGTATGACTCAACCAACGATGTTCCAATTGATCCTATTACTGGTGCAAGATATAGAAATGGCAATTCAACAAATTTTCTAAACTCTTTCCAGGGCGGTGATGCTCGTTTCCTTGATGCCAATGGAGATTACATTTTAGACTCGAGAGATTTACAAGTTGTTGGTAATACACAGCCGGTATTAACAGGTGGTTTGTCCAATACTTTGAGTTATACGATGCCTTCAGGTTCTTCACTTTCTCTTAATATCTATGCTACCTATACTGCAAAACGTTCTATCTTGAATAATGCGCTTGCTGATAGATTAAGGTTACTAGATAATCCTTTTGGCACTAAAGATGGAGTTTTAGGTGCGAATCCTTTAGCGGTAGTCCCTGTTAATGATTTGAATATGTGGACAGGCCCTGGGTCGACCAACGCGAAATTTGCTAATGCTTATGATTATGCGCATAACGCATTTGTAAATAACTATAGGTATGCTCAAACACTTTGGATGGAGACTGGTAGCTATTTTAAAATTAATCAGATTACACTTTCGTATTCTTTTGCAAAGAAAATGGCTAGACGTATTGGTTTGAACAACATACGTACTTTCCTCTCGGCTAGTAATATTATTACATTTTCTCCTTATTCAGGTCCGAATCCTGAGGGAGTTACAGCAATTGGTAGGGATGGTTCAGGTGGTTATCCGGTACCTCGTGTATACAATCTTGGTTTTAACGTAGAATTTTAATTGAAGTCACAAAACTAATAAGACATGAAAAAATATATTATTTGCTTATTTATTATTGTAAGCACTTCACAATATGGATGTAAAAAGTTTTTGGATATTACTCCCATAGATAAACTTACGGGAAATAATTTTTACAAAACTAGAGAGGATATGGAAGCAAATATCACCGATATGTATGGTGAGTTATTTGAGAAGTATACAAAAACAGCTTTTGCGGGAGCGACTGGAGAATTTCGCTCTGGCGAGGTAATTCCTGCTCAGGAAGGTGGAGCGGGTCGTTCTGCCTCAGCACTAATTGGGGGGCATACCAGACAAACCCCTAACCCGCAGGGAAGTACAGATAAGCAGAATGTACCTTTAACAACTGTTAACGACAGACTTCTATTGGCGGCTCTATTTGAAGGACCACCAGCACCTGCCTGGATTGGCTATAATTTTGCCGATTTAACTAAATGGGATGAATATTATAGGGTTATACAATCCGCTAATCTTATGATCAGCAAAATCGATGACGGTATTGAAGCCCTTACTCCTGAAGAGTCTAAACGATATAAAGCTGAAGCCAAATTTATTCGCTGCTTTTGTTATTTTCAAATGGTTCGATTGTTTGGTGATGTAGTTTATTATACTGCAGCTTTTCAAAAAGATCCCTTACCAAGAGAGAATATGGTTTCAGTGATTACTAAGTGTATTGCAGACCTAAAGGATTTCAGGAATGATTTGCCTGTTACTTTTACTGATCCATCGCAAAGGGGAGTTAGAGCAAGCAGAGGTGCTGCTATAGGTTTATTAATGAATATGAATATGTGGAATGCAGGATTTGATATTGCAAATAGAACTTCATATTATCAGGAAACGGCAGCGCTGGGAAAAGAGATCATGGACAGTAAAGCCTTCCGTTTACTTCCTATAGGAGAATGGGCTAAAGTGGTAAAAGGCCGTTCTGAAGAAAGTCTTTTTGAGTTATTTAGAACGATAAATTATAATCAGGATTTAAATGATCCATATGCACAAGCGAATGCATATTCACCTTTTGGAGATGCATTTATTCACTTCCCATATAAGCAGCCTGAGTACACCCACAGATATAGCTATTCAGTATTTTCATCAGAATATATGAGAAAGCTTTATCCTGAAGATGAGAGTGATTTGAGACTAACTATTTGGTTTGTAGCACCGTTTGACCAAAATGCATCGACATTCCAATTGAGAAAATTTGCCTTAAATACTTTCGCTGACGTAAATAACCCCAACTTGGATTTGAATCCGGATAATACTTATTTAATTATGCGTTATTCTGATGCTATTTTGTTGCGTGCAGAAGCCCTGGCTAATTTGAATCCAAATGATCAAACGGCTATCGATTGCTTAAACGAGGTTAGACGAAGAGCGGTGGCAACACCGTACACAGAGGGTAGTGGTAACTTGAAGGATGCCATTTTTCTGGAAAGATCTAAAGAATTGATGGGTGAAGGTAGTCGATATTTTGACTTGGTTAGAACAAGAAGAATATTAAGCAAAGAGTGGACTGATAATCCACTGACTTCTGATAAGTTCAACAGAGGTGGTTGGACATGGCCAATTCATCCAAATGCATTGTTCAATAATCCGAAGATGAGCTTAAACACTTATTGGATTGGTTCAGGTCTTTAATTTTAAATAATAGATAAATACATGAAAAATATTATTAAACGATACTTAAAACCTGTAGCAACATTATCGATTTTGTTGGCCATGGTAATTACCTCTTGTAAAAAAGATGATTATTATAATGATGGAGGTAAAGCGGATCCTGTTTTTAAGGGGAATATGATGCAATTTCTGGAATCCAATGCTAAGTTTGATACGATAGCTCAGATTGTTAAGCTGGCAGGAATGGAAGATGTTTTTAAAAATGAAAATATCACCTTTTTTGCGCCAACAGACGAAGTTATCAGACGTACCATTGGCTTGGTAAATACACCAATACTCGAATTGAGGGGTGGATTAAATCAACTACTGTTTGATGCCGGAAGAGATACCCTTAAGACGCTTTCAGATGTGCAGCCTGAGATATGGAGGAAATTTTTAGGAAGATATATTTTTAAAGGTTCCTATAAACTGAAAGATTATCCTCAGATTGATTTTAATTTGAGGGAATTGTTTCCTGGATCCTATTATTATACCTACGATAGTGATGTGGCAAACATCGGTGTGGTGTATAATTCCGTAAATGGAGTTAAGTATGTTGGATATCGTCAATTGGCACTTTCCTATTTACCGGATCGATCAAATCCAAATAATTTTGGTACAGCAGCAGTTGCGACCTCTGATATACAACCAAGTAATGGTGTAGTACATGTACTTGCCGTTAGAATAGCAGATAAAATTGGAGATGTACCAACCGACTTTGCTTCAAATGTATTTGGGTTTAATGTTGACTTTTATAATGATGTACTTTTTAGTAGGTAGGATTATAACAAATAAAATGTGAATAGGAACAATTTAAAATAAGCATATGAAATTTTTTAAATATATAAGTCTATCTATGATCCTTGTTACAGCATTATTTAGTGGCTGTAAGGAAAAGGAAGCTTCGTTTGAAGACCCTTATCAAGGTGGTATAGCGCCGTTAGGAATTAAAATCGATCGCCAACAAATACCTGTTCCTTCAGTGGGGATGGCAGGAACTGTAATTACTTTTAAAGCAACAGGTTTAGTGCCTCATAAAGATAAGATTCAGTTTTTGTTTAATGGTGAAAAGGCCGAGATTACTGAGATCACTGAAACCGGAATCAAAGCGAAAGTACCAGGAAGAGCCAGTTCTGGAGTTACAGCTTTTGTAATTGATGGCCAGTTGGTATTTGGACCGAATTTTACGGTTACCGGATTGGTTAAAAAAGACCCAACCTTTAAAGTTGTAGCCGGAACAGATGGTCCTATTTATAAGATTTATCCATTGGCCGGAGATAATTTGCTCCTTCTGGGTGGTTTTCAAAATTATGATAACAAGGGTATTGTTAAGGCAATAAATCGTATTGTAAGAATTTTTCCTGATGGAACCTGGGATCGTTCGTTATTAAGCGGACCCGCTGCAAACGGTGACCTTTACGGTATGGCGGTTGTAAATAGTCAGTGGTATCTTGGAGGCGCTTTTAGTGGGTATGCCCAAAGAGGCGGTATCAACAATATAACCAAGGTAAGCAACCAGGGAACGATTGATACGATGATCCAGGAAACTTACACTAAAAAGTTAATATACGTTCCAAGGTTTAATGGTGGAACTGATGGTGCAATTACGGAGATTTATGCTTATAATAATAAAGTTATTGCAACTGGTAATTTTAAGTATTATGTATCTCGCCGCTATGACCAACCAACCAGATTGCTTAAAGACAGTACAATAATTGATACTGTGGATGTGCGTCAGCTGGTACGTTTCAATACTGATGGCTCTTTGGATAAGACCTGGAGATTTGATCCAAATGCTACCGGTTATGGTGGTAAAAAAGGTAAGAGCTTACCTGGATCAAATGGTTTTATCAGAACACTTATGCATACTGATGGAAAGATTTTGGTTTTTGGCAATTTCACCAAATTTGATGATGCGACTGCTGGATACATTACCAGGTTAAATCCCGATGGAACGATAGATCCTACATTTAATCCGGGAGGAGCAGGAGCAGATTTTGTTGTTGGTTATGCCAGCTATAATGAGGTAACTAAGAAATACTTGTTATCTGGAACCTTCAAAAAATTTAATGGTGTAGCTGCAGAAAGTCTGGTTATGTTGAATTATGACGGTTCTGTAGATCAGTCATTTGTTCCTAAAAAGTTTGTTGGTGGCTTTCCAGATTTTACCAAGCAGCTGAGCGATGGTTTATGCCTGATAGGCGGAGACTTTAAAACCTACGATGGGGTGAACAGGCAGGGTTTCCTTATTGTAACTGATAAAGGAGAGATCGCTGATGGGTATAATAATGTGGGGAACCTATTGGGTAGGATCAATAATGTGTTTGAAACCAAATCTGCAGATAATAAAAGAGCACTGCTGATTGTCGGTTCATTCTTCCTGTTTGATAATCTCGAGACGCACAATATTGTTAAGGTAACACTAGAAAATTGATTATATTAACATATATAATCCAGACATGAACCAAATGAATTATAAATCAAAGAATATGAAAAAACATCAATTCAAATATTTTGTTAGTTTAACACTATGCTTGCTGGTGTTTGCTACATCCTGTAACAAGGATTTCGAAAAAGTAATCCCCGATTCGCCGGACAATGATGGAAATGTTACTTATAGGGTACCGAAAGTTCTTTATCTTATTGTAGATGGTGCCCGCGGTACCTCGGTCAGAGATGCAGGAGCTCCAACGTTAAGAACACTTATCGATAGTGCAGTTTATACCTGGACGGGCTTAAGTGACAACACCAACTATACAGATGCAACGAATTGGACCGATATGTTAACGGGAGTAAAAAAGGAAAAGCACAATGTTCTGACAGAAGATTTTGCTGGTAACAAACTTGAAAACTACCCGGTTATATTTGAACGCATCAAATCACTAAAACCAAACTTCCGTATAGCTTCATTTGCTTCATCTGATGTATTTAAAAATAAACTAACTACAGGAGCAGATGTTACCGAATCATTTGGCGGAAACGACGATGCCGTAACTTCAAGATTGGTAGAATTCGTGAAAACTGATACCGCGTCTCTTATTGTTGGACAGTTTGGTGGTGTTGAGAAGGCTGGAAAAGCTTCTGGATTTGACAATTCTTTTGCGCCATATAAAGCGGCTATTAATAAGTTTGATACTCAGGTTGGTCAGGTTTTAGCGTCATTGAAATCAAGACCTACATATAACAAAGAGAACTGGTTGGTAATTGTAACTTCTAATAAGGGTGGACAATTTACGCTTCCAGTGGAACAAGATGATAAGACCTTGTTTAGCAATACCAACGTGAATACTTTTACCATCATTTATAATAATAAATATAATCCCACTTTTATTGCCAGACCGTTTTTAGGAAATTCATATTCTGGTACAGCAGTCAGATTTAAAGGTGAACCTGAGAAAATTAAAGCTGTAGTACAAGGGGCTGCAACCAACAGTGAGTTTAATTTTGGACCCGATGCAGATTTTACAGTTTCGGTAAAAATCAAAAAAGGAAAAACAAAGAATACCTCTAAGGGAGACTATTGGTATGAATGGCCATCGGTATTGGGTAAAAGAAATAATAGCAGCTGGGGTCAGGCAGGATGGAATATCTGTTTGTTTTACAATGGATGGCGCTTTTTTGGAGCTGGCGGTCAGGACAATTCAAATGGTGATGAAGTTGGTGGTCTTGACTTCAGTGGAGATACCTGGCATGATTTAACATTCGTGGTGGAGAAAAAAGCTGACGGCAGAAGATACATTAGATTGTATACCGACGGAGTAAAGGGTATTACAAATAATGGAGGTGGATTTGAGGCCAGTCCTGCAAAACCGCATACAAATGACAGGCAATTATCTGGTTTTCCAAACTACAATAACAATGATCCTTTAACAGTTGGATTTGTGGGGGGGGATGTTAACGGCGATAGAGGAGTTATTAACGTTCAACTGGCCGAGCTGAAAATATGGAAAACCGCACTCTCAGAAACGGTTATTAAACAGTATTCTTGTGATCCCACTATGGACCAAAGTCATCCAGCCTATGATTATTTGGCTGGTTACTGGCCAATGGTTGATGGTTCTGGTACGAAAATCAAAGATAATGGACCTTTTGCCGCGGATTTTGTATTAGAAGGAGCTTATAATTGGGAAAAATTCACCGACTTGATGTGTTCACCAAGCAGCACAAATTTAGGTGTATTGGTTCCTAAGAACTCAGACATTCCTTCTCAAATATTAAGCTGGTTTAATATTCCAAGACAGGAAAGCTGGGCTTTAGATGGCAGGGTTTGGATTGCAAATTAATTTAAGATTTCCAGGGCTTGCTTTATTAAGTCCTGGAA
>Ga0065714_10003364_pt1 | contig 12768 bp, 11 predicted proteins | sample MisRhiReplicate2_FD_59101 | JGI IMG/M metagenome (GOLD analysis project Ga0065714, IMG submission 59101) | Miscanthus rhizosphere microbial communities from Kellogg Biological Station, MSU, sample Rhizosphere Soil Replicate 2: eDNA_1 v2... | ecosystem: Host-associated > Plants > Roots >... | reverse complement strand
CGCCACTCGCGGCTGGCGATCACCGCCGCGAACCAGGCGAGCACCCACGGCGCGGGGACGTCGCGCCAGACGATGGCGGCCACCACGACAGCGGTAAGCAGGATCTGCCAGCGCAAGCCCACGGCCTGCTCGGCGACCACCTGCAGGCGGCGCTCGTCCAATTCATCAGACGCGGCCGGCATGCTAGGCGGCCTCGAGCGCCCAGGCCGCCTGCGCGTCGAAGACGCGGCACATGGCATCGGTGCGGTTGCGCGCGCCCAGCGCCCGGTAGACCATCGACAGGTGCACCTTCACGGTGCCCTCGGCAATCTGCAGCTGGCGCGCGATCAGCTTGACCGGCATGCCGCGCATCGCCAGAGCCAGCACCTGGCGCTGGCGCGGCGACAGCTCCACGCGCAGGAAGCCGGCAAGGTCTTCGCGCGGCAGCTCGTCGGGCTCGCGCGCGCGGGTCACGTCGTCGGCCAGCACGAACTCGGCCGGAAGGTAGATGCGGTGGCGCAGCACCACGCGCAGGGCGGCCTCCATGTCCTCGAGCCGGTACGACTTGGGAATGAAGCCGGCCGCGCCGGCCTCGATGACCTCGCGCACGCGCTGCGGCGAGCTTTCGGCCGATTGCATGCACACGGGCGTGGCCTCGAAGTGCGCCTTCACGGCTTTGAGCGCGGCCACACCGGAGAGCTGGGGCAGGTGGTAGTCGAGCAGCAGCAGGTCGACGCCGGCGGGGTCCAGCTGGCAGGCCTGCTCGGCATCCCGCACGGCCTCGAAGTGGAAGGGGCGGCCGGGTTCGATCTCGGCGGCCATGCGCTCCAGCAGGAGGCGCGTGCCGTTCCAGACGATCTCATGGTCATCGACCAGCAGAACCTTCATACAGGCCTCTCGTCTACGGTGACCCTCCCCGTCCGCACGCAGGTTAGCGCAAAGCCCCCCAATAAGCGAGCGCCCGCACCTACACCAAAGGCCTAGTCGGATGGCCATGCCGCACTGCGCCGCGGGACTAGGCCGCAGCCTGGATCGCGGGCAGCCGGCGGCCTAGCCGCTGCGTTCAATTGTTGCGGCGGGCGCGGCGCGGAAGACTGCCTGCATCGATTGCCACTTCGCATCCGATGCACCGAGGACCGCCATGACCACCACCTCCAAGTCTCTTGCCGCGCTGCGTGCCGCATGGGAGCCGCTTGCGTGCCGGTACTGCATCCTGGCTCTGCACCACGTGGAGCTCGCCCGCTGGCTGTGCGGCGTGGCCATGGCCGCTCTCTCGCTGCTGGCGGGCTGCGCCGCATTGCCGGGCGAGGTGCACCGGGTCGCATCGCAGGCGCGCACCGACGTCGAAGGCAGCGCCTTGGCGCGCATTGCCGCCGCGTCGCTGCCGGGCCTGCTCGGTGCCGCGGCCGACGTGTCCGATGTGTCCGATGTGTCCGGCGTGCGCCTGCTGCCGGGCGGCGACCAGGCCTTCGAGGCGCGCATCGCGCTCGCACAGGCCGCACGGCACACGGTCGACGCGCAGTACTACCTGGTGGCCGACGACATCTCGGGGCGGCAGTTCCTGCGCGAACTGCGCGACGCGGCAGATCGCGGCGTGCGCGTGCGGCTCCTGGTCGACGACCTGTACACGAGCGGGGACGACCAGCTGCTGGCCGGATTGGCCGCATACGGCAATGTGGAGGTGCGGGTGTTCAACCCGCTGCCGGTGCGCAGCGGCGGCCTGCGCACGCGCGTGCTGCTGTCGCTGCACGAGATCGGCCGCGTGAACCGGCGCATGCACAACAAGCTCTTCATTGCCGACAACAGCTTTGCGATCACCGGCGGGCGCAACATCGCCGACGAGTACTTCGGGCGCAGCAAGCCGGCCAACTTCATCGACATGGACGCGCTTCTGGCGGGGCCTGCCGTGCGCGCACTGTCGGCGAGCTTCGATGCCTTCTGGAACGGAGCGCTGTCCTATCCTTTCGAGGCCATTGCATCCGGCGGCGGCACGGCGCCGGTCCAGGCGCGCGAGCGCTTCGCGGCGATCGTGCGCGACCTCGGGCGCTGGGTGCCTCTTGGCGACGAGCACGACGAGCTGGGGCGCGGCCCGGTCGGCGCGCAGCTGGCACAGGGACGGGTAGAGCTGGTACCCGCGAAGGTGCGCGTGATCGCCGATGCGGTGGCGCAAGGCCTTTCGGCCAACGACGCCGGTGGCAGCGCCGAAGAAGCCGGACCATCGCAAGGCCGGGAGGGCGCGGTGATGACCGCGAACCTCCACCTCTTGCGCACCGCACGCTCCGAGGTGCTCGTCGTCTCGCCCTACTTCGTGCCCATGCCCCGCATGATCGAGGCGCTCTCCCATGCGAGCCGCGAAGGCGCGCGCGTGTCGGTAATGACCAACTCGCTCGCGACCACCGACGAGCCGCTGGTGCACTACGGCTATGCACGCTACCGCAGCGCACTCCTGCAGACGGGCGCCATGCTGTACGAGCTCATGCCGGCCAGCGGACCGCATCCGGCCTGGAGCGTCGCCGATGGCTCCCGCGGTTCCCTGGGCCGCCTGCACGCCAAGCTGGCGGTGGTCGACCGGCGTTGGTTCTACGTCGGGTCGATGAACATGGACCGGCGTTCGGCGCACTGCAACACCGAGCTGGGCCTGATCGTCGAGAGCCCTGCGTTGGCCGGCGAGCTGGCGGAGCTGATCCAGCGGGTGCGCATGCCCGCAAGCTTCAGCGTGAGCGAGGCAACCGCGCCGCGCGGCGGCCTGCAATGGAGCTTTCTTCGCGACGGGCGCCAATGGGTGTTGCACCGCGAGCCGGAATCGAACTGGGCCCAGAGGCTTCGCTGGTCGGTACTGTCGCTGGTCGTGGCCGAAGATTTCCTTTGACGCTGCTCCGTGACGGCCGAAGAACCCCGATCTACCGATCACAATTGCGCGCATTGGCAGCGGTCCTCGCGGCCGCGAGCCATTCGAGTTTTCTCCCCCTGCGAACCATGTTCACACTGACCCGTTTGACCATCGACCGCGCCCGCAAAGAGCGCCTGCCCCAGGTCGCCGGCAGCCTGGCGTTCACGACCTTGCTGTCCATCGTGCCCTTGCTGGCAGCGAGCTTCGCGCTGTTCATACGATTCCCGGTTTTCACGCGGTTCAAGGATGCCCTGCAGGAGTTTCTGCTGAACAGGCTGCTTCCGCCCGACATCGCCCGCACGGTGTTGAAGTACCTGAACCAGTTCGTCGGGAATGCCAGCGGCCTCACCTGGGTCGGATCGCTCTTCCTGCTGGGCACCGCCATCGCGATGCTGCTCACGGTGGAGAACGCGCTGAACCAGATGTGGAAGGTCCGCAAGAACCGGCCGTTCTTCAAACGGGTCGGCCTGTACCTGCTGATGCTGGCCGTCGGTCCCCCCGTGCTGGGCCTGAGCCTGTGGGCCACGTCGTACCTGCTGGGCGTTTCATTGGGCCTCATTGGCGCGCTCCCGCGCTCCATCGCATTCGTGCTCGACCTCGGCCCGCTCCTGCTCGGCCTGGCCGTGCTGACGAGCATGTTCTACCTCGTTCCGAACACCAAGGTGCGGCTGCGCGATGCCTTCGCGGGCGGCTTGATCGCCAGCGTGGCCTTTGAGCTCGGCAAGCGCGGCTTCACCAACTATCTTGTGAAGGTGCCGACGTACAAGGCGCTGTACGGAGCGTTCGCGGCCCTGCCCATGTTCTTGCTGTGGGTGTATTTTTCGTGGCTGGTCACGCTGGTGGCGGCCATGCTGACGGCCAACCTGGCGCTCACGCGCCGCAGGCCGGCAAGCAAGGCCACCCGAGGCCCGCAGCCAGGCCGGGCGCGCCCCGACTGACGATTCTTGAGCGGGGTTCGTATGAAGTCAGCAGGCTTGAAGGGAACGGTTTCCATCGAGTTGGTGCACGAGGCGATCCATGCCGCCGCGCTACGGAACATGGACCTCGCCCGTGTCCTCGAAGCCGCGAAGCTCGATCGCGACCTGCTCAACGCACCGCGCGCGCGCGTGTCGGCCGCGGCATATTCGCGGATGTGGGTCGCCTTGGCCGATCTGATGGACGACGAGTTCTTCGGCCTCGACAGCCATGGACTGCGCCGGGGGAGCTACGCGCTCATGACACGCGCCGCGGTCAGCTCGGACAACCTGGAGCACGCCCTTCGCCGCATCCTCCGGTTCCTGCACGCGACGTTGGATGATTTTCAGGGGGAGCTGGTCCGGTCGGCGGACGAGGCGTGCGTGATCCTGCATGACGGCGGCGTGCTGCGCCGGCTGTTCGGCTACGGCACCTGGTTCATCCTCGTGCATGGGCTGGCATGCTGGCTCGTGCACCGGCGGATTCCTTTGCGCGAGATGCAGTTCCGATGCCCGCCTCCTGGCGATGACAGCCACTACCGCACGCGGTTCTGCGAGAACGTGAAGTTCAACGGCAAGACCACGCACATCACTTTCGCGAGCGACCTGCTGGATCTGAAGATCGCTGAATCTCCTGAGTCCGTCGACAACTTCCTGCGAGCGGCGCCGGCCAATCTGCTGGTCAAGTATCGCAACGACGCGAGCACGAGCGCACAGGTCCGACATCGCTTGCGCAGCCAGCTGCCCGATGCATGGCCCGACCTGGAGAAGCTCGCGCAGGAACTCTCGGTGTCCGGCACCACGCTGCAACGGCGCTTGCAACAGGAGGGCCTGAGCTACCAGCGGGTGAAAGACGATCTGCGGCGCGACATCGCCATCGATCTTTTGTCGAGTGCGTCGTTGACGGTGGCCGAAGTTGCCGAGCGGACCGGCTTCCAGGAAACAAGCGCCTTCCATCGCGCATTCAAGAAATGGACGGGGGTCAGCCCCGGTGCCTATCGATCGGCAGCGCCCACGGCGGAATAGCCGCCAGCGTTCTGGCGCGGGGACTGAAGCCACTGCACTCGGAGTACTGGAGGGGTGCCCGGTTACCTCGGCCGTGCCGCTGTCTTTGGGCATCGACCCGCAAACCCTTGACCGATAGAGTGGCCATGAACAAGCACCTGCCGCGGGTGCATGGCCGTGAATTGCAAGGGTATCTGGAATGAATCGAATGATGGCGCCGCCTTTGAACGCGCAAGCCCTGCGGGACGCAGTCGATTGGGCAATCGCCAGCCGGCGCAGTGTGAGGGCGTTCTTGCCCAGTCCGGTCTCGCAAGAAGAGATCGAATCGATTCTCTCGACGGCACGTTACAGCGCTTCCGGCATGAACATGCAGCCTTGGCATGTGCATGTCCTCACTGGCCCTGCGAAGACCCGCCTGTCCGCTGCGATTGCGCAGCTCGATGACGATCCTGGCCGGTTTCGGGAACTGGCCGAGCCTTATGACTATTACCCGCGCGAATGGTTTCCGCCCTACCTGGAACGGCGCCGCAAGGTGGGTTGGGACTTGTATGGGTTGCTTGGCATCGCCAAGGGCGACAAGCAACGCATGCACATGCAGCACGGGCGCAACTACCGGTTCTTCGATGCGCCCGTGGGCTTGTTCTTTACGGTAGACCGCGCGCTGCAGGAAGGAAGCCTGCTGGACTACGGCATGTTCCTGCAAAGCGTGATGGTCGCCGCGCGAGCCCGCAATCTCCACACCTGCCCTCAAGCCGCCTTCCTGAAGTTCCATCGCCAGATCGCCGCGCTGCTGGAAATTCCCGCGGGCCAGATGCTCGTTTGCGGCATGAGCCTGGGCTACGCCGACCCGTCTTCGATCGAGAACTCGCTCGTCACTGAACGAGAGCCGGTTTCCACGTTCACGACGTTCCACAACACCGCCGAGGAGACAAAACCATGAGTGCGGAATCCTATGGGAAAGGCCTCGATCGCTGCGAGGCGAATCATGTGCCGCTGACGCCGCTCGGCTTCCTCGATCGCGCCGCCCTGGCACATCCGAAGCGCCTGGCGGTGGTGCATGGCGACCTGTCGCGAAACTGGGAGCAAACGCGAGAGCGTTGCCATCGCCTGGCATCGGCCCTGGTGGCCAGGGGCATCCTGCCGGGGGACACGGTCTCCGTCCTGGCGCCCAACACACCGGCCATGCTGGAGTCGCACTTCGGCGTACCTTTGGCCGGCGCCGTGCTCAATGCGATCAACCACCGCCTGGACCCTGAAGGGATCGCATTCATCCTGCGCCATGGCGAGTGCAAGCTGCTGATGGTCGACCGCGAGTTCTCCGGGACGGTCGCGGCCGCCTTGAAGCTTCTCGAGAATCCTCCTGTCGTCGTCGACATCGAAGACCATCTCGCTCCGCCCGGTGAAAGCATCGGCCAGACCGACTACGAGTCCCTGCTGGCGAGCGGAGATCCGCGCTTTCCCGGACGATGGCCAAGCGACGAGTGGCAGCCGATCGCCCTGAACTACACCTCCGGTACGACAGGCGATCCCAAGGGTGTGGTTGCCAGCCACCGAGGCACCTACCTGATGAGCCTGCTGCAAATCACCAACTGGGCGATGCCGCGCGCACCGAAGTATCTGTGGACGCTGCCGATGTTCCACGCGAACGGATGGTGCTTCACCTGGGCCATCACGGCGGCCGCAGGTACCCATGTCTGCCTGCGCCGGGTGTCCGGCGAAGCGGTGCTGCAAGCCATCGACAAGCATGAGATCGATCATCTCTGCGCAGCGCCGACCGTGATGGCGATGCTCGCGGACTCGGCGCGGCACGTCCGATTGTCTCGTCCGGTGCGTGTCCTTACCGCCGGATCTCCCCCTCCTCTTTCCGTGCTGAATGCGGTTCTGGCCATGGGCTTCGACGTGGAGCACGTCTTCGGCATCACGGAGGTTTCCGGAACGCCGGTGAGTTGCGTGTGGCAAGACGGCTGGGACGAACTGCCGCAGACGGAACAGGGCAAGCTTCGGGTGCGCCAGGGCGTGCGAGCCGCCATGTTCGAAGGTCTCATGGTCGGCGACGCAGACACGCTCGAGCCCGTTCCGCACGACGGAAAAACCCCAGGGGAACTGATGCTGCGCGGGAACACGGTGATGATGGGCTACTTCAAGAACGAGCCCGCGACGCGCAAGGCGCTCGCCGATGGCTGGTTCCGTACCGGCGACGTCGCGGTCCTTCATGGCAATGGATACGCGCAGATCACCGACCGGTCGAAGGACGTGATCATTTCCGGCGGCGAGAACATCTCGTCCGTGGAAGTCGAGGACGTCGTGCATGGCCACCCCGCGGTGCTGCATGCCGCCGTCGTCGCACAGCCCGACGAGAAATGGGGCGAGGTGCCGTGCGTGTTCATCGAGCTCAGGGCGGGTGCGCCGGCGCCTTCCGAGCAAGAGATCATCTCTTTCTGCCGCGAGCGGCTGGCCCACTTCAAGTGTCCGCGNCGGGTGATATTCAGCAGCTTGCCGAAGACGGCCACGGGAAAGATCCAGAAGTTCCGGCTGCGCCAGCAGGCCGGCAGCCGCGAAGCCATTACATCGCTGTCCCGCCATGAATGAGACCGAACCGTTGGGCGCGCCGATCGCGCCTGGATACCGCTTCGTGCGGACCCATGCGTTCAACGAGGAACAGGTGAGCCGCTTTGCGATGGCCGCGGGCGACGAGAACCCACTGCACCACGATGCGGAGTTCGCACGCGGCACGCGCTTCGGCGGACTGATCGCAAGCGGCACCCACACCACGTCTCTCCTGCTGGGACTCACCGCCACGCACTTCGCCAGGAGAGGGAGCGTGCTGGGCACCAGCTTCTCGGTCGACCTGCTGCGCCCGGTGCTCGCGACCGAGACGGTCCTCATGGAATGGCAGGTGACGTCGATTGCCGCCCACTCGAAAGGCGGCAGCATCCTCGAATTGCAGGGCGTGATGAAAGGCGCGGACGACCGGACCCGTGTTCATGCGCACGGCACGGTGCTTTTCACGCCGGATTCCTGATCCATGCGTGGCGCACCGGGCCGAGGTCCTACTCCTGCGGTTCCAGCGCCATGGGCGCGCGTGCAATGGCGCCTTTCCTGCGGGCCTGAAGAATGAACGAGACCACCTGCCACACGACGAAAATGCCGATCATGCTGAGCAAGGTGCCGCTGATGGGACGCGACACGAAGGTGCCGAAGCTTCCGCGGCTCAGCAGCATCGCGCGGCGGAAGTTCTCCTCGAGCATTGGACCGAGAATGAATCCGAGCATGAGCGGCGCGGCGTCCAGCTCCAGCCGCATGAACATGTAGCCCATGAATCCGAAGGCGGAGGTGATGAAGACATCTTCCAGGTTGTTGTTCACGCTGTAGGTGCCGATGCAGCAGAAGAACAGGATCGACGGGAACAGCACGCTGTACGGGATCTTGAACACCGAGAGCCAGTAGCGCACCAGCGGCACATTCAGCACCAAGAGGAACACGTTGCCGATCCACATGCTGGCCACCAGGCCCCAGAACAGCTCGGGGTGGGCGCCGATCATGTTCGGGCCCGGTTGGATGCCCTTGATGATGAAGGCTGCCAGCATCAGCGCCATGACGGCGTTCTCGGGAATGCCGATGCTCATCAGCGGGATGAAGCTGGTGCGCGCCGCGGCTTCGTCGGCCGCGGCCTGGCCGGCCACGCCTTCGATGCAGCCGGTGCCGATCTCGTGCTTGTACTTGCTCACCTTCTTGTCGAGCGCGTAGGCCGCGAACTGCGCGATGGTGGGACCGCCGCCGGGCAGGATGCCCAGCAGCGAACCGACCACGCTGCCGCGCAACGCGCTGGGGATGATCCGCTTGAATTCCGCCCAGGTAGGAATGAGGTTGATCTTGCCGTTGAAGGGCGAGCGCTCCTCGCGGGAGTCGAGGTTCTTGGTGATCTCGGCAATGCCGAAGCAGCCCAGCGCAATGCTCACGATGCCGACACCGTCGGTCAGGAAAGGCATGTCCAGCGTGAAGCGCGCCATGCCGCTGTTCACGTCGGTGCCGATGGTTCCGAGCAGCACGCCGATCATGCACATTGCCAGGCCGTTCAGCAGGCTGCCGGTCGTGACGAAGCTCACGCACACGAAGCCGACCAGCATCATTGCGACGTAGTCCGCGGGACCGAACAGGAAGGCGACCTCACCCAGCATCGGTGCGAAGAACGACAGCACCAGGATGGCGACCGTGCCGCCGATGAAGCTGGAGAAGCCGGCCGTGAAGAGCGCAAGGCCCGTCTGCCCCTTCAGCGTCATCGCATACCCGTCGATGCAGGCCACGATGCTGCTCGCATGCGGGATCTTCATGGTGATGGCGCTCACGCTGTCACCGTATTGGGCACCGTAGTAGATGCCGGCCAGCATGATGAGTGCACCGGTCGTGGGAATCGAATAGGTCAGCGGCAGTAGCAGGCTGATGGTTGCCAGCGGGCCGAGGCCCGGCAGCAGGCCGACCAGTGTTCCCACCGTGCAGCCGATGGCGCAGAACATCAGGTTCTGCCAGGTCAGGGCGTGCGAGAAACCGAACGCCAGATTGTGGAGGACTTCCATGGTCGTGGCCTCAAAAAAGCGGCAGGTTCAAGCCGAGGAGTTTCTGGAGCGCGAACGCCATGGCGATGAGGCCGGCGGAGATCTTCACGTTGCGCACCCAGGAGTTCGAACTGCCCGCGAAGGCCGAGCAGAACACCATGAAGACGATGCCCGCCACCATGTCCAGGTACATCGAGATCAACGCGAAACCGCACAGGCTTGCGAGAATGAGGGCGATGTTCTTGAAGTGGAGATCCAGCCGCACCGGCTCGACGAAGAACGAACGCACCACTGTGGAGACGCCGATCAGCAGCAGCAAGCTGCTCACCATGACGGGGAAAAGACCGGGCCCGGCGCGGCTCAGGTCTCCAATGGGGTAGCGAAGCGCCGTGAGGCCGAAGGCCAGCGCAATTGCCATGAGGAAAAGTCCCCTGACAAGATTTCTGTTTCTCATACGTTCCCGATCTGGGTGGGTTTATCGAACGCGACCGGCAAGTGAATATGGCCGGGCTTGTCTCCGTCCGGATGAAGCGCCGGACGATCGAATGCTCTTTTGCGTAGCTGATCGCTATCTGACGCGCAGGCGAGGGAAACTACGTACCTTGCGATGGAGGCCGCCACCAAGGGCCGTGTCTTCTCGAGCGTTCGGCGACGCTTGCAGCCGAGCAGTGGGTTGGTCTACGCTGAACGGGTGAATGCCCCGGCGGCGCCCGAGGAGAGAGAGAGAGAGAGAGAGAGAGCCATGACCCGTGCAACCCTGACCCACCGGCTTGCCCACCGCGACGACCTCGAGGCGCTGAGGGCGCTGATGGACGCAGCGATATCGGAGTTGCAGAAGCCGTTTCTCGACGAGCGCCAGATCGTCTCGAGCCGGGCGATCATGGGGCTGGACACCCAGCTCATCGACGACGGAACGTATTTCATCGTGGAAGCGGATGGCGAGCTTGCGGGTTGCGGCGGATGGAGCCGCCGCGCCACCCTTTATGGCGGAGACCAGTCGCCCGGGCGCAGCGCCGTGCTGCTCGATCCGGCCAAGGATGCGGCGCGGGTCCGCGCCATGTACACCCACCCGCAGCACACGCGCAAGGGCGTGGGGCGGCTGATTCTCTCCCTCTGCGAGGAGGCGGCGCGGTCCGAAGGCTTCAGGACCGTGGAGCTGATGGCCACCATGGCAGGCGAGCCGCTGTACCGCGCCTGCGGCTATGAGCCATGCGAGCGCGTCGCGGACGATCGCGGCGGTGTGGCGGTGCCGCTCTTGCGCATGAGCAAACCGCTGTGATTCGCAGGCAGCAGCGACTGGAAAAAAGGACTTAGATGCCTGCCACGCCGCGCTGCAGTGCGAAATCCAGCAGCACCCGGTCGGTGGGCTCTTCGGGCCAGGTGTCCTGCGCGAGCCAGCGGTAGAAGGTGGTCGCGGCCACGCGGCTCGACGGCCCGTCGCGCCGCCAGGCACGTGCGATGGGAGCGGCCATCTGGTCGAGCCGATCGGTTTCGAAGCGTGTGCGCACTTCGGTCTGCATGGGCTGCGGCATCTCGGCGAAGACAGCGCGGGCCTGCCCCATGCGATCGTTTTCCCAGAGTTCGCGGATGCGCCGCAGCCGGTCGGCCTCCGACAACGGCGACGTGGGGGGCGCGAGCGCGGGCGGCTGTCCGTTGCCACCCGTTGCAGGCTCCATCGCGGTCACGCCGGCGTAGCCCTTCTTCAGGGCGTCCTTGAAGTAGGCGGCGGGCGATTTGAGCTCCGGCATGGCGGCGTTGCGCAGCCGCTGGTCCACGTGGTCAAGCGTGGCGCGAATCTGGCCTTCGTCGGTCGTGGCGTAGAGGTCTTGTGCCTCGTCCTGCTTGAGGCCCAGGGCAATGAGGCGCCCGACCAGTTCCAGGTCGAAGACATTCCGGTTCGCAGCACTGATGTCACCCAGGCGCTGCTGGACCTTGGGGACGACCCTGAACTGGATTTCCTCGATCTTGCGGCCCCGCTTGTGCTCGATCAATTCGAGCCCGAAGTCTTCGCACAGCGCGTCGATCTCGGCCAGCGCCTTGCTGATGACGTCGCGCTTGAGAAAGCGGTAGTCCACCTCCTTGATGTCGCTGCGGCCCGTGAGCACCGCCGCCCACCAGACGACGTCCTCTCGCATCGAGAGGCGCCCGGGCGAGGTGAGATAGCGCGCGCCGATCTCGTAGAGCACCGCGGCGGAATAGCTGCGCATCTGGCTGCTCATCTCCAGCAGCACGCGGGTGTACTGGTGCGGCTTGACCAGCCGCTCCTTGATTTCGTCGGGATAGCGCCAGGTCACCATGCAGGGCCGTCCCCTGCCCTGCTCCTCGATCGTGACGGTACCCAGCAACTGCGACGACACCCACCGCTTGAGGGAACTGCTGCTGGTCGACCACTCGATGGTCGTGGCCTGCATGTCGCGCAGGTGCGATTTCAGCAGTTCGGTGTTGTTGGAATTGAAACGGGCATCGCCGATCAGCTCGCTCAGCGTCAGCTTGTAGACCGGCTCGTCCACGCCCTGGCGCTGGGAGTGATAGAGCAGCGCGTTGTAGATGCGGCGCGACAGCAAGGTGAGCCGACCGCGCTTGGGACGAATGGCAATGGCCTCGTTGGCCTTGGCCACGCTCTGTTCCTCGGCGGAGGGTGATTGCCGTGGCGGAGACCGTGAATGTGAATTTTCTTCCTCGTCCATGCGCTGCAGCGGCAATAAAGTGGTTTCACATCATGCCTTTGCATTGTGATTCAGTCAATTCACATTAGACGTGCAACGGTGCCTTGGTTAGTTTGCAATAAACACTTGGGATATTGAAGAGTTGGGCTTGCGTTTTCCTGTGTCGTGACAGGTACTTACGTCAATGTCTGTGAGAAGGGTTGGGATTGAATGTGAGAACGGTTGGGTTTTGATGTGAGCCTCGTTGGGAAACAAGCGCTACTTTTGTGAGTTCGGATGGGTTCCAATGTGAGTGGATATGGGTTGCCGCCCTGCCCTTGACCTGTGAAAAGGCACAAACCCGGCGATGTAGCCCCCTTATGGGGTGCAGAAGACGCCCCGCCCCCGTTCGCGACCCCTTGAGCTGCCGCGCTCAGTGCTCCCGAGGACCCTGAACCCCAACGGTCCTCACAATACTTGGAGCCGCTAAGACGGGCTTGTCGGTAAAACTTGTCCATTCGACAGATTCTCATAGAATTGCCGGATTCTGTCGAATAAGGCCATACAAAATGTCAGTTCCCGTGCCGTCGGTCAGTGGAAACCTGGTTTCCACCGAGCTCCAGGTTCCACCCCGCCAAACCATCAACATGCAAAAGATTGCGGCGCTCGCTACGCGCGCCGGGTCGATGGTGGAGCAGATCCGCGGCATGCTGCTGGCGCCCGAGGCCCGCAAGATTCCGCCG
>Ga0065714_10065118_pt1 | contig 12778 bp, 7 predicted proteins | sample MisRhiReplicate2_FD_59101 | JGI IMG/M metagenome (GOLD analysis project Ga0065714, IMG submission 59101) | Miscanthus rhizosphere microbial communities from Kellogg Biological Station, MSU, sample Rhizosphere Soil Replicate 2: eDNA_1 v2... | ecosystem: Host-associated > Plants > Roots >... | reverse complement strand
GCCTTATCGCGAGCAGGCCTGCTTTTGCCGGGGATGGTGAGGCTGCCTGCAAAAATGACCAAACCCCAGATGCAACAAAACCCGCACTTGGCGGGTTTTGTTTTGCTTCGTATTTGGTGGGCCGGGGTAAGTTGAATTGGCTTAGCAAGTTATTGATTTGTAGCGTTAATCGCGATTTTTATATTTTGCTGGAATACCAATTGGAATACTTCACTTGACCACCGGTACCTCCAATCCAATTCGGCCAGCCACGCTTTGCACATCGTTGCCGGTGGCGATGGGGCAGAAGTCGACTGTGGGTTACCCGACCGTGCGTGATGTTGATACCCGCATTTTGCGGCTGCGAAATTATCTAGCGACTTGCTCGCTGATAGAGCACAGCTGAGCTGTGAACAATTCACCAGCCCGATAATCTCGAAATGGATAGGTTCACTGCTCAGCCGCAGGTAACATTCCCCTCCTTATTTCATACGATCGTCGAGCCTCTGTATTGCGCCAACGCCTTGGGCATTTCCCCGGGCAGCAACGAGTGCCGCATGTCCACGTATTCTTCACCCCAGCTAGGATTGCCGATGGCCATCAAGAAATCCGATCTTTACTCCTCCCTCTGGGCCTCGTGTGACGAGTTGCGCGGTGGGATGGATGCCAGCCAGTACAAGGACTACGTCCTGTTCATGCTGTTCATCAAGTACATCTCCGACAAATACGGCAATTCCGATGACTTCGCATCACCGGTGACCATCCCGGCTGGTGCCAGTTTCAAGGACATGGTTGCTCTCAAGGGCAACGCCGATATCGGCAACAAGATCAACACACAGATCATTCAACCGCTGATTGACGCCAACGCCCGGCTCGCCCGCAGTGACTTTCCCGACTTCAACGACCCGAATAAGCTCGGCGAGGGGAAGGACATGGTGGAAAAACTCACTAATCTAGTGTCCATTTTCCAGAAGCCCGAGCTGGACTTTTCGCAGAATCGTGCCGACAACGACGACATTCTCGGCGATGCCTACGAATACCTAATGCGTCACTTCGCCACCGAAAGCGGCAAGAGTAAGGGACAGTTTTATACGCCGTCTGAGGTCAGCCGCATCATCGCGAAGGTCATCGGGATAAGCCCGACCAATGCCGTAGCCAAGACTACTGTATATGACCCTACCTGCGGTTCAGGCTCGCTGTTGCTGAAAGTGGCCGACCAAGCGGGTACGCACATCACCCTGGAAGGGCAGGAGATGGACGTGACCACCGCCGGTCTCGCCCGTATGAACATGATTCTGCATGACTTCCCGACCGCCAACATTCTGCAGGGCAACACGCTGTCCACGCCGAAGTTCAAGGATGGCGAGCAGCTGCGTACCTATGACTATGTAGTGGCCAATCCGCCGTTCTCGGTCAAGTCCTGGAGCGTCGGCCTGACACCCGCTAAAGATCCGTACCAGCGTTTTGCCTGGGGCGAGCCGCCGGCCAAACAGGGCGACTATGCCTTTTTGCTGCACATCATCCGTTCGCTGAAAAGTACCGGTAAGGGTGCATGCATTCTGCCCCACGGCGTGCTGTTTCGCGGCAATGCCGAGGCAGTGATCCGTGAGCAACTGGTGCGCTCCGGCTACCTCAAAGCCATTATCGGCCTGCCGGCCAACCTGTTTTTCGGCACAGGCATTCCCGCTTGCATCCTGGTGCTGGACAAGGAAAACGCCAGTGCGCGCAAAGGCATTTTCATGATCGATGCCGCCAAGGGCTTTATCAAGGACGGCCCGAAGAATCGTCTACGCGATCAGGATGTGCATAAGATCGTCGATACCTTTCTCCGGCTGGATGAGAGCGACCCGCGCTATGCTCGCATGGTGACCTTCGACGAAATCAGCGACCCGAAGAACGACTTCAACCTCAACCTGCCGCGTTACATCGACAGTACCGAGCCTGAGGATATTCAGGACATCGACGGCCATTTGCGCGGTGGCATTCCCGAGCGTGATATCGACGCCTTTGACAGCTACTGGCAGGTGATGCCAGCGCTGCGCGCGGCGTTGTTCAAGCCGGCCAGCCATCCCGGTTACTTTGAGCTGGTCAGCCCTGAGGTGAAATCGGTCATTTTCGGCCATCCGCAGTTCAATGCCTTCAAAGCTGGCGTGGATAAGCTGTTCAACCAATGGCTGGCGGACAGCACCCCTCAGTTGAAAAGCTTTGCAGTCAACAGCCACCCTAAAGAGCTGATTGCCACACTGTCCGAAGACCTGCTCATTGCCTTCGCCAAAGCGCCCTTGCTCGACCATTACGACATCTATCAGCACCTGATGGACTACTGGGCCGAGACCATGCAGGACGACTGCTACCTGATCAGTGCCGACGGCTGGAAGGCCGCCGCTAAAGCGCGTGAAATCCTCAAGGTAAAGGATAAGAACAACAAGCTGGGTTGGGCTGAGAAGCATGACTACTGCCAAGGCAAGCGCCGCTTCAAGTCGGACCTGATTCCGGTCGAGATTCTGATTGCCCGCTATTTCATGGCCGAGCACAACGCTATTGAAGATCTTGAAGCCCGGCTTGCCAGCGTTGAGCAAAGCATGAGTGAAATGCTTGAAGAGCACAGCGGGGAAGATGGCTCGCTCAACGAAGTGGTCGAAGGCGAGGGTGATAAGCAGAAGGTCACCGCCAAAGCGATCAAGACACGCCAACGCGAGATTGGCATGGATCCGGATTATGAGGATGAGTTCAAGGTATTGGCCGAATACGACGCCTTGATTGATCAGCAAAGCAGCCTTAAGGCCAAGCTCAAAAAGGCTGAGGAAGACCTCGAGAACAAGATCCACGCGAAATACCCGCTGCTTGGCGAGGACGAGATCAAAAGCTTGGTGGTGGAAGATAAGTGGGTCGCCACCCTGGCCGCTGCCGTACAGGGCGAACTCGACCGAGTCTCTCAGACTCTGACCGGACGCATCCGCGAGCTGAGCGAGCGCTACGCCACACCGCTGCCACAGCTCACCGATGAAGTGGCCATGCTTGCCAGTCGTGTGGAAGAACATCTGAAAAAGATGGGGGCGGTATGGCAGTGAAGGCGGGCTATAAGCAAACGGAAGTGGGGGTAATTCCAGATGATTGGGATGTCTCTACGGTCGGAGCAGAATTCGAAATTAAACTCGGCAAGATGCTTGACTCGGAAAAGAACGTCGGAGTACCTAAGCCCTACCTAGGTAATAAATCGGTTCAGTGGGGGCGAATTGACCTCAGTGACCTTCCAACTGTTCCGATGACTCGTGCAGACCTTGAAAAATATCGCCTTGGAGATGGTGATTTGCTGGTGTGCGAAGGTGGTGATGTCGGGCGTGCTGCGCTTTGGAATTCGCCGTTGGAGGAATGTTATTATCAGAAGGCCCTTCACCGTCTGCGACCCCTTCGCGGTTTCGATTCACGGCTCATGGTCGAGTTACTTCGTCAGTGGTCTGATCGTGGACTGCTCGCGAATTATGTAACTCAGACCAGCATCGCGCATCTTCCCCGTGAGAAGTTCATGGGAGTACCTATGCCTGTTCCTCCCGTCCCAGAACAACGTGCCATCGCGACGGCATTGAGCGATGTGGATGCGCTGCTGAGCGTGTTGGAGCAGCTTCTCGCCAAGAAGCGCGACCTCAAACAAGCCGCCATGCAACAACTACTCACCGGCCAAACCCGCCTCCCCGGCTTCGACGGCGAGTGGGAAGTGAAGCTTCTGGGAGAAATAGCACACATCAAAACCGGTAGTCGCAACAACGAGGATAAAGTTGAAGACGGGCAGTATCCGTTCTTCGTGCGCTCAGAATTTGTCGAGCGCATCAGCAGCTACTCTTATGATTGCGAGGCCATCCTCGTGCCTGGGGAAGGTCGGATCGGGGACATCTTTCACTATATCAACGGACGGTTCGACGTACATCAGCGTGTTTACGCTATTACTAAGTTCCTCCCAGATATATCTGGCCGGTTCATCTATTTCTATCTGTCTAAGAACTTCGGTGCTTGGGCGATGCAGAACACCGTAAAGGCAACAGTCGACTCACTACGGCTTCCCACATTTTTGACTTTCGAGATGATGTTACCGCCTACAAAGGCCGAACAAATTGCAATTACTTCCGTACTGGCCGATATGGACGCAGAGCTTGCCGCTCTAGTGCAACGCCTATCCAAAACCCGCACCCTCAAGCAAGGCATGATGCAAGAACTGCTAACCGGAAGAACCCGACTGCTATGACCAACCTGAGCATGGAAGCGACTAAACTGCTGCAGACTACTGAGCTTTCCAGCAAGATCATCAGCGTTTACGAACTGCTCATGGATTCTGCGCTGGATATTCCCCAGTACCAGCGCCCCTACAAGTGGACCGGCAAGAACATCAATCAATTGTTCTCCGATATCGCCATCCATAAGGACAAGTCGGCTTACCGCCTGGGCACTATCGTATTTCACCACGAAGGTGGGACCAGGAACATCGTCGATGGCCAGCAGCGGACCATCAGTCTGCTGCTGGCGGTCCGTGCGCTGATCCAGCGGAACAAGGAAAAAAAGCTCGAACGCAAAGACTTGCGCGAACGTCTGCTCGAGCTTGAGCAAGCGATGGTGAACCCCGGTTTTACCAGCGAGATCTCGCAGAAGAACATCCACAGCAATTACTTTGAGGTGGCCCGCATCGTTTCCCGTGCGGACTTTACCGAGGCGCATATCGATTTCTTCCTGAACAAGTGCCAGGTCGTTGCCGTGGCGCTTAACGATGTGTCGGAAGCCTTCCAGTTCTTCGACTCGCAGAATGCGCGGGGCCGGGATCTGGAGCCCCATGATCTGCTCAAGGCTTACCATCTGCGTGAGTTCAGCCCGCGTGACGAGCAGCTGAAGGCGGCCACGGTGGCGCGCTGGGAAAACAGTGATACCGATGAGTTGGCCACGCTGTTTTCGCAGTACCTGTACCGCATCCGAAATTGGTCGAAAGGGGTTTCGGCGCGTTACTTCAGCAAGGATGACGGTGACTTATTCAAGGGCGTGAATATCGATACGGTGACCAGCTATCCCTATGTGGAGCAGCTGCGTATCGCCCACCATTTTGTCGATAACTACAACGGGCAGTACGAGCGCAAGATCGACTCGCGCGAGCTTGGTTTTCCCTTTCACCTGGATCAGATTATCATCAATGGCCGGCGCTTCTTTGAGTTGATCAGCCACTATCAGGGCAAAGTGGCGCGGATCAGCGCCGAGTCCTGGAACGGGCATGAACTGGTGGGTGCTGAAGGGCTCGATGGCTATGCGAAAACCATCATGGATACCCTCAATAGCTACCCGGCAAGAACCCGCACCGGCGATTGTTATGTGCGGGCGATGTTTGATTGCCTGTTGATTTACTACATCGACAAGTTCGGTCACGCGGATATCTCCCGCGCCATCGAGAAGATTTTCATCTGGGCCTACAGCCTGCGCTTGAAGATGCAGGTGGTGCAGCTGGCTAGCATGGATAACCACGTGTTGGAGAACAATCTGTTCCGGTTGATCAAGGACGCCACACGTCCTGCGGACTTTATTAACTGCACCCTACCGGTATTGAGCGGCCAGAAGTCAACCAGAACCGGTGAGATCGAAACTCTGTTCAAGGCGATGAAATATTATGAGTAGCGAAATCAGTCAGCTGTCCATCAAGGCGCTGCTCAGCGGTCGGGATGAGTACGTCATCCCGATGTATCAGCGCAATTACGCCTGGGAGGAGGGCGAAATCACGCAGCTGATTCAGGACGTGATCGACTACCTGCCGGAGGATGGCGATCAAGCGCGCAATTACTACATTGGCACCTTGGTGGTGTATGAACGCCCGGATAGCAAAATACCGGTGTTTGAAACCATTGACGGCCAACAGCGGCTGACGACCCTATCGTTGCTGACGTCGTATTTGAAAAACACCAGGGCTGTCGAGCTTGCCTGGTATACAAACCTGAGTATCCACTTCGATAGCCGCGAGCATTCGCGTGCAACCTTTGCGGCCATCTTCGAAAAGAAATTCAACGACGACCCTGCAGAGGTTTTGACTAAGAAGCAGATCAATACCGGCATCCTCAATGGCTACCGCCTTATCCAGAAAGTCTTGCCACAGAAGCTGAAAGAGAACGACGTTTCGCCTCAGCAGTTTGCCGATTACCTGTTCCGCTACGTGCAAATCATGCGGGTGAAGGTACCGACCGATACGGACCTGAACCATTACTTCGAGATTATGAATAACCGTGGTGAGCAGCTGGAAAAGCACGAAGTGCTCAAGGCGCGGATGATGGAGAAGTTGCAGGGCTGCGAGCAGAGCCAGAACTGCCTGCATGCCGTTTGGGAAGCCTGCGCGAACATGGAGCGCTATGTGCAAATGGGCTTCACGCCTGGCCAACGTGGCAGCATTTTTGGCGACAAGGACTGGGGACAGTTTGAGCTTGCTGACTTTGATGCGCTGCGGGCAGCGCTGCACAGTTCGCAAGAGGTAGCCGCCAAGCAGGAAACCCGCTTAACGCTTGATCAGATCATTGCTAAGGCACCGGTTGCTGCGAAGCAGGATGAGTCAAGTGAGGATGCGCCAGAGCGTTTCAACACGGTTATCAACTTCCCGAACTTCCTGTTGCATGTACTGCGTGTCGATACGAAAGCTGACATCCCATTGGATGACAAACGTCTGCTCGATACCTTTGAAGCTTATGTGCTCAAGCAGCCAGATCCTGTAGCCGCGGTGAAGCGTTTTACCTTTAGCCTGCTGCGCTGCAAGTATCTGTTTGACCAGTATGTAATCAAGCGTGAGTTCATCAAGGGCGCAGATGGCTGGAGCCTCAAACGCTTCAAATGGAATGACGGCGGAGAACGTAGCCGGGCGGGTCGCGGGAGTTATGTGAATACCTTCGGCGAGGAGGACGGCAACGAGGACATCAACCGCCGCATCCTGATGCTGCTGTCAGCGTTTCATGTTTCCACACCAACGTTGGTTTACAAGCACTGGCTGAATGCGGCGCTGTTTCACCTGTTTTATGTTGAACAGATTGAGGCTCAGGCTTATCTGCAGCACATGGAGTCGGTCGCCAAGGCGTTTGTCTTTGATCGCTTTCTGGCTCCAGACGTAGGCCTGGATTACTTTGCGATGATCTATACCAACCGGGGCGCCTGTCAGACGCGCCGCGAAAGTATTGCGGCAGAGACGATTGAGCCCCGGCTGACGTTCGGCAACATCGAAAACAACCTGGTGTTCAACTTTCTGGACTACTTGCTTTGGCTTGAACACAGGGCAAAGGAGTCGGTTAAATCCTACGAATTCACCTTCCGTAGTTCGGTTGAGCATTACTACCCGCAGCATCCGCTAGACGGACAAGTTCAGTTGGATGCTGACACGCTTAACTCGTTCGGCAATCTGTGCCTGATCAGCCACAGCAAGAACTCTCGCTTGAGCAATTTCATGCCTTCGGCCAAGAAAGAGTTTTATAAAAACAACACCATCGATAGCGTTAAACAGTATCTGATGATGGAAACAGAATCCTGGGATGCCGACGCCATACGCGCCCATTCCGAACAAATGAATAACGTGTTGCTCAACAGTCTAGTCAGCAAACACGAATCCGAGTAAACCCTGCAGGATGCACCTGATGATTCAACAACCTCGCTCCGAACGTCGCACCCAGAATCGTATTGTGGCCTTGTTTACGGACACGTCGCGGCCTGATTGTCTTGGCTACAACTACCTGGGTGAGTGGAGCAAGCGTGGGCAAAATCGCAACATTGAAGTCGAGCTGCTGCAGGCAAACCTGAAGCAGCGGGGCTACTCCGATGCGCAAATATCAGCAGCGTTGCAAAAGCTGATGACTGCGGCTGATTCCACGGGCATCACCCTGTATCAGGCGAATTTGCGTACCTACCAGCTGCTGCGTTACGGCGTGCAGGTACAGGTAGCCGTTGGGCAGGCCCACGAAACGGTGCATCTGGTTGATTGGGAACACCCTGAACGCAATGACTTCTCCATTGCCGAAGAAGTGACCTTGCGCGGTGGCTTTGAGCGCCGCCCTGATTTGGTGATTTATCTGAACGGTATCGCCATCGGCGTGATCGAGCTCAAGCGCAGTTCGGTTGAGGTGGCCGATGGTATTAACCAGCTGATCACCAACCAGGAGGAAATCTTCAACAAGGGCTTCTTCAGTACAGTGCAGTTGGTCTTCGCTGGCAGTGACTCTCAGGGCTTGCGCTACGGCACCGCGACTACCCGCGCCGAGTTTTTTGTCGAGTGGAAGGCGTCTTCCCTGAACGCTGTGCCTGAAGAACTCAATACCCTCCAGGAGATGCCTGCTCGCTACCAAGTGCTGCCGGGCGCAGAAGTGCCACTGTCTGGTTACTTGCTGGACGACCCACTGGCGCAGATGTGCGAGAAGTCTCGTTTACTCGATCTGATTCGCAACTTCATCATCTTCGATGCAGGCATCAAGAAGGTGCCGCGCCCTCATCAATACGCCGCAGTGAAGGCCGCGCAAGAGCGGGTTCGTCGTAAAGAGGGTGGGGTTATCTGGCATACCCAGGGCAGTGGCAAGAGCATTCTGATGGTGCTGATCGCCAAGTGGTTGCTGGAGCATGACCCTGAGGCGCGCATTCTGGTCATCACCGATCGCGATGAGCTGGACAAGCAAATATCCGGGGTGATGCGTAATGCCGGGGTAATCGGTAACGACTCGCCCTCGCCACGAATTACCTCTCGCGCCGATCTTGTGCAGAAGCTCTCTGCTGCTGCACCACGATTGCTTTGTGCCTTGCTGCACAAGTTCGAGCCTGATTTGAGCGTACCGCCACCGCCCATGCATGGGCGCTTCTATGTATTCGTAGATGAATGTCACCGCACCCAAGGTGGTGACATGAACAAGCAAATGAAGCAGTGGCTGGCCAATGCCCTGTTCATTGGCTTTACCGGTACACCGCTGCTGCGTAAGGACAAGCAGACTACGCGCGATGTGTTCGGCACTTACATCCATACCTACAAATTCCATGAAGCCGTGGCGGATAAGGTTGTGTTGGACCTTAAGTATGAAGCGCGCGACGTACCACAGCGTTTGACTTCGCAAAAAGCTATCGATGCCTGGTTCGAGCAGAAAACCAAGGTATTGAACAACTATCAGAAATCGATCTTGCGTAAGCGCTGGGCAACTATGGAAGCGCTTATGAGCGCCGGCGAGCGCAAGCGGCGCATTATCGCCAGCATCATTGAGGACTTCAGCCTGAAGCCGCGCTTGAACAGCGATCGGGGTACAGCCATTCTGGTGGCAGCCAACATTTACGACGCTTGTGACTACTTCCGCTTGTTTAAGACCACCTCGTTCGGCCCTTACTGCGGCATCATCACTTCCTATGAGCCGAATCCCAGTGCAATTTCTCGCGAGCCGGCACAAAGCGATGAGCGTTATAAGTTTGATACCTACACGCAGTACGTACTGAAGCCGGGCCAGACCACCACCGCCTATGAAGAAGAGACCAAGCGTCTCTTCATTGAGGAACCGGCCAACCTGAAGCTACTCATCGTGGTCAGCAAGCTGCTGACTGGCTTCGATGCACCCAGTTGCTCCTACATCTATCTGGATAACGAGCTGCGGGACCATAACCTGTTCCAGGCAATTTGCCGCACCAACCGACTCGACGGCGATGATAAGGACTTTGGCTATATCGTCGATTTCAAAGAGCTGTTCGGCGACGTGCAAGATGCCATTTCGGTGTACACCTCTGACGAGTTAGATGTCGACGCAGGTAGCGGGGGCAATAACAACGTTGAGCTGAAGAATTGGCTGGTCGAAGGGAAGAAGCAACTGGACGCTGCCCGAGAGGCATTGAGCTATTTGTGCGCCCCCGTGGCGCCGCCACGGGAGGTTGAGCAGTTTATCCATTACTTCTGTGGTTCTGCCGCTAACGCCAATGGGCTGGATGAGACCGAAGCACTGCGGGTGTCCTTCTACAAGACGGTGGCTTCATTTGTGCGGGCGTTTGCCGACTTGGCGCAGAACCTCACCGAAGCTGGTTACTCGGCTGCTGAAGCGGGAAGGCTGCAAACTGAGGTGCAGTTCTATGCAGACCTGCGTGAGGCGATCAAGAAACATTCCGGCGAAGAGTTGGATATCAAGCCATTCGAAGCGGACATGCGGCATCTGCTCAATACTTATATTCAGGCAGACCACGCCGACCCGATGAGCACGGTCGATAATTTTTCGCTGGTTGAATTGATCGTTCAGACTGGTGTTCACGATGCCATCGCCAAAAAGCTCAACGCCAAAGGCAACCTCTCCAAGGGGGCGATTGCCGAAGGCATTATCAACAACGTGCGCAAGACCATCATTCGAGAACAACTGACAGACCCGAAATTCTACGAGGGTATGTCGAGGTTGCTCGAGGACCTGATCAAGCAGAGCCGTGAAGATGCAGCCGCTTACGAGGAGTTTTTGCGCAAGGCCGAGGCGCTGGTCAAACAGCTGGCGCAGAAGGGGCCAGGAAGCTCTCCAGCGGCACTGAACGGGCATCGGGAAGCCATCGTGTTGTTCAACAACCTGGACAGCATTGCAACGACCACCTTCCAGTGCCCGATAGATGAAGCGGCAAAGGTGAAACTGGCTTTGGATATTGATCTAGCAATGCGCGGATCGGCCCCTTCATCCTGGCGAGGAGACCCTGCGCGGGAAGCGCAGGTTCTTAATGCGCTGTTCCCTCTGATGGGGCGTGACCGTGTAGCGACTTCGGCAATATTCGAGATCATTAAGAACCAACAGGGCTATTGATGAACGAGCTTATTGAGCTGGGCGATATTTCAATTTCGGTGACCAGGAAAGACATCAAGAATGTCCACCTGAGTGTGCACCCGCCCGAGGGGCGGGTAACGTTAGTCGCCCCAACAAGCACGCGGCTTGAGGTCGCTCGGGCTTATGCTATTTCCAGGTTGGGCTGGATTCGTGAGCAACAGAGAAAACTGGAGGGGCAGGCGCGTGAAGCGCCGCGTCAGTTTGTGGAAAGAGAAAGCCACTATGTCTGGGGTCGACGCTACCTGATGGTGATTAACCACTTGGACACCAAGCCATCGGTGGTGCTCGACCACAAACGCATCACCTTAACCGTTCGCCCGGGCAGCGATGCACATAAGCGCGCCGATGTGATCCACGAATGGCAGAAGCGGCAACTGCACGCCGTGGTGCCGGTGTTGATTCAGAAGTGGGAGCGCAAGCTGAAGGTGAAGGTGGCGGGTTATTACCTGCAGCGGATGAAAACCAAATGGGGCAGCTGTAATCATCAAGCAGGGAACATTCGACTGAACACCGAGTTGGTGAAGAAACCGAAAGACCTGCTTGAGTACGTGATCGTTCACGAGATGGTCCACCTGCTTGAACCCACCCACAATGAACGCTTTATCTCCATCCTTGGGGAGCATTTTCCAACCTGGCGCGAGGCTCGCGCCGAGTTGAATGAGTTGCCGTTGGCTGCTGAGGCTTGGAAAGAGTGAGGTTGCGCTCGCCCGATTGTAAGTGCGACTGGTGGGCTAGGCTAGGACTCGTCGAATATCACATCAGCAGCTCTCGGACTCTCCCTAATCGCTTCCAGAGCAAAAGAGCTGTGAGTCGATAGTAATACCGGGTGGCGTCGGTACGGTCTTTCAGGTGCTGAGTGAGAAACCAGCGCAAATGTTTGAGCTGCCAGGTCCAAGGATTATCTCGCTGCCATCGCTGTTGAATGGCAGCTTGCATGATTCGGGCTTGTCGTACGTGTCGTTGCTGGGTGGCCTTGGAGCCAGTCAGTACGCCGCTCAGGAACAGCGCTATATCGAAGGGCTTGGTCACGCTCGACCTCCAATGTAGGCCGAAACCACATCGATCCGGTTATGCCCAAGCTCAAGGCTGATCTGTTGGCGCGCCAGTTGATCAAGGTCGCGGTCAATGCGATAGCAGTGGCCACGATTGACCGGGGCGGCATGGCCCGTGAGCTGCTCGTAACGCTCGCAAGCGTAGGCCGCTCGCAGTTCATGAAAACCCTTCAGTCCGTGTTCATGCAGCGTTTCGCGGGCAGGGAGCACGGTCTGTTGCTGGAACTTGGCGTAGCTTTCACCTTCGGCCAGCAAATTGCGGCTGTGGGGTGGCGAGGCGTGACGAGCCATCTGCAAGGCTGCCTTAACCTCGTTATTTGCGATGATCCATCGCGGTGCTGAAGCGCCACCCCGGCCGCCTTTGGTCCCATCCTGAATATTGATGCGGCCTAAGTGTTTAGCCTCACGTTGCAAACGTGGCAGGTCAGCCAAGATCGTTTCGCGCAAGCGCATGCCGGTTGCGCGGGCCAAGCAGACAATCGCAGCGACGCGGTGGTGTTGCTGTTCGCGAAGCGCTTCAATCACTCGACTCAGTTGTTGGTGATCTTGGCCATTCGGTGCGCGGGTGCGTACGCTTGATCGCTGCATGCCGAGTGCCTTGCTCGGGCTGGCGATTTTCACGTACTGGTCGCCGCGTAGTGCTGCGAGGGTACGGTTTACGCTACTCAGGCGGTTCTGCGCGGTGGCGATGCAGATTTCACCTTGTTGGATTTGCTGACGCAGGTGTGTGGCGTAGCTGTGCAAGGTACTGCGATCTATCTGGCGGGCGTCGTTGTAACCGGGGCCGTCCGCTGACCGACACCACTTCACGAAAGCCTGCCAGCGATCACTGTGTGCTTTGACCGTAGCGAAGTGGCCGCCGGCAAACATATCTTTCAGCGCTTGTGGGCCGGCATAGCTGAGCTGACGGCCGTAGCCAAAGTTGCGCCCGTCACGTCGGCC
>Ga0065714_10065117_pt1 | contig 12788 bp, 13 predicted proteins | sample MisRhiReplicate2_FD_59101 | JGI IMG/M metagenome (GOLD analysis project Ga0065714, IMG submission 59101) | Miscanthus rhizosphere microbial communities from Kellogg Biological Station, MSU, sample Rhizosphere Soil Replicate 2: eDNA_1 v2... | ecosystem: Host-associated > Plants > Roots >... | reverse complement strand
CCTGCACTGATCGACCTGGGGCTGTTGCAGCATGTTGAGTCAGTCAGGAGCACCGGAGCAGATCGCCTGTTCCCAGAACTGGAAGCCGTAAGAGGGAAGCTGGGCCACGCACCGTCGAAATGGTTCGGACGTTACAAGGTGAAACGCGGGATCACCGACCCCAAGAAAACATTCCACAGCTTTCGACATACTCTGATCGATGATCTTCGGGACTCCGGAGTCCAGGACTCTCTAATCAAGCGAATAGCAGGACACGAAGATGGTGCAGTGACGTTCAGCATCTACGGCAGTCGCAACCCATTGAAGGCAATGGCGGATGCACTGCGACACATTGAACTTGCACCTCAAGCCCAAGCAACAGATCTAGGCTATACAAACCAAACATCCATGGGTATGGAGACCGGCGATGAATGACATCCGCTTGCTGGCTGACATGATCGCCCGGCTTGAAAAACTAATAGGCCCTAGCCGTTACTGCTAACGAGATTGCCTTGAGGATCGATCAGCAGGGTTCGCTTGTTGTTGCAGGAATACCTTCAAGACCACAGCCAGACAGGCTGGAATCCCCAAGAGGTCAGCGATTGGATCACCGGCGACGCATACTCAAACGAGGGTGACCGTTATGGGGTGAATCCGTTGTCCGGGATGGCAGAGGAAAACAGAAGCTTCGGAGCATTGCAAAAACCGCTGGACTGATACCCAGAAAATAAAAAGGGTGCCTCTCTAAGCCAAAACCAGAGAAGGCACCCAAAACGATTATATCAAATTAAAAACAAACAACTAACACCACAGTACACCACCAACAAAACAGCCCCAATATCGTTTCAATCAAATTAAAATCTGATATAAAACCACCAACTAAAACCGCCACCACCAATACACCTCAACTGCTTAAAAAAATTTCGATTGTGTTTAGAATCGCAGAAAACCGTTGTATAGTTATCTCAACTCAAACGCAGTCCCGCCGATACCGATGACAACCATCATTATCAGCCCGAATTCACTCACCCTAAAAATAGTAAATTTATTATGACCAACAAAACCATTCATACAGCCATTGCCGCTCCAGGCGCTGGCAAAACGCAAACTGTGATCAATAAAATCCCAGAACTTATCCGACACGGAAGAAAAATCGTTATGGCGCTTCCAACTTTAAGCCTGAATAACGACATATTGGATAGCATGACAAAGGCAAACCTGAAACCCCGAATCATCAACAGCAAACAGGATGAAGTCAAGCATAACAAGACATCAGTAACCCGAGCAATTACAGACAGCCTTCTGAAGGGTGATGACAACTTGATTATCATTACCCATGATGGGTTGAGACGTATCAACCCCGTTCTTCTTCGAGGCTACATCCTGATAGTCGATGAGCTGCCAGAGATTATGGATATCAACCACTTCACACTAAATCGTGAAGATGCAGAACCAGTTTTTGCCGTAACCAATACTTTCAACAATCAACTACAGATCAAGGACAATCAGCTTGCAGAAATCAAGGACCGAGTGAAGACATATAAAACATCTATTGTAGATAAGGAATCTGCATCTACGTTATCTGCGCTGGAACATAAGATTTTCGACGCTCTTTTGACCAATAATATCGTTCATTATGACACTGACACCGAAGAAAAAACCACTTTCCACATCGTTGTTGATAAGTCTGTTTTTCCCCAGATTGACCAAGCCAGCGAAACACATGTTCTGGCAGCAAATATTCAGGGAGGAATGTTCGACCTTTTTGCACGAAAACTAGGATACCAATACAAGGAGTCCCTGTTCACTCCTAAGCCAACCACGTACAACTGTGATATCTATATTTACCCAATGTTAAATTGCAGCTGGTCGAAACTCAAGGTCTTAGCAGATAACCAAGGCCCCCAGAAACACACTCACACTGGAGAGAATAACCAGATCATTGACCGAATCTTCGATACAGCGCTTCAACATACGCCTAATGAAAAGTTTTTGGTTGTTCGAAACTCGTGGGCGAAATTTAGTGAAAACTATCGATCTTCTGCCAAAGAGACAAGAACAGAAATTAAATTTGTCAAAATGGATTGCCGAGGACTGAATTGTTTTCAGGACAGCACTGCTGCTTTATTATTGTTTAGCGGAAAACCAAGCCCAAACGACAGGAAGAGCTTAAAGGTACTTGGAGACAAACACGGCATCGACTTGAAGGACCTGATCGATGCCTGGGTCGTGAAAAACAAATTCGAGGCCAGCTTACAAGCTGTCACTCGGACTGCAATTCGAACGCACGGCAATACCAAGCCGGTTTACTTCTATGTTCAGGATATCGAAGTCGCGGACTACTTGAAAGAAACGTATATGAAGAACGCTATTATTGATGATCGCCTAGCGTTAACCGTTACGGCAAAACCAGATGGTAGGTCTGCAACTCCATCTAACGAAAAAACAAAAGCTTTTACTTTTATCAGACACGCGATCGGCAATGGAACTAAACCAGCTAAAATCAATAAAGCCTTGATTGAAATCTGGAATCTACCAGCTACCACGGCTCGCCGATGGACAAGGATGGTACAGAAAAGCATTCGTTTCAAGTCTGCCGAAGGCCTGGAAGCATTTTTCGAATAACTGATCCCGCCTGGTGTAAACTGGGCGACCAGACTGCATAGAAAACGGCTACAGTACTAAGAGTATCTCTTAGAGATATGGCCGCTATTTAAAGTCTTCAAGCATGGACTAGAACCAGAATAACTATTTCAAACACAGGTAGAACCAGAAGGCACGAAGTGCATTCTACGCGAAGCGTGTACATCGAACAAATCTAACAAACTTGAAAATTATATGGTTCTAGATTTCAAAACAGCTATGAATACCAACTCTCAGCCTTCGGCTTCGTCTTTAATCAACCATACCAGAAGCATTTAAATCCTCTAAAAAGCCAAAAAAACGTTTGTTATTAATTCTGATGACCCGTACCGGGTGCACTCGCAAGCTCGTGCAGCATAGACATTTAACAAACACATCCGTTCCGATTGCCTACGGCGCCACCACGGATATTAACCAGGAGTTCCACATCAAGCGCTATGCAGTTTGAGTAAAATCACAACCCGTATAGAACAACACAAAATATTAATATAAAAGAATTTCTTGTTATTTTTAATACCACGACCTTCGCTGACCACAGCCTAAAAACCTAAGGACAAGTGACAGGACCATTACAACAATGCGCCAAAACACGCCATTTAGACGCGTTTTTTACACAGCCGTATGATAGAGCGACCAGCCCACATAGCACTGGCCATATGTGCCTTTTTATATTTTCAAACTGAGTCATTCCATCCTATGACCTAATAAAATAGGGGCATCCTAGAGGACACAATACAACAGATCAAATAACCTTCAGAAATAAATGCGTATGAAAAAGCCCCTGAAAACGGGGCTTATATCATTAATTTTCATCCCACCTTCAAACTGAACCAAGTTTATACATAATGAGAAGCGACGACATCTAAGCACTGTTGACGCAACTCATCCCGGCCAACAGCGTGGTGTGCCCTCCGATGTGCATCCGCCGACAAGGCTATGACGTTTTCAACTGTATCTGGACCGCCTTCAGAAAGTGGAACGATGTGATGGGTTTCAAGATAAACACCACCATTCGCCATTTGGAATCCCGGCACAGATGTCAATTCGCATAGACCTTTTGACCTTGCCAGAACGAGCGCTCGGACCCTTGGATCACGATACTTCTGCTCGCCTTTGTAGGTGTAAGCCACGGGTCGCACTTCCGTATGGAACTGGTCTACAATAATTTTTCCATCATCAAAAACATCGCAGGTTTCGGCTGCACTGTCGACCATATCGGCGGAGTCTGTCCCATCCCCTACACTCAATTGACGGTTATCCCCACGTACTAGAACGAAGGCACCGGTGTCATCGTCAAAGCTTTCTACTCGCCAAGACTCTTCGTCCAAATAGCGGCCAACAGCACGATCATTGTCAGCATCAATATCGTCTGGCTCTCGGACAGGCCCCGACACGATTACCACCCGTACCGACGTCAAGTTCATCTGGGCAAGCTGGACCGTCGAGCTGAAATGCTGTGCACGATTGATGCGCGGGTCTTTGATCGTTCGGCTTCTGTTTTTTGGGTCTTTTTCAAGCTGTCGGATCAGCGTGTCGGCATACGCCCTCAGATTCCCAGCGAAACAAACACGTCCTTGGCTGTCCACGTCTATTTCTTCGAACCAAACGCACAACAGCAATATGCGTCCATCGACACTTCGGAAAGACCATTCATAGCAGTACCCTCCATTTGATTGAGGTAGCGTGACAGGCTGGCCATCTTTTTTCCTGAAGCCCCACTCTCGGACGTCAATACCCGCACGTTGCACGCAATCTATGATCATCCACTTGCCGGTCGGTCTTAAATCTTCCAATGCAATGCCCATTGCTAACTCCTCAGCAATTCCATACGTGATTGGCAGAATGATACCAACGCATCACCAAACGACCGTTAAACGATACCTTCCAGACAGGCGGTATCTGGCATCATATAAATAGGGTTTACTTGTCTTTATGATCCCCTTACCATGATACCACCTTAAGTGATACCAAGGAGCCACCCGCCATGTCTCGCACTTTCCTTTACTGCCGCGTCAGCACCTCCGGCCAGTTCACAGAAAACCAAGTGCAAGAAGTTAAGTCTGCTGGCTTCGACGTACAGGCGAGCAGGGTTGTCGAGGAAACTATCTCAGGCAGTATCACTGCAAAGGAACGCCCCGGCTTTCAGAAGCTGCTGGAGCGGATGGAGTCAGGTGACGTGCTGATCGTGACCAAACTGGACAGGCTTGGCCGTAACGCGATGGATGTACGCCTGACGGTTGAACACTTGGCGTCTGCTGGCATCCGTGTTCACTGTCTCGCCCTTGGTGGCGTGGACCTCACCAGTGCAGCAGGCAAGATGACCATGCAAGTGCTAGGCGCTGTGGCAGAGTTTGAACGTGACCTGCTGATCGAACGTACGCAATCAGGGTTGAAGCGCGCCAAGAGCGAAGGCAAGAAGCTGGGGCGTCCAGAAGCAGCCGAAACTACAAAGGCAGTGCAGAAATTCAAAGCACAGGATCTGACTCAAGCCCAAGTAGCTGGTGAACTGAAGATCGGTATTGCCACAGTAAAACGGCACTGGAATAAGGCCTAATCCTTACTGGAGGGCTGCTGTAGTAGCGTACAAGCCACGCCAATGCCCATAGCCTGTATTACCGGTCGATATTTCAAACTGCCGATTGTGGTACGTCATAGCCATCCGTAGCGGGGTTAGGCACCGACCGCCATAATACGGAGTTTCAGCATTCTCCAGATACCGGCCTGTGATATTCCTAGGCACAGATTCACGACCGATGTTGCCCAGGGCAGGTGCCAATTTTGAAAAGTCTAGTATCAGCGGATTTCAAAGGGTGGCTTTCGACCGACTGAGAACGGCCATAAGCGGCCCTTCACGACCGATTACCCCAGCAAAGCCCACGGCAAATAATCGCAATACCAACGATTTCGACGATACTCTATGAGTAGAGCATTGTGGCAATGAGCGTTACGAAACCATTCGTTATGCTGCCCCGCCAGAAAAAGAGAGGGTGAGTATGCAGGAGCAACAAGCGTGCCAATCATTTAAAAATCTAATCTCACTTTCCAATATTGAAGACCCAGCAAAACAGAGATTGTTCTTGGAGTATCTAGATGCAGCGCTAAGCCAGCACAGCGACTCTTCAGGAGGTAATAATCACTATGATGATAATGGTGACTATGTCGACGAATCAGCAATCAACATAAAACTAACAGATGACTCCGGCACGCTTTACATCAGAATAATTGCAACCGACGACGACAACTTAAAAAGTATCGAATTTGAGAGCCCGGACTCTGATGCAATAGAAAAACTCGCCAACACATTGATAATAGAGTCCCTCGGCAACGCTTTAGGAGCAAAAAAGAAAACATTCTTCAGAAGAGTTTGGTTTTGTTATATTGGGGAGCAACTCGATGGCGAATACTGGCTTGGCAGTAATATCCGGGTAGCCCCGGTAGATCCAGAAGACCTTAACCCTCAGCTTGCAAGTTCCGAGCGATACATTTCAATAGACATAAATGTCGAAGCCATTGACGTTCATGGCGCAATCGTGATCGCCACTAATCGAGCGAATATCCTAGCTGCACGACTATCATTAATTTTGAACTTGGGAATATATAGCCCTTCCAATGAGCATCGCTGGACAATACCCGAAAACCTTGAGTCGTCTTGTGAGCTAAGGCAGCTTGGTTATCTATATAAAGGGCCGCAGCTGACAGAATTACCGCGCAAGGGAAAGCTTTGCAAGCTAGGAAAACCCGAACACTCAATGCGTTATAGGATTCGATACCTTGGGGAAACCATCAAATTCCCCGAAGAAACCAGGAAACTAATAAGTGCCATTGATAATTCCGACAGTCGCACAGTAACAGCATTCGACAATTGCGCCTTCCTCTATCAACTAGCACTGAACGCAGGCAAATATCTACCCACAGTAAAAATATCCTATCTTGTGGCTGCTATCGACGCACTATGTAAAGCCGAAGTTAAATTCAGAGACCCTAGTTCATTTATACGCCATTACGCACTACCAACACACGACATCGATCACTTACTGAATTTTATGCACCGATCTGTTAGATCAGCACACTTCCACGCCGGAGAGTTTCCATTTGGCGAGTTTGAGCAGACGAAACGTTTAAGAATTTATAGTGGCAGCTCCAAGAGAATGTCCGAACATCGCTACCACGAATGCATAAAGCTAATTCGCGCAGCCCTTGCAAATTGGGCGGCTATAAAAATAGACCCAGCCCTAGCCCCAGCCAGCAGCGAAATGGGCTAGGATTCCGCACTACCCACTCAAGGACGATAGCCATGTCAGATAACCCAGAAGCCAAGATCGCCACTGCGGATGCATTGACTTTGCTCCTTCACAACCAACATGCCCTAGCTGCCGCCATTGAAGAAGTTACAAAGTGGCTCTCTGAGAATGGAGTGGGAAGTGTCGCCGCTCATGCTCTGGCGGCCATGGAAACCCTAGACGTAAACGCACAAGCGATCACAGATGCGATTATGCAACTACGGCAATCTTAGGTATTAGACCGCTTCCTCTGACCCCGTAGCCCGAAGTCGCCTACTAAACGATCGCGGTGCCTAGACTGGTTTATTCTCTGCAAGCGAATCTAGATCGCATCGAGAGTTGCATTTGTTCTGACGCGGCAGCTGAGGGTTCTTGGCTGGTTTCAGTGGCCATTTCTGATGTCGACACCGGACACGTAGTCTTTCGCACGGTATGGAGCAAAATCGTTACAATTAATAACGCCTTTCATTAGGCGTGCTGTTTCCCAGCCGTCCATGTACAACTTGGTTGCAGGAATACTCTTGATTTTGGAATACTTTCTGACGGTAGCATCAATTTTTAGCCACTTTCTGAAGTCTCCATCATTCAGACCATTCTTGAAATCTGAACAGCCCGATGCCCATATGATCTGAGCATCTTGGTTGGCTTCATATGCACTATACGGTTCACTTGCCTGATCGATTAGGGCGTAGTAGTCGATGAAATTGGAAGCACTGCTATTCTTCTTGACGTAATCAATCGATCTGAGGGCGTCCGCTTTCATTTTCTCAGGGCTGATATTGTCGCACCCATCACCACTAATGAGGAATGTGGCCGTTCTACCACTCCATGCCACAGAACAGTTTGGATACTCGTATTTGTACCCATCCATGAACTGCCAATGTTCTTTCGATACGCTGTAATCAGCAGCGGTGCCAGACAGGCTTATTAGGGACAATGCTGCTACCGTCCATGCCTTCATGTTGAACTCCTTCTGAGTGAGCTGGACATGTTACCGGGCGCAATGTCTTGGGGAAACAGAGCATGGGACTCTGGAGGAGGCAGTCTTGATTATTCGTCCTCATCCTCTTCATCATCAGACACAGAGGCAGCGTTCTCTTCGACGTAAGACTCGCATCCTTGGTTGAATGAGGCTGATGGCGTGCTACATGACGACTCGTCATCAACATCGTTTTGCTCAGCCCAGTTATAACCAGCTTGATGACCCGAGCAGTCGGTAAGACATGGATTGCCGTCAAACGTATCAGCGGAAGCAGTTGTGCTGCCCAGCATCGATACAAGCAGCGTTATTGTATACAACGTCTTCATCGCTAACCTCGCTGTGCATTGCCAAACCAGTCACGCAACTCTACAACTATTTGCCATCACGAGGTTTAGTGCCGTATTTTCCAGTGTACGGGTTCACATTCCCCTTCGTACTGTAGTTATTATTCCTGGTGGTATCTGGGTTTGTTGCGTGGGAAGGTTGGACATACGTTCCATTACTTCGCGTATATCCACTGATAGCATGATCAGAACGACTCCCGTAGGAATAACTAGATTTGTACGAAGAATGTCCGCCATAACTGCTACCACGAGCATAAGCATTCCCTGAAAGCGCTACGGACGCTATCATAGCCGCCAAAAACAATCCCTTTCTCATGCAGCCTTCCGCCTCAGATCAATGATGGCTCAAGGATATCACTTCAAATGCTTAGGTGATAGGTAACGCACCGTGACGAGGGGCATGCATTCTGTGGAAAGCGGTCTTGTTCACCTACATGGGTACGCTTGGGAGTACGCCAGCATCGTTAACAGTGTCTTGTCTTGATTTAACTTCTCTGGATTGTTTTCGAGATACTTAACAACGATGCGAATGGCCTGGCCATTCTGGATACCAGTCGTAGGGAAGCATGTCCGCATTTCAGGCTGTAAGCTGGAATTCAACTGCATCATAGTGTTTCGAACCCCTTCAGTGAGGCCCAAGCATTCACCTGCCGCAGCCTCACTGCCAATGATTCGGGTGGCTTCGTTATTCATGAGATTGAGTATCGGCTTGCAGGACGATAGGAGAGTGTTCCCATCCTCTGTGGCTGCCATGGTCACACTACTCGTCATCGCCCCAACCAGTGCAACCACTCCCATCCATGCCTTCATGTTGAATTCCTTCTGAGTGAGCGGGGCATGTTACCGGGTGCAGTAGCTGCCTGCCATCACGTCACTGGTCCGACTAGGTGCATTGGGTTACTGGACCGGTATCCATCCGTTGATCTGATACGTGGCCCAGACTTTGGTAGTGAGGTAACAGAGCAGGCCCGCCAATAGGAGATAGTTTCGACTGTGATAATAGTTCTGGCATCGTTGGTTCCACAGCTTCCCCCTTCCAAGCCACATTGCTCTTTGACCTCCCGAGGATGCTCCTAAGGCATTTGCATTTGTCAGTGCTAATTGCGTCCTTGCTTCAATTCTCTTGAACCCGCAGATGCAGCTTGCAGCGAATACGAGCAGACTCAGCAGCAAAAATGTCTCTTTATTCACGCCAATCTGAGCGTAAGGATTGGTTTGGGCTAAGTAGGCACAAATAGCTACCGATATCCCCAGTATGAAATGGTCGAGCTTGTTAGACGCTTCTATCTGCTGAACGCCCAGCACATCCGCCCGTTCTTGATCAGTTGCCATGCGACGCCTTCATTCTCTTGTGTGCGTTGATCCTAACGTCTTCAGGCGCACGGTGCCATCACATCACAGATTCGCCCCAGGGCTCAGATAACGTTTGTTGGCGTGCTAGCATCCGTCGAATTCATTTGCGGGAATCGGTTTAATGGCGGTGGACGATGAAGGGGACTTCAAGAAGGCCCGAGGCTTCCTGCTGACGTACTCGGCCTTGATTTTGGCGCTGTGGTTTTTCCGGGCGGAACTCACCCAATTCAACCTGATGGGCGTGAGCCTGACACTGGAACACCACAAAGAAAGCATCTGGTTGGTGCTGGCCCTCCTCAACGTCTACTTTTGGTTTCGCTGCTGGCAGCGTATGCCCCGTAACGGTCTGTACTTCGATGAACCCATGCACGAGCTATACGACGATGCACTGGTGTGGTTCGCAGTGAAGCTAAAACGGCGAGCGCTCAGGCGGTTAGCGGATCAGCTTTTCGAAGAGAAGATCAAACCGGGCGAGCAAATGAAATTGTCCGGATTTGGTGGCAATGCTTCGGGACGGAGTTCTCTTGCAGAAGATCAGCAGAATCACGGGGATGAAGCGCCGGAGCTACATCAGATAACCCGCGAAGCCCGCACCAAAATGAATCTTTGGGCAAGATACTCGTATACCGAGAAAGGACAGTGGACGACTTTTTCCAGTTATACACGTCTCGATTATCAACCAAGTGCAACCATGACATGGACGGTGAAAGCCTTCGTCATTGCAAAGGGAGCCTTCGTAACACCTTGGTTCACCGATCACGTAGCTCCGCTGATATTGGGAGCGATCAGCACCACCATTGCCCTGTGGAAGTGGTGTGAAGTGAATTTCTTTACGGCCCTCAGTTAGCACCATTTCACTTTTTGTTGTAGTCCCCGTAGGCGTACCCCAACTGGGTCGATCGTTGTTCCTGCTCCCGGCTATACATGTCACTCAGCGCCCACTTCAGCCGATCGTGTTCCATCTTTAGTGCAGCAAGCCTTCGTGCAACCTCGGTTCATGATGATCAGTCCGGCGATGCTCTTGTGTGCTCTACGCAAGTCCCGCCGTGTCGTCTCCAGCTTGACACAAAGCAAATCGCATTGGTGCTTCAGCATCTCTACGGGCGTAGGCATCCCCAATTCAAACCCGCTGTCATCGATCAAATAGTCTTCCATCACGCACACGCCATATGCTGTATATGCAAACAGTATTGCGATAGGCGATGAAGAACAATCCGTGGGTGATGGGTGGCAAACCGGAGACTTACGACCAAACCAATGCAGTGACGTAGAACGCACGTCGCTTTCAATGCATCAGTTGAAATTCTGCCTGCTCCGCGACCACTTGATGGACAGCGGCCTGTCCCGGGACGTCGACCTGCTACGACTGGAACTCTGCTCGCACAGAATCCTCGCCCTATTGCATATTCCAATAGTCGACGTACTAATAGCCACCTGACATCAAGACTGGAATACCCACCACTCAAGGAGAGGCGGAATGCATAGCGCACTGACGCACATACAGAATGAACTCGACAATATCATTGATCAGTTGCAGGCAAAAATTCCCAGCGATGAGCCATTTAACATAGCCCACACCAACTGGTCATTCCCTGGTTTAACTAAGTCGGACCTAGTTGATGAGGCCCAGGATCTTATTGATCTAATCGACCAGTATGGAAGCGACGACCTCGGTAGCGTTGAGTCAACCCTCAACGATTACCATCGACGCCTTCAGTTCCTGCAAGCACAGACCATCCCGAACATTTGGGCAAGTCCCGCTACGGGAGTACCTGCCTACACCATTACGCTTAACGGCCTCCGTAGAGCACTTACTACGCTGAAGCCGCAGGACAATCGGGCGGAAGTGTTAATCGACCTGCGAAAGGCAACATCTCAGGTTCGAGGGATGGAAGCAAAAATCAACGGTTTGCAGCCCCGTACAGCTTCACTCTCAGACATGGTGGGAAGAATCGAACAGGCTTACGATGCGGCTGATCAACTTCCGACTGATTTAGCCACACTTTCGGAAGCGCGCTCTCAGATTGCAGGCTTGGTTCAAGAGGCAGAGCAAGGCCAAACAAAACTGGCAGCCTTCCATCAAGCAGCAACTGAAATAGACGCAACACTGAAGAAAAAGCTGGAGGACGCGGAAGCGGTTCTCACCCGTTGTGAAACTGCCTACTCGGCTGCAACGAGCGTCGGATTAGCTGCCGCATTCTCAGAACGATCCAAAAGCCTTGCTGGCTCGATGTGGGTTTGGGTGGGCGGATTGATTAGCGCGCTAGTAGCAGGGAGTTACTTCGGTTCAACTCAACTTCACAACCTATCAGAGCTACTAAAGCTGCCTGATGCATCCACCTCGATTGTACTGTTGAATCTATTGCTTTCACTGCTTTCTGTTGCCGCACCAGTGTGGTTCGCATGGCTATCGACTAAGCAAATCGGCCAACGATTCCGCCTTGCAGAAGACTACGCTTTCAAGGCTTCGATATCCCGAGCCTACGAAGGATTCCGTCGAGAGGCTGCACGTTTCGACAAGGACATGGAAGCCCGACTCCTTGGATCAGCCCTATCCCGCCTAGACGAGCTTCCTTTGCGCCTAGTAGAGCCGGATACCCATGGTAGCCCATGGCATGAATTAGCCTCATCCGACCTTGTGAAGCAGGCACTGAAAGCAGTCCCTAACTTCGCGGATCAAGTCAGGGAACTAGCAGGAACGGCGATGACTAAAACTATTCCAGCCGTTGCAGCAGCAATGAAGCCAGTACCAGCCGCAGCGAACTCACCAGAAGGCGCAACCACTCCAGCTCAAAATTGAGATTCTGACACGGCCATCTGATATCGCAGTGCAAAATACGGACAAGGTGGCCGTACCTTCGAGCTACATTAGCGTTCTTAAAAGGCTTTGCAGATCCAAGAGCATCCCGACGCAATCATCGAAAACATTCAAGCGATCCGTATCCAAGCTGAGGCTACAGATTGCCAGCATTACTGTCCGAGCAGTTTGTTGGCGAGAGAAAAATGATCAAGGTAAGATCGTCAGCAGGGTGCACTACTTAGGTGTACCTAAACGCTGTCACACTTCGAGATTTTTGACTGATAAATCCTTGTAAAATCAAGGACTTAGAGATAGGAGGCAACCCCACCAGCCACACCCCGGCACACAATGTTCCCGCTGTGGCTGCTTCCTTCCGGATCTGACCAGGTTCACGGGTAATCGTTGCG
>Ga0065714_10003670_pt1 | contig 12789 bp, 5 predicted proteins | sample MisRhiReplicate2_FD_59101 | JGI IMG/M metagenome (GOLD analysis project Ga0065714, IMG submission 59101) | Miscanthus rhizosphere microbial communities from Kellogg Biological Station, MSU, sample Rhizosphere Soil Replicate 2: eDNA_1 v2... | ecosystem: Host-associated > Plants > Roots >... | reverse complement strand
CTAAACCTTTTATAGGTGCATATTGTAAATACCCATTTGTATTTAAGTTATACTGATCTGTAAAATCATCATATCTCTTTACAGAGGCAACCGGATTCCATACATACGAAGGGGAACGGGCATAAATGCTGTATTCATTTTCATTTCCTGTTAACTGGTCTGCTGGTTTGTAAATTGGCGTAATGGGATCAATTTTATCAAAATCTGCCCAATTTCCGGGCTGCCCATAGGTTTCATAACGTGGATTTAAAGTGATCCCGGCAGAAAATTTATCTGAGAATTTAAAATCATTCGCTATTCTTAACGTTATTCGCTCATAGCCTCCTACATCGTAAATAGATTCTGCATCGTAGTAGTTCATACTAATCGCATAGGTATGTTTTTCAGAACCACCACTCACTCCTAAAGAAGCATTTGTAACAGGGGCGCCACCTTTTATTCCGGCCTTCCACCAATCTGTCGTTTTACCTCTGTATTGAGAAGGGTTGGGCAAATAATCTGCATATCCTGAATTGTTGTATGCTTTGTTCATGATCGTTGCGTACCCTTCGGCATCGGCCATATGATAGGGATTATTCATAAGCTGCATTCCGGAACTTGTATCAAAGTTAAATCTGGTCTGACCCACTTTTCCTTTTTTGGTCGTGATCAGAATAACTCCGTTAGAAGCACGAGAACCATAAATAGCACTTGCAGAAGCATCTTTTAAAACTTCCATCGATTCAATTTCATTCGGGCTCAAAAAGTTTATACTGGTTCCCATCGGAATACCATCGACTACATAAAGAGGAGCAGTATCCAGATTTAATGTAGAGATACCACGAATCAAAACTCTTGGCTGTGCACCAGGACCTCCTTGTCCGGTTACCTGAACCCCGGAAACTTTTCCCTGAAGCGATTCGGTCACATTACCTACTGTCATGGTTTGGAGTTCTTTTCCTTTAATAGAAGAAATAGAACTCGTTACATCACTCTTTTTTACGGCGGCGTAACCTACAACAACAATCTCATCTAATGCCTGGCTTGATTCCTCAAGTACAACATCAAAAGTTGTTTTATCGCCAACCAAAATTGTTTTATTAGAAAAACCAACAAATGAGAATTCGATTTGAGCATTTTTATTGGGTACGCTGATAGAATAGTTTCCATCAAAATCTGTTGATGCTGTTGTTGCAGTTCCTTTTACTGTCAGATTAACTCCTGGAATCGGCACATTGCCTTTATCCTTAACAGTTCCTTTTACCGTTATTTGCCCAAATGTCGCAGCAGTGCACAACATGGTGATAAATAACCATATAAATTTATATTTCATATTAATCTATTTTTTTATTAATGCTAAAACTTAGGTTCCAGCAAACTATTTTTTTGTGATAAAGACTCTTTCCAATTCTGTATCCAGTACAACTTTATATACACCCGGAGCAGCTGGATATTTTGCATTTCCATTTTCACCCGGTGACATGGTACAGATACCATTTTTGATTAATCTCCATGACGGATTCCACCATTGACCTGTAAAAGTGGCTTCCATTTGTCCTGTCAGCGTATATTCTCCAACTAATTGGTATGCATTATTTGGATTATTTGCCAAATGCAATCCGGTTTGTGTCCACGCTGTCCATGTATCCCAGTCTGCGCCCTGAATACCCCCACCGCATACACTTACGAATGGTCTTCTTAAGGCTTCGTCATCATGCCATAATCCGTTGGCAACATCCGCCCAAACTTTGCTTGAAGGCGTATATTTAGTTACGGTGTACGCTAGTGTATTTGGGTTTACCTTTATGTTGTAATAGCCTTTTGTTGGTAAAATAATGGGAGTTGAAGCTACGTCATCTACTAATCCGCCAGCTGCATTTAATCCGAAACAATGTGGGGCAAAGTCGGCTTCCTGACCTAAGAAATAAATCTCTTTATTGTCTTTATCAGCATAATATTTAAACNCAAAATCCTGCCCGTTTTTCTCNTGGAAATACATTGGCACACCCACAGCATCAGTAGTCAGGTTGGTACCTTTTGGCTGATCGCATAAATAAAGAGCCGGATATTCGTTTGTCGCAACAATATTGATATTTAAAGATCCTGTATTTGGAATCGTAAATTTATCTTTAGCGGTTACGGTTAACACATAATTGGCCGCCGTGACAGGCAATGTATATGTTTTATTGAAAGTATAAGACTGAGGCGCTCCAGTTAATTGAACCATTTCGTCAATACCTAAAGCCTCGCATTTTACCTGTACATAATCGATTCCTGAATCATCGTTTACCACAAAATTTACCGGCATTTCATTGCTTGTTGATAATAAAATAACAGCTCCTTCTTTTGGAGTAACCATCGTTATGGAAGGGGCTGCAAATTCACCATCAAGGCGAAGGTTGATTTCTTCATTACTAACATTTCCTGAAACATCAGTTATAACCAATTTTATTTTGAAAGCTTCAGAAGTTCCACGGTTTGCCGGAATTTCGAAGAAGTAACTCAAGTCGTACGTTGTAAGCAAAGGATTCGTTGCAAAAGTGATCACTTTATCAAGTGATAATTCAGGAATTTGAATTTGAACACTTTTTAATCCTAAATCATCTGCCAGAGCGGCTTTGATTTCGAATTTTCGGCTTGGTGCTCCATAAATCTCTTTGGTCGAAACTACAACTGTAGGATCATCAGAGCTTGGAAAACCAGATTCATTATTTTGACATCCGGTAAAAAGGACGGCAAAAAGGGCAAGAAAAAATAAAAATATATTTTTTTTCATCTCTCAATTTTTAAGGTTAGGTTAGTTTAGTTTGTTTTATTCCAGTAAAGCTTGTTGTTGAAAATGAGGTAAACTCATTTTTGAAGAGAATCTAAATTGTCCTTCTGAAAAAGAAACGGGACAATCAAAAGGCAATGGTTTGGTTTGTGTCATTTTAGTAAAGTTTGGTTAATATTATTTTTTGTATTTTTTTTCCTCGAAACGTATTGCGAATTCACAATATAAAGAAGTCACTGTTTTTATTTTTTAAACCCGCAATTTTTTAATTGCGGGTCTGATAAGTTATATGTAAAACCAACTCTTACCATCTTATTTTAAAGAAGACCCATTCTTTAAAGAGATCAAAAACTTACCAAAAAAAATAAACACTTATTGACTAAACAATAACCCCTTAATGGATTACTACAAGTGCAAAGAAATACGGAATACGTACTTCTATGGTGGGGTAAAATGGAAAAAAAAGTAGGGCAAAATGGCAATTAACCAATATTAAAGACTTAAAATTAACAAGTACAAAAAAATAACCCTGTATTTTTACACAATTCGCAATCATTAAAAAATACATAATATATAACGAAAACGTTTGATTTTTTCTCAAAAAAACATCACCCTTTTACCCAAAAATCAAGGAGTATTCAAAGAATAAAAATGCTAAGGATAATTATTTAATGATGTTCAGGTCAGAATTAAACGAATTTTTATACTTTTTGATGTATTCTGAAGGCATCATCCCGAAGAGTTTTACAAACTGTTGCCTGAAATATTTTGAATCTTCAAAACCCACTTCGGCACTTGCCTGCGCAATATTCATATCTTCTGTGAGCATCAACATTGCGGCTCTCCGAATTCTGACCGAACGAATAAATGCATTTAGGGTCTGACCGGAAATAATCTTGATTTTAGTATAAAGTGTTCTGTGGCTCATTCCCATTTCCATGGCAAAATTTTTAATGGTAAAATCTTTTTTGTGAATATTGGCCTCCACAATATCAATACACTTTTTCAAAATTTGCTGATATTCAAGCGGGACTTTCTGCGTATTTTCTTTTAGCGTTATACTGTCCAGGAAATAAGTTCGCAAATTACTTCGGTTACGTAGCAAGGATTCTACACGTGCGACCAAAATATCATCATCAAAAGGTTTTGTTATATAATCATCAGCACCATCTGTAATTCCCTGTAAATGCGTCTCGGGATTTTTGGATGCCGTGAGTAAAATAACCGGAATATGAGACAGGCTGTCGCTTTCCTTTATTCTGCGGCATAATTCCAGACCGTCCATTTCTTCCATAGTGATATCGCTGATAACCAAATCGGGCATGTATTTTTTGGTAAGTTTTAATCCTTCTTCTCCGTTTTCAGCGCTGTAAACCATATAACTTTCTGAGAACAACCTGATCAGATAAGCCCTGATATCAGCATTGTCGTCAATAATTAAAACCGTACGTTTATCAGTCAGCATAATAGTCTGAAAATCATGCTCGCCCACAGAAGGATTCAGCGTAATGGTATTTTCTTCTAAATCATCGCCGCTTAGTTCATCAAACAACTGACTTCTTTGTGGTGCGTTATTAGTTATTTCGGCATTTTCAAAATGACTGTTTCCTTTTAGAAATGTTAGTTTAAAAGTGCTTCCTTTCCCAACTTCACTGCTACAGCTTACGATTCCTTTATGTTTTTCTACAAAATATTTCACAATATAAAGCCCAATTCCGAAACCGGTTCCCACCGAAACTTTTGAATTGATTTGTTTGAATTTTTCGAAGATAACCTCAATATCCTTTTTCTCAATTCCATCACCGCTATCAGATATTTCTAATACTACTTCATTGGCTGTCTCTTTGAGTTTAAGGTCAATTTTACCCTGCATCGGGGTATATTTAAAAGCATTGGACATCAAATTAAATAATGAAATCTCAATTTTTTCATAATCCCCAATAATTACAATTTCATGATCCGGAATATGAAAGTTGTATTGAATGTTTTTATCTTTTGCCTGATTTACAAAACACTGATAAACCTCATTGCACAAATTATTTACATTGATTGGTGACAATCTAAGCGAATCCGCATCATTTTCGGCTTTCCGAAAAAGCAAAAGCTGATCCACCAGACTCAAAAGTCTACGGGCATTTCGGTGGGCAATGGCCAAATCGCTGCCCGAAGATCCGTTTTGAACACTTTCTTTCTGAACTGCTTTTTTAAGCGGATTTATTATCAGCGAAAGCGGCGTTCTAAACTCATGTGAGATATAGGTAAACATCGAGGATTGTTTTTCAGCAACTTCTTTCTCTTTTTTGCTTTCCAGTTCGGCAATTTTTACTTTGTATTTTAGTTTTTCCTTGTTTTTGTGATACTCCAAATACGCAAAAAGAATTCCTCCAAGCGCTAATAAATAAATAGAATACGCCCACCATGTTCTGTACCATGGCGGTAAAATTCTAATGGTTACAAGGCTTATTTCTTTATTCCATCCGCCTTTAAAATTGGTGGTTTTGACCTTAAATGTATATTTGCCCTCGGTTAATCTGGCATAATTTGCTTTTCGCGCCTGACCCACATAATTCCATTGGGCATCCCAGCCTTCCAAATAATAGGCATAATTTATTTTATCGGCATTATTATAATCCAGCGCCACAAACTCCAGTGATAAAGTAGTCTGATCATACGGCAGGCTCACTTCTTTTATTTTACCCGATTGCCATTCAGACACTAAATCGTTTTTACTTTCTTCAATGGGCTGATTGTTTACGTAGAAATCGGAAAGCAATAAATTATTCTGCTGATTAAACCCTTTGATTGCTGCGGGAAAAAAGATATTAAAACCGTTAATTCCTCCAAATAAAAACTCGCCTGTCGATAATTTAATTCCGGCATTAAAACTAAACTGATTGCTTTGAAGTCCGTCATTTACAGAGAAATTACGGAATGTTTTTCGTTTTTTATCAAAACGGCACACCCCGTTATAGGTACTCATCCAAAGATTACCTTCCTGATCTTCAAGCAATCTTAAAATTGTATTGGATGGTAAACCATCATCTGTTGTGAGCCTTTTAAAAGTATTTGTTTTTCGGTCAAACAATACCAATCCGCCTTCCTGCGTTCCAAGCCATAAATTTTTATCTTTGTCTTCGTGAATGCATCTGATGGGATTTCCAATAACTGTTTTAGAAATTTTTCCGGTATTTTTTTCGAAAGAAAATAAACTCGTATAATTTCCTCCCCAGAGTTTTCCGTCGCTGGTTTCCGTTAAAGATTGCAGATTGGTAATCGATTTATCAAAAAGAACAAAATTGTTTTTAGATCTGTCAAACCAATACAATGCCCCTTCGTTTGTGGCACTGGCCCAAATAGTAGACTTTGAATCCTTATACATCAGCCAAATTTTCTTCTCAATTTGTTTGGTAAAAGGATTAAAGCAGGAATATTGAGTAACTGTATTGGTTACCGGATTGATTTTATTCACTCCGCCGTTCCAGGTCGAGAGCCATATTTCATTGTTATTATCACGNACAATGCCGGTGATAAANGGACTGGAAAGCTTATTGGTATAATTGGTATAGGAATTCGTTTTTCGGTTCCAGTATTTTAGTCCCGCGCCATCTGTACCTACCCATAAATTTTTGTTTTCATCTTCACAAAAAGATAAAATAAAATTTTCAGCCGCATTTTTGGCATTGTAGCGAATGCTTTTAAAGTATTTAGGAGTACTACTGAGCATACTGATACCGCCACGCAACGAACCAAACCATTTATTTCCTGATTTATCTTCGTACAGGCTCCATACCGAGTTGCTTTTGGCCAATTGTACATCATTTACAACATTGTACGCTATGGCTTTTTTATCTGCTGAAATGATTTTGTAAATACCACAGCCGTCTGTTGTTATCCAGATTTCATTTTTTCTGTCCAAAAGAATATCCGTTACGCTGCATTTACCTGGCAAATAATTCTCTGAAAGCCCACCCGATTTTGTATTGAAGAGAAAAATCCCCTCGTCGGTTCCTAACCAAAGGTTTCCATCTATGGCCAGTTTCATTGATTTCACTTCTTTAGAAAACGCAAATACCGTTTTTAAATCTTTGGATTTATAATTGTAACTGCAGATTCCAATATTGCGGACATAGATCCAGCAGTGCCCATTTTTCCTGTCGTCCTGAATGGCAATGGCATCATAATTATTAATGCTGATATTGTTGCCTAAAACTTTTAGCGGAATTTGTTTCCCCAGAAAAGAACCTCCTTCAAAAGCAATTAAACCTAAATTCTGAGAAGCCACTAAAACAAGCTCATCAGAAACCGATCGCATTTGATGAATTATATCTTTTAAAACTTTAGTCTTTTTGTTCGGCGCAACATATTCTACAGAATGGAATGTGGCCGTTTTTTTATTGTAAATACAGATACCATTTGAGCCACCAACCCAAATATTTTTTCGGGAATCGCCTTCGATATTATAAATGGTATTAAAAAGAAGCGATTTTTGATCATTGATACGGTTACGAAAAACCTTAAAATTATAGCCATCATACCGATTTAATCCATCATATGTTCCAAACCAAATATAGTCATCACTATCCTGAAAAATAGTGGTAACCGAATTATTAGACAATCCGTCAGAAATATCAAGGAATTTTATTGGATTATCCTGCCCAAAGCTTAAGGAGGTACAACCCAACAAAAAAATAAGGTAAAGAACTAAATATTTCAAGATAAATGCTTTTTTAAAATTTATGTAGAAAGCACAATTATAAGTTAATTTTATAGATATTTCATAAAAATCAACATATAAAAATTAATATACTACTTTACTTATACCATTTCATCCTTAATCTTTATTTTTAATAAAGCTATACGTATAAAAATGCCCGCATAAAGTTATGCAGGCATTCATATTAGTACAATTCAATACGGTAAACTTTATCCACATTTAGACGATCCGCAATCATTGCAGGTCAGACAGCCTTCCTGATAAATCAGATTATCAGAATTACAATTACTGCATTTTTGTCCATGAGCTTCCGTTCCATCCACAATATATCTCTTAAGCGCACGTGCTACGCCGTTTTTCCAGGTATTGATAGATTCGCTGTCTAATTGCAGACTTCCCACTAGTTCTACTACTTTATCAATTGGCATTCCGTGTCTTAAAGTACTTGAAATCAGCTTGGCATAATTCCAATATTCCGGATTAAATTTATGTGAAAGCCCCTCAATTGTGGTTTTATAGCCTCTCATATTTTTATATTGAAAATCGTAACGTGTAGTTCCGTCTTCATTTTTATTTTTAATGATCAGTCCGTCGGTTACCCAACGCGGAATCAGGATTCCGTCCTCATCATCAACCAGACCGGTAAAAATTTCATAAGGTTTACCTTCAATCAAACCAATAAAGGCAATCCATTTATCCTTACTATTCTGAAAACGGACCACATCGGCTTCTAATATCTGTGGTCGTTTCGTCGGAAAAGCACTCAACTGAGGCTCTTTAACTTCCTCTTTTTTCTCTGTGTTCGAAATCAAAACTCCGGAGCGGGAGCCGTCACGATAAACTGTTACCCCTTTACAACCCGCTTCCCAGGCTTCCAAATACAATTGATCGACCATTTCTTCCGGCGTTTCATTTGGTACATTGATTGTAACCGAAATAGAATGATCGACCCATTTTTGAATTCTTCCCTGCATTCGTACTTTGCTCAGCCAGTCAATATCATTACTCGTTGCTTTGTTATAAGGTGATTTTTGAACTAACTCATCAATTTCTTCCTGACTGTAATTTTTAGTAACATCAAAACCATTTACTAACATCCACTCCTTGAATCGGTGATGAAAAACTACATATTCTTCCCAGCTATCTCCTACTTCATCTACAAAATCAACGCGGGCATCCTTATCATTTGGATTTACTTTTCGTCTTCGTTTATAAACCGGTAAAAAAACAGGCTCGATTCCAGACGTTGTTTGCGTCATTAAACTCGTTGTCCCTGTAGGCGCAATCGTCAACAAGGCAATGTTACGTCGTCCGTGTTCCTGCATTTGGTAGTACAATTCGCTGTCTGCTTCTTTTAAACGAAGTACGAACGGATTATTTTTTTCTCTTTCCGAATCATAAATTGCAAAAGCTCCNCGCTCCTTTGCCAGCTTAACCGATCCTCTATAGGCTTCAATAGCCAGGATTTTTTGGACTTTTTCTGCAAATTCAATACCTTCCTCACTACCGTAACGCAGCCCTAACGCTGCAAGCATATCACCTTCAGCAGTAATTCCAATTCCGGTTCTGCGTCCTTCATTTGCCTTATGCTTAATATTTAACCATAGATTTTTCTCGACACGTTTTATTTCTTCATTTTCAGGATCAGCATTGATTTTTTCTAGAATAGAATCAATCTTTTCTAACTCCAGGTCAATTATATCATCCATTATTCTTTGAGCAGCTGCAACATGTTTTTTGAAGAGATCAAAATCAAAAGAGGACTTTTTTGTAAAAGGCTGTTTTACATATGAAAGCAAATTGATGGCCAGCAAACGGCAGGAATCATAAGCACAAAGAGGAATCTCTCCGCACGGATTTGTCGATAATGTTTTGTAGCCTAAATCGGCATAACAGTCCGGCAAGGATTCATTAATAATGGTATCCCAAAACAAAATTCCAGGTTCTGCCGATTTCCAGGCGTTATGAATAATTTTGCCCCATAAATCTTTCGCCTTAATTTCTTTAGTATATAATGGATTGTCACTAAAAATTGGGTATTTCTGTACATAAACCGTATCAGACTTAACCGCCCGCATAAAAGCATCATCAATACGCACCGATACATTGGCACCAGTTACTTTTCCCTGCTCCATTTTAGCATCTATAAAATCAGAAGCATCCGGATGATTAATTGAAACCGATAACATTAAAGCGCCGCGACGTCCGTCTTGTGCAACCTCACGGGTTGAATTAGAATAACGCTCCATAAACGGAACGAGTCCGGTAGAAGTCAATGCCGAATTTTTAACTGGTGACCCTTTTGGCCGAATGTGTGAAAGATCATGGCCCACTCCTCCTCTTCTTTTCATTAACTGTACCTGCTCCTGATCGATTTTCATAATTCCGCCATAGGAATCAGAATCGTCATTTCCAATTACAAAACAATTGGATAAAGAGGCCACCTGAAACGGATTCCCAATTCCTGTCATCGGACTTCCCTGCGGAACCAAATATTTAAAATCTTTAATCAGATTAAAAACTTCCTCCTGTGAAAGCGGATTTATGTATTTTGCTTCAATTCTGGCAATTTCAGAAGCAATACGATGATGCATATCATTAGGCGATTTTTCAAATATATTGCCTTGAGAATCTTTAAGCGCATATTTACTGATCCAAACTGTAGCCGCAAGACTATCTCCTTTAAAATAAGCTAAGGAGGCCTCCATAACTTCATTTTGATCGTAAATTATTTTGGTGTTTTTTGGGGTTCTTATTTTATCCATGGTCGTGCAATTTTAGAAATAATTTTGAATAGTAAAATTAAAAATAAATAAACTCTAAAAAAAACATAACCTAAAAAGTTTACAGAAAAAACATCATAAACAACTGTAAACAAATTAATTAAAAATTTATAAACACAAAAAAGTTAACAAATAAATTAATTAAAGTAAAAATTACAGAAATAATAATGACAAAAATCATAGTTAGTAAAAAGCAAAATTATAAGTTAATTTATTCGCTAAAAATCCATTTTTTCGAATGTCTTTTGAAGGATTCTATTTTTATTAAGATATCAAAGCGATGAACTTTGTTTCTTTCAACACAGCAAACTCTATTATACAAAAAACACCTCCGGAATAAGAGTGGCTTATTATACTAATTTTAAACGAATTTGCTCTAGTTCTCCACTCCTGTTTTTAATACTTACAAGTGAAAGTGCCGAATATAATGTGAGCTTCTCATAAAACAGGAAAGTATATTGTTTCTACCCATATTCCAGCTTAAAAGATGTCTTGCAATTATTTCATATTGTAGTAATCTGCATTATTAACTTTCTTCCCTCTGTCTTATTCTCACGCAATAGTGAATGTGCTTTTGTAACGGTAGAGACTTCTAAACTTCCCGTTATTTTAATAGCAGGAGGAGCGATTGTTTTCTTTTGCAGCAGCAATCGTAGGTGATTTAATCCGTTTTTGTAATAATCATATTGCTTTTCAAATCCATACACATAATTGGATATATTTAAGATTGTGGCCCCTTTACTAAAAAGAATTCCAGACGATTCCGGTGTAGAAAGATTAGTCACATCGACATAAATTCCATTTGGTTTTAAAAGTCTGGCTCCAATTTCTGCCGTGCTGTTGCCGACCAGATCCACAACAAAATCAAAGTTTTTATTTTCATTTAATGAAAGTGCCGTTTTGTAGATTTCTTCTTTGCTATAATTGATGATCCTCGCCGCTTTTACGCCAAGATTGAGTAAAGATGTAATACTATTTTCATTTCCCGCTGTAACTACAATATTTTCATGGCCATTTGCTATCAATATTTTGACCAGCATACTGCCTACTCCGCCTGCCGCGCCCATAATTAATATTGAATCGTAAAAATTGGCATTCATACGATTAAAGGACTGCAATGCTGTCAGACCTGATGACGGAATTGCTGCGGCTTCTTCAAAAGAAATAGTAGCCGGTTTATGTACTGCAATGTCTTGGGGTACACAAATATATTCTGCGTAAGTTCCGTTAGAGCCCATACTTCCGGATCCACAAAAAACAGCGTCTCCTATTTTGAAATCGGTAACTTTTTGGCCAATTTTTGATACTATGCCAGAGAACTCACGCCCCAGAATTGAAGAACGCAAATGCTTTCTTTCTGGGCGGTCTTCAGTCATTTGATAATCAATGGGATTAAAACCCGAAGCGATGATTTTTACCTGAATCTGATATGCGTCCGGTTGTGGAATTTCCAGATCTTCGAGTTTAAATTCGCGATTTTCCTGTAATACGATTGCTTTCATTTTTATTGTTTTATTATACAAAAGTATAGCCGCTATGTGTTATTTTTGTTATGGGTTAACTCCCGGTAACCGGTTACCAGATAGAAACTAGCATGGCAAAAATTAATGATAACGGAATTATTCGCGAAGCTAAATGCTCTGAAGAACTTATGGCAATGCGCGATAGTCTGGACGTTTTAGGGGGCAAATGGAAACTGATGATCTTGCGTTTCTTAGCCAATAGAACAAATCAGATCATTCACTTTAAGAAAATGCAGCGAGAAATTGGTGGTATTTCAGCCAAAATGCTAAGTCAGGAACTTAAGCAATTAGAAACCAATTTACTGGTAAGCAGAACAGAACAAGATACTAAACCCGCTACTGTGGCGTATGCTATTACAGAATATGGAAAATCTGTCCTTCCGGTAACGGAAACCTTAGTTAACTGGGGACTTTCCCACAGGGAAATTATTAAATCTGTTAAGTAAAAAATTCATATTACATAGTCCGGAGATATTTCATTTATGAAAAGTCCTTGCTCTACACTATCTTCTTTATTACGACTGCTAAATAGTATACTTAGCTTATATCACAACGCATTGTTGTCGATATTTGCTTAAAACCAGCCTTTTCATAAGCTCTGATTGCTGCTTGGTTTTCAGAGTACACGTCCAGTCTGACCTCTGTTATTCCGTTAGACAAAACCCATTTTTTAAGATCATCAAGTAATAGATTATTTAAACCATTTCCTCTAAATTCCGGACTCACATACATAAACCCAAGATACCCAAATAATTCATGATTTTGATATGGTTTGGCTGATCGAATCTGGGCATATCCACACCCAATAATTTGATGCCTATAGTCTATAACCAGAATTTCTGATTTCTCATCAGCTATAAAATCTTCTATATTATAATAGAAAATTTCACCCTCTTTAAGTGTGGGGTCAAATGGTCGCTCTGCCACAACAAGAAATTGCAGAAATTCTGCCAATTTTGGTAAATCGGCTTTTGTAGCGCGTCTGATAGCTATGTCTTTTGTATTTAGATTTAGATT
>Ga0065714_10065116_pt1 | contig 12792 bp, 10 predicted proteins | sample MisRhiReplicate2_FD_59101 | JGI IMG/M metagenome (GOLD analysis project Ga0065714, IMG submission 59101) | Miscanthus rhizosphere microbial communities from Kellogg Biological Station, MSU, sample Rhizosphere Soil Replicate 2: eDNA_1 v2... | ecosystem: Host-associated > Plants > Roots >... | reverse complement strand
ACGATGCATCGCCGATGGTAGTGTGGGGTTTCCCCATGTGAGAGTAGGTCATCGTCAAGATTGAATTCCGAAACCCCTGTCTGCTAGCGCAGACAGGGGTTTTGTCGTTTCAGGCTAGCCATGTTCTCTAGAACAAAAGAGCCAGCCCATCAGCGATGTACCTGTCACGGCGAAAGCGAAGCCTTACGCAAACAGCTTCAATACATTGTTCATCGCATCATCGGCAAACCCCTGAACAAAGTCCTTGAACCCTGGCAGGGCTTCAGCGTCCGACTGTGCCGGTTCGGCGATGATGGTCCAGGTCGCACGGGACTTACCTGCTCCCAGCGGCTCAACGCTCATCGCTGCCCACAAGTTGGCCACGTCCAACGTGTTGTATATCGTGGTCCACGTCATATTCAACGCGTGGTCATCCCGCGAGTTAAGTTGCTCAACCACCAGGTTGCCATCCTTGAAGAATTTTTTGCGCAAGGACGACACACCTTCGCCCGTCATTTCGATGTGCGACAGCGCCGGGATGAACTGATCGAAGCCGGCGAAGTTGCCGACGATTGCCCAGACTTTCGCGGCCTCGGCCGGTACTTCCACAGACGACACCACGTGGCAGCCTTGAGGGTTTTTGATCAGGGTATCGGGTTGCAGAGTGCTCATGGGTTTTGCTCCGTTTGGGTTGAGTCAGATGAAGTTGATTTCTTTCAGGTAGTCGCAGCCACGACGCAGCAGCGCCGGGGATTTTTTCGGGTAATGCGCACCCATCTGCCGGACCCCGGCTTGGGCGTTGTCGTGGCCGATCATTGAGATATCGCCGATGTCTTCTTCGAAGCCGTTGAGGTAAAAACCGAGCACGCCGAATAGCGCGTTGTCACTGTCAACCCGGTCCAGTTGCTGTTGCCAGTCGGCGACGCTGACCATGGAGAATTCACGCCCGGCCTCACGAAAGGACGCCACGTAGTCATCCCAGCTCAGGGGCTCGGGGTTGTGTAGGTTGAATACCGCTTTTTCGGGCTGATAGCGGCTGGCATGGAAGGCAATGAACCGGGCGAGAAAGTCCACCGGCATCAGGTCGAAATTCAGCGCGAACTCCGGCACCTGGCCGAGCTGGATCGAACCTTTGAGCATCAGCATCAAACGATTTTTGTGCGGCTGACAGACACCTGTGAGGCTGTTGAAACTGATGTTGCCGGGGCGATAAAGATTGACCCGCACCCCGCGCTCGCGAGCTCGCTCAAGAATCCGTTCGCCGACCCATTTGGACAGGTTGTAGCCGTTCTTGATGTAGATCGGCGGTGTCTGCGCGGCGGGCAATTCGAGCACCCGGCCCTCGGCGGTCATCGTGCTGGAAGCCGAGAGCGTAGAGACGAAATTGAAAACCTTTTTGCTGCGCCCTTCACACAACCTGAGGCACTCGAAAATAGGTTCGACGTTGTCCTGCGCCAGTGACTCGTAATCGAGCACGTGATTGACGTTGGCAGCGTTGTGCACCAGCGCGCCAAACTCTCGATCGAGGCGCTCGTAAACTTCATCGGACAGTCCCAGAGACGGACGAGTGATGTCTGCGGCATGCACCCGTACCCGGCTCAGGTCTAGATGCTCCAGGCGGTTCTCGCGCAGTGCATGGGCAAAGCGCTCAACCGCCGATCGCCCACCACCATCGCGCACCAGGCAGGCGACCTCAGTAGCGCCCCAACCCAGCAGCGCCTCGACAATGTGCACGCCGACAAAACTGTTGGCGCCGGTCACGATCACCTTGTGCACATCGCCCATTTGGCTGATGGGCAACGGCTGAATATCCAGCTCACGAAAGGCATCGGCCAAGGCCTTTCCGCTCAACACCTCTTCGGTGCCGGAGCCGCGCACCAAGGTCGCCAACTTCGCAATGGTCGGCAGTTCGATGAAGCGGTTGATCGAAATACTGCGACCGAATTTCTCACGCAATCGCAGCAACATGCGCGACAACAGGATCGAATGACCGCCTAGATTAAAGAAGCTTTCGTCAGTAGAAATGTCGCTGGCCGGCAGCTCCAGCAGTTCGGCCCAGATCTCCAGCAGCAGGGCCTCATCGGCATTAGCAGGTAAGCGTCGAGTCGTGTTTTCCTGAACGCTGACAGGCATTGCAAGCAGAGCTATGCGGTCAACTTTGCCATTGCTGGCGAAGGGCATGCTTTGTAGTTCGGTCCAGGCAACCGGCTGCATGTAGTCCGGCAAAAACTGCGACGCGTGAGCCTTCAAGGCTTCTCGAGCGATGCCGGGCCGGTCTTCCTGAGGTTGCGCGAGGAAGGCCAGAATGCGCCGATGACTGTCGATGACCACCGCCACCTGACGGTACAACTGGCTGTCACGCAGGCAGCATTCAATCTCTTCCGGTTCAACCCGAAAACCGCGTATCTTCACCTGGTGATCCCGTCGCCCACAAAGCTCGATGCCATCTTGGGCCCACTTCGCCATGTCGCCGGTGCGGTAGGCGCGCAGGCTCCGGCCGCTAGGCATATTCAGGTTCAGATAGCGCTCGGTGGTCTGCTGCGGATTGTTCAAATACCCCAGGCACACCCCCGGCCCGACGATGTACAACTCACCGACGGTTTGGTCCGCCACCGGTTGAAATTCTTCATCGAGAATCAGCACCTGACTGTTGGCAATCGGTGCGCCGAGGGTTCGATTGCTGTCGCCGGGACGCAACTGTTGCGCGGTAATCAGCACGGTGGCTTCGGTCGGGCCATAAAGGTTGTAGAGCTTGCCCTGGCGAGTCAGTTGCTCAATCACATAGGGTTCGCAAACGTCGCCTCCGGTCATCACATGATCCAGCCCCTGCAGCTGTTCCAGCGGCAGTATGCTCAACAGTGCCGGTGGCAGAAACGCGTGGCTGAGTTGGTGCTGTTGGATCAGCTCGACCAGTTGCAATGGATCGCGACGTTGATTGTCACTGGGCACGATCAGTTCGGCGCCTTGAAGCAGGGTCGGGAATATGTCGATCAGCGACGAGTCAAAACTCAACGACGAAAACTGCAATACTCGACTCTGCTCGGTGACCTGCACGTAGTCGGCGTACCACGCGGTGAAGTGCGCCAGGTTGGCTTGACTGAGCAGCACGCCTTTGGGATGCCCAGTGGTGCCCGAGGTATAGAGCGCCATGCACGGCGCATCGAGGTCGGGACGGTGGCGCATCAAAGGGTGCTCGAGGTACACGTCGTCGTCGATGCGACTGATGTCCAGTCCCGGCATTTCGCCAGCGAGTGGATGCTGGCCGTCATGCAGCAACAGCACAGCCCCGGCATCTGAAAGAATGTACTGCTGACGTTGCAGCGGGTGGCTCGGCTCCAAGGGTAAATACACTGCACCGCAGCCGAGAATTGCCAGAATCCCTGCATATAGCGCGCTGCATTTCGGCAGGCAGATCCCGACAACCAACATCCCCCGACGTTGATCGAGCAGCGGCTGCAACTGCTGTTGGATCGCACGGCAGTGGGCGTGCAGTTGCCGATAGCTCAGAGACACACCGTCGATGCTCAGTGCGGGTCGTTCGGCGGATTGAAGCAGGCGTTGTTCGAGGCGCTCGATCATCGGGATCTGACCCAGTTTCAGCAACCCGGGCTGATCGGTGCAGTTGAGCTGATGGACGAAGGCAAGGTGTTCAAGCCACAACAGATTTTCCAACCGCTCAAAGTGTGCAGGCGCTGCCGGTTGGACGTGCAGAAAATACTCGGCATCCCGGGAGAAGTGGCTGACCAGCAGCGCGACGTGATCCACCAGCTCCGCCACCGTTCGCAGGCGCAGCGCCTGGCCGTTACCGGAAGATATGTCGGCGATGGGTACGCGAGTGAACAAGGCCGAGTTGTAAGTGCACAACACGTCCAGCGACGGCAAACCACCAGCCTCCGTTCCACCGACACCCAGTTGCAGCGTCAGTCGCGGTGTCTCACCAGAATCACTGAACGGCATCGTTGCATCGTCGATCAGCAGATCAAACGAAGGATGCTCGTTAAGCGCATTCAACCGCACCAGCGAATGACCGTGTTGTTTTAGCTCCAGCGCCAGGTCGGTCAAGGCCTGGCTTTGCCCAATGAGCAAAATGTCGAGACGTCTCATGGATGTACTCCTTGTTAATCCAGGTAATCGCTCAGCGCGTCTTGCACGCACGGCGAGTCGAGCAGTGAGCTGCTGCGAAAAAAGCGCACGATGTTGGCGACCAGCGGGTGATGGCGATTGATCGGGAAGGCTAGCCCCGAGACTTCGCGCTTGAGTGCCTGACGTGCCGCTTCGCTGATCTGCAGAGACTCGATCAGCAGGAAGTCAAAGGACTTCTGAATATCGTTGGTCAGGTAATGGCCGATGAACACCGGCAGAATCTGCGCGATGCGATGGCGATCGTCTTCGCTCGCGGTGTGCCAGTAGATGCGCACCAGCCGCGCCCAGAAGCTGGAGTGGCGACCTTCGTCCAGCAAGTGATCAGCCATCAGGCCCTTGATCGATTGCTTGACTGTATCGTCCTTGGCGAACGCCGCGACATCGCCGGTCACGGTGTTTTCGGCAATGGCCACGCAGATCAATTCAACGGCACCGCGCAGATGTTCCGGCGCGAGCGCCACGGCGGCCGGGATGGCTCGACTGAGCTCGATTTCGTCGGGTAACCCGATCGGCGTGATACCGGTCATGGCGATGGTCTGCTGCATGAAGTCCATGGCCACCAACGCGTGATAGTCCTCATCCACAACCACGGTCATGGCGTCGTAACGGCAGGCAAACGGGAACGTCACGGCGAAGCGATTCTTGGCGATACTTCGCGCTGTCTTGTCGACGATTTCGGTTTCGAAAATCACCACGTCGTTGATGAACTTGTAGAGCGTCTGCACCAAGGCAACGTTCCGCTGCTCCGGGCATTGGCGCAGGAAGGTTTCGCTCAACACCAGCGGCTGTCGGCTCAAGGGGTAGATCAGCTTGTCGTCGTTCTCCAGCACCCGCCGTGGGCGAGTGCGGATGGTCGCGCGGCTCTCCCAGGCGTCGGCGAAGGATTGGTAGTCGGTGGCGTTCATGCGCTCACCTCAGGCAAAGGTTCGCCCATGCTCAGACGCAGGCCGTCCCACAGGGCGATGCGGCTTTCTACGGCGGCAATGGCGCTGGCGTAGACGTCCGCTTCGCGTTGTGGATTGCCATCGACCAACCGCGCTAGAAGCATTTGCGCCGCCGGGCCGTGGTCTTCGGAATCGACTTCGATGTGCCGCTCCAGGTAATAACGGAAAGTCGGCGCTTGCTCGATACCGATGCCCCAGTCGTCGAGAATTCGCTGGAACATCTGCGGAATCACACTCTCACGACCATGCAAAAACGTTGCGGCCACGCTGTGTCCCGGTTCATGCAACGCCGTGTGCAAGGTGTGCCGCACGAATTGCGCCGCCGCCGGATTGACGTCCACGCTTTGCAACGCGACGTCATAACTCACGCCTTCCTGCTGCAACGCTACAAAGCGTTCCACTGCGACAGTGCTGGCACCCACTTCGCGCATCGCATCCAGATACAGTTCAAAATGGCTGTAATGACCTTGGGCCGGACGATCATCGGACTCTTCACCCAGCACGATTTCGTTGATCAGGCGCGCGGCCTGGGGGTCTCGTGGTGGCAACCAAGGCAGTTGAACGCACGTCAGTTCCTGTTGCAGACGCTTGGTCAGCGACATGAAATCCCACACGGCAAATACATGGGTTTCCATGAAGCGTTGAAGTACCGACAGCGAATGTATTTCAGAGAAGATGGGGTGTGCACTAAGTTCTGCTTTCTTCTGGATGAGGCGGTCTTTGTTGGTTTTCATGAGTGAGCCTATACGTGAGTTGAAGTGTCATTCAGGAAGTTGCGGCAATAAGAATCTGTTGGTTAAAGATTTCTGTGGGCAAGCAAGTCCCTCAAGCTAACTGATCGGTATGAGTGGGTGTGAATACGCAGGGCACGGCTTGCGGGTTTTTGCCAAGTGCGGAAAACAAAAACTAATACACGGATAAAGTTTGCGGCAAGTCATTTTTTAATTAAATTGAAGTTTGGTTTTTTCAGAGGTGACAAGTTTCAATAAAACTTTAATTTGAAGTTTTATTTGGGCGTAGTTGCTCCTTCCGACTAATGAGGGTCAGAATTGAAATAAAGAGTGAATGCCTCACTCGAAGCAACGTTCATAGTTGAATCATTGACGTGACTTTAGGGGGTGGAAGTTGGCGGGGATTAACACCGGTGCTTCCTTTCCCGTGACAAGACTCCTTCCTTAGGTTCTTGTTCGAGGACTGCTGCGCAGGTGCGTAGCGTCGCCCGTTCATCCGTTATTGGAGTCCAAGAGTGAGCGTAAATCACGGCAGCCGCTATCACCGAAACGTTATCTTCTCGGTGCAATGTGTGGACTTGACAGGGGAAATCGAGGGCGAGGCTTTAGATTGGGGCTTAGCGCCGTAGCAACAAGCGAGAACGAGCAGTGTGATTTGCTCGTTCAGGCTTGCCGGTGCGGCTACCCGGAGATTTTCTTGTTCAGCGCTTCAGGGCTGGCGAGGTATCGCGTAATGGCCTCGACACCCCGGTTGAGGTGATTCTCGAGCATCGTTACCGCGCGCTGGATGTCGCGGTCCTCCACCGCCACTAATAGTGCTCGGTGATCGTCCTGGGACAGTTTGCCCAAGCCCATCGCATCCAGGTTGAAACGCAGGAAACGCTCTTCTTCGTTCAACCCTTCTTCCACCAGATTCAACAATCGACGGTTGGGCGCCTTGCTGTACAGCGACATATGGAACAGGCGATTGAGCCGCCCAATCTCCGTGTAATCGTGCTCTGTTTCCATATCATCGATATGACGGGCAGCGTCTTCGAAGTCTGCTTTTTCAAGTAATGGAATGGAGAGTCGCAGCGCTTCAGATTCCAACAGAATCCGCAGTGCATAGGTTTCAACGGCATCACCCTGAACCAGCGGTGCAACGACGGCGCCCTTATGGGCGATAACGTTGAGTAGCGCCTGAGCTTCCAGCTGGCGCAAGGCTTCGCGCACCGGCATGCGGCTGACGCCGAACAAATCGGCCAAATCCTGTTGCCGCAACGCGGTGCCGCAAGGGATGCGCCCATCGAGAATCGCCGAGCGCAGCGTTTCTTCGATCACCGAGCGTGCGAGGTGAGCGGGAATCGGCCCGCTGACCTTGATGCTGCTGAGAGGGTTGATCTTGTGTGGCACTACTCGCACCCTATTAGACTGAAATATTTGGATCCAAATGGACACTAGTGACTGCAACGGAGCTTGTCAAACAGGCCAGGTTCTCAATCGCTAGCTTTTCATGTCATCCACAATACAAAGTTTAGCGCGTCACCCGTGATTGCACCGTGCCATTGTCTTTTGCCGGGCTAATCTGAAGCATCGGCCGAATTCCATTTGCCTTACCTGGATGCCTCGCATTGGCGGTAGGTTTCGCAATCCCAAGGACTTTGCGCTGGCTGCTGGTGCTCGACAGCCTGATCAACGAGATAAAACCCGCTAACCAGCGGACCGATCTGTTACCGGTCTACTCTTTCAATGCGCAAGGTTTGTATTTGCCCGGCGCCAAGGGCAACAAAAAGGTCGGTGACACCAAACGCCTGTCCCGCTGGCAGGACGGGTTGAAGAAAATGCAGGCCGAAGGTTTCCCGATCGAAACGACAAACCAGGAGCACGCGCTCAGATGTCTTTGTTCAAACAGCTGTTGATCGCAATCTGTCTGTTCCTGGTGGTCGCCTTCACCGGCAGTTTCATGGTCAGTCTGGAAAGCTCTCGCACCCAGTACGTCAACCAGTTGCGCTCCCACGCCCAGGACGCCGCGACGGCGCTGGCGCTGTCCCTGACGCCGAATATCGACGATCCGGCGATGGTCGAACTACTGGTCAGTTCGATTTTCGACAGTGGTTACTACTCAAGCATCCGCGTCGTCGACCTGAGCAACGACAACACCATCGTCGAGCGCAACGGCATTCCGGCGGTCAACAACGTGCCGGACTGGTTCGTCCAAATGATTGGCCTTGAACCCGCGGGTGGCGACGCGATTGTCAGTCGTGGTTGGGAACAAGCGGCGCGGGTCGAAGTGGTCAGCCACCCGATGTTCGCGCTGGCCAAGCTGTGGCAGAGCGCGCTGGGCAGTCTCGGGTGGTTGCTGATTTGCGGCGCTGTGAGCGCAGTGCTGGGGGCGCTGTTATTGCGTCGGCAATTGAAACCGCTGGACTACATGGTCAAGCAATCCCACGCCATCGCCCGCCGTGAATTCCTCAGCCTGCCGGAACTGCCGCGCACCCCCGAACTGCGCCGCGTGGTGCAGGCCATGAACCAGATGGTCGAGAAGCTCAAGGCGTTGTTCCAGGAACAGGCCGAACGCAGTGAAAAACTGCGAATCGAGTCTTATCAGGACAACCTCACCGGGCTCGCCAACCGTCGTTATTTCGAAATGCAATTGAACGCTCGGGTGAGCAATCCGGAGCAAGCCAGTTCCGGTTATTTGCTGTTGTTGCGGGTCAATGACCTGGCCGGTTTGAACCAGCGGTTGGGAGGCCAGCGCACCGACCAGCTATTGAAAGCCGTGGGTGAGCAGTTGTCCCGCGAGTGTGCGAAATACCCGGAAACCCAGAACCTCGTCACGCGTATTCGCGGCGGTGAATTCGCCGTGCTGGCGCCGGGGCTGATGCGGGAAGAGGCGTTGCATCTGGCGCAGAACCTCGACAGTGCCTTGGCCAGCCTGCATGCGACGGGTGCCACCGACGTGGCCTCGGTGGCTTCGATCGGTTTAGCGCCCTTTGTTCATGGCGATTCACCGCAAGCGGTGCTCGGGCTGGGCGATCAGGCGTTGGCCCAGGCGGAAACCCAGGGCGAGCCGAGCTGGGCGTGCCTGGATCACAGCGTGTCCACCAGTGTTGGCGATGACCATCATGCCTGGAACAATTTGCTGGACCAGGCGTTGAATCAGCGACGGTTCCAGTTGTATTTCCAACCGGTCGTGGCCAGCCAGGACACGCAATTGGTACTGCATTACAAAGTCCTGTCGCGCTTGGTCGACGAGCAGGGGCAGACCATTCCTGCCGGGCGCTTCCTGCCGTGGCTGGAACGTTTTGGCTGGACCGTGCGGTTGGATCGGCTGATGTTGGAATTGGTGCTGGAGCAGATGGCAGATCACGAAGAATCGCTGGCGCTGAACCTGTCGTCAGCGACGTTGGGCGATCCGCAGGCGCTGAATAAAGTCTTCGAGATTTTGCGCGCGAATTCCAATCTGGGACCGCGCCTGACGCTGGAAATCGGCGAGGAACAGCTGCCGGAGCAAGCGATGCTGGAAGAGCTGACGCGACGTCTGCGAGAGCTCGGCTTCTCCCTGAGCCTGCAACGTTTTGGCGGACGTTTCAGCATGATCGGCAACCTGGCGCGACTGGGGCTGGCGTACCTGAAGATCGATGGCGGTTATATTCGGGCGATTGATCAGGAGAGCGACAAGCGCCTGTTCATCGAAGCGATCCAGCGCGCGGCGCACAGCATCGATTTGCCGCTGATTGCCGAGCGGGTCGAGACGGAAGGGGAGTTATCGGTGATTCGGGAGATGGGGCTTTATGGGGTTCAGGGGCAGCTGTTTGGTGAGCCCAAGCCCTGGCGGTGAGGCGGATGCCGCCATCGTCGGAACGCCGCCCGGAGCCGGCTCACTCCCACAGTTGATCTTCAGTGAACACAATTTGTGTAAACGACCGCCCCCCATGTAGGAGCCGAGCTTGCTCGCGATGGCGTCAGTGCAGTCACCGGAAAATCTGAAGGCAAATTCCTAGGAGATTTCCTTCGAGTTGCGTCGACTTTGGTGAACTTGTTCCAGCCAAAGCGCAGGTCTAGTCTGGCTTTGTCACTGAATAATCAGTGACACGGACGTGCAAGTCCGGGTAGAAACCACATCCAAAAACACTGCCTCTGGCCGTTTAGCAGGCATTTTTCATGCTTGTTGCGATTGCTTTATGGCGGCTGTGTGCGGGAGACCTTCGGGTCTGCCGAGGTTTAGGGCGTGGTTACTCGGTCTTGCACCCCGCACATAGCTGCCACCTTATTCGCGTGCAAGCGAACCGGGTCAGCCTCTTTGTAATCATTGAGACCACGCCATGTTCAAAGTAACCCCAAATCCGCCTGCTCCCCGCAGAGGCCGCCTCTTCACCGTCTCCCCCGGCATCTCCACCGAAGCCCTACTGGCCAACGCCTCCGAAGACCTGCTCTCCATCAGCGCCATCGCCGCCGACTTGGCCGACGATGTAGAAGGCTCACGGCGCTGCGTCGCGCTGGCGCTTAGCCGAATGGCTGACGGGGTTCACCTGTTGGTGGAGCGGGCGCTCGATCACCTGGAGCCACCAGAGTTGGCGGCGGGTTCGGTCAAGATTTAGCAGGGGATTTTTCTGGTGATTTGAAAATCGCCTTCGCGAGCAAGCCCGCTCCCACATTAGATCTTCAGCGAACACAGCTGTGTGAACGACGAAGACTCAATGTGGGCGCGGGCTTGCTCGTGAAGGCGATAGCGCGGACATCAACAAAGGTGGGGCCTTAGATCAACCCCGTCTCGTCATCATCAATCAAGTGACTCAACCCGCCCAACGCTTCACGGGCCTGGGTCCGGTCCATCAGTTTGGCCTGTGCTGCTGCTGGCAGGTCAGTGACGCGGATCACGCCTTTACTGGTCAGCACTTGGATCAAGTCGTCGAGTACCCGGATCATTTCCAAGTCACTCTGCTTGAGCTGTTTAAGGCTGGTTTCCACCACTTCGTTTGCATACCAGGCCTGGATTTCATGGCTGTCGGCCGGCAGTGTTTCCGTGGACTCGGCGTAGGCTGCGGCTTCCACGCGCACTAACTGGCCTTGCGCATCGCGTTGCACGTAGAACATTGAACATCCCTCAGAAATGACCAGCGTCTTGCTGTCAGCAGCATAGGCCAACCCAACGAAGCATGCCCCGATCCGAACAAGGCCACCGGCAAAGCGCTGGAAGACCGGGTCAGCTGGACAGGCACCTGGTGGAAATCGTGCCGCTGGACGACACCTTGCGGGTCGAGGCGAATGCACGAGGGGTAGTTCTCGGCTTGCTCGCGATGGCGGCCTCAAGGACAACTCACCTCAAAAGCCATATCGTTATTCACTATCGGTATTTAAATTTCAATTCTTATATCTATAAAGTCACTCTCCTGCGTACCCGCCGACCAATCGGCGCGCCGCACGACACGAACCAACACGGGACCTCCGTGAGTTTCTTGATCGACGCGTGCGCCTTTGAGCGCGCCGTGCGTGGGAGTGATTTTTTATGTCAGCCGTCTCTTTGTCTTCAGCGAATGCCTCTCAAGGCATCGCGCCTCAAACCTTCGACATCCGCCCGTTCAGCGGCGCCGTCGGCGCTGAAATCATCGGCCTCGACCTGTCTCGATCCATCAACGATCAGGACTTCGCCCGCATCCATCGCGCGCACCTGGATTATCACGTCGTGGTGTTTCGCGACCAGCGTATTACCCCTGAGCAGCAGATCGCCTTCAGCCGTAGATTCGGCGTGTTGCAGATCCATGTGCTCAAACAATTCCTGCTGGCCGGCCACCCGGAAATCCTCATCGTTTCCAACATCATCGAAAACGGCCAATCCATCGGCCTCGGTGACGCCGGCAAGTTCTGGCACTCCGACCTTTCCTATAAAGAGCTGCCCAGCCTTGGCTCGATGCTGCACGCCCAGGAGTTGCCGTCTGAAGGCGGCGACACCTTATTCGCCGACATGCACAAAGCCTGGGACAACCTGCCCGACGCGCTGCGCAAAGCGGTTGAAGGCCGATCCGCCGCGCATTCCTACACTGCGCGTTACAGCGAGACCAAATTCGAAGGCAACTGGCGCCCGACCCTGACGCCGGAGCAGCTCGCTCAAGTCGCCGAAGTGGTTCATCCCATTGTGCGCACGCACCCGGAAAACGGGCGCAAGGCGTTGTTCGTCAGCGAAGGCTTTACCACGCGGATCGTCGGTTTGCCGGAAGACGAGAGCAAGCAACTGCTTGATGAGCTCTACGCCCATAGCGTGCTGCCGCAAAACATCTACCGCCATCAATGGCAGCCTCACGACCTGGTGTTCTGGGACAACCGCTCGCTGATCCACCTCGCCGCCGGATGCCCCAGCCATCTGCGCCGCAAGCTGTTTCGCACCACCATCCAGGGCGACGCGCCTTTCTGATTTGTCGGAGAATTCCCATGTCAAAACGTCTTCCATTTGCACCGCTTGCCGCCGCCATCGGCCTGGGTTTCAGCCTGATCGCCGGCAGCCTGGTGGCGCCGACCGTGGCCCACGCCGAAGGTGAAATCCGCATCGCCGAACAGTTCGGCATTGTTTACCTGTTGCTCAATGTGGTGCGCGATCAGAACCTGATCGAGAAGTACGGCAAGCAGGAAGGCATCGACATCAAGGTCGATTGGACTCAGCTGTCTGGCGGTGCGGCGGTCAATGACGCGCTGCTCTCTGGTTCGATTGATATCGCGGGTGCAGGCGTCGGTCCGTTGCTGACGATCTGGGATCGCACCCACGGCAAGCAGAACGTCAAAGCCGTGGCTTCCCTCGGCAACTTCCCTTACTACCTGGTGAGCAACAATCCTAACGTCAAAACCATCGCCGATTTCACCGAGAAGGACCGCATCGCGGTTCCGGCGGTTGGGGTTTCAGTGCAGTCGCGTTTCCTGCAATACGCGGCCGCCAAGCAGTGGGGTGACAAGGAATTCAATCGCCTCGACAAGTACACCATCGCGGTGCCGCACCCGGATGCTACGGCCGCGTTGGTGGCCGG
>Ga0065714_10065112_pt1 | contig 12815 bp, 22 predicted proteins | sample MisRhiReplicate2_FD_59101 | JGI IMG/M metagenome (GOLD analysis project Ga0065714, IMG submission 59101) | Miscanthus rhizosphere microbial communities from Kellogg Biological Station, MSU, sample Rhizosphere Soil Replicate 2: eDNA_1 v2... | ecosystem: Host-associated > Plants > Roots >... | reverse complement strand
TCGATCTTGGGTGGAGAGAGTGGTTGAGGCTCTAGGGAAATTCCACTCTCGATGAGCTTCGTTGATGACGATATCGTCACCCCCCCCCCATTTTCCGTGAACACCACGGCACGCGGGTCTGTAAGCTATTCAGGAGGCCCGTTGCAAACTCTCTCAGGATCATCCGCGATTCGTCATCAATCCTGACAGAGAACCGTATGACTACACCCATCCGCCGCGCAGCATCCCTTCGTCCAGGGCAATACAAACACTTGATCCGCGTTGCATCTGTTACTGGCCGTCTGCCAGAACGCGACGTGATGCTTTTATGGCTCACACACACCACTGGGATTCGCGTCACCGAACTGGCCTTGCTGAAGGTCGCAGACGTGCTGTACCTCAGCGGAGCTATTAAGTCCGAGGTGTATCTACGAGCAGACATCACCAAGGGCTGCCGACCCCGCAATTTATACCTGACACATGCTCAATGCCTTGCCGCCTTGGACGGCTGGATCGCGGTTCGCTTGCAGCGCCGGTGGGGCCTGTCCGGCGCTGATGAATATCGGGGCCTGCGCCCAGGTTCAAAGCTGGTTACCACACACAAGGGCCAAGCGTTTGAACTTGCGTTTAAACATCGCCAATTGGACAGCGGTCCGGAGGTTTACCGTGCCTGTGATTCGCTCCAGCAGACGATCAGTCGGCTCTACCGGTAGGCCGGTATCAAGCAGGGTTCGTCACACAGTGGCAGGCGATCTCTGGCGGCAAAGGTGCTGGCTGCGACCGGCGACGTGGAGATGGTACAGACCATCCTCGGTCATGCCTGCCTCGATCACAGCAAGCCGTATCTAACTGTTGACATCGAGGTTATCCGTCGTGCTTTCGAGCTTGCACTGGCATAGTGATATCGGTAACTTTTTCCGCTAGTCAGCATTGATATTGAAATGTCCGTCCAGGGGTGAGGTTTTTGCCCCCGAGAACTTGAGGAAATCAACAATGGCTAGGCTCACACTGACCGATTTTGACGAATGGCTCGATGGCGCTGTGCAGACGGACGTAGAGGACGTGTACGCCCTCCATGAAGCCGTTGACGGTGAAACAGAGTTCGCTCAATACAAAGCCGAGCGTGCACCAAATGGACAGCTCTTGGTCTCGTATGGCGACGATAGCCCTTGGTTGAGGCTGTCCACGGAGGAAGCTAAGCAGGGTTTTCTTCGTCGTCTTGGCGGCCGTTATGTTGGGGAAGGTTGTATGGACATCGGTGCGTGGTATGTCATGCACATGGGATTAGCGTCCGATTAAAGGAAATTCGCATGGAGGATGCCGATGAGGTGTACCAGATCCTTCGAGACACCAAGGTTTTGGCTCGCCGTTATTACCAACTCGCTCGCAAACCGCTGGGTGTGACTGGGGAAATCGCAGAGTACGAGGCAGCTCGGCACCTCAACGTCGAGTTGGAACTGGCTAGGCAAGCTGGGTACGACGCGACAGAAGTGAGAGATGGGCTGAAAGTCAGAATTCAAATCAAGGGGCGGTATTTCACGAGCCCACGAATGCGAAGCGGTCGAGTGGGATCAATCGATTTAAGGCAACCCTTCGATACAGTTTTACTGGTTCTTCTCGATGCGGATTACAACGCTTTCCAGATTTTTGAAGCGGATCGCTCTGCGGTTGAGGCGTTACTGACAAGGCCTGGGTCAAAGGCTCGAAACGAACGTGGCTCAGTCGGTATCAGTCAATTCAAAGCGATCAGCAGACTGCGCTGGGCGCGGTCTGAAGTATAGGAAATGGATCATGAAAATTGAGACTATGGCTGCTGCCGTCGCGAAATGGGCCAGCTCCGAGCCGCTAATTCGAAAGGCGTATCTCTTCGGCAGTCGAGTTCGTGGCGCGCATAAGCCAAGCAGCGATCTGGATATCGCGGTCGAGATTTTCACCTTGCAGGGAGATACCAATCCATTTACTACCTGGACCTGTGAAGCGCAGCGCCTCAAGGCCTCGATAGCCGGAATTGTTCCTGTGATCGTCGATCTTGATTGGTATGGAGGTGAGGTGGAGACGCCCCGCATCCATCAGGCTTTAGGGCAGTCAAGTGTCGTGGTCTATGACGTTGGAAATTCCACCTCAACTATCCCGACCATCTGATCCAGGAAGTTCAGTCATGAAGGTGCGGCGAAGTCTGTATGCAGCATTTCTGCTCTGGCCAGTCGGAGCGGGGATGCTTTTTGCCGGCCTTGTACCGTTTGTGTTTGGTGAAAGTGGGCCTACACGGCTGTTGTCCTTGGTTTTTATCATCATAGGGATGTCATTCAACGGGCTCTGGGCGTTCTACATCGACCGGAGTGGCATGGCGCAGCGTGTACACGATTTTTTGGGGCTTACCCAAAACCCGTTCACCGGTCGGTATGGCGCCACCCAAAAAGAGATAGAGGCGGATGCCCGGCGTGTTCGGGATTCAGCGAGTGACAAGAAACAAGAATGACCGGCTAGTAGCACGCGTTGCCGTCAACTATATCCGTCTCAGTCATAGGAAAATCACGATGAACAACGCTGAAAAATGGGTCATTCAAAACACCCATGGGCACTGCTAAAGAGTTTCGCAATTGACCCTGAGAAGATCCGTATCGACTGGTATCGGCCAGATGCACCCGGCAAAACCAAGGCAGGCGAGAAAGGTCCGCTTAACTTTCTCGCTGAATCTAAAGCGCAAGTTCTGCTAATGGCTCTTGTGTCCCAGGTTTCGACAGAATTCGCAGGGGCAAAGGTCATGACACTGGCCCAGGCACTCAGCCCGGTCAGCACCCTCACCAGTTAACGGAAAGGCCCGTCTACCGCCTGCCCGCCGATGTGCGGGGTTAGGTCAGTAGCAGCTACAAGGAGATTGCTATTGCTACGAATGATTTTGCTGGGGGCCATTGCCCTGTGGCCCTTTGCCTATGCGCAAGCCGATGCGGTTTCGCCATGGGCGGATGGGCAAGACCTGGAACAGTTCTACAAGCAGTATTGCTCGGCACCAGACCTTGAAAAGCACTACTTCCCGTCACTGGAGGCCAAGCAGATGGAAGGGCTCACTAAGCTGATTTCAGAGGTCTTGTGGGCCGACAATTCCGATAATCTGCTGGGAATTCAAGGATCATCGACAACGGCTGTTGTAGCTCGAATGCAGGCCTTGCAGCACCCTATGGCCCCCGCATTTAAGATCATGACTCAGCAAGCCGCCGAAGAGCCGATGCATAGTAAATACGTGCACTTGCACAACGTTAATGTTAAGCAGCGCGACCAAGACTTGGAGCGCTTTGAAAAACTGGCCACAACTAACGCTCAGCTGGCTGGAGCCATGCTGACCGTCCTCGACTGTCGAATCATTCGCAATGTGAAGACCATGGACCCTCTTGTAGCCAATCGGGTTGCCCAGGTGAAGGCCATGAAGTTGACGATCAAGACGGCCCCCAGCAGCTCGCCCCAGACGGGTCCCGGTGGTGGCTATTCCGATTCGGATTGCGGTTGCGGAGGCGGGAATTTTTGTTACGGGCCCCGAGGCGGTCATTACTGCATCACATCGGGCGGTAAGACGCGCTACGTAAAGCACTGACTGCGTGGGGGCAAGCCAAACACCGTCAGTTAACGAGGATAATCCGACCAGCCCCACGGGGCTGCATCGTAAAGCGTTCATTGCCCAATCAAGCTAGCAGGGGACTTATGAACGCTTTGCCAATGCAGCTACGAATCAAAGGAAATTCACTATGACTGAAACTTTGCTCATGATTATCGCCAGCTTGTTGGCGGTGATTTGCATTCTAGGCGTTGGGATTTTCTTCAACGTTTCCCAAGCCAAGACTGGTATTTCATCGCTTATTCAGGTCACGGCAGCTCTTCACGACGTTAATGAGAGCCTTTTTAAAGAGGGTTTCGAGTCGACCAAATCTAACCTGGAGCAGCTGATCGAGACATCCATCGCCATTGAGCGGAGCATCTCGGAGATCAAAGACGTAACTGATGTGATTTATCGGTACAAATTGCCAAATGCGGCTGAGAGACAATTCTTGGATCAGATCGAGATCGACAATGAAGTCTCGAACGGAATCATGAGCGCTGGCGAACGCCAACCCTAAGTTGGCAACACACTGCGATGTGCCCGACCACGCAAAGACAACGGAAAAGGCCGCTCCTATACTCCCCCTTGATTGGGGGGTTGGCCGTACTAGGGTGCGGCTTTCGCGTCCGCGATACTGAGACGAAAAAGTCATGGCAGAGATCAGTGCATTAGAGCGGCGCAAGCTCGAAAAACTGCTGGAGATGGGCGACGGGTATGTCCTGAACTTCTCAGATCGCACCTATGCGGAGTTCTTCCTCGACTTCCGTGTCGATATTGACTCCGCTCAGTTCCGGGTATCTGGTAGCTCCAAGGCCAAGCGGATGCGTACCTTCTGGGACACCGCACCGAACCACACCGTCGGCAAGGTACTCGAAGGGTTGATTGCCTATGGGGTCCAAATTGGGCGGCTGGGTAACAGCAACCCGCTGATAGTAGATGACTGCCGCAAGATCGCTCAGCGCCTGCTGAGCGGCCAGCCTGTCGTCGATCTGGAAGCGCTGACGGCGATTGCCGACGAACGCGATTTTGAGGTGGTGGCCCAGCACGTGCGCGAAGCCATCGAAAAAAATCAGCCCGAGGGTGCCCTTGATCGCCTGCATACGTTCGTGAACAAGTTCATCCGGGTCACCTGTGAGCCGCATGGAATAACGATCAGCCGGGACAAGCCGCTGCACAGTGTCTTCGGCGAGTACGTGAAGGCCCTACGTGGGAGTGGCCATCTTGAGTCGGCGATGACGGAACGCATATTGAGGTCCAGTATCTCGGTGCTAGAGGCCTTCAATGATGTGCGCAACAACAAAAGCCTTGCGCATGACAATCCGATCCTGAACTACCACGAGAGCCTGCTTATCTTCAATCACGTGGCAACGTCCATCCGTTTTATCAAGTCGCTGGAAGCGAGAATCAAGGCCAAAAGCCCAGCTCAGAAGACTGACGAGCCCCTGTGGGATGAGACCATACCATTTTGAACCGCACACTCAGCATTCCAAACAAATAGGAAATGTCACCAGGTACACCCCAAGCCGAATACCCGCCGCGCCGACGACTGAACGCCAGAGGAAAAGTAAGAATATGGACATTCCAGCGGTCGCGGGTGAAGAGAAGCAGAGACTGTATGAACGCCTCTACGTAGCCGCCGAAGATTTGGGCCTCGCACGCCAATACGCCCAACATCTACTGAAAAAAGGTTGGCACTCAGCGCCTTGGGAGCGTCGTGGTTCTATCTACATGCAGCAATCCGCATTTGTGACGGCACTTGTTGTTAGCTATGCGAGGGCATTCACCAAAAGCTACGGATGGCCGAGTCTTCCAGAAAGTTTTTTGCCTGAAGATCAAGGTGCTATAGCTCTGCACAAGCGGCTGATGAGCCTTCGCCATGAGGTGTATGCACATTCGGATAGCAAGCACCATAAAGTCCAGCCTTGGCGCATAAATTCTAAGTCGGTCACCGATTTACGCGGTGCACCGTTTTTGCGTTTCACGAAGGATGAATGCGAACTGATAACCGAATTGATTGACGAAATTCGGAAGCGGCTCTTGCCTAGAATAACCCTCATGCGAGCCGAAATTGCCGACGCATAGGAAAATCCGACAGCTCCACGGGGCTGCATCGGAGAGCGGCCCGGAGTACCGATTGCTTGCGATGGCCATGCCGTCAGATGGAAATCAAACGTCATACCGGGTCGCTCTACCAATGCAGCTACGAGTCAAAGGAAAGGTTACTCAAGTACGCTCAAACCCTGCCGTCAAACGTAGGGTCAAGGACGTAGTGAGGCGCTAATTTTCGCGTCCGCGAAAATGCCTGGTGACTAAATCCATGAATAACGGAAAACTCATGAAAGCAATTCTGTTCGCAATAGTGACCACCTTTGCAGCCAGCGCCTCGGCTGCCGATTCAATCTTCGTAAGCACTGAGCTGACTCGTAACGGTGTGGTTGTCGATAATTTTGCCGGCTCTACCACTGATGGACACACCCAACCACACAGCAATATCAGTCTCATCAAGTATAGAGATTCAGTCACCAAGGGTAAGACCAACATGGCGGACTTGGCTGTGGGTACCAAGGCATCCATCACACCGCACATCACCAGTGATGGTCGTATCAGTCTGAGATTCAATGTGGACTACGTTGAGTTGGAGAAAATGGCAACGGTGAAGGTCGGGAACTTCACCATCGATCAGCCTAGGACCGGAGGCTTCAAGCATGCCGCTACGGACATACTCGCTAGCGGAGAGAAGCGCGAATACAAGGCTTTGGATAACGGTGTCGAGTACATTTATACCGTATCAGCCACGAAGCAGTGATGATGCGTTAGGAGAGAGACGTTATTCGCGTCCTAGGATCAAGCAGGAAAATTGAATCAATGAACATTGAAAACCGCTACACAGCGGCCCGCGAAAAATTCTTCGCTGAAAATCCTCGTGCTCTCACTCAGATTGAGTCTGTCAAACCAGCCGTTATCGAGGCATGCGGCATGACCGTTGATGAGTACCGTGAACATCAGCGCCTTGTGGTTTTCGCAGAAGCTGCCCGAAGCCGTGGACTTGAGATTGATGAGTTCGTGATTCGCTTGGTAGCTGAATCACCGGAACAAGCTAACGAATGGCGCTTGGATCAACACCGCAAGATCGCAGCAGCGCTTGGTATCGATTGGGATGAGTACAAGCAGCTAAACCGTATCGCTGGATAGGAAAAGTCGCCTGTTGCACCCCAAGCCTCGCATCGCGGGGCTGGGTCAGTAAAAAAAGCGCAATTTCGCGCTGATGAAACTGGGGAAGACATCAATGGGTTTTTGGAGTGGAGTTGTAAAATTCGTTGGTGCTGCTGTCGTTCTTAATGGGAGAGCGAATCAGCAGCGAACAACGGGGATACAAAGCAACACCCCGTGCTACAAGGACCACTCGATTTCATGCAAAAAGTGCGAGGGTTTAGCAGGCCCCATCAAGGGTACGAAGCGGAACTATCGCTGTTCATGCGGTCACCAGTTTTCAGGCCCCAATCATCCATTTTGAGCCTTGCGTTGGTTAATCGACCATGCCTCCCTCAACCTTACGCAGAGTTAAGGGAAATTCCCGCCCAGGTACGCCAAAAGCCCAGCCATCGAGCTGGACCGAGGAGAGGCGCAGTTTTCGCGCACCGGATAGGGGATACGCCGATGAGTCAAACCGTGGAACATGCTAAGGCTGCGCTGGCAGCCGCGAACGCAGCCTACCTGAGCGAGTTGGAGCGTGACGCCGAGCGTGGCGAAGGAAGCGGCGCCCAAGAACGTCGCCGCGAAGAACATCAGCAGTCGCTGCGCGCCGCTATTGCTCAGTGTGAGCGCGATCTGGAAGACGCCAAACGTCGAAGCGCTGGCAAATAGGAAAATCTGCTGCACTCACAAGCCCGCCAATGTTGCGGGCTAAGCCAGTACAAGGGCGTGGCTTTCGCGTCCAAGATAATGGCCCTCATAAATGCCCGACCAATCTGAGCTTTCCCTTCGCTTAACCCCTGCACCAGATGATTTCGCCCGATTCGGGACTGAGTATCAGGGGGAGTTGCGCCATTTTATGAATCAGCTTAACGCTGCGAATGTCGATGCGAGTCCCCGAATAGCTGTATTCGATAGCCCTGGTACTGTCGGTGGTATGGCGGGTGAGTTTGTCATTCCCGCAGCTCAAATAATTGTCCCGGCAATTAGCGTTGCAGTCGTTGCGTGGATAAGTGGACGCGCGGGTCGCAAGCTTCGTTTGAAAGTGGGCGACGTCGAACTTGAAGCCAGCACACAAAAAGACATCGACCTTCTTTTTGCAAAAGCTTTGGAGCTGAAGGCGGCTCAGGCAAAACAGTCGGAATAGAAGGAAAATCCGATCAGCCCTACGGGGCTGCATCGGAGAGCGGCCCGGAGTACCGATTGCCAGCGATGGCCATGCCGTTAGATGGAAATCAAACGTCAGGCCGGGACGCTCTACCAATGCAGCTACGAGTCAAAGGAAAAGACCGCGACCCTACATCTTGTGTCGCCGGCAGCTGCGTTCGACACCACATCTAGTGGTCCAGAGGAAAAGGTTCCGGTAGTGCCCAAGCCCTGCTGAACGTGGGGCTGAGGCCGTAGGAGCGGCGCGATTGTCGCGCCTGCGAAATCGGAGAAGGGAGCATCGATGCGAATCGTAGGATGGATACTGAGAGTCTTGGCGTGCATATGGCTCGTGTTTGGAGGGCTGCGTGTTTTCCTCGCATTGACGGGCACGGGGGCACTGGGCCCAGGGAATCATTTGTTGGTCGGGATTATCACGCTGCTTTTATCTGTTGCGGCGTTCTGGGCAAGTGGCAAGTTGCTAGATCGAGCCGACAAAGCGAAACAGGCAGCGCACGAGAACTCTTGAGTCGGCTGGCGACAGTCACGGACACAACGGAAACGACCATGAAAATCGAAGCTGCCATGGACTTAGACGATCTTGCTGAACTAATGGGCTCCGGCACAACCGAGCTGCAAGCCGTTGGCATGCGCGACATGCTCATTGAGCAGTACCAGGGCCAGAACACTGAAGACGTTTCCGAGGCGGATTGGCTGGCCTTGTTGGATCAAGTTGTTTGATTGAGTCCGTTCAGGAAGGAAAAGTTGCTCTGCTGCACCCCAAGCCCTGGCCTGAAAACCGGGGCCGAGGACGTAGAAATACGCCAATTTCGGCACTCAGATCCAACAGGAAAGCGTATGACACTTCCGCACGAAGATACTGCAAACGTTCCCCCAACACCCCGGGACGAGGATTGGGAAGCCGAGTTCGATCCTACATATCCCGATAAAACATCGGAAGGTGGCGTCTGGTACGGCAAGACCGATCACGAAATTGTTCTCATACAAATCGAAGAGTTCAACTGGGATGAGCATGAGGAATACCATCGAAGATTAGATGACCTCGAAGGCGACGACGACTGATCGACTTGGCTTGCTGGGCGGTGAACCAGCAACCAGACATGAAGTTGACCGGCCTCGGCAAACACAACTGAATCCACGGAAAAGGCTGGCCGGACCCTCACTCACCGGCTGCATCGTGGTTGGATGTGTCGTTCTGAGACTGGCCCGACCGACTTCCGTGGCATCGCCGAATTCATGTAGGAAAATGCGCGGCACCTACAAGCCCGCCGCCGTGCGGGCTAAACGGGAAGGTACTCAAGTGGCCAACAACATCAAAACCGAAGTTCAGGAAAGCGGCATGGTCGAACAAGTGCAAAAGGTTGAACTCGCCGACTTGGCGGCTGCTTTCGACCTGCCTGCGACGCGCTTACAGCGAGAGCTGTCACTCCTAGGCTGGGGCATGATTGTCAATGAGGCCATCCGCTTGGCGCATGCGGATGACTTCGATCGGAACGTTGGACAGCGGCGGATTTTAAAGAGCCTCAAAGACCTCGATGTAACCCCAACCTGGGCGCATTTCGTAGAAGCCGCGAAGGAGTTTCTCCCGCATCTCGCTTCGCGTGCGCCTGGAAACCCAACGAGCCCGCCTGACCGACTGGTCGGTTATGTCTATGTCTTGTTCGATGGGATGACAGGGCTCAGCAAGATCGGACATACCAAGACGGCAGGTCGTCGCCAGCGCGCACAGATGAGCGGCCATGGGAGCGTGCTAGTCAATGTAGTCAATGCCAAGGTTGCAGACTGCCTTGCGGCCGAGGCGAAGTGTCACCAGCATTTTGCCCAGTACCGCACGAACGGTGAGTGGTTCAGCGTGAAACTCGAAGACATCATTCAGTATGTTCATGCGGAGCTGGATTGGCTGGAAATCGACTACGAGAATCAGGCGAGGCTTGCGCAATACATCCTTCACTGCCGATCCGGTAGTAGAGAAGAAGCAAAGGCGGTGCTGATGGAGGGGCGAAGAAAACACACACGTCTCAAGCCTACCTCAACAACAAGCTCGGGTATTGAGGGTGCTTCATAGCTGATTCTAGAAATCAGTTGCATATCACCGGCCCTCGAATGGGCCTTCGGCAGTACCAGGGCATATCGGCCATCCGAGAGACTGAATTGGGAAAGGTTGGTGAGAAGCTTATGAATACTATCCCGCTTACAGATACGATCATCCATGCATTGGCTCAGCTCGTAGACGACTCTGGAAATAGTGGCATTTATCGGGAGCCATCCCATGCCGATATTGAATTTCAAGTGAACACCGTTGGTCTTTCTAAGCATGATCCAAAGCAGCAAGGACAGACCATTGGCAAAGCGAAGCGAGTTCGTGCGGTGCTCTACAGTGCGATGGAGCTACAGCCTGAGGCTGGTTCTCGCTTAGTCGCTGGGCTCCTATCTAAAGTCCGCGCCTGTGGTGGTTTCCGCGAAACATCTGCGAACTACGTAGGCCGTGAGGCTGTGGAAAACGCTAAGGGAGCCTTCAACGCAGAGGGCTTTAATCTAGCGGACGATGGGACGGTATCTCCCAAAGTACTGACCGCGCTTGTCGGAGCGGAATTGACTGATGCTTTGTGGGCCTATGCTCTTCGTGCTCAAAAGGGGGCTGAGGATGCGGCTCTCATAGCGGGTACTGGAAAGGATTTGTTAGAGGCTACCGCAGCCCACGTGCTTATGAGCCTTGAGGGGCGTTATCCAGAAAAGGCGAACTTTCAGGGCCTTTTGGGTATGGCATTCATCGCTCTTGAGTTGGCAGTGCCAGAGATTCCCGAGCAGCCCGGTGAACCAGCGATTAAATCGATGGAGCGCGGCCTTTTCACCGCCGCCCTCGGTGTCAATCGAGTTCGCAACAAGCAGGGTGCTGGCCATGGTAGGCCTTGGGTGCCCACTCTTTCGTCAGAGGAGGCTAAAGCCGCTATCGAGATCGTGGGAACGATCTCGGCGTACTTGCTCGGGAAGCTGTCGAAACGAGAGCGTCGACAGGCCTAGCTACCGAACTCCAACTGATCGAGGAAAATCTCTATGAGTGCGCTGAGCAGCTATAAGGGTCAGATCCATCTGATGCGGCAGATTCACGAAGCCAGCTACTACATCGGCAAAGCAGAAGAGCTTGGCCATCCTCATCTCTGGAATTCATACATCCCGATCCTAGAGTTCTTAGGACACTTCAAAAGCGCGCTCAACTCGTATGCGAAATGCTTTGTGAGTACTGGGAAAGGTCGGAATAAGCTTGAAGCTTCCTCGATTTTTAAAGCTGAGGAGGCGTGTCTGGAACAACACAAAAAAATCATGGAATTGCGCCATACCTACGTTGCGCACAATGACGAAAACGAGTTTGAGTCGGTGACAGTTCGTGAGGAGCAAGCGCGAGGAGAGCTTGTGCTTCACCTGCAATACGAAATCTCTTTTCCTTTTGATCGTCTTTACGAGCTACGTAAGCTGATCCTGCTAGTTGAACTTCATATTGTTGACCGTCAAAAGGGACACCTAGCTGCGATCGAGCGCGAGGTTGGGAAGCCTGTGCGAGTTCTCGAAGGAAAACCGTGAAGAAACCAACTACCGTTCAAACCTTAGGCGCGGTCTGTCTCAGCGTGCTGCTCGCTGGGTGCGATGGCTACGGCGGTCGGGATGTCACCGGGGATGGCCAACCAGATGGCGTGCGCCCACAGAATGGGCAGTGCCCGGCGTATTCGGATGCCGACCGGCCGCATGCTGACGGCTACTGCTACCCCGGTTGAACGCCCCGAGCAAAAAGGTTGAGGAAATGCCCCGGCCGCAGTCGTAGGCAGCGGCGAACACCCCACCCCTTGATTGGGGGCAGTACCAGGGCGCAGTTTTCACGCCTAGGAAACTGACACGAAAAAAACACTGCCATGAGTACGACTATGACCCAGCTTGATAGAAGAATCTTCAGCACCTTCAGCTCCAACCTTTCAGCAATCACCACGCTGATGGAGGCGGGGCACCATACCCATGCAATTACCTTAATTTATTCGGCGATCGACCACATGTCCTGGCTGAACGCAGCAGGCGAGCCTGGCGCCCGAGGCTTTAAGGATTGGGTGAACCGATTTCTGTTCAATGGCAACACTTCCGACTTCAACGCTGAGGACCTGTGGGCGGCAAGATGCGGCCTCCTTCATACCGGAGCAGCTGAGTCCGATCTCTACAGGGATGGTAGAGCGAAGCTTGTCTATTACGTTGTCGGCGAATCACAACCGGATGAAAGCATGCTCAATCCCGTACTGACGGCGCATGGTATTACTCGCAGCCAAGTAGTGATCGTGGACTACCACTGGCTCTCGACAGAGTTCGTTGATGCCTTGAGCCGCTTTCACGCGCACCTACTGGCAGACGCAACCGCGCATACTCGGGCTGCTCAAAAAGCAGCAATGCAGATGGTTTTCCAAGTCTCCAGCGACGTCTCCACGTGATCGAGAAAAAGCGGCTTCCGCGCCTATGGGCGTGCTGGCTGATGTCGCCCAGGGCGATAAGTCAACCCCCTCCATCACTAGCTCCACGAACAACGAAAAAAAGCGGCGTTCGTACATATGGTGTCGCTGGCTAGCTGATCTACCACTACATGTAGTGGCACAAAGGAAAAGACCATGCCATTCCCAAAGATCCACCAGCACAATTCACACGTCACGGCCGATCCGATCATGTCGGACTATGTTCGCGAGCAGTAGCAACGGCTTCATATCGAATGGCTTACTCATGTTCGACCACCAATGTAAGTCGATAACAGGTCGATACGGCCGAGTCCCAACTCGTAGCTGATTTGCACTCGGGCATCCTGATCTAGGCGTCGGTCGAGTTGGTAGCAACGGCCACCGTTGATGGGCGCAAGATG
>Ga0065714_10065113_pt1 | contig 12816 bp, 13 predicted proteins | sample MisRhiReplicate2_FD_59101 | JGI IMG/M metagenome (GOLD analysis project Ga0065714, IMG submission 59101) | Miscanthus rhizosphere microbial communities from Kellogg Biological Station, MSU, sample Rhizosphere Soil Replicate 2: eDNA_1 v2... | ecosystem: Host-associated > Plants > Roots >... | reverse complement strand
ACCTTGCGTGCTATGTCGATGCTGGGGGGGGCGTTTGCAGGGCTGGCGGTTCGGGCCCCAATGGCGCAAATCGATGCGCCCTAAGCTACACAACGTGAAGGCAAGTTAGAGAGGAAGGAGTAACGCCATGGCATGGTTTACTGATGATCGTTCGGAGCGGGAGAAAAACAGAGAAAAAGCCTTCATCAAAGCTGTGAACAACCTCAAGACCCTCGCCGTCACTGCGGATGGAGGCATGTCCATTGACCCAATTGAGATCCAGGACAAAGTCATAGCGGCGCGCTTAGGGCTTCGGCATTTCGTCACACTGAGAAGGGACAAATAATTTCTATGCAAGGTGAAGTACGCTGTCGTGTTTGAGATCCGCAGGCCGAGAGGAACGCATGTCAGATAAAAAAATGCTCACCGCTCGGGAGGTCTACGTAGTGCTGCGCGATGCCCCCACGATTTCACGCTCAATACGCAGAATTACAAACGCCACTTGGGATGAGATCTATTGCGGGCTGATGACCGTTAACGTCGACGACTGGGTGATAACGTTCTACAACGACTGCGGAGAGTTAGACTACTGCGATAGCTGTTACAGCCCCGAAGGCCGAAGGTACGAATTCAGCTCAAGAGATGCATCCGATCCTATCGACCTTCTGACTCCTGCCGAGCATCGCCAGCTCGAGGAACTCCTCCGCCGTATCTGATTTCACCTCAACGTATCACTCGACACTACACGTAGCGAAAACGCTCTGCGGAAAACAGGACTTCACAAAAAGCCCAGCTGATTGCACAGAGTGGACTATGGCTATGCTCGGATTTCAGCTGGATGGATGCCTGCCATAGGCCTGCAGCTCATGCTGATTGTCTCCAGGGTATCCAGTTGATCGCGCCCCATGGCCTCCATCAAAGCATTAGCAAGCCAGACGGCGTCAAGCATGCCGAATGAAAAGCCCATGAGGTCGAACACAAGTTCTACTCCTCCTTCGTCAATCGTGTAGATGGCCACCGCTTCAGTCTGTTCGTGCTCCCCTGCCCAGGGCTCAACGACATAGACATCATCTTCTGCTTCGTGACAGTTGAATCTTCCATCCGCGCTGTAGCTCCATTCGCCCGACACCCTTTTTCGAAATGTCCTCTCAAGCTTGCTATCGCGTACTGCAGGCGTTGGTAAAAATCCTGCCAAATTCCCAACGGTAACGAGCACGGCATCGTAGAGACAGCGCGCGATATCTTCAGCTATGGCGTCGGAGAACCTGATGGGCATGATGTCTAAATTCAGACCGACATAGTGATCCCCCTGCCTGGATACCTTGCACGAATACAGCTCGTCATGTTCCCGCCCACGCCAGCAAACAAATTCGCGTTCCGCAAAAAAAAACGTTGCCGGTTGCACTTCAGTTTTGCCCACAAATTTCACCAATACGTTGTTCTTAAAAATAACAACGGACGCTGCGCAGGAAAACTTTAGCGACAGGGTGAAATATTTTTGGACGCTAGAATTCTAGGCCTTTGAACCAAGCGGCCAGAAAGTGGCTTAGGTTCGTGCAGGCTGGTACGGCGTATCGCGAACTCGCTTCGATACGCTAGCTGAAAGCGTCAGCCAGTTTTGTCGCCCGCTGGTACTGGCGTTGTTCGTGCGGCCCTGCTTCGGTGACGCCACGCACCTACCGCTATTGAAATAGTCCTCGATCGACCTCAAGTTTTTTTATAACGATCCGTTTTTCATCTGTATGCCCTCAGCGAGAACGCAATTTTGAACCAATCGACAACTGACTTTGCACGGGGCCTGCAGGGCGCAATTTCGTTTTCCAAGACGATCCAAGGCAATCGCCAGCGGAGAGCGTGGCAGCAACTCATCAATTACATCGGATCGTCCGACTCCCTTCCGGAGTTTGACAAAGCTTCGGCCAGGGCGGAGGGATACGCTCAGGCCCTCGTAGACAGCGAACAGATCGACACCAAATCCACTGAGCGCGACCTACTGATAATTGCGACCATTGATGCATGGCGCCGGCATCACATCCACTCAAATACTCCGACCAGCGTTTAGCACCACCCTCCCCTAAGGAAATCGATGTCCACTATATTTCAGCGCTATGCCGATGATGAAGTTTCAGATATCACAATCCAAATGCCTCAACGAATTCTGGCCACCACTGTTCATCACTACCAAATTGATGTCTTGGCATGCCAATTGGAAAAATACCAAGCAGACCCGTCGAGTGCTCATGATCGTTATCCCTGGGCCGCACGCTTCGTAATGGGTATTCCTGTTCCATCTTGGCAGCGACACCTGGTGTGGAATGTGGGGCAAAAGGCTCGATTCATTACTGCTGCTTGGTCAGGCGCAGATCTCGGGAGTTATCTCACTAACGAATGGTGCGGTTCCGCAGGTGTGGGCAGGGCTCTGGCGGAAAACAGTGAGATCCTCCTGGATGGCCAGCAGCGTCTGTATAGTATTGAGGAGTACTTTCTTGATCGACTAGCTGTCGCAGATGTTCAAGGTCAACCAAGGGTTTGGTCTGAGGTTAGCAATGGGGAGCGGAAGCGGTTCCTGTCAACGATCTTTGCCCATGCGCGAGTATCCTCAGATGACGAACTGGCGTTGCGCAAAACGTATGATCTTTACGCTTTGGGCGTAGCGCCTCGCACGCACGATCAACGCGCAGATCGATAAGCTTCGGATGCTTTGTTGTTGGGGCACGCCCCTTTGGGGATGGCTGTCGTAAACCAAGCCCTGTCTGTCGACAGGTCTTGGCCCTCTCGGGCTTCCATCCTCATGCCCTTCGACCATCCTGGTCTGCGCGCTCCGCTTGCACGATAGCTCGAGCACCTCAAGTGCATTAGCATTTTTTGACTAACGCCGCGAATCAGCACGCTCGTAAGTTTTTGCTTTTTTGTTTGAGGGAATTGCCAAGCGCCGACCTTTTATTTTGATCAAGCTGCCCCTATGACCCTCAGTACGCATACCAACTCAGAGAAGAAAATGAGTAAGGTGAAGTTTTTGGGTTAGCGATTTTCAATAGGTTTGGTGGCATATCTATTTTGCTTGCGACGTGCCTCCCGGCGAGATTCCTTTATTCGCAACGACTCCTTTGAGGTAGTGGCAGCACTCTGAACTTTAGGACTAAAGATTTTGTCCCTTATCATGTTGAATCTGTAGCGCTCTTTCAGGTGACTTATCAATTTTGAGTCGGTACCGCGACCACGCGTTTCTAACTCTAATGCATTCAGCCCTACCGCTGCGCCATCCGGCCAAATATTTTCAACAAAGTTGTCCACCGAACGGCATTTGTATGCATCATGATAGTTTCGATAACCGAGTGCGCGAGCGAGAATTTCATAACTGTCAGAAAGTTTTATGTGAACACCTGAGGCTTTAGCTAAGCGCCTCATACATTTGGCACGAAATTTAATCTGCCCTACATACAACCCCGTGCAACAGCTAATCATTAATAACGAGTCTGAAATCCTATCATTCCTTAGTATATAGCTATCTGGCTCAGACCACCCGGAAATGCAGTTTGCGGCCAAAAAGGCACACAAGTGTTCACCAAGAGACTCAGAGACACTTTTTGCGGTTAGTTGTTTATTAGCCTCTTGAGGAGCATACTGAACAATTCTCACAATTCACACCTCAAATTCCATATTAAAAAAAACAGCCACCCACAATCATAAAATAAAAACTAACTCTCTAAATACGGACAATTTATGTACGCATTTAACCCAGGCAAATCATTGACAAACTTAAATTACAACCACACTTTCTCGAATTGATAAAAGGTGAGATGCACGTGGCTTGCAGATTAAACACCTTATCATGAAGCCCAGAGACCGAATGAAATCTGTTGGGCGCCCGACCTAGGATAATCGTTAACGCCAAGCCGTCAACTGCACCATTTTTCTTCCGAGGAACTTCCACACACATAAAATTATACTTATGCAAATTACGCATTCTGTCAATATACAGAAAAACTACAACATACTGTTTTATTTAGCTTTTTTGTTTTAAACCAAAAATACATGACATAAAAAAAACATAGCGTGAAGAGCGATTTTTGGGACGATTATTACTCACGTAGTAACAGCAGGTCTGCGTCTAGAAATGAACTATTCCGATAGGTTCGACGGAACGCTCCTTGCGTCCAGCAAGTGCGCCCACGCAGAATCCCACGTTCTCATTTTAGTAAGTACGACAGCTATACAGCCTAAGAGAGCCCCTGACCCACGAAGGCTGATAATCAGATCAAAAGTTTCTTTAGCCTCCGCCATACCAAGCCCGTCAATCAGCCGGTGAGATTCCAGGCTCAATGATGTCGTTCAGGTGCACCGTCTCAGGTTGTTTGGAGATAAATGCTTCCGGGGCAACCCATCTGTTCGCTTGCTCTAGGAATTCGTAGAAGCAAAACCTTAGAGAGTCTCGATATTCAGTCATGTCGCTGAAGTATCGAATAAAATCTTTATGATCTTGGTCGAGATCTGCGATGTCGTCGTTGAACACCTGCGAGGGCCTGTAGGTGTCACTATCTGGATGGTTTTCGTACTCATCCACGAGCAGCCGTACCTTGTCGGTTATCACCAACCACTGCAATGCTCTGTCTGCTCCGAGCGGCAGCGCAATAGCTAAGATCAGGTCAGGCAGAGGGAGACCGATTAAGGCTCGCACGAACTTCGCTAGCCAGCCTTTCGTCAACCTGCTCGAGCAGTTGAGCAACGGCCCACCAATTCTTAGCCCGAGTGAAGTCGTAGTGGCGGAAAGAGGACTGGATTCCCACTACACGGACGCTATGTACCGCTGACCAGACGATGGACTCAGACTGCACGAACTCCCAAACGGAGCCACCACTCACGCCTTCCAGGTCGGGAGTAGATACTGATCTGCCATCCAGCGCTTGAGCTTCATGGCCATAGTCGAAAAAAAAGTCCAATCCCTCAATGTACGGCTCCTGCAAGCCAGCCGGGACGTCGGCTAGGCGCTGCGTGTAAGCGGTCAGAAAGCAGCCATGAGTCCAGCCGTTTCTTTCGCCTGTAAGAGCAACGGGATATCCGGCTACGAATACCGCTCCATTCGCGGGGTTAGCTGATGGGGACGCTACGTTCTCTAGTGTAAGGAACTGCCATCCTGCCTCCAGACGAGCAACTACCGCCGGGTCGTGCAGCTCAATTACTGCCACATCGATTTTGGCATCGTCGGGCTTATAAATCTTTATGTCGCCGAAGGTATGCAGCGCACCTTTCAGTGGATTCTCTGGATAGGCCAATAACGTCAGATCGCTGACTTGGTCAAAGAGGTGCCTTACTGTGATGATGAACGAGCGATTGGCAATTTTGAAAAGTGTACCCGTAGCCACAACAGCAGCGGAATGCTCTATCTCATGAAGGATAGGGATAGTCACACTCAGGACGAAACGTCTGACGAGATCTGCCTGAGATTCATTGATATCAATAGACATGTGGAAAGGTACTCAATTTCATGGGCTCAAGGTTCTCAAATGCATGCGAAGACCAACATCCTTGCTGCTACTTAAAACCTAGGAGCTAGGTAACTCAAACCACGGCGGAACGAGCTTCTTATCGCGCCATTCTTCAGTGAGTACCACGTTAGAAATTTCACCCCAAACACCTTCATCGGCATGGTCGAGCACGATGATTTGTAGGCGACCTTCCGAGCTGTTGACTGCGGTAGCCAAGGCCCTGAAGACCTTACGCACGGCTAGCCGGTCTTCGTCGCCAAGCTCATGCTCCTCGTCAGTCTGTGCGGCGCGCTTTACTGGGAAGTACACCTGACTAGGCTGGTCGAAAATCAGAAAGTGAGGCACCGGGTGCTCAACGGTCTTCTTGGCCAAGAACAGTTTCTGCAAGGCCAGCAGCATTGCAACGTGGTATGCGAGCCAGTTTGCACCACTACCGATCTCCCACAGAAAATCATCACGCCCATCATGGCGCACCTTGATCGCAAGGTCAGTGATCGATAGCCCGATGCGGGCATCCTTCCACTCGGCGTCAAGAACCGGAGTGATCTGGGCGCAGTAGTCACTCAGGGCGTTCAAGATCTTGCGAGTTTTATCTCGCACCTGATCAACAGAAATCGATGGAGCTAGAGCTGCTATCTTGTCCTCGACCTCTTTCAGCCGTTTTGCCAAGCCGTCGTCCTGTTGAGCCGCTTGATAGTTCCGAACAGCCTCCTGGAGCCGACCAAGATATCGATCGATGTCAGACTGGCGCAGAGCCTGACCTTCGGCCTGAGCGTCGAGGGCTTCAATGGCCTTGATCTCTGCTTTGATCGCTTCGAGCTCTTCAGCATCGATACGCACCGCGCTGCGTAGCCGGACGAGCTCACTTTCAATCGAAGCAGATACCACGGGCGTTTGTTCCGAAAGCGTCTCTATACCATGCAGTGCCTCACACAACGCGTCCAATTCACCGGACGCTGACAATGTCTGTGACCCCAGAATACTGGGGGACGATTGCTCGGTAACTAAGCCTTTCAACCACGTGGAGAGCGACAGGCGCTCTTTCATGGTATCAAGCGCCTTGAGGTAAGCGTTGGCATCACCCTGAATGCGGGTCAGCTCGTTAAGCTTTTGACGACCGGTAAACAGATTCGCGGCGATGACGTCTTCCCGCTTTCTCAATTCACCAATGGTCGTGATCGAAGCCTGAAGCGCTTCGAACTTGGGTGCTGCATCGCGAGAGGTTTTCTGCAGGATCGAACTGAGCTGCTGAATCGCGCTAGGCCAATCCTCAGAGAGCACCGCATTGTTCGGTACCAACCCAAACTCTCTAGCTTGGTAATACCAACTGCGAGCCTCGGAGCGCAACCGCGCAGATGCATCCGCGAGCGTTTTGAGCTCTGACCGCAACTGCTTTTGCTGACGCTCAAGATCTTTCATTTCCCAAGACGCAACCAGCGTTTGAGAGGTGACGGCACCCAGAATGAACGGAAAAATGTCCTTAAGCTTCTCCCTGTGGCCGGTGGTATCAGCTTTGTAGAAAAGGACGTCAGGGTTAGCCACGATGTTTTGCGGCTGGAAGGTGAAAGCCATCAAATCTCGGAAGCTCGGACGGGTTTTGAATCCGTAGCGAACGTCGTCTCCAAAACCAAGATTCGGCAGGCCCGACAACCTGTTCAGGATGTCCTTAACACTGCTTCGGTTTGTGTTTTTGCCCTCAATCCTTTCAGGTATAGAAATCTGCTCACCTTCCAGTGCGAACATATCATCCGTTGATCGTTGCTTACCCGGCTCAGCACGCGCGAAAAGCTTGAGTCCTTCGTCCGTATCCACGAGCAGCCCAAACCACCCGCAGGTATTGCGAATAGTCCCTACAGGAATTGCACATTTTTCCGAGGCCAGGCAGTAATCGATGATCGGAATAACCGCCGACTTCCCTGCCTTTGACGAACCGCTGATCACGTTCACTGCTCCGGGCGTGAACGTCACCTCTCGATACTGAAGGCCATTTTTTGGCCACAAAATCAGTTTTATGATCTGGAGTTTCATTAAAAACCTATCCGTAGTGCAGCCTGGACTTCCTGAAGAGTGAGCGAACCACACCACCCGCCTAGCTTGTCAGCGTGCTTGCCAAGCTCCCTGACAGCCAATCGAGTCTTGGGAGGATATCGCTTGGTCGTGCAGTCAACTGAAGCGGTAGTTACGTTGAGTGTCAGCAAGCCGCTCTCAAGTCCGATAGACAGACTGGATAGAGAAGTGGGTCGCAGAATCAGCATTCGCCGTTGCAATGCCAGTAGAACCTCTTGATCCTTGGAGAATTTCGTTGCGAACAATCTCAGTCCGGAAGAGGGATTTGTCCCTGATATTGCTGTCCTGAGCGTTTCGTTAAACACGATCGGCAACACAATGAAGAGCAAAGGCAGCTCCGGCAAACGACCGGCGCTTTGGCGGACGAACCCTTTAACAAATTCCCATATCAGAATCGCACCGAGCGCAGGGTTCTGCACCAAGTACACCTCATCAAGGCTACGGTGCGCCTCGCCGTATAGTTCAGTAGGTTCCATCCTGGTTAACCTGTTGGATTTACTTTGATTGGTCGCACTCCGAAAATGACAACCTTCGGAGGTACGCATAGTGCATTTTCAGTGTGTTTGCTCCTCCCGGAAATTCGAGAGAAGCGGCTTAGACCTGCACATATCGCAAGTCAGTCATCAAGCAAATCATTGAATTGGGGGTGCCACCCAATGTCTTTGCGGTTTGAAAAATCGTGGTACGTCCCGCGAACGAAAAACTCTGGGGAGTCGACATCGTTAAGCTTGGCGCTGTCGACCATGCACCTGAGGTGCAAAAGCTGGCCTTTGTCGACGTCGGCAGCGGAGCTATGTAGCAGACGAATTTCCTTACCGAAAAGCTGCCACTTGTTTAGCAACCGTTTCTTGAAGTCATCGAACTCAGGCTCATAGACCAGACCTCGCGCCCCCCACCGCACCTTATTGGTTTTCGATTGCAGGTAGTCCGACATGGCATCGGCGCTGTCCTTTTCCATCTCAATCAGCTCAAGCTGACGAATCAGAGTAAGCGCGTGGGGCCGCCCTTCTTCGATCTCCTCAGCTGTCGGTGGAGGGAGCGTGTATTTCAGAAGATGGTTAAACGAGAAACGGCTATTGTAGGTGGACATCCAATCGCTGAACTGCGAACGAGCGAGCACTGCTAGCTGCCCGGCTGCAATCAGGTCGTCGGAGGTATTCTTCACCCACCCGATTGCTGCATGACAAGTATCTTCCAGAAGGTCTTCTGGCACGGCTAGTGAGAGGTAATCCTTGATCCCTTCAACCAGTTGGTCGTTCCCGGTTTCGAGCTCAAACGCCATGACCAAATTCGCAAGCTTCTCAGGATCGTAGTTCAAGAATTTTTCAATATAGGGCTTACAGCCCCCTGGCAGTTCGTCCTCGTAGGATTGGCGAATCTCCCGCACCACGTGCTCAACCTGAGGCCTGGTATGCGCGTAATGCAGGTTGTGCGCGAACGCACCCTCTTTCTGTTGCAATACGTAGAGTCGGAAACGCGTCTTGCCAAGGTCGATTGCGCCCGCTTCGATGGCATCGATCCAGTTAGAGAACGTCTTCCACAAGTCCTTAGAGAAATTGGCAATGGGGTTAGTGGCAATGCCACTCTTGGATTGCTCAACCATTTTCCTGCCGTCAGCATATTCAACGTCAACGTCGTCTAAAACTTCCAACGCAACGAACGCCCCCCGTGGCGCCTCGCACAGATGTAGGCACATCCGGGTGGACTGCAGTGAGTACCCAAGGTAAGAGCCAGGTCTGCTCGATTTCAGAGAGGGATTTTCTCTCTCTACCGTGGTGCCTTCCTTGTCCATGCTCTTTCGTCCTGAGTCGTTCGTTCGAGACCACTGCAGCCTAAATCTGATTTCTGAGTATCTGCGTGGTGGATTATGCTCGCTCTCGAAGGGCAATCCAGCGCACCCCACAAGGGGATCAGGTTGCAATGCCTTAATTCTTCGCGGCCCAAATGGGTGGCAAGATCGTTTGAAAATCGGTTCTAAGTCTTTCAGGAACGGCTATGGATGCTCACAGGTGCACCTAGCAATTCCAAATCGCCATCATGTTAGCCTAGTTACGTATCTGGTGAAAACCGTCGTCAGAATGATCTTGGCCCTACGGGCGTCCGTCCCTCACGCCTGCGCGCTCCGCTTGCCCCCATAGACCTGCCAATGCGAGATACGTTAGCCTCAATACTTCACGGCTTAAAAATTTTCTAAGGACAGAATTTCGATGAGTGACCTGCTTCAACATGCCCCAACCAACCAAAAATTCTTGGCTGATATTACTCGCTCCATAATTGAGCTTGAAGACAGGATTAAGCAGTTCCCATTCTTTCAATCTGCAAAAGCTGCGGGCACGCTGACCGCCCGTGAGAGCGGTGAGTTCTTCACTCAAGCGATCCAGGCCATGGAAGAGGCGTATTCACGTGATCTGAACGCCTATTCAGCAATGCGCTGGATGTACTACTTTCGACGCACACCGAACGCTGTTTTCGCTGGAGACTTGACTTCAACCTGCCCTAATGCACGTGCATTAGCTGAGGTCTACGCAAACCGTAGTGTCAGGCTGGAGTCAGCAGCGTACGGCAGAAAGGGTTTTGTCTTTCCTGTCAACGAAAGCACACTGAGGCATATTGCACGCTTCATAGCCTTCATCAACATCATTTACGACTTGCAGGTTGGGTTCAAGTTAGCGAGTAAGGAATACAGCTTTACCTTCCCAACTGAACGTAATCGCGTCCCCGGCAGACTTACAAAAGGAGCGCTCGCCTTCAGACCGATGGCAAGCCCAGCACCGACAACACTCCCGAGTCGCGTTTCAGATCCGATATTGGAGAATGCAGTTCGGATATATGACCAGCGCCATGATTCCCATGGACGTACATTTCATGGCGCCGCCTTGAACCAGGCAGGCTTGGCCCATGATGAATCCGCTAACAACGCCGTCAATACAGACGTGAACTTTGCACAAGCGTATTGGGGCCTATTAAGCGACGAGATCGCGGTCGCGCCCCAAGAGTTCCTGAAAGGACACCCACGAGCCGCTGATTACGGAAGCGCAGGAAAGGTTTTGATTCGGTTCCGCCCAAGCACTCTTGATCTCGCAAAAATCTTTGAACTGCATCGAGCGCCAGCGCTGGAAAAACAAGACATAGAGCCCAACGCCTCGCTTTGCCTCTTGGTACTTTTGATCGCTGGACGCTACCTACAGCGAAGCCGCTACTCAATCCTGCGGATTATGGAGCTCGGCTATTTCATCATGCCGTTCAACGAGTGGAACATGCTCGGGGAGAAAGTGTATGACGCCGTCTGCGATGAAGTACGCCAACACCTACCTCAGTTCCAGGCGCCGGCAAGCTTCGAAGCATTCAGCTCTAGCTGCTTGAGCTTTTTGGGAGAAGTTTGGCCTGCCGCTCATGGCGCTCCTGCCAGGAAAACGAATGACAACATGTGTATCGATATGTGGGCAGCCTCGATGGGATTCTTGGCGTGGTTCAACATCCCGAAGAGACAAGGTAAAGTCGCTAACGAACGGGCAGCAAAATTCGAAGATGTCGTTCAACAACGGATTGATCGAACCCGCTGGGCCGACAACAACATTCGCGAGCTTAGGCAACGGACGCTTAAAGTCGCTGGCCAAGCCGTGACCGATATAGATGCAATTGGCTCGTTTGAAGGTACCCTCCTCCTCGTGTCCTGCAAAAGCATCCCGTACTCTCGGGAGTACGATCAAGGAGTCCATTCTGTTATCCGCAACGCTGCGTCGACCGTAAACAGCGGTGTGAGCACTTGGGTAACCATCGTGAATCGACTCTCAGAAAACCCCTCGGGTGACAACTTCGATTTCACCAATTACGAGAGAATCGTCGGTGTTGTTTGCACCCCCTTCGCAGTCTATACGAGCGATGAACAGGCACTCTCAACTTCTGTGGGTACGCTGCGCTGGGCATGCTCACTTGATGAGCTGATTGCGTTCCTCAAGTGCTAGCCTCTTAGGGTTGCCATTTCCACTCTCCAGGCTAGGGAGAACCTCGGTGCCGCCTCTACATGCGCGGCGCAAATCACGGGTTCCCGCGAAACGCCCACAGCAATGAAGGTCAGCACAGCCCCAAAAAATGATGTACAGAGCCAACGGCCACGATGCACCTGACCGTAGGCCCTTCAAGGCCTAGGTTGTCCCGCAGTACGGGCAACCGGACGTTGCAATTGCTAGATCATCACCGCAACGAAGGGCCAGCTAAGGGAGCGCAATTTCACCTAAGCACTATCCAGGATGGCCACCTTTTCTTTCTTTTGAGAGCTGATCTACACGCTGGCTTATAAACAGGTAAAGATTGGTGGAGAACATCCCTACCACGATGGCTACCAGTGCCATCGTGTAATAGCTATTTGGCGCATTCAGAATCTGTTCTGAAGGTACCTGATGGTTGCTCAGATGTGGCGCGATTACCGAAATCAGAACCCCGCTTTTGATCCCGATCCAGGAAAAGCAAGCCATCAATGCGGAGCCCCCGATGAGGGTGAGTTCATCCACGACCCTGATCCCCGACAACAAAAGCCGAGCAATAGCACCAACGCCACCAAGCAGAAACGGGATGGTAAGAAGCACTATCGAGTTGAATGCCTCATTCACAATGGAAGCGGTCTCGTCTTCAAGTACAAATAGCTGGGGATTCCTGATGGCAACGAAAAAAAGAATCGAAAAAATCACGCCCAGCACCGCCATCCAAATCATGAGTCTGCGCAGCATCTGGATTCGGTTTTTGTGGGCTAGATGCACCTTTCTAACCATCTCGTGTTGGGCTTTCTCTTCCTTTGCCATTTCTTCGTTATAAACGGCTTCGCTTGCTTTAGCCGCATCAAATCCTTTTGAGGACGTCATTTTCACCAATCCAATTGCGCTAGAGAGTCACCAGCGCTGGGCTTGTGACAGAAGAGAAAACGGCATAGCCGGGGTACTGATTGCCTGAGGCACCGATTGTGAAGCCGACCCAGTGCAAACTCAACAGATCGTTAGTTCAGCGCCTTTCAATTTTTTGCTGACCGCTACAAGCGGGAGTCTGGGTTTACCCAGCCGAGTTTGGCTCACGGCCTCCACAATTACGGCTTATGCGGGCTCGGCATGCTCGCTTGTGTTGTCCTCCGCACCTTCAAATGCGTGGCCAACCCGGAATCGAGAATCCAAGCGCCGGTCGCAATCCCTAGATGAAGTGAACGTGGCTTCGCTGACCGATCTACTTCGCTGCGAGCTGAAGCATTGCCAGCTGATCGTGTCGTCCCATGAAGACGACATCTCGGCGTACATGC
>Ga0065714_10003178_pt1 | contig 12836 bp, 15 predicted proteins | sample MisRhiReplicate2_FD_59101 | JGI IMG/M metagenome (GOLD analysis project Ga0065714, IMG submission 59101) | Miscanthus rhizosphere microbial communities from Kellogg Biological Station, MSU, sample Rhizosphere Soil Replicate 2: eDNA_1 v2... | ecosystem: Host-associated > Plants > Roots >... | reverse complement strand
TGACTGACACACCGCTTTCGCGAGCAAGCCCGCTCCCACAAGGTCAGAGGTGTAGTTGAGGAATGTTTCACATAAAAAAGCCCCCGCAACCCAAGGCTGCGGGGGCTTTTTTGTACCCGGACGGTTAGAACGCGCCCATGTAGTCGCGCTTGCCCACTTCCACACCGTTGTGACGCAGCAATGCGTAAGTGGTGGTGACGTGGAAGAAGAACTGCGGCAGGCCGTAGCTAAGCAGGTAAGCCTGGCCACTGAAGCGTTTTTCTTTAGGCGTGCCTGGACGGGTAACGATCTCGATGCCTTCCTTGCCGTTGATCTGCTCCGGCTTGATCTCGGCGATGTACGCCAGAACCTTGGTCAGCAGCGCTTGCAGTTCGGCGAAGGTGGTTTCGGTGTCTTCGTACTTCGGCAATTCAACTTCGGCCAGACGCGAGGAAACGCCTTTGGCGAAGTCAACGGCGATCTGCACCTGACGCACCAGCGGGAACATGTCCGGGTACAGGCGGGCTTGCAGGAACGCATTCGGGTCGATGTTTTTTTCGGTAGCGTGCGCTTCTGCTTTTTTCAGCACGTCACTCAGGGCGGTGAGCATTTGCTTGAAAACAGGAACGGAAGCGTCGTACAGGGAAATGGTCATGGCAGTCTCGTGTGGTGACAGGAGGAGAAAACGTCGGCCGATTATAGCCATGCCCGCCCTCCCTGGACGGGTCTTTTTCCGCAGCCGCGCACCTTCACCGCCGCAACGGCGTGTGTCACCACCGGCACCGTTACCTTGGGGTACAACAAATTCTGTTGCCATTGGCGCCCGTCAATCTAAAGTGCATTCACGCAAGTGAAAAACATGAACCGGGTAAGGATGCGCCACCATGAGCACTGAGCAAGAGACGACCTTCGACGAGCCGCGGCTTAACAGCACGGAAATCCGCATTTTGGGCTCGCTGATCGAGAAACAGGCCACCAGCCCGGAAACCTATCCGCTGACCCTCAACGCCCTGGTGATTGCCTGCAACCAGAAAACCAGCCGTGAACCGGTGATGAACCTGACCCAAGGCCAGGTCGGCCAGAGTCTGCGGGCGCTGGAAGGACGCGGTTTCACCAAACTTGTCATGGGCAGTCGTGCGGATCGCTGGGAACACAAGGTCGACAAGGCTCTGGAGTTGGTGCCGGCGCAGGTGATACTGACCGGGTTGTTGTTCCTGCGAGGTCCGCAGACGGTCAATGAACTGCTGACCCGCAGCGGGCGCATGCATGAATTTGAAGACGCCGAACAGGTGATTCATCAACTGGAGCGTTTGATTGCGCGGGGCTTGGCGTTGTTGATTCAAAAACAAGCCGGTCAGCGGGAGGACCGGTATATGCATGCGCTGGGGGATCCGGCGGATATCGAGGTTATCCTGGCGGCGCGGCAGAACCCGGTGGAGCGCGGCGGCGGTAGCGGCGTTTCGATTGAGCGAATCGAAGAACTTGAAGCGCGCATTGCCGCGCTGGAGGAACGCCTGGCACGCCTTGAATAACAATTCAATCCCTTGTAGCAGCTGCCGAGCAGCGCGAGGCTGCGTTCGGCGGCGCAGCCGTCGTAATCCCGGCAATTGAGTGTTGTCAGGCAAACCGCAGACGCAGCCTCGCGCTGCTCGTCAGCTGCTACAGGATCTGCGTACGCCTGGCTGTTACTCACCGTCCCAATAATCCACACCGTCGCCCGGCCGGGCGATGGCGACAAAACCTGAGGCATTGCCCTCGGCATCCACCTTGAACTCATCCATCACCGCGTACTTGCCTGAATCCGGATACTCGCAGATCTCCGGCGATTGCTGGGTGCTGACCGCCAGATAACGCAATTCCGCGCTGCTGGTGTTGATGATCTGATGCGCCATTTCCGGACCGCCCGGCGGGCAGGCGATCACGTCACCTGCGCGAATCGGGAACCGCTCGGCACCAAGTCGCACCTCCCCTGCCCCGGCGACGACGTAAAACATCTCCTCGTTGACGCGATGACTGTGAAAGGGACTGCCTCGCATCCCCGGTTCCAGCACGTACAGGCGATATCCAAGCTTCTGTGCGCCCAGTTGCTGGCCGACGCGGGCTATCCGTTGCTGGTAACGGCCAGCCGTGTCGCCCATGGGCGCCAAGGCTTCGGGCAAAGGTTCAAGATCGACCTGGTTCAGGTTGAGAATGCGCGGCTGCATGGATACCTCCTAGCTGCGGGCAAATTCCACGGCTTTGTGAAACTGCTCATCTGTCGGTCTGACGCCGGTGTACAGCACAAATTGCTCCAACGCCTGGATGGCGATGACCTCCAACCCGGTAATCACCCGCTTGCCTTCAGCGCGTCCGCGCACGATCAACGGTGTTTCCGAGGGGATCGCCACCACATCGAAGACCGTCTCGGCAGCGGCAATGGTTTCAGGATCGAACGCCAGTTGATCGGCCTCCGGGCCACCTGTCATGCCGATCGGCGTGACGTTGATCAGCATGTGCGGGCGCTGTGCGCCCAGTTCCGCTTGCCACTGATAGCCCAGCGACTCAGCCAATGCACGCCCAGCGCGTTCATTACGGGCGATGATCAAGCCGTTTTTGTAGCCGCCGTCGCGCAATGCGCTTGCCACAGCCTTGGCCATGCCGCCACTGCCGCGCAGGGCAAAGGTCGAATCCTGGGGCACTTCGTGGGTGTTGAGCAGTTGCTCGATGGCAAGGTAGTCGGTGTTGTAGGCCTTTAAATGGCCATCGGTGTTGACGATGGTGTTGATCGATTGAATGGCCGCCGCCGAGGCGTCCAGTTCATCCACCAGTGCGATGCACGCTTCCTTGAACGGCATCGACACGCCGCAGCCACGGATACCCAAGGCACGAATACCACCCACTGCGCCGGGCAAATCCTGGCTGCTGAAGGCCTTGTAGTAAAAGTTCAGGCCCAGTTGTTCATACAGATGATTGTGAAACCGCAGACCGAAGTTGCCAGGGCGTGCGGACAGCGACATGCACAGCTGTGTGTCTCGATTGGGGTTCATCTGCATGAATCTTGCTCCTTCAATAGCACTTTCAGATGGACGGGATTAGCCATTCCATCAGGTCTGTTCGATCATTACTGTATAGGCCGCGCGAGATAGCGCGGCCCGTCAGGAAACCGGTACAGACCTTACACAAAATTTACCTGGCAGCTGTGCTGATTTTCAAGAAAACGCTGTCTTAGAGGTATCCCCGCGAGAATCCTTGGGTCTATAGCAGACGCAAGCGCCGGGTCGATGAGCCGAGGAATTATCATGTTCCGTAAAATTCCCGCAGTTGCCTTGCTGATCGGTGCACTCGCCATCACAGGGCAGGCGCAAGCCCATGGCGGTGGTTGTGGTAACTGCTGGCAGGGTCCAGCGGTCTTTGGGGCGATTATTGGTACGGCCATGGTCGGTTCGGCCCTGATTAACGCCAATCGGCCAGTCTATGTACAACAACAACCGGTTTATTATCAACCGCCACCGGTTTACTACCAACCAGCGCCGGTCTACGTGCAACAACCGGTCTATTACGCCCCTGCACCGGTTTACTACGGCCCGCCGCGTTACTACGGCCCACCACGTTATTACGGCCCGCCACGCGGTTACTATGGCCGTGGTAACGGTTATGGCCACTGGTAATCACCTGGCCCCGCCTCAGCAGCGGGGCTTTTTATGTCCGTTTGTGAGCGAACGTCTGGATAAATCGCTTCAATGTCGCTGTGGGGACAGCGTAAATGCTTAAAATTGGCAATATTGACCTGAATCATCCCCGCCTTGGGCCAAACAGTCATATTTATGTCATGTCAGGTCCGCAAGCTTGGATCTGTCCGCAAACAACAGGTCAATAACAACAAGGACGACCTCATGCCTACACAAAACCCACACCGCATTGTCGGCTTGTGCACTTCCAGCAAGGTGTACAACGCATTGACCGAACTCAAGCACCTGGAAGGCCATCGCAGCGCGAAGTTCCTTTCCCTGCTGGCGGAAAACCTGGTGCGCAAAGGCCTGCTCAATGAGCACGAAGTGGTTCATATGCTCGATCTGGTCGTCGATTGAGGCCATCAGTCATCGGCGTCAATGACGACTATCGAAAGCGTTGATTTTCCGTTTCTGCGCCAAGTCCGTAAGGTACCTCCATCGATTGATGGAGGTACTTATGTCCCAGATTCAGATCATGTCCGTTATCGGCAGCGCCGTTCCCGCACCGCTTAGAGCGCTGGGGTTGCTCGCCTGCTGGTATCTGGTGCAGGACGGTGAACCCATCACTGGTCCGCTCACCTCGCTGCCGGACGCCCAGGCTTTGTCGCTACGTATCGACCAGAGCCAGCTCAGCGCCTAAGGCAGCTGGACCTTCGGTTTGGTTTCAAGGTAAATGCCCCAGCTCGACATGAACAAGGCTGCAATCAATGGCCCGATGACAAAACCGTTGAGGCCAAAGATCGCCAGACCGCCCAGGGTCGAGATGAGAATCAAATAGTCCGGCATCTTGGTGTCCTTGCCCACCAGGATCGGGCGCAGCACGTTATCCACCAGACCGATCACAAAAATCCCGTACAGCCCCAACACCACGCCCTCCCAGATCGCCCCGCCGAGCAGGAAAAACGCCGCCGCCGGCGCCCAGATGATCCCCGCCCCCACCGCTGGCAACAGCGACAAAAATGCCATCAGCACCGCCCAGAGCAACACGCTCGGGATGTCCAGAAACCAGAAAATCAAGCCACCTAAAGCGCCCTGCGTGATTGCCACCAACAGGTTGCCTTTTACTGTTGCCCGCACCACCCGATTGAACTTGAGTTGCAACCGACGCTTTTGGTGTTCCTGCAACGGCACGGCTGCGCGAACTTCGCGTGCCAGCTCGGCACCGTCGCGCAAAAAGAAATACAACATGTAGAGCATGATGAAAAAGCTCACCACAAAATCAAACGTACCCTGGCCGAAACTGAACACCTGAGTGGCGAAAAACTCGTTACCCGTCACTGCACTCTTGATAATCTTCTCTCGCAACCCGTCCAGTTCTCCTACCCCGAACCGATCGAGCAAGTGTTGGAAGTACGGCGGCAGGCTGTGCTTGAAATGGGACACATACCCCGCAATATCCAACTCACCGCTTTCGATGTTTTTGTACAGTATTGCCCCCTCTTGAACCAGGAAGAATGCGAGGATGATCACCGGCAGGATCGCAATCACCAGGCAGATACTCAGGGTGAGCAGCGACGTCATGTTGCGCTCCCAGCCCAGCTTCAATTGCAGTCGACGCTGCATCGGCGCAAAGAGGATGCCAAGGATCACCGCCCAGAACACTGCACCGTAGAACGGCAGCAGGATCCAGATGAACGCGACAGTGACCAGCCCCAACAAAATCACCAGCGATTTATTTCTTACGGTTTTTTCGTTCATGTCCGATCCGTGTCAGTGCGCAGGGACACAAGCTCCTGGAAGTTGAGCGGTCCTAATGCTTAGTCCTCCACGGTTCGCGCGAGTGCCATGCGTTTGTTCACAAAGCCTGGATCCAGATCAATAAACCTCATGGGCAAGGCGCCTATGCTCCCAGGCTTTTACGACTGACATTGCCATGACTCCCCTTGCCCCCGAACTGCTCGCCCCTGCTGGCACCTTGAAAAACATGCGTTATGCCTTCGCCTACGGCGCCGATGCGGTGTACGCCGGCCAGCCGCGCTACAGCTTGCGGGTGCGCAATAACGAATTCGATCACGCCAATCTGGCCCTTGGCATTCAGGAAGCTCAGGCGCAGGGCAAGCGCTTTTATGTGGTGGTGAACATTGCGCCACACAACGCCAAGCTCAAGACCTTCCTCAAGGACCTCGCGCCGGTAATTGCCATGGCGCCGGACGCACTGATCATGTCCGATCCGGGCTTGATCATGCTGGTGCGTCGGCACTTCCCGCTGATGCCGATCCATCTGTCGGTGCAGGCCAACACCGTCAACTGGGCGAGTGTCGAGTTCTGGAAGCAACAGGGTATAAGCCGGGTCATCCTGTCGCGGGAACTGTCCCTGGAAGAAATCGGCGAAATCCGCAAGCAAGTGCCGGCCATGGAGCTGGAGGTGTTTGTCCACGGTGCGTTGTGCATGGCGTATTCCGGACGCTGCCTGCTGTCCGGTTACATGAACAAACGCGATGCCAATCAAGGCAGTTGCACTAACGCCTGTCGCTGGAAATATTCGGCGCAAGAGGCCACGGAAAATCAGCTCGGCGAGATCGTCCAGCAGTATCAGCCCGAACCAACCCTCGGCATCGGCGCTCCCACCGAGCAGGTATTCCTGTTGCAGGAAGCCAATCGGCCGGACGAACTGATGCCAGCCTTCGAAGATGAACACGGCACTTACATCATGAATGCCAAGGACCTGCGCGCCGTGCAACATGTCGAGCGTCTGACGAGCATGGGTGTGCATTCGCTGAAGATCGAAGGGCGGACCAAATCCCACTTCTATTGCGCGCGCACCACGCAGGTGTATCGCCAGGCCATCGACGACGCCGTCGCCGGGCGTGAATTCGACCGTAGCCTGATGACCGATCTGGAGTCATTGGCGCAGCGCGGCTACACCGAAGGATTTTTACGTCGGCATGTGCATGACGAGTACCAGAATTATCAGCACGGCAGCTCGGTGTCGGAGCGACAGCAGTTTGTCGGTGAATTGACCGGTGAGCGGCGTGAGGGGCTGGCGGAGGTCAAGGTAAAGAACCGCTTTAGCCTGGGTGATCACATGGAGTTGATGACACCCCAAGGCAACTTCCATTTCGATTTACACCAATTGCAGAACGTCAAAGGCGAGCCAATTGAAGTGGCGCCGGGGGATGGGCACACGGTGTATTTGCCTATACCGGACGAGGTGGACCTGAAGTTTGGCTTGTTGATGCGCGATGTCAGCGTAACGTAACTTTGTAGGAGCGGGCTTGCCCGCGAAGGCGTCGACACACTCAATATGGATGTCACCTGAAACTCCCCTATCGCAGGCAAGCCAGCTCCCACAGGGTGCCATCCGCTAATCCATCTCGGCCGCTTGTAGCAGCCAATCCTTGAACGCAGTCATCGCCGCCGTTTCTGTGCGCGACTGTAAGCGTGTCAACCAGTAGTTACCGGTGGTGATTCCGATGGCGAAAGGTCGCTCGATGGCACCCGCCGCCAGTTGCCGGGAAAACATCAGGGGCGGCGCCAACGCAATGCCTGCGCCTTGGAGTGCGGCTTCCATCATTGCCAGCGAAGAATCGAAAACAATGCTCTTGGCGGGCGGTGCATTGGCTGGCAACCCACAAGCCAAAAACCACTCAGGCCACTCGTCTGTGCGGTAGGAACGTAACAAAGTTTGTTTCAACAGATCCTCAGGCGATAGCAATTGCCGGGCCAGCTCGGGAACGCACAACACCGACAACGGCGCATCGATTAACCTCAGCGCTTCAATCCCGTGCCACGCGCCGGCGCCAAATCGAATCGCGTAATCCAGCCCTTCAGCGGCCACATCCACGCGGTTGTTATTGGTCGACAGCCGTAAATCTATAAATGGATGTTTCGCCTGGAAGTCTGCCAGCCGTGGCAACAGCCAGCCCACTGCAAACGTCCCCACCGCGCCCACCGTTAACACTTCCCGATAATGCCCGCCTTCGAAGCGTTCGAGGGTTTCGGCGATTCGGTCGAAAGACTCTCGCAACACTGGCAACAAGGTTTCGCCCTCACTGGTCAGCAGCAGCCCACGTGGCAAGCGCTTGAACAGCGTCACGTTAAGCATGGCTTCCAGGCTTTTGACTTGATGACTCACTGCCGCTGGCGTCACAAACAACTCCACCGCCGCGCGGGTGAAACTCAAATGACGCGCAGACGCCTCGAAAGCGCGCAATGCATTCAGCGGCAAGTGAGGACGAATCATGCCAACTCCATAGTTTTTCTAATGGCTAACCCGAGATATCGTCGTTTGTCGACGCGTGGCAGACCGCCTAATTTGGCACGCCTGTTCGCTAGCCCGATTTGCAAGAGCGCATGGAGTGTAGCGGGTTACCATCATCACAACTCATGAAGAGTGGATCTGACATGTATACAGACAAACTGCCAGGGCTTGCGTCCTGCTGTACTTTCGCACTCATCCTCGGCTCAGCAACGTGCATGGCCGCGACGCCGTCCGACCAGCAACTCCAATCTCTGGTCGACGCCGCCGTCGGCCCGGTGATGCAGCAACAGAATATTGCAGGGCTCGCCGTGGCGATCAGCCAAAATGGTCAGCAGCATTACTTTAATTACGGCGTAGCCTCCAAAGAGGACCGCAAACCGATCAGCCAGGACACGTTGTTCGAAATCGGTTCTGTCAGCAAAACCTTCACTGCCACGTTGGCCGGATACGCGCAAGCCAACGGCAAACTGTCCCTGTCCGATCCTGCCAGCGTTGTTTTGCCTGCATTGCGCGGCAGTGCATTCGACCACATCAGCGTGCTGCAGCTGGGCACTTACACCGCAGGCGGGTTGCCGCTGCAGTTCCCTGACGAAGCTGACCATCCTGAGACAATGCTGGCTTATTTCAAGCAATGGGCACCGGTTTATCCTGCCGGCACCCATCGTCAGTACTCGAACCCGAGCATCGGGCTGTTCGGCTATCTCGCTGCTAACAGCATGGGCCAGCCGTTCGATGTACTGATGGAAAAGACATTGTTGCCAAAACTGGGCCTCAAGCACACCTACCTCAACGTCCCGCAAGCGCAGATGGCGCTATACGCTCAGGGTTACAACAAGGAAGACAAGCCTGTGCACGTCGGGCCGGGCGCGCTCGACTCTGAAGCCTACGGCGTGAAAACCAGCGCCTCGGATTTGCTTCGCTATGTCGAAGTGAACATGAAACCGGCCGGGCTGGAACAACCATTGCAGCAAGCCATCGCCACCACCCATACCGGTTACTACACCGTGGGCGACATGACACAGGGGCTGGGCTGGGAGCTCTACCCTTACCCGGTCACGCTGGACAGGCTGCTCGCGGGTAATTCGACCGAGATGGCCATGCAGCCGCATAAGGTCCAGTGGTTGAACCCACCGCAACGTCAACAGAAGAACGTATTGATTAACAAAACCGGCTCCACCGGCGGCTTTGGGGCTTACGTCGCGTTTGTGCCCTCGAAGGACATCGGCATCGTGATCCTTGCCAACAAAAACTACCCCAACCCTGAGCGAATCAAAATCGCCCACACAATATTGAGTGCTTTAACCGATTAACAAAGAGCAACACGCATCCACTGCGTGGCCTTCGGGTTTCGCAAGGATGAACACAAAAAAGGGCGCCGTGCTGGCGCCCTTTTTCATTGCTCTGCCTTAGTGCTGCAGAGCCGGTTTTTGCGTCCCGTTGATCGGGATGCGTTTGGCTTTCGCCTCTTCAGGCACGATGCGCACCAAGTCGATACTCAACAGACCGTTGCGCAGGTCAGCGGCCTTGATCTCGATGTGATCCGCCAAGCGGAACGACAGCTTGAACGCACGCTGGGCGATGCCTTGGTGCAGGAAGGTCACGCTTTCGTTCGCTTCACGTTTGCCACCACTGATGGTCAGCACACCTTTCTCGACTTGCAGGTCCAGGTCTTCTTCCTGGAAACCGGCTGCGGCGACGACGATGCGGTATTGATCATCACCGTGTTTTTCCACGTTGTACGGTGGGTAGGTGCTGCCTGGCTCGTTGCGCAGGGCGGTTTCGAACAGGTCGTTGAAACGGTCGAAACCTACCGAGGAACGGAACAGTGGAGCCAGGGAAAATGCAGTAGTCATGGTTCAAATCTCCTGAAAACAATCAGCAAGTTTTTTGTCTCCGCGACCCGAATTCGGCATCGCGTAACCCTTAGATAGGGACCACTGATTGCATTTCAAGAGATTATTTCGAGATTTTTTTCAGGCCGCTTCGCTGACCTGTAGACCGAGCAAACGCGAGACGTGATCGAGCTCGGTCTCACGACGCAGGACGGTGAACAGCTCAACCGCTTCCGGATAATTGCGGGTCAGCATGGCCAGCCACTGCTTCAGGCGACCCGGCGATTGACGGGGCGTCATCTGCGCCTTGGCTTGCAGCCAGAAGTCCTGGATCAGTGGCAACAGCTCGGCCCACGTCATCTCGACCACTTCTTCACCGGCTCGCGCCGCGGCAATTTGCCGGGCCAGGTCCGGACGCGAAACCAGGCCGCGACCGAGCATGATGTCTTCCACGCCACTGATCTCGCGGCACCGACGCCAGTCGTCGACGCTCCAGATGTCGCCATTGGCAAACACCGGCACCTTGACCACGTCCTGCACCCGAGGGATCCACTCCCAATGCGCGGGTGGTTTGTAGCCATCGGTTTTGGTCCGCGCATGCACCACGATATGCGCGGCGCCGCCTTCGGCCAAGGCGGTGGCACACACCAGAGAGCCGTCCGGGCTGTCGAAACCGAGGCGCATCTTGGCGGTCACCGGGATGTGCGCCGGTACCGCGCGACGCACGTGCTCGACGATTTGATTGAGCAGTTCAGGTTCCTTGAGCAACACCGCGCCGCCGCGAGACTTGTTGACGGTCTTGGCCGGGCAGCCGAAGTTCAGGTCGATGACTTCAGAACCCAGCTCACAGGCCAGCGCGGCGTTTTCCGCCAGGCACACGGGATCAGAACCGAGCAATTGCACACGCAACGGTACGCCGGACGCGGTGCGGGCACCGGTCAGCAGTTCGGGGCCGAACTTGTGGTAGTAGGCAGGTGTCAGCAGCTGATCGTTGATCCGGATGAACTCGGTCACGCACCAATCGATACCGCCCACACGGGTCAGAACATCCCGCAGGATGTTGTCGACCAACCCCTCCATGGGCGCCAAAGCAATTTGCATGAAAAACACACTCAACGAAAAACGTGCGGCAGTTTACTGGATTGCGCAGGAGAATCGCAGATTCCTTGTAGGAGCTGAGCTTGCTCGCGATGAACGATGACGCGGTGTTCTGGGTAAACCGCGCCGCCTGAATCGCGAGCAGGCTCACTCCCACATTAAACCTTGCTTGTATCCAAAACTGGTAACGCCTGGCCGTAGCCTTCGATGAACTCCGGCGGCATGCGCTTGGGCTTGCCGGTCGACAGCTCAATGCAGACGAACGTGGTCTGGGCGCGCAGCAACGTGGTGTTGTCACGCGGGCGCTTCAACTGGAAGTGTCGGGTCATTTTCAGGCGCTGATCCCAGTCGACGATCCAGGTCGCCAACTGTAATTCGTCATCTTCATAGGCGGCGGCCAGGTAATCGATCTCATGCCGCACAACTGCCATCGCCCGGTCCAGCCGCCGATACTCGACCAGATCCAGCCCCAGACGCTGCGAGTGGCGCCAGGCACAGCGCTCAAGCCATGTCACGTACACCGCATTATTGGCGTGACCCAACCCGTCGATGTCCTCGGCGCCCACTTGCAGATCAATGATAAATGGCGTTGTCCGATCCCAACTCATGCCCCACTCCTGGTCAGATAAAGTCGACCGGGGCAGTGTAACGGATGCTTACGCCGATTGGCGCGATTGCAGGCTGCGACCGGCCAACAGTGATAACACACCATCAATGACCCGGGGATCGGCCAGTACCCGCTGATGCCCGCCTTCTTTCAGGCGCAGCAAGCGGCTGTCGAACCAGGATTCATGGATCAGTTCGGATTCCTTGACCAATACGTAGCGGTCATCTTCGGCATGGACGATCAGGCCGGGCATGTCCAGTTGATAGTGGGCGACATCCAGCGTCGCGGCGCGCATGCCGACGTCTCTCTCAACCTGACGAATGAATGCCGAACGGGCTTTGGGCGGCAGTCGCACGTAACGCGCAAAACCACGCAGCACCCCGAGAATCCGTGCCGGGGCTGCAATCGTCACCAGGGTTTCGGTGCGCAGGCCCAATTGAACGGCGAGCATGGCGCTGGCACCCCCCATCGAATGACCGATGACCGCTTGCAGCGGTGGCAACTCGGCAGCAGCTTCCAGCATGGCCCGCGCGAACAGCACGACGTTTGCCTCTTCACCGGGTGAGCGACCATGCGCCGGGCCGTCAAGGGCGACCACACTGTAACCAGCATCGACGAGTGCAGTGATAATACTGGCAAACTGCGTCGGCCGACCTTCCCAACCATGCATCAACAACACGGCCGGGCCCTGCCCCCAACGTAGTGCCGAAAGGCCGAAGCGCAGCGTAATACGTTCGGATTTCGCCAGAAGCGGCAGCTCCCAATCACGCGGAGGAAGTTCTCGCGGCGTCATGAATGCCAGTCGCATTTTGCTCGCAACCAGTTTCGGTGCGAACCAGCCCAAGGTGCCGTTAACGCCACGAACCCACTTCAACGTGCTCATCGCTCTCACTCCTCAGGCCACTGCCTTCAGGTCATTGCACCGCCGACTTGGCGGCGCGCAGCAATCGATCGGACAACTCTCCCGGTCCCAGCGCGCGTGCCAAGGCCAAACCACCCACCATCAAGGCCATGTCAGCCAGGGCTTTGTCGGTGTCTTCGGGGCTGGCCGCCAACTGCGCGACCATCAATTCCACATGCTCATTCAGCGCAACACGAAACGCATCCGGCAGCCTTCCCAGTTCGCCAACAGACGCAGGGATCGGGCACGCCGATTCGGAGGAGTCACGGTGTTTGCGCGAGAGGTAAAACGCAGCCACCAACGCGCGACGCTCTTCACCGGTGAGTTGCGCATCCATGTCGGCAATCAGGTCACGACGGTGCCCCAGCAATTGCTGGAACGCTTCCAGCATCATGGCGTCCTTGCTTTCGAAGTGCGCATAGAAACCGCCGACGGTCAGGCCGGCTGCGCCCATCACTTCGCCCACGCTCGGCTCTGCCGGGCCGCGCTGAATCAGCGCAGCGCTGGC
>Ga0065714_10003136_pt1 | contig 12837 bp, 9 predicted proteins | sample MisRhiReplicate2_FD_59101 | JGI IMG/M metagenome (GOLD analysis project Ga0065714, IMG submission 59101) | Miscanthus rhizosphere microbial communities from Kellogg Biological Station, MSU, sample Rhizosphere Soil Replicate 2: eDNA_1 v2... | ecosystem: Host-associated > Plants > Roots >... | reverse complement strand
TCTCCATTTTTACAACTGGATACTCAACTCCGTCAACTTCAATTGTTTCTCTTGTATCTGCAGTAGATTTAGTAATAAAAACTTCGTCATTTGACATGTCTTTAAATGCAACTAATCTGTAATTTTCTGGGTGAATTCCTTTTTTCATCTTTTCTTTTATTTATTGTTTAGAGTATTTTTATTTTGAAGCTTTTCCATGGTTAGAAAAAGGTGTAAACAAAGGATACTCTTTTTTGTTTAAAAATTTAATTATTTTTGAGTGTGCAAATTTACAATTCTTTTTTAATAAACAAACATTTAGCTCATTTTTTTTAGTAAAATTCAAAAAGCTTTTTTTATCCCCGATTATATTGGGAATTGCTATATTTGTGGATTAATTTTAAAACATATAGAAATATGATTAATGAAGTTATAAAAAAGAACGGAGTTACTTATGGAATTATCCTGGGTGTTATTCTAGCATTGATAACCGCAACAATGTACGCAATTGACTTAAAATTATTCGTTTCTGGCTGGATTGGAGCCTCAACATTTGCAATTTATTTAATAATTGGTATTGTATTGCTCATAAACACAAAAAAAGAGCTAAATGGCTTTTTCTCTTTTAAAGATGCATTTACCACCTTTTTCATCACCACCGTTATTGCTCTTTTAATCTCAACAATATTTAGTGTTATATTATTTAATGTAATTGACCCTGGCGCAAAAGAAACAATAGGTGAATACCTTGTAAAATACATGGCTGAAACGCTGCAAAAATTTGGAACACCAGCCTCTTCCATAAATGAAGCATTAGCAAAAATAAAAGAAACCAGTCCTTTTTCAGCTATAGAACAACTTAAAGGATTTGTTTTCAGCCTTGCTCTTTACTCTATTTTAGGGTTAATTTTAGCAGCATTTTTTAAAAGCAAAACTACACAAGAATAAAAAATAAATGAATTTATCTATACTTATACCACTTCTAAACGAGGAGGAATCACTTCAGGAACTCTATTCGTGGATTATTAAAGTGATGCAATCTAACAATTACTCTTATGAAATCATTTTTGTAGATGATGGCAGTACAGATGATTCGTGGAATATTATTGAACGTTTTTCAAACGAAAACCCGAATGTAAAAGGAGTTCGTTTTATGAAGAATTTTGGAAAATCACAGGCTTTGCATGCTGGTTTTGCCAAAGCAAAGGGAGATGTCATTATTACAATGGACGCCGATTTGCAGGATAGTCCGGACGAGATTCCAGGATTATACGAAATGATTACCAAAGAAAAATTTGATTTGGTTTCAGGCTGGAAAAAGAAACGCTACGATTCTGTTGTAGCCAAAAATCTGCCTTCAAAATTATTTAACTGGGCTGCCAGAAAAACATCGGGAGTTGAATTAAATGATTTTAACTGTGGATTAAAAGCCTACAAAAATACGGTTGTAAAAAACATAGAAGTATCAGGAGAAATGCACCGATACATTCCGGTCTTGGCTAAAAATGCCGGTTTTAATAAAATTGGAGAAAAAGTGGTAATTCACCAGGCCAGAAAATATGGGGAAACCAAATTTGGCATGGATCGTTTTATCAACGGTTTTCTTGATTTGATTACGATCTGGTTTTTATCAAGATTCGGAAAAAGACCAATGCACTTATTTGGTTTACTAGGATCCATTATGTTTATGATTGGATTTTTACTAGCTTTATACTTAGGAATCGACAAATTGTTTATCCATAAAACAAGCCGTTTAATCACTGAAAGACCTCATTTCTATTTATCAATTACATCCATGATAATAGGGACGCAATTGTTTTTGGCAGGTTTTCTTGGTGAAATTATTTTGAGGACCAAAAGTAACGAAGCACGTTATAAGGTTGCCCGAGAGGTTAATTTTTAACGTAAACCCCTAGCCCTGATGGGAGGGAAAATCCTTTTGTTTTTTTCTTTAAAAAACAAAAGATTTGGAAGGACAGCAGGAATAGCTCCTGAAAATTATTATTAAAATATAAAAAGAGACGAATGATGAATATAGCACCAAATATATTAAATGCTGTAAACGAATGGTTGACGCCAACATTTGATAAAGAAACACAAGCGGCCGTTAAGGAATTAATGACAACGTCGCCTAANGAACTTGAAGAGAGCTTCTATAAAAATCTTGAATTTGGNACGGGTGGAATGCGTGGTGTTATGGGCGTTGGAAACAACAGAATTAACAAATATACGCTCGGGAAAAANACTCAGGGNTTATCTGATTACTTGCATGAAGTTTTTCCAAATCAACCTTTAAAAGTGGTTATTGCTTATGATTGTCGTCATAACAGTAATACTTTGGCAAAAGTTGTTGCTGATGTTTTCTCTGCAAACGGAATCCAGGTTTATTTATTCTCAGATTTAAGACCGACTCCTGAATTATCTTTTGCCCTTAAATATTTAGGCTGTCAATGTGGAATTGTATTAACGGCTTCACATAATCCGCCGGAATACAATGGTTACAAAGTTTATTGGGAAGATGGCGGACAAATTGTACCTCCTCAGGATGCTGCTATTATTAATGTAATTGAAAATTTAGGCTACGACAAAATTAAATTTGACGCAAACGAAAGTCTAATTCAATATATTGATACTGAAATAGACAAAGCTTTTATCAAATCATCTATAGAAAACGCCAGTTTTAATACTCCGGCTGAAGCAAAAGATAATTTACAGATTACATTTACCTCATTGCACGGAACTTCTATAAAATCTATTCCTGACACTTTATCTCAGGCAGGTTATAAAAATGTACATATCGTACCGGAACAAGCGATTCCCGACGGAGATTTCCCAACGGTTAAATCTCCAAATCCTGAAGAACCGGAAGCTTTGACAATGGCTTTAGCTTTGGCCGCTAAAACAAATTCGGATATTGTTGTAGGAACAGATCCTGATTGTGATCGTCTTGGTGTTGCTGTTAGAAATAATGATGGCAAGATGATTTTGCTTAACGGAAATCAAACCATGGTTTTAATGACTTCTTTCTTATTGAAACAATGGAAAAAAGCAGGTAAAATTAACGGAAAACAATTCGTTGGTTCTACTATTGTTTCCACTCCTATGATAATGGAATTGGCAACGAGCTACGGTGTAGAATGCAAAGTTGGTTTAACCGGTTTTAAATGGATTGCTAAAATGATCAAGGATTTTCCGGAGCTTCAATTTATTGGAGGTGGCGAAGAAAGCTTTGGTTTTATGGTTGGCGATGCTGTAAGAGATAAAGATGCTGTTGCTGCTACATTATTAATATGTGAAGTTGCTGCTCAGGCAAAAGCCGCTGGAAGCTCTGTTTACAAAGAACTCTTACAACTTTATGTTGAACATGGTTTTTATAAAGAATATTTGGTTTCATTAACCAAAAAAGGAATGGAAGGTTTACAGGAAATTAATCAGATGATGATTGATTTACGTGAAAATCCCCTGAAAGAAATCAATGGTCAAAGAGTAATTATGGTTGAAGATTACGACTCATCAATTGCTTTGAATTTATTGACTGGTGAAGAATCTGTAATGGACATGCCGAAATCAAATGTATTGATTTATTATACAGAAGACGGATCTAAAATTTGTGCAAGACCAAGTGGAACTGAACCAAAAATCAAATTCTACATTAGTGTTAATGCCGAATTAGAGTCGGTTGAGGATTTTGATGCTGCAGAAAAATTCTTAGATCAAAAAATAGAAAATATCATTGCAGGAATGCAGTTGAAATAATAAAATGAGTGACAAACCTGATATAAATGATCAGCCTGAACTATTAGATTCCATTATAGGATTAATAGATCAGACACGTCATTTTGTTGCCAAAACGGTTAATCAGGAACTAACGCTCTTATACTGGAAAATCGGCAAAAAGATCAATGAAGATATTCTAAAAAATGATCGGGCCGATTATGGAAAAAAGACAATCCAGAGCTTAAGTTCAGAATTATCCAAAAGATATGGAATAGGATTTAGCAAAAGAAACATACATAGTTTCATAAAACTAAATACTGTATTTCAAGACCTTACAATTGTGCAGACACTGTCTGCACAATTGAGCTGGTCACATTTATATTCTATACTAAGTATTGAAAATGCTATAAAACGTGAATTCTACATTCAAATGAGCGTTCACGAACGATGGAGCGTAAGAACACTGCAAGAACGCATTGACAGTATGCTTTTTGAAAGAACTGCTATTAGCAAAAAGCCGGAACAAACCATCATAAACGACTTAGCACTCTTAAAATCAGAAAAACAAATTAGTCCGGATCTCACCTTTAGAGACCCTTATTTCCTCGACTTTTTAGGACTTCATGACAGTTATTCTGAAAAAGATTTGGAAAGTTCTATTTTGGCACAACTTCAAAATTTCATTACCGAAATGGGAAGCGAATTTGCCTTTCTTGCCCGCCAAAAAAGAATAACAATAGACGATGAAGATTTTTACATTGACTTGCTCTTTTATCATCGCGGTCTTCGACGTTTAGTTGCCATTGACTTAAAACTGGGTAAATTTAAAGCCGGCTATAAAGGCCAAATGGAATTATATCTGCGTTGGTTAGAGAAAAATGAACAAAAAGAAGGCGAAAACAAACCAATTGGATTAATTTTGTGCAGTGAAAAATCGTCTGAACAAATTAATTATCTCATGCTGGATAATGATGAACAGATTAAAGTATCAGCATATTTAACCCAATTACCAGAAAAAAAATTATTGCTGGAAAAACTCGAAAGAGCCATTGCCATAGCAGAAAATAACATCAAAAAATAAATGAGTAATATCAAAAAAATAGTTCCTTTTATACTACCCTATAAAAAATACGCCTTATTAAACATTTTCTTCAATGTTTTATATGCGCTTTTCAGCACTCTTTCGTTTATGGCATTAATTCCTATGATTCAGGTTTTATTTGACAAAACAAAAAAAAATACTGTTATGCCAATATACGAAGGAATTGGACATATAAAAGATTACGGCGAAGATTACTTAAGTTACTATATAACCACACACACAGATCCAAATAATCCTGGCTTGGTACTTTCAGTTATGGTTGCTATAATCATTTCAATATTTCTTCTAAAAAACTTAGCAGATTATGCCGCTATGTTTTTTATCACTTTNTTACGAAATGGTGTTTTAAGGGATATGCGAAATGCGATGTANAAAAAAACATTAGAATTGCCTTTGGCTTTTTATTCTGAAAAAAGAAAAGGAGATGTTATTTCGAGGATTGCCGGTGATGTAAATGAGGTTCAAAATTCATTTTTAGCAATTCTGGAACTTATTATAAAAGAACCCTTAACGATTATTTTTACCATATGTGCAATGTTAATTATTAGCATTAAACTAACTTTATTTGTTTTCATTTTTATTCCGGTATCAGGATATATTATTTCATTAATCGGAAAACAGCTTAAAAAACAATCTACAAAAGCACAGCAGGAGCAGGGAACTTTTTTATCTACCATTGAAGAAACCGTTGGCGGATTGAAAGTTGTAAAAGGATATAATTCTGAAAACTATTTTAATAGTGTTTTTCAAAATTCTACGGAACGCTTTTTTAATTTATCAAATTCTATTGGTAATCGTCAAAACTTAGCTTCGCCAGCAAGTGAATTTATGGGAATTACTGTAATTGCGATCTTATTATGGTATGGAGGCCAGATGGTTTTAATTGAAAAATCTTTAGACGGCGCTTCATTTATCGCTTATATGGGACTGGCTTATAACATCCTTACACCTGCAAAAGCAATTTCAAAAGCATCCTACGGAGTAAAAAGAGGAAACGCGGCAGCAGAACGCGTTCTTGAAATTTTGGATCAGGAAAACACTATTACATCAAAACCTGATGCGATCGAAAAAACAACTTTTGATGACACTATTACCGTTCAAAATATCAACTTTAAATATGAAGAAGAAACTGTCCTTAAAGACTTTTCACTTCAAATTAAAAAAGGACAGACTGTCGCTCTTGTTGGACAATCCGGAAGCGGTAAAAGTACCATAGCAAATTTGCTAACCCGTTTTTACGATGTGAATGATGGAACGATTTCGATTGACGGAATCAACATCAAAGACATGAATTTACAATCGCTTCGCAGCCTGATGGGCTTAGTTACGCAAGACAGTATTTTGTTTAATGATACTATCAAGGCTAATATTGCTTTAGGAAAATTAGATGCTACTGATGATGAAATCATTGAAGCCTTGAAGATTGCAAATGCTTTTGAATTTGTAAAAGATCTTCCTTTGGGAATTTACACCAATATTGGAGACAGCGGAAACAAACTTTCCGGAGGCCAAAAACAACGTTTATCTATTGCAAGAGCGGTATTAAAAAATCCTCCAATTATGATTTTGGATGAAGCAACATCAGCATTGGATACCGAAAGTGAAAAATTTGTTCAGATTGCTTTGGAGAATATGATGCAAAACAGAACTTCAATTGTAATTGCACACCGTCTTTCCACTATTCAAAAAGCAGATGTAATCGTAGTAATGCAAAAAGGAAAGATCGTCGAACAAGGCACACACGACGAATTAATAGCGCATAACGGAACCTACAACAAATTAGTCACCATGCAATCTTTCGAGTCTTAAAAAAGATTAAAAAAAAGCATTAACACAGATTAAGGAACTATTAAAACTATATTTAATTTCTTTAATCTGTGTTTAATTTTCTAACTTTATGTAGATTATTTAATTTTCTAAAAATGTATCTTAATAATCCAAACATAAAACTTCCTGACGACCCCGATACTATTGTCTGGAAATACCTTGACTTATCTAAATTCCTTGATTTACTACTTTCGAAAAAGTTATTCATGTCCCGTTCTGATAAATTCGAAGATCAGTACGAAGGCACCTTTAGCGAACCTACTTTTGAAGAGATCAAAAAACTGGCTATTGATAATCCCGACTTTTTAAAATATTACAAAACGCAGCGCGAACAAGTTGCGATTAGCAGCTGGCATATCAATGAATACGAATCGTTTGCTATGTGGCAAATATTTACGCAAAATAGCGAAGGTTTAGCGATTCAGTCGACTATTGGAAGATTACAGAAAGCCCTGAATCCCGAAAACAATTTTGATCAGTATATTGGTGAGGTTAACTACATTGATTATAAAAAAGAATACATTCCGTTTGATGATTTGTTTTTCCCGTTTTTGTTTAAGCGAAAAAGCTTTCAGTACGAGCGTGAAGTCCGTATTATTACCGATACTTCGAAAAGCACCATTAAACTAAACGACGGTTTAAAAATCAATGTTGATATCAATCAATTGATCGAGAAGATATACATTCATCCAAAATCCGAAAACTGGTACAAGAAACTCGTTATTGAACTGGTAGAACGTTTGGGATTTGGTTTTGAAATCGAAAAATCAGATTTGGAGAGCGATATTTTGATTTAGATTTTTTTTTAAGTTGCTAAGGCTCTAAGATGCTAAGGTTCTGAGTTTTTTTTGCCACAGATTAAAAGAACTAGAAAGGATTTCTTTTTTTAGATTATTAAAAAATAAAAGCCATTTGAAAATATAAATTTTCAAATGGCTTTTATTTTTTATAAAGATTTAAAACCTTAGTTCCTTAGTACCTCAGAACCTTAGATCGGTTTATAATTTTTAACTTCCCATTTTTTAGACATCAAATCAATATAGTTATAATGTAAGACATCGTTTTTATCGAATTGTCCATTTTGGTTGGTATCTTCAATAGTTCTAAAATAAATACGATTTTTTGATTCGATCAAATTCCAATCTACTAATTCCTGAAGATCCGGTGATACTTTTGTAAAATTTTCTCCGCTGATATCACTTAAATACAAAGTTTTAATATCTCCTGTATCTATTTTTCCATCTTTATTGGTATCAGAATCCGTTAAAGTGTAAACCATAATTTTATTTATAGTACGATCTGCAACTGTTTTCAAATAAGTGGCCGTTAAAATCAACACTGGTTTATCTGATAGCGCGCGAATAGAATCGGAGTCTACTCTTTGAAATTTCAGATTTTGTAAATACCCTGTAATTTCATATTCTCCTAAATTTGAAATAGTAAAACTCACATCATTCACACTCGATGAGCCGTAACGGGCTTTTGTCCCCTTTTCAAAAACTCTTAAATCTCCAACCGGATGAATTAAATAATTTGTTCCTTCCATCTGAATTGGCAAATCAGCCACTTCTATCTGAGTAGAATCGGTCTTACTCATCACTTTTGCCTTATTCGAAGCATCATAAATTACTTTCGGNTTCTGAGCATCCTCTTTACAACTCACTACTGTTCCGATGATTACTAAGGCTATATATTTTAGATAGTTTTTCATTTATGCTAATTATATTGGAATATCAAATATAGTATTTTTGATTGTATTATTTATTGTTATTGAATTTTCTCAAAGGACAATATTACCTTAGTTCTAGAACGCAAGAAACTCTTTTCTTATTGCTGAAGCGCATTTTTAAACTTCATTTATTACTTTACAACCTCGCATTAATTTTTACATTAAAAACCCGCGAAGTCATATAATTCGGAATCGCATATTCATTTTTAGAATATACATCCCTAACCCAGGTATTGGTAATTGCGTTTTGATTATTAAAAAGATTGAAAATTTCAAATCCAACCGCTAACTCCTTAAAACCTTTCAGCCAGTTTGCTTTGGCCGTTTTGGTAGCGCTGTCTACAAAAACTTTCGCAAAACCAACATCTGCCCTTCTGTAATCATTCAATCTGTTTTGATACAAATAAGGATCTGAATACGCTGGCGCGCCGCCTGGCAAACCAGTATTATAAACCAAATTCAGATACAACTTTACACTTGGAATATTTGGCATATAATCCTGAAACAACATGGCAAANTTTAAGCGTTGATCCGTTGGTCTGGCAATATAACCTCTGTTTTCATAATTTTCTTCTGTTTTCAAATAACCAAAACTAACCCACGATTCGGTTCCCGGAACAAATTCCCCGTTCANTCTAAAATCCAAACCTTGCGCGTAAGCTTTTGCATTGTTATTGGCNATATATCGAATTCGAACATTGTCTATTGAATATACATTTACATCAGATAGTGATTTATAATATACTTCAGTCACCCATTTAAAAGGGCGATCCCACATTTTAAAATTATAATCATTACTCAAAACAATATGTATGGATTCCTGCGCTTTCACATTCGGATTCACAACTCCATTCATATCTCGAAGCTCCCTATAAAAAGGAGGTTGGTAATAAATTCCTCCAGAAAGTCTGAAAACCATATCCATGTCCCAATCCGGTTTAATTGCAAACTGAGCACGCGGACTAAAAACAATTTGATTTTTACCTTCTATAGCTGCACCTGAAACATTCCAACTTTGAAAACGGGCACCAACATGATACCAAACCTGATTTGAACCTAATTCGTTTTTTTGATTCCATTGTGCATAACCAGCGAGTCGGTTTATGGTATTAAAATTCGTCGCGCGAACATCCTGATAAGGCAAAAGCGGTCCGCTATACGATTGATAGGGCTGGTTATTTCCTGGCAAAATAACCAAAGGAGGGTTTATAGAAAATCCGGCTGAATCAATCACTTCCCACTCTACCACTCTGTCACGAATGGATTCTCTCGTATATTTTAAGCCAAACTCTAATTGACTGTCATTTTTCCATTCCTTAAATCCTTTAATCTCAACATTGGCAATCAAAGCATCCAGATCATTACGGGCGTGATTGAGCTGAGAACCTATTCCGCGTGTAAAATCAATTGCCTCGGGCTCTCCTTCATCCGTAACATTTCCTAAACGATATTGCGCCAAAATATCAAAATGTTCTTTTTCTGTCGTATGAAATAACGAACCAATTAGCTTTAAAGTAAAATCCGGGGCAACTTTGTAAGTCGTTTTCAGTGCACCAAAATAAGTATCGTATTGATCTTTTTCCTGTCCTTCATAATAGACATTCAGCTCCATTGGCTGATCTATAGTTCCGAATTTAGTCTGACGTGTTAAAGGCTGATACAAATATTTATTCTGAGAAATATTCCCTAAAAAACTCATTTGCCATTTTTGAGAAATATCATAAGTAATATTCGTTTGGATATCAGCAAAGACAGGCGTATAATTCGTTTGGGTATCCTGACTATTGACCAGCAAACTATTGTTTCGATAACGGACTCCGGTTACTGCTGACCATTTTTTATTTTTAGAAACCAAATCAACTGCAGCGCTTGCACCCAGCAAACTGGCTTCAAAAGCGGCACCAAACTGAGTTGGTTTTCTATACGTAATATCTAATACAGATGATAATTTATCGCCAAATTTAGCTTCAAATCCACCGGCAGAAAAATCGACATTCTGAACCAAATCGGTATTGGTAAAGCTCAATCCTTCCTGTTGTCCTGAGCGAATTAAAAACGGACGATAGACTTCGACCTCATTTACGTAAACTAAATTTTCATCATAATTACCTCCGCGAACTGCATATTGCGTACTCAATTCATTATTGGAATTTACACCGGGCAACGTTTTTAGGATATTTTCGATTCCGGCATTGGCTCCGGGAATTTTTTTGATCGTCGCAACATCTATTGTCGTAATTCCCTGAACGCGTTTTTTATTTTTAGAAGAAACAAACACTTCTCCCATTTGTTCTTCGGAATTATTCATTACGGGATTAAAAACGAAAACTTCATTCGGTTTTAAACTCACTGTCAGGCTCATCATTTTTAACGAAATATGAGTAAAAATTAAAGAGATTTTCTTGTTTGAAGGAACTTCAATTTCAAAAAAACCATTTGAATCTGACTGGGCAATATTCCCTAAAGCTGCAATATTTACATCTGAAACCGGACGATTTTCCTGATCTAAAATAATACCTTTTACATGTGCATTCTGAGCAAATGAAGCACAGCTGCATAAAAAAAGGAAAACAAATATTAACTTATGATAGTTCAAATGTTGTGGTTTTATTTTTGTTGACTTCTAAAAAAATGAGTTTCAAAGATAGCAGAATTACCCACATTATCAATCACTTCAATTTTTAAATCATTTGCTCCTTCAGCTAATAAAGTATCATCAAATTTGTGTGTTATTTTTCTGGTTTTATTATCNTATTCAAACAAAACCCAATCTCCGTTTAAATANCCGTTATAAGATTTGATTCCAGATCCACTATCACCTATCGTAAACTGAATTGNTTTCATATCGCTGATCCATTTACCTTCAATTGGTTTTGCAATTTTAATAACTGGTGCGATAGTATCAAGTACCAAACCAAATTGTCCTAACGTTTTAGATTTGGCTGTAAAAACATCATTTTTTCTGGTCGTCGCAATATAACTGCCGCCTCTTCCGATAAAAACTTTATCTCGTAATGCCTCTGAATAAGTACTGTCTTTTATTGTAATTGTAAAATTGGAATGAACCGGAACAACATCATCATGAATATAGATTTTGTTATTCTTTACATCAAAATTCAGATTGAAATTATCATAAAAAGTTCCTGCCGGAAAAAACACCGACATATTATCTTTTTCAAAATTGTAATCTTTATTGACATTTATAAAATATTTTGAAGTTTCCGGCACTTCATTTACAACCGGAGTTTCCGTATCAAATTCGATTGGAACCGTTATTGCATTTAAATTTCCAAAATAATCAGAAACTTCAATACGATAAGTCGAGGCTAAATTGGGCTCGACCGGAATAATTCCGCGAAGCGAATCTGTTTTTATAATACTTAATGCAAAAGGTGTTTTCATGAAAAGCTTCTGTACGCGCTGTCCTGATTTTTTATATCTGGGATAATCTATCAAAGCATTTATATAACGCATTTCATCAAACGAATAAGTATTAAACTGATAATTGTAGTTTTGATTTCCGTTAACGAAAGTCGAAACATTAAAAACGCCATTTTTATTTCCTGAAACATTATCGAAATCAACGGCATTAATTCCGAAGCCAATTTTTCCGTTCGCTTTTACTTTACCCGCCAGATAAGTACCGTCTTTTTGAAGCGAGAGATTCAACAATAAAGGTTGTTTTGATTGATTCACTGTTGTGTTATCCATTGGATAAACATACAAACTCGAAATTGTTGGCTTTTTAGTGTCCGTTAGCTTTTTATCATATCCAAAAAACATTGGATTAATAACAAACTCAGACTTTGTATCTCTGATTTCAAAATGCAGGTGCGGACCTTCAGACGAACCAGTATTGCCGGAAAGCGCAATTAACTGCCCTTTGGTAACAGGTAATTCCCCGGGTTTTGGAAACATTTCAATTTCGAATGCTTTTTCTTTGTAGTGTGTTTGACTGACATAATCCTGAATCTCACCAAGTGTAGTTTGCAAATGTCCATAAACAGAAGTATAACCATTTGGATGTGTGATATAAATACATTTACCATTACCAAAAGTCGAAATTTTAATTCTCGACACATAGCCTTCTGCTACAGCATAAACATTCAAACCTTCTCTTTGATTCGTTTTTAAATCGAAACCTGCATGAAAATGATTCGGTCTCAGCTCACCAAAATTACCCGATAACTGCATCGGAATATCCAGTGGCGGATCAAAATAATCTTTAGGATATTGAATCTGAGCAAAAATAATATGGCAAAATAAAAGGGCAAGTACAGAAAATCTCATAAGCAACATTTTTGCTAAGATAAAAAAATAACAGGCGAAATCCGACCAGAATAAGACAAAAATACAATTCATTGAATTTCATTTATTTGTCTATTTTTAATGCAAAAAAATCGATAAAAAATTGCATTAATAAAAAGGAATACTAACTTTGTATGATTAAGTAATGAATAGGATTTATAATGAGTGTAATTGC
>Ga0065714_10002850_pt1 | contig 12838 bp, 9 predicted proteins | sample MisRhiReplicate2_FD_59101 | JGI IMG/M metagenome (GOLD analysis project Ga0065714, IMG submission 59101) | Miscanthus rhizosphere microbial communities from Kellogg Biological Station, MSU, sample Rhizosphere Soil Replicate 2: eDNA_1 v2... | ecosystem: Host-associated > Plants > Roots >... | reverse complement strand
CCTGAACCACACCAATATTTTCTTAGACTTCATTAACTTGCAACTGAGTTTTGTGTACTATTTACAAAAATATACGATTTTTTATCCGAATAAGAATCACAACCCCAATATTTACACTAGCGAAACAAATGAATGCCATAAAAAGCCTTTTTTGTAAAACTAAAGTTCAAACAATAGGTTATTGAAGTATGAAAAATCAAATCTTGATTACAGGAGCGACCGGTATGGTAGGCAAAAGACTAATAGACGCACTACACAATAACGGGCACAAAGTTTCTGTACTTACCAGGAAAGCTACCAACATAAAAAATGCAACTGTTTATTTATGGGATGTTTACAAGCAACAAATAGACCCAAACTGCCTGCAAGGAATAGATACCATAATCCATTTGGCAGGAGAAAACATTGCGGAAAAAAAATGGACAAAAGAACGCAAACAACAGATTATAGACAGCAGGGTAATGTCTGCCCAACTGCTTCATAAAACAATTAAAGAAACCCAATCTCCGGTAAAGACCTTTATTTCTGCCTCTGCTATCGGTTACTATGGAAATCGTGGAGATGAAATACTAACCGAAGAATCAGGAACCAGCACTGGTTTTCTTGCCAGATGCTGCAAATTATGGGAAGACGCAGTCGATGAAGGCGCCTCACCCGATTTAAGGATAGTCAAATTCAGAATAGGCTTTGTTCTTGGCAAATCAGAAGGCGGACTAGCTTCTTTAGAAAGACCAATCCGTTACTTTGCAGGCGCTCCACTTGGCACTGGAAAGCAATGGACACCATGGGTGCACATTGATGATATTGTAAAGATGTTTCTCTCTGCAGTAGAAAACCCAGAATACCATGGCGCTTACAATGCTTGTGCACCTTTCCCGGTAACCAACGAAACCCTAACCAAAGCCATTGCAAAAACAATAAAACGCCCTGTATGGCCGATCCATGTACCTGAAAAAGTTCTGGAAATGATTCTCGGAAAGATGAGCATACTACCCCTGATTAGCACAAACACATCTGCACAAAAGTTACTGGATGCAGGTTTTATATTCAAATACACACATCTGGAAGACGCATTAAACGACATTTACAAGTAGTGGAAAAAGAAATAAGCATTTGCTGGTTCAGAAGAGATTTAAGATTAAAAGACAATGCTGCCCTTTACCAGGCACTTAAAGGCCCATACCCTGTACTTATCCTTTTTATATTCGACACAAAGCTTCTCAGCAAACTTACCAGCCAGGAAGATCCAAGAGTAACCTTTATACACCATACACTTCAGGACATCCACAAGGAACTTACCACACATGGATCCACCATCACCATTAAGCATGGTACACCAGAAGAAGTATGGACTGAAATCTTAAAAACATACAATGTAAAGGCTGTTTACACCAATCATGACTATGAACCCAATGCAATCGAAAGAGATGACACACTTGCAGAATACCTTGCATCTGAACAGATTGAGTTCAATACATTTAAGGATCAAGTCATTTTTGAGAAGAACGAAATCTTAAAAGCTGATGGCAAACCCTATACTGTTTTCACCCCCTATTTCAATCAATGGAGATCTAAGCTGAACGAGTTTTACATCAAATCATATCCATCAACTCAGTATTTCAACAACCTGTTTAAAATAGCCTCCCTTCCAATTCCTACATTAACAGAAATCGGATTCAAAGAATCTAGCCAAGAGTTCCCGTCAAAAAGTTTCAAAAACAAACTTAACGACTACGAAGAGAAAAGAGATTTTCCCGGTACTGATGCCACCACACATATCGGCATGCACCTCCGTTTTGGCACAATAAGCATCCGTGAGGCAGCACAACAAGCTTTAAAACAAGGTGCAGATAAATGGCTATCTGAACTCGCCTGGAGAGATTTTTACATGATGATCCTTTGGCACTTCCCCAGGATCGTCAACCAATCCTTTAAACCTGCATACGACAATATCAAATGGCTCAATAATGAATCAGATTACGAAGCATGGTGCCAGGGAAAAACAGGCTACCCATTAGTAGATGCAGGCATGCGACAGCTCAACCAAACCGGATACATGCATAACCGGGTGCGCATGGTAGTAGCCTCCTTTTTAACCAAACACTTACTAATAGACTGGCGCTGGGGTGAAGCCTATTTTGCAGAAAAACTATTGGATTATGAAATGGCAAGCAATATTGGAGGCTGGCAATGGTCATGTGGATGCGGAAATGATGCCGCACCATACTTCCGTGTGTTCAACCCAGAACTTCAAGCCAAAAAGTTCGACCCTGATCAGGCCTACATCAACCATTGGCTTCCTGAGTATAAAGCAAAAAAGCATGTCCAACCTATAGTTGAACATGCTTTTGCAAGGGAAAGAGTATTAAAGGTTTTTAAAGATGCCCTAAACGAATAGGCTCACCTAAGTTGCACAACCAATTAATTGGTAATGTCAACAATTTCTATATCAAAATCTAAACAGGCATTTGGAGGAATAGTTCCAGTGGTACTACCCGCAGTTCCATAAGCCTCTGAAGATGGAATAAACAATCTTACTTTAGAACCTTTTTTTGCTCCAATAATGCCTTCTTTCAACACTTCCCATCCAGGGATAACCTCTAACAACGTAGTAGTAAACGTACCATCGGTACTAGAATCAAATACAGTTCCTTCCAGATTACGACCTGTATAATTAACTTTCAAACTAGACGAAACATCAATCGTTGCATCACCAGTACCAGCTTGTATAATTGAATAATAAACTCCGGTTGCTCTATCTTTTGTAGCAGTTAAACCTTTTGCAGTTAAAAAGTCTGTAATCCTCTTATCGTCCAATAATCTTTGAATTTTCTGAGGGTAAGTCGTAACTGTTAGTTCAATATTATCATTCGAAGGAACATTCAATGCAACAGATCCATTCTTACCAAAGGCAAGATATGAAGGCAAGAAAATCTTTGCCACACCACCTGGTTTAAGTTTTTGCAGTACTGTTCTTAAAGAAGGAAGACTCAAAGGTCTTTCGTTATTCGAATAAGTAAGCGTACTTGCGTACCCAACATAGGTTCCAAAATTAGTGATAGGAGAAGTAGTATAATAAGTAGTTCCGTTAAGCAATGATTTTATCGACAAGCTATACAACACTGAATCAGGAGTACCATCAGCTTTAAAGAACTCCCCTGTACCTGGGGTTGTAATCTGATAATAAAATCCTGTTTTCTCTGGATCTGGTTCTGCCGAAATATTATGACTTGTTAAGTAACTCTGTATTTTAGTATCATCTATACTTTGAATGGACTCATATTCCTTTTTACAAGAATTTAGGAGAATCAAACCCACTAGAATAAAGGTATATGAGGTTATTTTTTTTAACATACTATATTTGTTTATCTACTTTTTTAGCAACTTTTTTATAACTAATATTAAAATACAACACAGAATTAGCCGGTACTCCGGGAGTTACGTAATTCCTATATGCCAGCAATGAAGGCACCAATAACTCTATCTTCCCACCAGGTTTAATAAGAGACAAGCCAATTTCCCACCCAGGCATTACACTATTTCGAATAAACCTAAACGGATTATCAGCAGTTGCCTTACTAAAAATTGAGTCAGTCATCAACCTACCCTCATACTCTACAGTTAGCGTATCAGTTGCAACACCCTCATCAACACCAGTGCCTGGAGCTAAAATCCGGTAGTATAACCCACTGTCATGTCTTGTAAAAGTAACCTCATGTGCTGCTGCCCAGTCCTTAATTATTGTTTCATCAATCTCAAGCTGAGCCTTTTCATCATAGACCTCAGGTTTTGTACACGCAGCTAAAACGCCAACAATGATAGCTAACCCTAATAAAAGCCTATTTTTTAACATAATGCACAAAAATAGTCTTTTATTGGCGATAGAACAATTTTTAACCAATTTTAACAATTAGGAGCTAGAGCGAGGTAGCCCATCATCCTGAAGGATCATAAAAAACGCTCCTAAAATATTTAGGAGCGCCCAGTTTATTTATGAAATGTTACCTCTAGTGTAAAGTAAGTTAGTAACAATATCTATTAGCAGCTATCAACTGCTGTGCCACACTTTGGCGTACATTCTTAACATTAAACGGCTCAGCCTTGGTAAACCTGCGCAAGCCCACCATCATCATCCTCAATTCATCACCTTCAGCAAAAGCCCAAAGCGCTTCTTTACCAGCCTTTTGAATCGCATCAACAGCCTCTACAAAGTAGATCCGCATCAAATTCAGCTGACCTTCACATTCCTTTTCACCTCTGATACTTACCAGTTTTTCAGTTCTCAACATTGCTGATTCAGCCACATAAACATAACTAGCCATGTCTGCAATATTCATCAGAATCTCCTGTTCTTTAGACAAGCTCATCATCAACTTCTGAACCGCAGCCCCGGCCACCATTAAAGTCGCCTTTTTCAAGTTCTTAATGATCTTCTTTTCTGCCGCGAACAAAGTATCATCCTCTTCACCAAATTCAGGTATAGACATCAGCTCAGCAGCAACCGCAGTTGCAGGAGTCATCAAATCCAACTCACCTTTCATTGCACGCTTCAACATCATATCAACGGTAAGTAACCTGTTTATCTCGTTGGTACCCTCAAATATCCTGTTGATCCTCGCATCGCGATAAGCCCTATCCATAGGTGCCTCTGCCGAGAATCCCATACCACCATAAATCTGCACACCCTCATCAACAACAAAGTCCAACGCTTCGGATCCCCATACCTTCAAAATCGCACACTCAACGGCAAACTGCTCTGTAGATTTCAATTTAGCTTTACCGGCATCCATGCCACCAGCAACCAAGGTATCATAGGCGTCATCAATATTCTGACCTGCACGGTAATTTGCCGATTCCACAGCATAAACCTTAGAAGCCATCTCGGCAAGCTTATGACGAATAGCACCGTACTTTGAAATAGGTCTTTCAAACTGAATACGCTCATTCGAATAATTAATAGCGGTATCAATAACAGCTTTAGAAGCACCAATAGCCGCAGCTGCCAGTTTAATCCTTCCAATGTTTAAGATATTTACAGCAATCTTAAATCCGTTTTCACGCTCAGACAACATGTTCTCAACAGGTACAGGACAGTCATTAAAAAATACCTGTCTGGTCGAAGAACCTTTAATACCCATCTTATGCTCTTCAGGATTCATGGTAATACCACCAAACTCGCGCTCTACAATAAACGCGGTTAAATTTGCATCGTCATCAATCTTCGCAAACACAATAAACACATCAGCAAAACCACCATTGGTAATCCACATTTTCTGACCATTGATCAAATAATGTTTACCATCGGCACTTAGCTTAGCTTTTGTTTTACCGGAGTTAGCATCAGAACCTGAGTTTGGCTCAGTTAAGCAATATGCAGCTTTCCATTCGCCGGTAGCCAGCTTAGGAATATATTTATCTTTTTGGGCAGCATTTCCATAATATAGAATAGGCAAAGTGCCAATCCCGGTATGTGCAGAAAGCGCAACAGCAAAAGAATGACCCGCACCAATAACATCAGCTACCAGCATTGAGGTATTAAAATTCTTTCCAAAACCACCATATTCTTCAGGTATAGATACCCCCAGAATACCCAGCTCACCTGCTTTATCCATTAACGAAGGCATTAAACCTTCTTCCTGCGTATCAATACGATCAAGATTTGGGTACACCTCCGCCACCAGGAAATCACGACAGGTTTGTGCAATCATTTTCTGCTCTTCATCAAATTCTTCAGGAATAAATACATCCTGATAAGTGGTTTCCGTTATCAAAAACTCTCCACCCTTAATAGTCTTTTTGTCTGTAGTTTCCATATACCTATAAGATTAAAGCATTTCAAAAATACCGGCTGCGCCTTGTCCGCTACCCACACACATGGTTACCATACCGTATTTCTGTTTTCTCCTTTTTAATTCATTAAACAACTGCACAGATAGTTTAGCTCCAGTACACCCAAGCGGATGACCAAGTGCAATCGCACCTCCGTTAACATTTAAAATATCTTTATTGATGCCCAATTCTCTTACTATTGCCAGAGATTGAGAAGCAAAGGCCTCATTCAATTCAATCAATTCAATCTGATCAAGCGTCATACCTGCTTGTTTCAAAGCTTTAGGGATAGCATAGATTGGCCCTATTCCCATAATGCGTGGAGGCACACCGGCAATACCATAACTTACCAAGCGAGCAATCGGCTCAACACCCAATTCCTTCATTTTCTTTTCAGAAACTACCAACACGAATGCCGCACCATCAGAAGTTTGCGAAGAATTACCTGCAGTGATACAACCATCAGCAGCAAACACAGGCTTTAGTTTAGCCAGCTTTTCTATCGATGTATCCGCCCTTGGGCCCTCATCAGTATCCACCACATAACTTCTGGTTTTCCTTTTCATATCAGCATCCAGATAGTTTTCATTTACCGTAATAGGCAAAATACCATCTTTCAAATGACCATTTTTAATCGCCTCAACAGCTTTCTGGTGCGATAGATAAGAAAACTCATCCTGATCTTCCCTATTCACATTGTATTCTTTAGCTACCGCCTCTGCAGTTAAGCCCATTCCCCAATACCAATCCGGATTAACCCTTGCAACATCAGCATTCGGAACAACTTTCCAACCACCAAATGGCATGCCCGACATCACCTCAACCCCACCGGCGATAATGCAATCAGCCATACCGCTTTTTATTTTAGCTACGGCAGTAGCAATGGTTTCCAAACCCGATGCACAATACCTGTTGATGGTAACACCCGGCACTTTATCTGTATCCAAGCCCATCAGCGATATCATGCGGCCAATATTTAGCCCTTGCTCCGCCTCAGGTGTAGCATTACCCACAATCACGTCATCAATTTGCTCTTTTTCAAGGTTTGGTACCGATGCCACCAAATGTCTGATTACTTCAGCCGCCAGATCATCTGCTCTTGTAAAACGAAATACACCGCGAGGGGCCTTGCCCACTGCAGTACGATATCCTGCTATAATATATGCTTCTTGCATGTCTATATCTATTAAATAGCTTAGTTTCTAAGCGGTTTACCTTTTGTAACTATACTCTGAATGCGTTCTAATGTTTTTCGCTCACCACATAGTGATAAGAAAACTTCCCTTTCCAAATCCAGTAAATACTGTTCGGTTACTTCTGTGGGCGAAGAGAGATCACCACCACACATCACCCAACCCAATTTCTCAGAGATCTTTTTATCATGCTCAGAAATATAATGACCAGAATACATGGTATTGGCACCAGCGTAAACAATACCTAAGCCCTGTTTACCCAATACTTTAATATCCTTACGTCTAACCGGTTGCGTGTAACCCGCATCAGCAAGTTCAATTGCCTTAGCTTTAGCATCGGCAATAAGCCTGCTTCTATTCATTGAAATAGCATACTTACCTTTTTGAAGATAACCCAATTCAAAAGCCTCAACAGCCGAAGTAGAAACCTTAGCCATGCCAATAGTTAAAAACCTATCCTTAAGCACATTCTGAACAATCTGATCATCATTATACTCGTCGGAAGCCCTCAAAGCAAACTCTTTGGTACCGCCACCGCCAGGAATAACACCAACACCAAACTCAACCAATCCCATATAAGTTTCGGCATTAAGCTGCACATGATCAGCATGTAAGCTAAACTCNCAACCACCACCTAGGGTAAGATTATGCGGAGCAACAACTACNGGAATAGAAGAATACCTGATCCGCATCGAAGTATTCTGGAACATCCTTATCGCCATATTCAATTCATCCCACTCCTGCTCAACCGCCATCATAAAGATCATCCCTACGTTGGCACCGGCTGAGAAGTTTGCACCATCATTACCAATCACTACCCCTCTGTAATCCTTTTCTGCCATATCAATGGCTTTATTAATGGCCTGTAAAGTATCGCCGCCAATGGTATTCATTTTCGAATGAAACTCAACATTGATAATTCCATCACCCAAATCAATGATAGAAGCACCAGAGTTTTTCCAGATTACCTTGTTGGCTCTTAAATTATCAAGAATGATAAACGCCTCAGTACCCGGAACCGCTTTATAGCTTTTAGTAGGAATATCATAATACTTACGAATCCCATCCTCTACCTTGTAAAACGATGTATTCCCGGCAGCAAGCATTTCATGAACCCAGGCCGCAGCCTCGTGTCCATATTTTTTCATGCCTTCGATAGACGCTGTAATACCTACAGCATCCCAAACTTCAAACGGACCTAAGTCCCATCCGAAACCGGCGCGCATGGCATCATCAATTCTATATAATTCATCAGAAATCTCAGGAATCCTGTCAGACACATACTCGAACAAACCAAAAAACGAAGCCCTGAACAGCTCACCTGCTTTGTCTTTACCCGCAGCAAATACTTTCATTCTGTCGCGCACATTCTCAATAGGCTTAGTCAAATCCAGCGTAGCCGATTTAACTTTAACCTGCGGTCTGTATTCCAGCGTTTTCAAATCAAGCGCAAGAATTTCAGTCTTGCCTTCAGCAGTTTTTGTTTTCTTATAAAAGCCCTGATTGGTTTTATCACCCAACCATTTATTGGCTTCCATTTTTTCTACATAAGCCGGAAGCTTAAAAAGCTCATGGGCTTTATCATTTGGACAATTATCATAAAGTCCTTTAGCAACCTTAATCATGGTATCTAACCCCACCACATCAGTAGTACGGAAAGTTGCCGATTTAGGTCTGCCCAGTGCCGGACCAGTATATTTATCTACCTCCTCTACCGTCAGTTCCATCTTCTCAACCAGATGCAGCAACGACATGATAGAATACACACCAACCCTGTTTGCAATAAATGCAGGTGTATCTTTACATAAAACCGTGGTCTTACCTAAAAACTTGTCGCCATAATGCATCAGAAAATCTACCAGTTCGGGCTTGGTATGTGGAGTAGGTATAATTTCAAGTAACCTTAAATAACGAGGAGGATTAAAGAAATGCGTTCCGCAGAAATTAGCTTTAAAGTCGTCACTTCTACCTTCTGCCATCATATGAATAGGAATCCCCGAAGTATTCGAGGTAACCAAAGTACCCGGCTTGCGATGTTGCTCTACCTGCTCAAATACTTTTTTCTTGATATCCAGATTCTCTACAACAACCTCAATAATCCAATCGCAACCTGCAATTTTCGACATATCATCATCAAAATTACCGGTAGTAATTTTGCTCAGCACTTTCTTAGAATAAACTGGCGAGGGATTAGTTTTTACAGCAGTTTGTAATGCCGTATCCACAATGCCATTTCTGGGCCCCTCCTTTGGCACAATATCTAACAACAAGACCTCAACACCTATATTTGCAAAGTGGCAAGCAATACGCGACCCCATAATTCCGGACCCCAATACCGCTACCTTATTTATCTTTTTGTTTATCATTTCCATCAGTATATTTTTGCTTTTAATGATTATCAAGCGACTACTTCTCTAGCCTTTGTCTTCCCCATTTTCTATAGGGGCTTTATACGCTAAAGTCAGTTTATTTAATTTCTGTAACGATAGTATCAAATTGTGCTTTTCGTGGGAGTTTAAGTTTGTATTTAAATACTCATTAAATGAAATAACAACCCCTTTTGCCAGCTGCCTTTTCTCACGCCCAAAATCTGTAAGGTAAACTTTAACCGATCGTTTATCTCCAGCGGAAGTCTCTCTATATATTAACCCCAATTCCTCCATATTGTTTAACATTCGGGATAAACTCGTAGCTTTAACCCCAAGTAATCCGGCAAGCTGAGAAACCGCCGTCCCCTCTTTGTCTATATTAATCAAAACATAACCAATTGCCTGCGTTATCCCGAATCCGGACGCGATCTGGTTATAGGTGTTGGCCATGTTCTGCCACACTACCTTTAAAAAATAATCTATTGTCTCCTGCTGTTTCATCAAATACTATGCTTGCATAACAAAGCTATTGAATTAATTATTAGTTTGCAAGTATAATTTTCAAAATATTATAACATAAAAAAGCCGCCCTAAATANTAGGGCGGCCTTGTAAACTTTATACCGTTNCAGACTAGTAAAGCGTAAACTCTACCCTTCTGTTTTTCTGACGGCCNGCTGCAGTTTTATTACTTGCAATAGGCTGACCTTCGCCATATCCAGTTGCCTCAATACGAGAAGCATTAGCTCCCTGAGACACTAAATAAGCTTTAACAGATTCTGCTCTAGCTTTAGATAATCTCAAATTCAACGCATCAGAACCTGTATTATCAGTATGACCCGCTAATTTCAAGCTAAAGTTTTTCTGTATTAAAAGAGCTGCAACACGATTCAAAGTAGTATAAGATTTCGATCTGATGGTAGCTTTACCCAAATCAAACTCTAAGTTTTTAATCGCATCAGCAACAATTTTACGATCCGCTTCAGTAATAATTACTTTTTCAACAACCGGAACAGGTACTTTTAACGGACAACCAGCACCATCAACCACTACACCTGTAGGAGTATCAGGGCATTTATCCAATTTATCAGCAACACCATCACCATCTGTATCTTTCAACAGACCATCCATATCCGCTCTTAATTTCGCATTCTCAGCTTTTTGAGCATCTAAATCACCTTTTAAAGCATCGGCAGTTTGTTTAGCCTGTAAAGCCTCATCATAAGTTAAAGCCACAGGATTGTGCCATGCGAGTTGTTTCTGACCGCTACCCAAAGCAAACTCTAAACCACCATAAGCATAGGAGTATTTATCATTACCATCTCTAAAGTAACCATCAAGGTTATCATTGTCAACATAGTTCATTGTCCATCCTAAATCCAGGTTCATCCTGTCAGACAATTTAAATTTAGCACCAACACCAACCGGAACAACCAGTTCATTAAATGTTTCGCCATTACTATAGTCAGTTAGGGCACCGCCCGCTGTCGAAGTCTTAACCTGATAACCGGCCACACCAGCACCTGCCGAAGCATACAACTGCAATGCATTGTTTTTATTGAACATATCAATATTAAACAAGTTCACTACAGCATTTAAGCTTGCCGAATAATCAAGATTAGTTTCAAAAGCACTAAGAGGGCTATTATTTACCGCTCCGCTTTTATATGGTTCCGAATTATCACCTTTCAATTTACCTCTTACCCCATCTAAACGCAATGAGAAATAAGGCGTAATTTGCTTTTTAATATATAAGCCGTAACCTAAATCTGCTTTCCACTTAGAGAAATCATTTTTCCCTCCCAATGGAGAAATAGGAGCTAATGCACCGGCGTTAATACCAATAGACCAAGTATTTAATTTGGTTGCATTACCACTCGCTTCCGTTTTTTCCTGAGCCTGAACTGCACCACCAACAAGTAGGGCTGCAACAGCTAAGGGTAAACATTTAAATAGTCTTTGTTTCATAAATTGGGTTTTAAATAATTTTCAGAATCTTTTAATTCCTGAACAATTATTCAATACTTAGGCCAAACAGCAAAACCACCTTATAGGAGTTTAAATGAAGAAACAACTGTGCTATATACTATACAAAATTACCATGCCGCGATATTATCGTCGCCACGAGGGTCAGCACCCCCCTGATAATATCCCCATTTGGTTTTCAAAATCGCATCCACCCTACCTATAGGGCCGCGAGGCACAATATTGTAGCCTTTAGCCTTAAGTTTCATCACAGTTAAACTATCAAGTNCGTTTTCTTCTGTATAAACCTCATCCGGTAACCATTGGTGATGAAACTTTTTAGCTGCCACCGCTTGCTGCATACTCTTATCAAACTCCATTACATTTAACAGCGTCTGAAAAACCGAAGTAATAATAGTAGAACCACCTGGTGTACCTACTACCATAAACAGCTTACCATCCTTTTCGATAATGGTGGGTGTCATAGAACTCAGCATCCGTTTACCAGGAGCGATGGCATTAGCCTCGCCCCCAACCAAACCATACATATTAGGCGTTCCGGGCCTTACCGAGAAATCGTCCATTTCATTATTCAATAAGAAACCCGCTCCCTTTACCACTACCGCAGCACCATACGATCCATTTAATGTTGTGGTTATCGATACAGAATTGCCCTCCCTATCTACAATAGAAAAATGCGTTGTTTCCTCATGTTCGCGAACATTTAAATCACCTTCTTTAATAGAAGAACTTGGTGTAGCCTTATCCCAGCTAAAATTGCTCATCCTTCTTTTTATGTAAGCATCATTTAAAAGCTGTTGCTGGGGCACCTTGTAAAAATCCGGATCACCAAGATAGACAGCCCTGTCAGCATACACCCTTCGCTCAGCCTCTACCATCAATTGAACTGTAGAATCCGCATTCAAGCCCCACCTTTTTAAAGGGTAGGCCTCTACCGATTTAAGCAATTGCAACAATGCAATGCCACCACTTGAAGGTGGAGGCATCGTAATAATTTTATACTCTTTATAGTTACCTATGATGGGCTCACGCCAAATCGCCTTGTAGTTTTTAAGGTCCTCTTTACTTATGATGCCCTTTCCGCGTTGCATCTCGGCAATTAAACGATCAGCTACAGTGCCTTCATAAAATCCTGCCCGGCCTTTGTCTCTAATCTGCTGCAAGGTATTTGCCAGCTCTTGCTGAAGCAAAACGTCGCCCTCCACCCAATCACCTGCTTTCAGCAAAGCTGTACCTTGAGGATTGAACTTGGTAAAAGTTTCTTTTAAGGAGTTAAGTTCTCGGGCTTGTCTGGCACTTACTTTAAAACCTTTTCTTGCAAGCGCTACAGCCGGCTCAATTAAATCTGCCCATTTCAGTTTACCATACTTCTGGTGTGCCTCAACCATTCCGGCAACCGAACCCGGTACACCCGAAGCAAGAGGCCCATACAAACTTTTATCTGTAATGGCATTACCCACAG
>Ga0065714_10065111_pt1 | contig 12839 bp, 8 predicted proteins | sample MisRhiReplicate2_FD_59101 | JGI IMG/M metagenome (GOLD analysis project Ga0065714, IMG submission 59101) | Miscanthus rhizosphere microbial communities from Kellogg Biological Station, MSU, sample Rhizosphere Soil Replicate 2: eDNA_1 v2... | ecosystem: Host-associated > Plants > Roots >... | reverse complement strand
AAAAGATTTTTTGCTTAAAAACATATTTATAGTTTGAGTAAAAATAACAAAATATTCGAATATCAGTTTAAATAGAAATCGTAAATTTTGTTAAATGATTTATAGGTTAGATGTAGTTTTGATCCGGATGTTAAGTTAAATTGCAAATTAAAATTGCTTTCGGCAAATATTTGTAAATTGCTTTTTGGTTGCTTCATAAAGTAAACCCTGAAAATGATGTCTAAAAATAGCAAAAATTCATGACCCAAGATCCAAAATTTGAACTGCTGATACAGCATAATTCATACATCAACTATACATTTGTTTTAAACAAATACAATTTCCTTCAAAATCTTTCGTTCAGAGAAATCACAGAAGATCTGGAAAATTTAAATCTTCAAATCTCATCTTCGCTGGGAATATTTGAAACCTATACTATTTATATCGACCAATTGAAAAAAGGTTCGCTGTATAAAATATCTATTTTTGATTTTGTTTTTGATAATGCCTTGCTCAAAAGTCTTTCGGAAAAAGATTTAGACACCATTACCGTTGAGGTTCTTCAAAATAACGAATCACTTTACAGAAAAAATTTTTCTGTAGAAGTTCTTCCGGTGGATTATTTCGGTGGTTTGCAGATGTATCCTCAATTGCTGGCCTCATACGTCACTCCCAACAATTCGCTGATTTATAAAATAAAATCTGATGCGATAAAAATTCTTGAGCAGAACAATCTGAATCCCTCTTTTGAAGCTTATCAGACTAAAGATAAAGAACGTGTTTTACAAATGGTTTCAGCTATTTACAAGTCTATTCAGAATTTAGAATTGATTTACAGCTCAATGCCGCCAAGTTTTGAGGAAACCGGGCAGAGAATTCGATTGATTGATCAGGTTGTCGAAACCAAATTCGGGAATTGTATTGATATTTCGCTCCTTTTTGCCGCTTGTCTGGAGGCGATTAATCTCAATCCTATCTTGCTGATTACAAAAGGTCACGCCTTTGTCGGCGTTTGGCTTGATGATCAAAGATTTGATGCGATGGTCAATTTTGATCAGACCGCCATTTCGAAAAGAATTGCCAGCGGAATCAAAGAAATTGCTTTGGTAGAATCTACCCATTTATGTAAAGGAAGCAATCTTTCATTTAAACAAGCTATGAATAGTGCCGAAATGCAGATCATGGATTCTCACAACTTTATCTTGTCGATTGATATAAAAAATGCAAGATCCAACGGTATTTCTCCTCTTCCGTTATTGAAAACTGCAAATGTATCTAATGAAGATTTAAAGATAAATTCTCATGCAGATAATGTCGATCTGGATAATGATTTTGAAATGGGAACTTTATATTCCGACCTCGAACTGACAGACACTTCAAACCTCACTAAACAGAAAATCTGGGAAAGAAAACTGCTCGATCTGTCACTACGAAATAATCTTCTCAATCTGCGCTTTACCAAAAGTATGCTGCAACTGGTAGATTATAAAGTCAATTTGCTCGAAGACAGTTTGGCGGATGGAAAAGCTTTTACCATTCACCCGAATAACAATCAGCCGGTTCTGAGAAAATATAATCTGTATCACGAGCCGCTTCATCCATCGCAACCGCTTTTTCAGTTGGCGGATGATGAATTTAAGTATAACAAAATCCTTACATATTATCATCAGGATGATTTGGATGCTATTCTGACAAACCTTTTCAGAAGTTCAAAATTAGCTGAAGAAGAAAACGGAAAAAGCACTTTGTACTTAGGAATCGGACTTTTAAAATGGTACGAACCTAAAAATAAAGATATTCCTAGGTTTGCCCCGATTCTATTGATTCCGGTTGAACTTTCGAGAAAATCAGTGAACTCCAAATTCATGCTTCGAAGCCGTGAGGAAGAAACAATGATCAACATTACGCTTCTTGAGTATCTGAAGCAGGAATTTAAATTAAATTTAAACAGTTTAGAAACTTTACCAACCGATGATTTTGGTGTTGATGTACCTAAAGTTTTGGCAATTATCAGAAATGCAATTCTAAATCTGGAAGGTTGGGATATTTTGGAACAAATGGTTCTCGGAACTTTTTCGTTTAATAAACTGATTCTTTGGCAGGACATCTCAAAATATTCTGAAGAAATCCAGAAAAACTCGATTGTTAAAAGTCTGATTGACGGGAAGCTTTCCGAAACTCTGGAACAGATTGAAATGGACGCTGAAAGTCTGGAAAATATGTCAGCTGCAGAACTGATGCTTCCAATTTCCACAGATAATTCTCAACTGAATGCAGTAAAAAATGCCCATCAGAATAAAACTTTCATCCTCCACGGTCCGCCGGGAACAGGAAAATCGCAGACGATTACCAATATCATTGCAGATGCTTTGGCGAATGATAAAAAAGTCTTGTTTGTTGCTGCAAAAAAAGCCGCTTTAGATGTTGTTCACAGCAGACTGGAAAATATTGGTCTGGGAGCTTTCTGCCTCGAACTTCATTCCAATAAATCGAAAAAATCTGATGTTCTGAAACAGTTTGAGAGGACTTTGGAGGTTCCAAAATATCAAATCAATGCAAATTTTGCGGAAGAGGCAAAACGATTGGATAACCGTAAATTGGAATTAGGAAAATACATCAATCAGCTTCATAAAAAATTTAAAATCGGATGGAGTCTTTTTGATACTATTTCCTATCTCGAAATGCGTCAGATAAAAATGGATGATCGTTTTGTAATTGATATTCCGTTAGAAAACATTGACGTTACAACCTGGAATAATTGGAAAGATTGGCTGATTCCATTTGCATCGATTGTTCAGAAAATCGGGAAACCCTCTTCTCATTCTTTACAATTAATAAAAACTGAAAGTCATCAGTACGAAAATAAGAATCTGATTATCAATGCGATCAATCAATATCTAGATAAGGAAAATGCAGCATTAAAAATCAAAGAAAACCTTCAGTTGCAACAATCTGATAATAATTCGGTAACTGATTTGCTGGAATTTTTACACACCAATTCAGTTAAAACCAATCTTATCGATATCAGCTTTGACGAAACGCAATCGAATCTGTTTAAAAACTGGCTGACTCAGCAAGATTTGCTTCAGAAAATTGAAAGTCAGATTTTGCTACAATTCAATTCAGGGATTTTCAATGTTGACAGCCAGCCCTTGAATGTATTGTGGAATCAGGCGAAACACACCTGGTTTATTCCGAAGTGGTTTAAGCAGAGAAAAGTAAAACAGCAATTGAACGGCTACAGCAAATCGGGAATCGAATCTGATGTGCAGATTGATGATCTTTTTGCAAAGCTTGAAGAATTTAAGCAAATTAAAAATCAACTCAACAACGCAAATTTTGCAGCGATCACTTCTTCTGCAACAGCATATTTTAATGGAAATTCTTATGATATTCTGAGCATAGAAAAAGATTTTAATATCATTCAGATAACTAAAGATCTGAGTCAGAAAACAGGAATTCAGAATTTGCAGATCTGGCTGAAAGAACATTTAAATAAACCCGAAATACAGCAAAAACTGACTGATTATATTAATGAAATTAAAAGTTTTCAGGAAAGCAGAATACATCTTTTACATTTTGTTTCTGAAATTCCGGAAAATCATGAACTTCAAAACATCATTCAAAATATTGACCAACTCGACAATTGGGTCAACTATAATGTATTAAAAGCAAAGGCTAAAGATCTGGAACTCGGTTGGTTTATACGATTTCTGGAACAGGATGTACTCAACACAAATTTTATCGAACAAGAATTTGAGAAAATTATTCATCTGAATTTATTCATTAAAACCATTTATAAATTCCAGACACTCAACAGTTTTGATGCAGACATTTATGCATCTCAGATTCAGCAATATAAAAATCTGCATAAAGAATTTACGCAATTAACAAAAAATCAACTCATCGTAAAACTGAGCGACAGAATCCCAAATTTTGTACAGGAAGCCGCTCAAAGTTCAGAAATTGGAATTTTACAGAAAGCCATCCGGAACAAAGGTCGAGGCTTGTCGATCAGAAAACTGTTTGACCAGATTCCCACATTGATTCCGAGATTGAAACCATGTATGTTGATGAGTCCGATTTCTGTGGCGCAGTATTTTGATGTGAATCAGGAACATTTTGATATTGTAATTTTTGATGAAGCATCTCAATTGCCAACTTCAGAAGCGATCAGTGCTTTGGCGAGAGCAAAACAGGCGATCATTGTGGGAGATCCGAAACAAATGCCGCCGACAAGCTTTTTTGCTTCCTCAAAAATTGACGAAGACAATATGGAACTGGAAGACCTTGAAAGCATTCTCGATGATTGTTTAGCTCTTTCAATTCCGTCAAATTATCTTCTGAGACATTACCGAAGCAAACATGAAAGTCTGATCTCGTTCAGCAATGCTCATTTTTATGACAATAAATTGCTCACCTTCCCTTCTCCTGATGATCTCAACCGAAAAGTTACTTTTGAGTTTGTGGACGGATTCTATGACAAAGGAAAAACGAGAACCAATATCAATGAAGCGCAGGTAATCATTAATTTCATTAAAAATCATTTTGAAAACAACCATAAAAAGTCGATTGGTGTGGTAACTTTCAGCCAGACTCAACAGAATTTAATTGAAGATTTGTTACAAAAATTATTTCAGGAAAACCCTCATTTAGAAGAGTTTTCGATCAATAGTGAAGAACCGATTTTCATTAAAAATCTTGAAAATGTGCAGGGTGACGAAAGAGATATTATTTTATTTTCTGTGGGTTACGGACCGGATGAAGAAGGAAAAGTTTCTATGAATTTTGGGCCGCTGAACCGTGACGGCGGATGGAGAAGGCTGAATGTTGCGGTAACGAGAGCCCGTTATGAAATGAAAGTATTTTCATCTTTGAAAGCTGATCAGATTGACCTCAACCGCACCAATGCTGAAGGCGTAAAAGGTCTGAAAAACTTCCTGAATTTCTCTGAAAAAGGTTTGGTGAATCAAAATCCGGTTGTTCAGAATCAAAATGAAACATCGATTGTCAGCTCGATTGCTCAATTTTTGGAAACTCATGATCTGAAAGTGAAAACCAACATCGGAACATCAGATTATAAAATCGACATCGGGATTATCGATCCTGAAAATGAAAGTGAATATCTTCTCGCAATTCTGGTAGACAGCGAAAATTATTTTAAAATCAGCACCACAAACGACCGTGAACTTCTTGCTCCGAATGTTCTGAAAGGTCTTGGCTGGAATGTTTTCCGAATCTGGACGCTGGACTGGATTAAAAACAAGGAGAAAATCATTATTGAGATCAAAACGCAGCTTGGACAGATTAAAAACAATGTAAAAATCGAAGAGGAGGAAAATTCGGCAATTGAAATTCCGATAAAAAATATTTTGAGCGAGATTGAGCATGAAAACAAAACATCCTCTTGCCAACCTTACATTTCTGCAGAGGTTTTTCCTACAAAAGATGCGAATTCTGAGTCTATTTATTTTCCGGAGAACAGAAGTCTTTTGAAAAATCAGATTACGAAGATCATTGAAACAGAAGCACCGATCAGCCAGAATATGTTGCTTAAAAAAATCCTGAAACTCTGGAATACTTCGAGAGCGGGTACGAAACTTAGTATTTATCTGGATGAAATTCTGAATTCTATTCCTAATGTAACTACCACGGAAACGTATCAGAAATTTTACTGGACAGAAGTAATCAAACCTAAAAATCTATCCAATTACAGAGATAATTCCGTTGAAAAAAGAGCGATTGATGATATTGCTGTAGAAGAAATTTCTATTGCGATGATGGAAATTATGCAATCAAATTTAAGTATTAATAAAGATGAATTAATCAGGGTAACTGCAAAACAATTTGGTTTTTTAAAAGTAGGTGCGCAGACTGAAACGGTGATAAAATATTGTATTGATGATTTGGTTACAAAGAATCTGTTGGCGGAGAATGAAGGGAGAATTGTTTACACAAATAAATAGATCAATAAAAGTAATTTTTCATACCTTAGTTTTCACAAATAATCATCGATGAAATTACTTATACAATTTATTGCTCTGTTCTGCTGTCAATTTATTTTTGCACAAGATTCTGCAAATATATCTGAACAGAAATTGAAACAAGATTCGACAAATCTTCATTTTTATCATTCAGAAAAGAGCCTTTTAGATTCTACTTCGGTGGCGAACAAAACAAAGGGGATTGGAGCTACAAAAAAATGTCCTGATACAGAAACATCTATTGCAACACAAAATATTGATATCATTAAGGAAATCAATGCTGTATTAAATTATAAGATCAACCGAATTTGGCGAAGAGATTTATACTGTCTGGTTTGCGAAAATTTTGACGCAGGAAAAGCTGCATAAATTATAATTTGCCGGAATTTTCATAATCACTTTAATTTAAAGATTTCGTCTTTTTTAAAATCAATCCTAAAATGATCTGCAGGATCGCCTGAAGACAGTTTATTCAAAATTTTAAAAAATAATTTCAATTGTAAGAGAAACTCATCTTTTGTATTTAAATTTTTGAAATTATCATTCAGTATTTTAAACTGTGAAAGTCTATCTTTTGGAATATCTTTTTTTGCCAGTTCGTCTGCAGACTGCAATTGATAGAGATTCAACAAAGCGTCTTCAAAATTCCACTTATTGAATTTTACTGAGTTTATTTTAATTGAATTTTTGTTATCAACACTTAAACAAAGTAAATCTTCGCCGGAAAGTTTTCTTGCTTTTTCGATAAAATCTTTAGACCAATCTGACGGAATAAACCTCAATCTCACCAATTCTTTTAAATGAAACAAAGTAAAATCATGATAAGTTTTGCTTTTTAAAATATCTGCGTTCCAGATTTCATTACCACCATTACTTTTTAAGACTTCATATTCTTTCTGATACAATGGAAAGAGCTCATTAAAATGCGGAACCTTATTTACAGAAACCGTTTGTACTTCGAAATCAGTCTGAGAATTGACAGTCAGAATTTTATATCCCGGAAGATAAGCTGCCAATGAGGGAACCTGAATATTGACCAATATCTTTCCATTTTCAAATTTTCTTATTCCGGTGTCGTTGATGTGCATGTGTCCGGCAAAATGCAATTTCAAACCTGCATCCGCAAAAACCTCAGCGACTTCATCAGTTGGTACTCTGTCGAGTTGCCATTTATTTTTTCCGAGTAAATTTTTAATATCATCAGAAGCATTATCGTTAAAATCGAGCATGGGATAATGGGTAAAAGCGATAAGAACTTTATTGTTTTTCTCGGCTTCCTGTGAAATTTTCTTTACCCAATCGATAAGATGTTTTTTACCTGATAAGACATTGTTGTACCCAACAGATGCTCCGTGAAAATTGTCCGGATCCATTGGATCCCCATCTTCATCTTTAGGTATGTATGTGTTTCCGTCAATAGCCAAAAGCCAGATTCCATCTATTGGTTCTACGACGTAACTGAGGTCAGGAACTTTAAATCCCGGACTTACCTCATACATTCTCTCCACATACTCAGATTTTTTTAAAGCATTTCTGAATGTATAATTCTTATAAGCAACATTGTCAAACGGAGTCTGCCAAAACAGGTCTTTTTCAGACGGGGTAAAACCAAAAGTCCTCAGTTCATCCAATATTTCGATATAACCCGACATTGCGATATCTCTAGTAATGATCGTTTCCCGATTTTTATTTTTCACCAACTTCTGATCACTGAAGATATTAATAGGACTTCCGTTTTCGCCTAAAAAATCATCTTTTCCGCCCTCTTTTAAAAATGGACTTACCGGATCATGATTTCCTGTCGTCATGAAGAACCTTATTGCATATTTTTTTTGATATTCATCCAGAATTCTTTTTAATCCACGAAGATTATAGGCTTGTCCGTCATCTGTATAATCTCCGGGAAGTGCTACGATTTTGATTCCTTTTTTTGCAACATCGTCCAAAGCTGCTAACAATGCAAAATAGTTTTCATTAAATATTCTGGTGGAATGCAACTGAGAATCCATTGTTCTTAACAGTGTTTTCTTTTTTGTTATTGGATTTTCGACACCTTTGAAAGCGTTGTCCGAAAAATCTCCGTACAAATCCTGAAAATGGATGTCTGCCAAAAATGCAATCTGTACAGGTTTTTGTTGGGCATTTATATTAAATAAAGAAAAAATGAAAAGAAGAAAAGAATATGTATAAGAATTTATCAAAACAGAAATTTTAGTACTGAAAGGTATGTCTTCATTATCAACTGAATGTTGCTATAAGTTTATATTTATTTTAAGTTTACCGCTATGATTCAAGTTTAAAAAAAATTAAAACATCTCTTTTAAGAGTTTTCATATATTAACTATTATATTTAAAACACTTGTTTAATTAATTGAATTATAAAATTCCTCCGCTCAAAATTTATATTTATCTGGCATAAACCTAATCTCTCATGCTAAACTTTTTTACTGTAAAAACACTTATCAAATAATTTAAACACAAAAAGCTTATTGATTTTAAAATAACCACACATAACTAGTTATCAGTACGATTACCATATTAATAATTGTAAAAATTTATGAATATTTACATCATAAATAAATATTACTCAAAATATTATTGCAAATTACGATTAACATTTTTATCTTTGACAATACCAAATCATTAGGATTTAAACAATCCGTAATAACACGGAAAAAACAAATAAACCAATTACAAAATACTATAATAGAAAAATGAAGGTTTCTAATTGTACCATTGCAAAAATTACAGCGTATAGTCTTCTGATTATCATGACGGTCATGTTACTGTGTGTAGTAGTTGTCAATCAAACTCTTTTAAACAGTCTATTTTTTGCTGTAATTATTTTACTGAGTATCATATTGACAAAAATCAGAATCGTCACGTATGAGTTTTCAGGCGGATGTGTAACTATCAGAAAAATTCATCCTTTCAGCTTCAGGAAATTCACATCTCCCGCAGTTGAATTTCCACAAAACTACATTCATGATTACAATGTTAATAATCACATTGTTTTGGGATCTCTGATATTAAAGGTAAGATCCAAAAGAAATAAAAAGTATGCGGTAAAAATCAAACTTTTCGGATTCACGTATGCTCAAAGACAAAAAATATCATCATCATTAATATCTATCGTATCTCAAAATAATTTTGAACATATATAAAAAATGATATTTAGAAATCTTTAAATATATTTTGGGCATAACAATTGCAAAAGATTTCATAAATAACCGACACCCAAATCATCATTATATTCATTGAAAAATCCCCATAGTTTTATTGTAAACTGGGGATTTTGTTTTTTAGAGCGTTTTCCACATTATGCCTTTTTTATATGAAACGTAGCAATTTGTACCAATTGAATATAACCCCTTACTTCTCTAAAATTTAAGCCCGTCAACAAAAAAGCACCTACATTTCTGTAAGTGCTTGATTTAAAAAGTGGTCCCCACTGACATAATCTCGAACCACTCAATACTACAAATCAATATATTAAGCTAATTTACAGAACCTTACAGGACTCGAACCACTTTTATTTTCATGATGGGTTGACGAAAATTCGTCACAGGTATTTTAATTTCTTTTTGACTTTACTTGATGTTTTGACCTTAAAATGGATGTTGTTTTTTAGTAGTTTTGTACCTGATGAAAAAATACAACAGATACCATTCAACTATTAAAACTTCTTATGCTTTAGGAATTCAGCAGCAAGTACTTCCCCACTCTTTCACTTCTTCAATACCTCGTTCCACAACTCAGAACTGGAAAGAACTTTCTCCTAAAAATCACCAATATGCACGAATATTGGTACACACTGACGGTAAGCAACTTACATTCTAAAAGCCTGCTAATAAAGTCTTTCCTCATTTGCAGATGTTTTTTATCTCAACATCTATTTCATGAGAGGGAGCCATAATGTAAGAAAGTGAACTTGTGATCTTCAACCTGTAAATAGGTTCGTAAGCAAAATTTTTTGTTCGATATTTATTTTGTGCAGTATTCTTTCCACAAGAAAATATTAAGATGAAACAAAGAAAGGATAAAATTTTAATTTTTAAATCTAATTTATGGTTTTGCTCCTTTTGTTAAACTTCTATGCATTTTCTTTAGGAGCGTAAAGTATCATATCATCCACTTGAACTTGTTCTTGAATTCCTTTTTTGTAGTATCTTCTTAAAACTCCTTCTTCTTTTTTATTAAAACCATCTGTTCTATTTAATGAAATAAGTTTTCCATCTTCTGATATTTGTAATTTATAATTTTCAATTTCTGCTAATTTTCGATGCTTTTCATTGATGAATGAAATTCTATGATTAATATGGTCTAAAGCCTCTTCTTTTTCAAAATAACTCGATTGATAGAGATTGAATAATCCAGAACCTAATGAATTAACATAATTTTCTCCTTTTTGGTTTTCAAAATCTTTTTTAAGACTTTCATAAACGTTTAAAATTTCTTGTTTTAAGGTTGTACTATCTTTTTCTTTAAAAGTTTTTCCTTTTCTCCAGTCTACTAATTTGTAAGGGACATTTGCGTTGAATTTAGCTTTATAAACAAACTTTTTTTGAGTAGAATAATCTCCTTCAGGTAAACTAAATTCATAGATGGATTGTGGTGCTTTAAGACTGCCATTTTCCCAAGAAGTTTCTTCAATTTTCAAAGCAAAACTTATATCATTCTCTATTCCAAAGCTGAAAAAGGAAATGGACTTTATCTGGCTAAACCAGAGTTATACTTATAAATCGAAGTTTATATTCTTCTTTAAGAATGTTATATGAAAAATTGAATTTCTGATGATTTCATGATTTAGTAAGATGGGTAGAATTCTGTTAAAATTATTGTAAGTCTCTCTTAAAATTAGACGGATTATTGTAATATCATTCGGATACTTTCTGTACAAATAATAAAAGAGTCGCAAAAAAGCGACTCTTTTAACTTTGTTTCATTTACAGCTTATTAAAAAACATTATGAAACATGAGCATCCAAATAATCCTTTCACCACAGACACCATAATAGTGGCCTCCAAAAATTTTATCTTTTTGTTCAAATTTTGAACACCTTTAAATTCTTTAATTTTTTTATATTTAGCTTATTTAGAGGAGTCTATTATTACAATATCACAATGACATCTATTCCAGTTAGGGTGGTTAGGGTTATTAGTTCTACATAATCTAGCACAATAACCAGAATCCCAGCCTCCCGTGATTTCTTTCAAATCATTTCTGTTCAAAGTTTGAACGCCTTTTAAGTTCTTTAAATTTTTCATAATATTTTTTTGATTATTATAACCCTATACATGGATTAGAAGTTTTTATGCATCCTCCTCCAATACAACATCTCCCAGGCGAACATTGATTATTAGAACTACATTGGTTTACTCCTCCCATAATAGATTTTTGATTCTCTCTGTTCAATACCCGAACACCTTTTAAATTCTTTAAATTTTTCATTTTATAAATGTTTAAATTAAATTTTCACCCCAAACATTTATAGACAATTGAGATTTTTGTCTTTCGGACTCTTGCAAGAAATCTTGAGGCAAATGTTAGGGTTTTTGACTAAAAAAAATAATGATAGGATTAATCATTTACAAATATTGACTGTATATTTATAAATAATGAGACATAAAAATGACCACAATACACAGATTTTCAGTCATTTAAAACTAAAACACTATATTCTTGTGCATGATCTGATTTTAAAGATGAGCAAAATATTAATTTTAAGGCACTAATATTAAATTAATAAATTATGAGAAAAAAAATGAATTTTTCTGGCGCAAAACTATCCAGAGAGGAATTGAAATTAATGAAAGCAGGTAATGGTGCCGCAAGCATTGATGGTAATCTTAATCCCACAGGTGGCAGTTGCGGACAGGAACCGAATGATCAGCAATCTTTAGAATACTGCGTATGGCTTAAATGTACGAATAGATTACAAAATGGCACTATTTCCCTTTCATGCCCATAAAGGTTAATCCTGATTGGTAATTTTTTCAATAAACTGCATAGGCGTAACTCCGGTTTTTTCCTTAAATATTTTATGGAAAGAATTGGAGTTTTTATATCCTGCCGTTTCTGCTATTGCTTGTACAGTATATTTTCTGAATGATTTATCTTGATATAGTTTTGTAATAATATAATTGATTCTTATATCATTTATATACTCGTTGAAAGACATTTTTTTATGAGTATTGATTATTTTCGACAAGTAAGTGGTGTTGGTACCTATTTTCTTAGCCATCGTATGTTGGCTTAATTCGGGTTTTAGAAAATATAAACTGTCCTCCAGCTTTTTGATGCTGTTTAATATTTTCTCTTCTTGTTCGTTGGAAATTAGTTGGGTTTCAATAATCGGTTTTATGGGTTGATTATTTTGCAGTTTTACTAATAATTCATTTAGCCTCTTTTCAGATGTTTTTTTATTTTTTTTGTATTTTACAAAATAAAATATCCCAAAAATTAATAATAAAAGACAAACCCCAATAACTATTTTTAAACCCGCACCGAGCTTATCTTTTTCTTCATTTATTTTTTGTATTTCATTTAGTTTTAAGGAATCAGTAATGGTAATAAATTCTTTTTTGCTTTTCTCAAACTCTTCTTTTTTATATTTTAAATAAATATCGGAATACAAAGAAGCCGAATCGCTGTTTCTTTGCTGATTATAAATCTTTGCCAAATAATAAGCCGCATCCAGGTAAGCTTCTCTAATCAATGAATCTTTCCTATAAATGGAGTCTACTTTTAAGAAAGATTTTTTAGAAAAGTTATATTGTTGGGTTTCAAAATAATTGATTCCGCTATGAAAGTAAGATAACAATAAATCGTTAATATTTTTCGTCTTTTTTGCCAATATGGTACTATTGATCAAAT
>Ga0065714_10003022_pt1 | contig 12842 bp, 11 predicted proteins | sample MisRhiReplicate2_FD_59101 | JGI IMG/M metagenome (GOLD analysis project Ga0065714, IMG submission 59101) | Miscanthus rhizosphere microbial communities from Kellogg Biological Station, MSU, sample Rhizosphere Soil Replicate 2: eDNA_1 v2... | ecosystem: Host-associated > Plants > Roots >... | reverse complement strand
CAAATGTGTGTTTTGTCATAAATAGTGAACCCCAAAAGTTTTTGTCTAACTTTTGGGGTTCACTTCAAAAATTGGTCTCCCTTTATCGCCGGGCTCTGTGGGCATTATCGGCTGATCGTAGTGGATTTACGTGGACATGGCCACTCTACCAACCCGGAGCATATGTTCACCCATAGAGCGGCGGCTAATGACGTGTTCCACTTGCTTGACAAGTTGAAGATTGTTAATTTCTTGGCTATGGGAATGAGTTCTGGTGGGATGACCTTGTTACACATGGCCACGAGTGAACCCAGTCGCATCGACTCCATGGTATTAATTAGTGCAACTTCCCATTTCCCCGATCAGGCAAGGGCAATTATGCGCAGAGCTTCTTTGGATACCATGCCGAAAATGGTAAAAGAAATGTATAGGGAGTGCGCAAAACGTGGTGACGAACAGATTCGTCAGCTTATTACACAGTTCAACGCCCTGGCTGATAACAATGACGATATGAATTTCACAATAGAAAGCTTATCAACCATAACAGCCCGCACACTCGTGATTCATGGTGATCGCGACAACTTCTTTCCCGTTGAGATCCCGGAATACATTTGCCGTTCGATACCGGGCGCTACCTTATGGATTATTCCAGGGGGAGAGCATGTTCCTATCTATGATTCCTCGCTTCTATTCATTTCAACTGCCTTGCGATTTCTTGAGGGACAATAGCGCAATTAGTGCCTAATAATTAGTTAGTACTACCAAATGCTATGGAAACTGCCTCTTTAAGGCGTAACATTGACATTCATAAAAAAAATATTAAAGAATTAGCCACCGTTTTGCGCATTTTTGTTGCTCATTTGTTGCTCGTCCAAGTGAATTTTATCCTCAAAAAAACATAGGTGAAATTACTTCGCTTAACGACATTTATTGGATGATCTATCGACTTTTCAACGCCCTAACTTAGACCCGTATGTTCAAACTGCGGCTGTGTCCCTTTTCCAAAGATACAATGCGGCGATAGCCAGAGCCATAACGGCCATATAACTGAGCCAGCCTGCTTGCTCGACCCTCGTTTCATAGCCTTTCTCGATGACTGTCTGATAGATACCAGCCCCGTCTTTAAAACCCAGTGCCCATTGTCCGAAGTTCCAGGCGATATGAAGGCCGATGGGTAAGGCTATGCCCTTTGTTCGGATCGCTGCCATCCCAAAAAGTAGAGCGCCTATCCCTGGGCCTAAAATGGCCTGCCACCAAATCATACCCCCGGCAGCATGTTCGGCAATGAATATAACCGCAACGATGAGTTGCGCCCCCCAGGAGCCGATGATCTTATTCAGGCTTTGCAGCGGGTATCCACGGAATGCTACCTCCTCCCTGCAGGCGACAGCAATATATAACAGTAAATTAATGAGAATACCTCCATACGCTATACCCGGATTTAACACCAGAGTCAGGTGCCCGGTCATCGATACCGCAAACGCCTGTAGAGCCGCTAAAACAGAACCTATCAATAAGCCGCTCAGTAAACGCAAAAGGGTATGGCGCCCTGGCAAGACGCCCACATCCAGTAGACTGATTCCTTCCCAACGGACAAAAAGGAGCGTTAACAGGAAAGCCGTGCTACCAGCAGCTGCAACGGACAGTATTGGCTGCCAGGTTACCGGTAAACCTTTGGTGAGCACTGATGACAGGATTAAGGCGATAGCGCATGCCAGGCAGAAGAGCAGTACCCGGCCTAGGGTATATGGCCATTTGCGGCCTATTCGATTTTGTTCCATCTTTTTTTTGTCGAAGATAGATGGGTAAATCCTGGCGGGAGTCTCAAAATATGTTTTGGAACCTAATTTTGTTCATCCGGCCAGTGTTGTTCTTTATAAAACTCTGCGGGTGTTTGTCGGGTGGCCTTTTTAAAGGCCCGGTAAAAGGATGCCTTTGAACTAAAACCAGCCTGATAGGCCAGGCCCAACAAGGTATACTGGCGATGAAGGGGCGCGGTCAGCCGATCTTTAAAATCTTCAATCCTGAGTTCATTGATAAAATCATTAAAATTCATCCCAAACCCGGCATTGATCAGATAGGATAATTCGTTAACCGTCATATCCAAGTGGCCAGCCAGCTTTTGCAGGGTCAGCTTTTCATCCCGGAACCAGGTATGTTCCTTGATGGCATTCTGAATGAATAACTTTTTCTTGGATAATTCATTTGTCGGTACGAGTTCGCGCCTGGTAGTCTCCTGGATTTTCAAAAGACCAATTTCGGGTCGGTAATATCCGGCTATGCCGATACCGTAAATACAACAGGAAAGAATGAGGTAGACCGGGTAATAAGGCATAATACTGCCAATCAGCCTGCTTTTGAATACAATGATCCAAATGATATAGATCAGCCAGCTCACGATGACCAGAAAGGAAGCCAACACCACTTTGTTGGTCCAGCTTACAGTCTTTTTATTTTTAGTTCCCCCTGCCTGCTTTTTATATCTTCTGATGAGCAGTAAGGACAGGCACCAGTACACCGTAAAAAAGATCAAAGCCAGCAAATCCGAAAGGACGCTTAATTTTTCAACCGGGGCGGTATAATCAGTAGGCTTGAAACTGAACAGCAATAGCGCGGGCAATACGTCAAAAAGCAGGGACGGCAGAAAATGCCAGAGCTCCCTGGCCGTAAAGCGATAGCTTGCTGTTAAAGCGCCTTTCAGGTAAAGATAGAGCAGCGGGCCAAACGTAAACTGATATAATAAGGGAAAAGGAAGATCACGGTTAAAATAAGGGATTTTTTCCTGTAAGACAATTTTGGTGCTGGCCATTGCAAATACCAGCACGAAAAGGCCAAGGAAAATATTGACCCCCTTCTTTTCTTTTTTGATAAATATCAGCACACTCCAGACGAACCCGTTGAGGGCCCCGGTCAGGATCAATAACTGAAAGATGTTGAAGGACATATTCAATGCTAAATTTATCAAAAGTAAAGATTTGGTTTGAAGCGTAATAAAATCCGAACGTTAATTGGTCCTTCTGCTCTCATCCTCGGCACCGGATTGATGCCTTTTCGCTGGTTTTACCTTATTGCTACCGAAACGGTAATTGAAAGCCACCCGCAACAGCCGTGTTTCTCCGCCGCTGCTGGTTTGGAGCTGCTGTCCGGAAACATTGCTCGAAACCTGGTTCTTTTGGGTATGGAAGATATCAGTGACGGCTATCTTTAGTGAGCCCTTGTCTGAAAATAGTTTTTTTTGCATCCCCAGGTCAATACCGCTATTGGCTTTGCTTTTAAAGGTACCCTGTAAGATTGCCGGTGAATTGTACATGGCAGTCAGTTCTGCCCGGTAACCCTTGCCCAGGTCAAAATTTTGCTGTAAAAAGGCCTCCAATGCATAAGTACTCAAATTGATGCCCGGCGACTGGTAGCGGCTGTAATAGCTAATCAGGTTAACTTGCGCGCTGTACCATTTCCATTCAATAGGATAGCTTGCGGTCAAACTGGCGATATTCTGTTTCGCAAGATTTTTATTGATAAGCACATACCTCGAATGGCCTACGGTATCGGCTTGGATTGCAAAAACGCCGGTTACATAACTATAGTTTAAGCTGATGTTCAGTTTCTGCCCATAAAGGTAACTCAGGCTCAGACTGTTGGTATATTGGGGTTGTAATTGCGTGTTACCGGCTTTGGCACTATAATCATCAATGCGGTAAACAAAGGGGTTTAAAAAGGAATAAGAAGGCCTGTCCAACCTGCGGCTAAAGTTCAGCGTCCATTGTTGTGCATTTGTGGCCTTCCAGGTCAACGCACCGGAGGGGAACAAACCGGTATAATTGCGGTTGAAAGCAGAGTCCGGGATACTGCTGTAAGGTGCCGATAAGCCTTTGGCCGAAGTCCGTTCCACACGCAGACCCAGCTGCATCGTCCAATGCTTCCAGTCCCGGTTGTAGTTCAGGTAGGCGGCCTGAATCTGTTCTTTGTATTCAAAATTATCGCTTAACGCGTTGTTGAAAACCTCGCCTGCGGCCAATACGTTAAACTGCTTTAAATCATTTTTACTGTCGGTGGAAGAAACCTTGGCGCCAAAACCCAGTTTACCCTTCCAAAGGTTTTGTTCATAGTCCGTTTTGAGACTGAAAATGTTGATGGCCGTCGGTGAAAGGATGTGGTAAGTATCGCCGTAAGGAAAGCTACTGCTTAATCCGTTATAGTAAAGATTGGACTGTAGCTGGTCATTGCTGATCTGGAAAAGGGCGTAGTCGGCATCGATACCAAGCGTATGCCCTTTTTGATCCGCATAGCGATAATTGGCGTTAAAACTACCGTTGTTGCGCTGCCTTGCCGTATTGTTGCCGGCCAGCAGTATCTTATTCACCCGACCGGTGGGGATGAAAGTGATCGGCGTAGTACTACTGCCATCGATTTTGTAACTGGCAAAGGAACCGCTAGCGATGAACCCGATACTGCTGGTTTTGTTCAGTTGCTGGTCAAGTCCTGCCTGTAGGTTATGTGTTATCAGATGGTTTAACTGGTTATAGCGCTGGTTAAAAGCAGTATCGCCCAATACCCGGTCGGTATTCAAATAACCAGCGCTTTCACGGTCGTTAAAATTATAGGTGCAGTAAATATTGGTGTTCCCTTCGCGGTGGTTTAGGTTCATACCCGTACCGTAGCTGGAATGAGCGCCTATGCTGTAAGCTGCATTAACGCTACCATTGGTGCCAAACGCGGTATTCTTTTTCAGCCGGATATTGATGATCCCGGCGCTCCCAGCCGCATCAAACTTGGCTGAGGGATTGGCGATGATCTCGATGGCGTCGATCTGAGAGGCCTGTAGCGAATGCAGGAAAGCGGCGAGGTCATCCCCGCTCAAGGGACTGGGCTTTCCATTAATGTATATCTGGACACCATTCTTACCATTGAGCATCAGCCCGCCGTTCTGATCCACGGTAACGCCCGGCGCTTTGCGTAGCAACTCCAATCCGTCCTGCCCGATAGCGGTCAAACTGTTACCTACATTGAGGATCAGTTTATCGGTATGCACTTCGATCAATGGCCTGGTGGCTGTAATGGCTACCTCTTTGAGATTTTTTACGGCTTTCAATAAAACCAGGTCTGGCAGCTGTGTTATACCGCTATCAGTTAAATTGATCGGGATTGAGTTCTTCATTTCATAACCGACATGACTGGCTGTTAAAAAGTAGTTGCCTGCCGGAGCTTGTAACCGGTAAAGCCCGGATGAATCAGTTACAGCCAGTTTGACTGTCGCTGAGTCTTTTGCTTTTTTAAGGATAAGGGATACGCCTTTGAGCGGCTGGCTGTCCGGGCCTTTAACAATACCACTGATTTGTTGCGCATTGGCAGAAAGTATGGTCAATAGCGTAGCCATTGAAAGCAATAATGTTTTCATTTGATTTGAATTGGTAATGATTAAATGGGTTAGCTTATCCTTTTTCTTTCAGGTTCCGAATGTTCCATGCGCCAAATAGGAGCGCAATCAGAAAACAAACCGATGAATTGAGCATTAATTGAGGTAATTTTTCAGGATGCTTGCCGAAGTCTGAAAAGAACACAAGGGGAGCGTACATGTATGGGTAATAAATGATCTTGTCCCAGTCTATCAGTACCACACCGCTTATCCACAAACCCATGCCGATGCCTAATGGTGTGGCAAAGTTTTTAAAGCGCAGGCTTAACCAGTATTGAATGGCCATTACAGGAATGATACCTAAGTAGATCCTTGCCGCAGTGGCCATAATTTCGGCAAAAGGGATGGGATAATCTGAAACATGGTAGGCATTATTAACCATTCCAACTGCTGTACCCGATAAAACGAAAAACAAGCTGAATAAAATAAAGAAAGATATAACCAGGGTATTGATCACAATGAGTTTGGAAAAGAAGATATCCCCAAACCTGCGTGGTGAGGCATAAACCTGCTTCCAGGTATTGTTCCGGTATTCGATCTGCACGATAAGGCTGGTGATGAGAATCACATAAATGGGCACAATTATAGCTGCCGTGTTTTTCCATACGAACTGTAGATAAAGTAACCAGAAACCGGGCTGCATCCGCTGCGTCATCACATCGGGTCTCTCCAGGCAAATGATAAAATCGATGACGGGCACAAATAGGGCGGCGATTAGTGTTATCCACATCACGGATGTCCTTTTAGCTTTAAGAAACTCAGCGCGGGTATTTAAAATAAAAGTGCTCATGGTTTTAGTTATTTACGATTTGCATGAATAGGTCTTCCAGGTCGCTTTTTAATAAATTTAGCTGGTAGATATTAATTTGGTTTTGCACCCATATCCGGGCGATTTCGGCAACTTGCGCTTTGTTTTGGATGCTGATGTGCAGCTGGCCGTTGGTTGGTATCACGGTAAAGTTGCCCGAAAGGAGCGTGGTTGCTTTAATCGGATCGTCTACCTCGGCAGCTAAAGTCAACGCAGCGGTTTTAAATTGCTGCAATTCAGGCAGGGTGCCCTGGAAGATCAGCTTGCCTTCGTTAATAATTCCCAGATGCGTAACGATCTTTTCCACTTCGGGTAACAAGTGGCTGGAAATTAAAATAGTCGTACCGTACTCCTGGTTTAGATTCCGTAACAAGTCCCTGATCTCGATAATGCCGTTGGGGTCGAGCCCGTTAGTGGGTTCGTCCAGAATAAGCAAGTCCGGTTCATGCAGTAAGGCGATGGCGATAGCCAGCCTTTGCTTCATGCCTAAAGAATATTCTTTGGCTTTTTTAGTGGCCGCGTCAGTAAGACCCACAATAGCCAGTACTTCATCAATCCTGATTCGCTCACATCCATAAGAAAGCCGGAATACTTCGAGGTTTTCCCTGCCGGTCAGATGTCCATATAAGGAAGGCTGTTCGATCAGTGAACCGATTCGTTTTAAAACCGCTATGCGGTTTGGCCAAAAATCCTGTCCGAAGATTTGAATAGATGATTGCTCCTGTTTGATCAGTCCTAATAATAATCTAAGGGTGGTCGTCTTGCCTGCTCCATTCGGCCCTAAAAAACCGTAGATGCTTCCCGTGGGTACCTGGAGGTTAATATCCTTCAGAATAGGTACGCCCGGATGGAAAGAGAAATCTAAATTCCGGGTTTCGATAATATTTGATTGTAATTCCATTGCTGTTATTGTTTTACAGGAACAAAGGAATGTTTTAGCAAAACCGACAAAGAATTAAATGATCAAAGGGGGAATTTTAGCCGTTAACCGGCAAAAATCCGGGGTTAAATATCTAGGGCCTAGTCCTCTTCATCAATTCATCCTTATACTGGTCGCCAATGGGTATTTTAATTTCTCCAATTAAAACCATATTGCGTTCGATACTATTGATCTTATCCAGTGCGATAACGAAGGAACGGTGAACCCGGACAAAGCTTGTCGCTGGAAGCTTTTCTAAAAGAGCGGTGATACTGAGTAAGGTATTAATGGATTGTCCGGTGGTATGGATACAAACATAGTCCTTCATGCCTTCAATGTACAGGATCTGGTTTAAGGCAAGCCGGAGCGTTTTATAATCGGATTTGATAAATAAATGATCCGGCTGGCTGGCCGTTGTGGACGGCTGCAACCTTTGCTGTGCCTTCTGTACCCCCTTTAAAAACCGGTCAAACGGGATCGGCTTGATCAGATAGTCCACCGCGTCCACTTCAAAGCCTTCGGGTGCGAATTGCGAATAGGCGGTAGTGAAAATGACCAGCGGCGCTTTTTTTAGCGTCTTTAGGAAAGCAAGGCCGTTGATGTCCGGCATTTCAATATCCAGGAACAGCAGGTCGATTGGTTCGTCCGTCAATAAAGGCAAAGCTTCGAGCGCATTGGTAAAAGTTCCGGCCAATTCCAGAAATGGCAATCGTCCCACATAGTTCTCGATCACCTCCAGGGCTAAAAACTCATCATCTATGGCCACGCACCTGATCATTCTTTAATGGGGAGGTTTAAAATCAATGTAGCGGTAAAAGTACCATCCTTTTCTTGCAATTCCAACCGGTGTGCATGCGGGTAAAGCAGGCTGAGCCGCCGTTTCAGATTGGTTAAGCCTATTCCGCCTGCAATAGCATTAGTCTCTTTTCTCATTTGATTATTAGTTGTTAGCTGAATAGAGACCGCACTAACCTCTAATATGATGGTAAACGGCATGGTTCCGTGCTTAAAAACATTTTCAATCAGGGGCAGTAACAATAAGGGTTCTATTTGTAGATTGCCGATATCCCCCGTAACCATTATTGGTGGATAACCTGCTGATTTGATTTTCAACTGCTCCAAAGAGATATACGTATTGATGATGTCCACTTCTTGCCTTAACGGTACCTGCGCCACATCGGTTTCATACAGCATATAACGCATGATCTCCGCTATTTTTAGTATCGTCTCCGGCGTCTCAGGTGCTTGTTTTAAGGCCAGCGCATAAAGATTATTGAGGGAATTAAAGAAAAAATGGGGGTTAACCTGCGCCTTTAAAAAATCCAATTCTGTTTTGAGCTGCTGGTTTTCTTTTTCTTTTTCCAATTGCTTTTGCCTGAACCAGTCCGTACTCAACCGGATCAATATGGCCAATATTAAGAACCAAGTAATATTCAGGCAGTTTATCCAAATACTTTGCAGGAAAGAAAACTGGCTTGAAGCCGATTGTGAGTGCCGAACACCGGACAGCATCACTGCAAACACCACCACCAGGACGATGTTAAAGGAAATAAACCGTCCTATTCTCAACCTGGCTAGTGCTGCCGGGATCAGGTAAAGGTAATTGCTATAAAAAATAAGTGCCTGAAAAATAAACTTCGGGCAGTACCAGGTTAAAAACTCAAAGAAGCTACGTCCGGCCGAATTTCCATTNTATACTGCTGACGCATAGGCAANCCATGCCAAACCNTGCAACAATGAGGGTAGGTAGCNGTCAATAATTTCCCGGTATTTGGATTGATGGAACAGCATGCTATGCGATGTTACGCAATATTTTATTGAAAGAAAAAAAAATCCGTTAACGTACTTTTTTTATCTACGAACAAGCTGATTATTGCCCTGAAACGCTTAGTAGTTTTCAACATTTCATCTTATAGGCTGAAAAGGCTTGTAAACTCAAATGGAAGCCCCGCCTGAAGCTTCGGCTGAAATTAAAATAATAATACACGACATTCTAATGCGCTTTAAAGACCGTTCCTAGCTTGGAATGGTCTTTTTTTTTGGCGCTTTAAGTGCTAAACTAGAACAAATTTTATAACGATTAGAAAATGAATCCAGGAATTGTTTTTTGCAACAGTTCCCGGATATTTTTTTTTTATTTTTGGTCTAAAAAGCTGTGCTATGATGAGAAAGCTGATCGTTTGTTTTTGCCTGTTGTTTAGCTTGGCAAGTGAGGCCGGCGCACAAGAACCCGGGGGTATTCTTTTTTTCCAGGGAACCTGGAAGGAGTTGCTGGCTACCGCCCAGAAAAACCACCAGCCCATCTTTGTGGATGTTTACACCGATTGGTGTGGCCCCTGCAAGCGCATGGAAAGGGAGATCTTTATCCTGCCAGATGTAAGTGGATTTTACAATAAAAACTTTATTTGCTACCACCTTAACGCAGAAAAGGGAGAAGGCCCCGGAGTTGCCAGGGCCTATGGCGTCAATGCTTACCCAACCTGGCTTTACCTTGACGATAACGGAGCAATCCGTAGCCGGCGGACCGATTATTTAGATGCAGCGGCCTTTATTGACGCCGGAAAAGTAGCATTGGGAAAAGACAGTGTATCCGCTAGTCTCAGGGTTCTTGATACACGGTTCCGAAGCGGTGAGCGAAATCCTGTATTCCTCCATGACTATTTGCAGATTCGGACGTCCATGCAGCTGGACAATGCTGAGGTACTCGATGCCTATATAGCTGCCCGTAAAAAAGAGGTACCATCTGCCGAAGAGCTGCGCTTTCTGGTACGAAACAGCGGCCGGACATGGTCGCTCGCCGTACTCTTTATCGTTAACCATTTGCAAGTGTTTGAAGTCTCTGAGCGAATGAAAATAGCCGCCGAATTTTTTGAGAATACGTTATATTTTGCATGGGGCAACGCTGCGAAGGCTAGTGACCGGAAAGTTGCGGAACAGGCTATGGCGGCGGAGGAGCGGATCTACCCATTGCTGGATGATGCAAAGCAGGTCACGGCTGACCACGCCGCCTTATATCATTGCCGTAAGCTTCGGATGCAGACGGGCCTGAAAAAAGCAGGATACAGATTAGCGAAAAAGCAGATGAAAGTTGACCCTGTTTTTGCTCGTAGTAAAGACAGGGAGTTATTTGAGCAGGTAATGGAGCCTTTTCTCAGCGGGAAACAGGATAGTACGAAGATTTCGGGCTTTGCCGAAGAAAAACGTATGGCTGCTACGCAGTACTCCGGAAAAGTAGCAGTCTTGCTGTATGAGGTTGCGGAAGCTTTCGCAGAAGTATTACCACAGGTCGATCCCGCGCTGCGGGATGCGGCAGATTGGGCAAATCGGGCCTACCTGCTGTTTCCCAATGAGCATACCCATATGTTGTCTGTTCGATTGTCCGGCAAAAAGAAATAGGATCAATATATTCCCTTTGAGATTAAAAAGATTCATGTATGAAAGGAAAATAGATAGCGATACAAAAACTACCAGCTTATAAATCGCTAAATTTTCGTGTTCTATATTCGATACTTACGGTCTCGGTGCTTTTGACTTTTTGGCTACGGCAATGCATTTTTATATAAAGCCTTTGCTTTTTAGGTTTTGAATAATTGGGTCTAGGATCATGCAAAAGCGTTCCAGATGTTCAAAGTAATCATCCTTTACGGTATTAAGGAGTGAAATTTACAGCACAATGCATATTTATGTATAATGTCTAAAGGTTAGGTTATAATTATATACAGTTATTTATGGGAATGGATTATGTTCATCACAACAGGCTGTTCACGTTACGTGAACAACGGTGCAAAGTAAGCGTGCATAGTTTTCAGAGGTGTTCTTGAATATGTATAGCACCGCCAGGGGGGATGTTTACAAGGTCATCTTTACTGGCAGTTTGCTTACCTGTTTATTGAACTTGATGACATCAGGTGCATTGTTACTTTGATAAGAAAATAGCTTCCTTTGCAATAGACACATAATTTAGGTATTTTTGAGCTGCATTTTATTGTATAGTGTTTTATGAACCCAATAGATCGTATTTCCAGAAGAATAAATACATTAATTCAATTACCAGAAAACAAAGATGTAATCTTTATTACTGATCTTAGAAAAGAATATCGTCAGGATCTGAAAAATTTTATATTTGGAGAGACTTTAGCTGTCAAGGATGGTAAAATAGTAATTGGGAAAAATCTTTACAGAAGATGGCTTCACAAGATTAAAACCAGAGGTTTTGATTATGACGTAAAGTTTATTTAAATGGCAATCGAAGATCAATTTAAAACAATAAACAGACTTCAAAAGCAAATTCTTAAGCTGGAACCTCATCCGGAACAGTGGGATAAGGAATATCTAGAGAAAGTAAAAGTTGATTTTACTTATGCATCAAATAATCTTGAGGGTAACAAAATATCTCATGGACAAACAGTACAAATTTTAAAAGACTTCGTTAGCCCAAAAGACGCTGCAGTTTCCGATTATTTGGATATCTTAAATCATAAAAAAGTTTTGGATATTGTATTTGAGAATTATACATCAGAGCAAATCACTGAAGCTAATGTCAAAAAAATGCATAAGGAGCTAATGAAAAATCCCGCCCAGTGGGGAGATGATGTATATTATGATCCAGGAAAGTATAAAATATTCGAAAATCGAACCTATAGGTCGGATGGTAAGGAACATTTGTATATAGGACCGGATGAGGTATCTGCCGCTATGGTTTCACTGATAAAAGAAACGAATGAAGCTTTAAAGAATGTGAATTCCAAAAGTATAGAAAGCCATCCGCTGACTATAGCAACCCGTTTCCATTTTGTATTTTTAAATCAGATACATCCATTTGGTGATGGAAATGGCAGGATTGCACGGATTTTTATGAATCTGATATTGTTGCAGCATGGCTTTCCACCAATTTTTATTAACGAGGTGGATAAAAAGCTTTACCTGGAATGTTTTACGCAGGAGGAGAAAAAAGAGGGCACTATGCTTGAATTTATGACCATACGATTAATAGAAAGTTTAAAGGCAAAAAGAAAACATCTACTTACAAAAAAGAATATAAAGCCTGGTCCCTGAAAATCAGGAGATGAACAGGTAAATCCAGAACAATTTTATCTTGCTGAAATTCACTAGTCCATAATCAACCAATAATGCAACTGTGGCAATAAACATTGCGCCTAAGGGCAGTATTCCACCTAAGCTACTTCCGCCAGTTAGTCTACTGCAAGTATACAATGTAGGAATGGCCCAAATAAACACCAATGGAGTTAACAGTAAAAATAGAGTAGGTTTATTTTTAAACCTGTTTATTATTCCCTTAATTATATGTCTTATCGCCATTTCCAGTCGAGCTGTACAACGTGTGGTATATTATGGTTCTTGATCATTACATTTACTTCGTCATTTAGTGCAGAAACGGTTTTAGGAATGATCAAATTAAGTCCGGTACTCAATTTTAAAAAAAAGTAATCTTTAATTTCATTCACCTCAGTAATTTCAGAAATCTTTACGCTACTATCGCTAACCTTATCAATCACCCGGATATGGTCATCAACAATTTCAACTTGTACGCTTTCGACAGACTGACAATTGAGGTTGTTTTTTACCTGTTTGGTATAATGCCTTTTATGACGCCATTGTAAGTAAAAATTCCCAAAGCAAAGAACAAGGAAGGTACAGAATAAACCATAGTACATCAGGAAAGTCTCGTTTTTTAAATAGCCATAACAGATTACCAAAAGACT